>Ga0190293_1000049_pt1 | contig 41461 bp, 32 predicted proteins | sample 48693001_MG_FD_161671 | JGI IMG/M metagenome (GOLD analysis project Ga0190293, IMG submission 161671) | Hydrothermal vent microbial mat bacterial communities from Southern Trench, Guaymas Basin, Mexico - 4869-30-0-1_MG | ecosystem: Environmental > Aquatic > Marine > Hydrothermal vents >...
ATAGGTATTGGTTACAGTAGATAGATAATTACTAAATGATATAATAAAAATCCCCGTTTTTGCGGGGTTTTTTATTATATTAAATTGCTCTACAAACGAAACCCCATTTTTGTTGCTTATAGATATATTGTGGAAGATGTTGAAATGCCAGATATTAAAAAGATATATTTTGTGAAGTTGCAACCGTGATTTAGTTATAAATTTACTTAATCACATTGTACTTCAATAACAATGATTTTTGTACTGTCTTTTTTATAATCAACCTTATAACTATAGCTTGTATCGAAAACAGTATCAAACTCACTCATGCATTTAAAAATTGTATCCCCTTCATCAATAATATATGATTCAAGTGCTCCGCTTACGCTGTCAAATTCAAGAGGAACGAAAATATGAGAAGTTGGGCGAATAATGATAGAGGCATTAGTTTGGTGATAGTTGTTATGATTATTATAATATCTCAGGCGATATTGAAAGACCGCATCATCTCTAACGGTGTCGACCCACGATGTTGTGAATTTATTAGTGATTGATGCAATAGTTGTCCAGCCATTTACTGCAGCACCTACGAAATAAGTTAAAGAATCACGATGTTCATTAAAGCGTGCAATTTTTATCTCTTTAAAATCTTCAAGAGTGATCTCATTCCAATTAAGTTTCACCGATAAAGTATCAACTATTCGTTGATTTGGGTCATATTCTGTTTCTAATTGAAGATGGTCGTTCTTATTCGTAGGTGTTATATCAAACGGGTTTTCACAACATACAATTAGAAAACAACCAATAGTAACAATTGAAAGTCTTCTAATATTTTGTTGGATAACCGTTTTACCAATCACCTAGAGGACCACCATATGCCCCAAGGTCATTTCGAGTACCATCTATATCATTGAAGGAGAGATTGGGATTACCGGAATCAATACAAATAGAACCGGGCAGAAGATGAAAATAGTCACCAAATAACAATTGTCCGGTAATATTCGTTGTATCTTGAATCGCCCAATATGTACCTGCATAAGAATACATTACAGAGGGTAGATACGTAGATTGTAAGTCAATGCCGGTATAAACATTGTCGATGATGGTGTTTTCAATAAAAACATTTTGGGAGTTATTAAATAAATTATTATCTGAAAAAGTACAATTTGTAATTTTTACCAAAGATGCATTTTGTGCAATATATATACCATTACCAAGTTCGTCAGCATAATTACTACTGATTATACTGTTAGAAATATTACTATTCCCAGTCAAGTATAGTCCGCCACCTAGTCCTCCGTTAGAAAGTATACCAGCTTTATTTTCCGTAATTATGCAGTTTTGGATTATAGAATTGCCAGAGGCGTAAACTCCGCCCCCATAATATGCATAACCGCCCTTAATGGTTAATCCTTTTATTGTTCCACCAGTCATTCTAATAAAGGCACTATCATGAATCATTTTTTCGCTTTCTGTAAGCGTTGGTCGCCATGTTAATAGTGTTTGTCGCGCACCATCAGCCCCGATTAAATGTACATTCTTACCTAAAAAAGAAAATGCAAAAGAGCTGTATTCTCCACGCATTAAAAGAACTGAATCTCCAGCATCAATTATATATGATTCGACAGCAGTTTTTACATCTGTGTAGTCATCGGGGACAATTAATTTAGTTGTTGGGCGGATTGTTATTGTAGTTTCTGACCTGCGATAATTATTGTCTGTGTTATAATAATCAATTCGATAAAAAAATGTTTCGTCGTCATATACTGTGTCAACGTATGATGTTACAAATTCATTATCTAATACTGCAATCGTTATCCAGCCATTTTCCGTGACTCCAGTCGGATAAGAATTGGGATCTCGATTATTATTTAACCTTGTAATTTTAATTTCTTTAAAATTTTCAAGGGTAATTTCAGACCAACTTAAATTTACTGTTAAAGAATCTACGATTCTATGTGTTTTATCAAATTCGGCGGTTACAGTAAACACGCTATCTGATGTAGCATCTGTGTCAAATGGGGATTTACAAAACCATGCGATACTGCAAAACATTCCTATTAAAATGGTTCTTTTTATTTTCATATTGAAATTTTCAGAGTTATAATTTCACGATGAACATCGAAAAAATCATAAGGTGTAATGCTGTGAATATCAGGATTAGCAATCACCGGTTCAGTAGAATATAAATTGTGAATTACATAGTGCAACGAGGTGTTGATCTTCCAAATCTTTTGCCTAAGGATTATTGTAAGATTTGCAGTCTCCTGCCCTTGATATGTATTGCCAACGAAGCCATTATATACCACAAATTTTTTACCATCAATTAAATGGTCATACCCAAGATAAAACCACTTATAACTTAAATCAGCATGAACAGTAAATCGAGATTCAGGTTTATTCGGATAAATTAGTGGATTATCAAGATTGATTTTTTGATAACCAATTTGAAAATTTAGTTGATCATTCCAAAAAGAAGATCCTAGTCCAAGTTCAATACCTGAAATACGCGATAAATCAACGTTATACGGTACAGGAGGAGAGTCCTCAGAGTACTGGTATGCAATTTTATCAGAATAATTATTTATAAATATATTTCCAGAAACTGCAATATTAGAAAAGTATGGAATTGTTGGAAATGTATCTTGATTGATTTCAAATCCCAATTCCGTTGAACTCAAGCTTTCAGTTAGCGGAGTTGAATTTATTTCAAAAGGATTTGCGTTGTGGTACAGAAAAAGATCATTTGGAGTAGGAAGTCTTTTGCTTCTACCCTGGTTAACATAGAAATTATATTTTAGATTATTGTTTTCCCCTTGAGTATTAATCCCAACCTTAAAACTTCTAACAATCTCATTAATAGCAGTGTCAATATTGGCAGGTATTAGATAGTTAATATTGGCAAGACTATCAGATTGTTGAGATTGATGTGTTTTATTATAATCAATACGAAACCCAAATTCCCATTGAATATTGTCCAGTGCGCTATTTTCAACAGGACTCAACCATTGCGTAGCAGTTGAGAGGCCATACAATTGTCGCTTAATTTCTCCAAATTCTTTAGCTGAGAAGAATTCATGATTATAGATATTATTGCCGGTAAACAATTGGTTTTCATATTCTAATTGTGCGGTTGTACTAAAATGTTTGGATATGAAGTTGTGACCAATTCTTCCAGTTGTATTAATGTCAGTTAAGTTTCTTTCCACGTTAGAAAAAAACTCATCACGCCATTTCCAATTTTTGGTACCTAAAAACAATTCCCAATTTTGAGAACCAAGGATAGAACCAAAATATCTTACCAGACCCATTTGAGTTGTGGCGTTTTGTACAACGTATTGTGTCGGAAATTTTAAGTAATTTTGTAATTTGAATCCCTTTAATTGTAATTCTCCGAATACAGGACTTACGAGGAAACTTACATTCTTAAATATATTGGTATAAACAGACCTTCCGTGATATCTTCTAGATTTACCAGAATAGCGACCACCTATTGATAATATCCCTCTATGAACTGACCCATTTATGCTTAAATCTTGATTTTCGTCATCTAACAATCCCGCTCCTCGTGCTAATTCAAAAGCATTTTTCGACGGGATTTTAGTATTCATATTTAAGATACCACCAAAAGCACCTGATCCATAAAGTGATGTATTGCCGCCTTTTATCAACTCAATCGAAGACAGATCATTTTGATCAATTGTAGCAAGGTTTGCAATGCCTGTATTTGCATCGTTTAGGCGTATACCATCTAAATAGACGGCTACTTCATTAGGGTTACTGCCACGGATACTAATTGTTTGATTGCCGCCTTCAGCTTGTTCAACCTGTATACTACTGAGAGTTCTTAGGGCATCAGAGATATCATTTGCCCCAACCTGCTCCATGTCTTCTAACGATAGAACATCTAAGTCGGCAGAAACATCTTGATTGGTTCGAGATCTTGCGCCCAATACTGAGATTTCGTCACTGGGCAATACTGTAGGAGATAGCCGTATTCTTATTGTCGACGGCTCTGATAATGTGAACTGTTGTGGTAGATACCCAATGTGACTCACCAATAATGTTATAGGATAATCGTGGTCAGTACTGAATTGAAAAAAGCCTTGAGAGTTAGTTGCAGAACCATATACAGTTCCTAATAAAATAATATTTGCATTTTGAATAGGATTGTTGTTGTCTACGTTTGACACATACCCTTCAATATTGTTTTGGGAAAACCCAAAGTAAAAGATAATTAAGGGAATTAGTGTAATTATTTTTTTATTCATTTTTTTATTAAGAGAAAGTTCAATATAATTACTTTTTGACACAAGTTATTTTGTTTGGTTGTATTCTTCTTCTTAAAAAAGATATTATTTCTTAAAATTGCCGACTTTATAAACACATTTGAGGATAAAATGAATAAAATTATAACTGTTGTATTTTTATTATCAGCTCTAATGATAGCGCAAGACACTACAGCAATAGATACAACATGGCAAAAAGAGATGGTTGGCTCATTCAGTTTTAGTCAAGCTCATTTCGATAATTGGTCGACGGGCGGTGAAAACACGCTTGCGCACCAATTTGATTTAGGCGGAAAATTGATTCATAATAATGAAAAATATATTTGGACAAATACCGGAAAAGTCGCTTTTGGGAATTCAAAGATAGGGGAAGCAGAAACAAAAAAAACTATTGATGAATTGCGGGTTGAAAGTCTTTTAACATATTTATGGAAATTCCAACCGGATCCATATTTTTCAATTAAGGGCGAAACACAACTTGCTCCCGGATTTATATGCGGCGATACTGAAAATGTTCAGGTTTCTGCATTTTTAGATCCTGCTTATTTTACACAAAGTGTGGGTTTTATATATGTTCCCAAGAAGGAGTTCTCAGTTCGTTTTGGTGTCGCAGTTAAGGAGACAATTACAAAAGATTTCCCGGCACCCTACGCAGATGACCCTGAAACAGATGAAATTGAAACTACAAAACTTGAACCGGGAGCTGAATCTGTAATCGCATTCTCAAAGAAAATCAACGAAAACACATTAATTAATTCTACCATAGACCTATTTAATGATTTTAGTGGTTTTAAAGCTACTGATGTGCGGTGGGATACAGATATAACTACACAAATAACAAAATTCATAAATGTAAAATTCAATATAAAATTATTTTACGACGAAGATATATCAATAAAAAGGCAGTTAAATCAATCTTTGTTATTTGGTATTTCTTATACAATAATGTAAAGGAAAATATAAAAAACGCCTGCAAAAACAATCAGCAGGCGTTTTTTATTATTGGTAGTGTTTTAATCAAGAGACATTATGTCCATATCTTCCGGTCGTCGTACAGGAACTGTTTTGATTATTCCTTTCTTCATTTTTCTTCGCAAAAGCATTCTTTCCAAAGTAAAGTAAAGCACAGGAATTATTATTAAAGTGAAAAATGTCGAAGCCGTTAATCCCCCGATCACGGCACGAGCCATCGGAGACCAAATCTCAGCACCCGAACCAAGTTCTAAAGCAAGGGGCATCATAGAAAATATTGTTGTTAATGCTGTTAATAGAATTGGTCTTAACCTACGCTTTCCTCCAACCATTACGGCTTTCCACAATTCGTAATCGTGCTTTTCGCGGAGTTGGTTGATATAGTCGATTAAAACAATTCCATTGTTAACGACAATTCCAACCAGTAGTAACCCTCCAATCAGTGCAGTAATCGTCAAGGTAGTACCTGTTAGGAGAAGCCCCCAAATTACACCGATGAATGCCAATGGAATTGTGAATAAGATGATAAATGGATTTAAAAGCGATTCAAACAAGGAAGCCATAACCATATATACTAGTAGGATTGCTGCAATAAGGGCGATTCCAAGATATCCGAACGATTCCATTTGGTCTTCTGCAGTACCGCCAATTTCCCAGCGAAATTCTTGGGGTAAAGTTAATTCGCCGATTTTATCTTCAACTTTTTGTCTTGTTGTTTGTAAATCAGAACTTGTTACCTTACATGATACCGACACCATTCTTTCTTGGTCTTCACGTGTGATTGTAGTTGCACTTTCTCCTGGGACAATATTTGCAAAGTTACTCAAAGGTATTTGTTTGCCGATTGGTGAGGTTATAAATATATTCTCCAAATCGGTTAATGAATTACGATAGTCTTCATCAAGCTGAACTAAAACATCAATTTCTTTTCCACCTTCACGATAAACAGTGGCAATGGTGCCCTTAATGCTTGACTCAATGACCATCGCTACTTGCGTAACGCTCAATCCCATTGCTGATATACGATTACGGTCTAAAAACACCTGATATTCAGGACTCGGTTTTGAAAATGATTTTTTTATATCAGCAACGCTTTCAATTTGTCCCATAGCGTCTGCGATTTGGTTGCCAACTGCAGTGGCAATAGTCCTGTCATATCCAAATATCTTAATTGAAATATCGCCATCCGCACTCATGCCGGGCATTCCACTATTGTCTTGAAAGCTTACTGCTGCACCAGGAAATAGGTCAAAATATTTTCTCAAGCTGTCTTCAATTTCAAATTGACTACGATCCCTATCATTGATATCATCTAGAGATATCATTAATTGTCCTTTATTAGAACCGGCATTTCCGAATATTGAGCTCCACACATCACCGGTACCAAAAGTCAGATAAACATTTTTTGCCTCCGGGATTTTTTCATTAATGAGTTTTTCTACTGCCATGAATGTTTCGTTAGTTGTGGTTAAACCAGCACCGCTTTCCCGTTCAACATTAATAGTTATAAATCCTTGATCAGTATTTCCAAGGAAATCACCACCAACTTTAGACGATAACATAATGGTTATAATAAATAGAGCAGTGATGCTAATAAGCATTGTCTTTCGTCTTTTCATAAAGAAATCAAGAGTTATGATATATACTTGCTCAATTTTATTTAAAAATGTACCAATTGCATCAGAGGTTCTTTGTAAAAATTTATTTTTTATTACTGATTCCCCCGACTTAACCCATCTTGACGTCAATAATGGAATTAAGGTTAGAGCAACTAATAGTGAAACTGACAAGGAAAACACAATTGTTAGTGCCATATCGTTAAACATAATACCGGCAATTCCCGGTACAAATAATATTGGGATAAAGACTGCAAGTGTTGTCAGCGTGGCGGCAATAATTGCATTAGAAACCTGAGATGTCCCTTCGTCTGCAGCTTCCCTAATCGACATTCCATCCTCTTTGAATCTGAATATATTTTCTAATACAACAATTGCATTATCAACAAGCATTCCTACGGCTAATGCCAAACCCGCCATTGATATAATGTTTAGTGTAATTCCAGCTTGGTTCATTACAAAGAATGTTACAATTATTGATACGGGTATAGATATGGCTACGATAATTGAACTTCTGACATTTCTAAGGAAAAACAACAACACCAAGAAGGCTAAAAATGATGCTTGAATAATCGTTGTGCTAAGATTGTTTATTGAATCATTAATAAAATCTGCAAAATCAATTACTGTTTCAAACTGAACGCCATTGCCAACTTTTTCAGCTATTTTAGGTAATTCTTCGTGAACAACCTTTGCGACTTTAACTGTATTAGCATCTGTTTGCTTCATTACGTACAACATTAAAGCAGGTTTGCCATTGTTTCTTAAAACCATCCTTTGTTCTTTATAGCCATCTACAACACGAGCAACGTTTTTTAAATATATTGGAACACCATTTTTTTGTCCGATTACCGTATTCTCAATTTGATCAATATTGGCATATTGCCCATAGGTTTTTACTGAAAACTCTTTTGCTGCTTCATCGATTATTCCGCCGGGTATTTGAAGGTTTTCCATTCGTAATATTTGGACGATTTGTTGAATAGAAAACCCTTGCGCAGCTAAAGCGTGAGGGTTAACTAATACCCTAATTTGATGCTCCAAACCACCTTGAACATCTGTGCTGGCAACTCCCGGTAAACGCTCAAGCAAAGGAGAAACTTGTTCGTCAATCATTCTTCTCAATTCAGCCATACCAAGCTGATCAGACGTTGCAGCCAAATAAACTATCGGTTGCATTGCCGGATTAAAAGCAAATGTTATAGGATCGGTTGCGCCTTCCGGTAAAAAGTCTCTTACAAAATCAATATTAGTACGCACATCGTTTTCAGCTTTTTCCATATCTGAACCCCATGCGAATTCTAATATAATTACAGAAGTTCCGGCACCAGAATTAGATGTAATTTTTTTTACGTTTTCAACAGCTGTAACCGATTGCTCCAGCGGGCGCGTTAGGACTTCTTCAATATCTTCTGGCCCCACCCCCTCATATTGTGATATAACAGCAATTACGGGGAATGTAATATTCGGATATAGATCCAACTTTAAGCCAGATAATCCAAATAGACCAAACCCAATGGCAATTAAATAGACCATTGTAAACGTAATTCCGCGTTTAATAGCAAGTTTTGATAAAATCATAAATCTTCCTTAAAAATATTTATTTAACAGTATTGACTAAAGATGAATCGAGCAAAACATGTTGACCTTGTATTGCAATGACATCCCCAGTTTTAACACCTGATAAAATTTCAACTAAATTATTGTGCTCGATTCCGGTTTCTATCTGTTGTTTTAAGGCAATACTGTCCTTAATAGTAAATACGAATTTTTCGATTTTAACTTTTCCGGTACTGATTTTACCTCCTGAATAGTCTAAAGCAGTTTTTTCAATAATGGCATAATCAGGGATTACGGGAACATTTTTTTTATCTCTTGTTATAACCTCGACATTGGCAAACATTCCGGGCTTTAGTTTTAGACTTCCATTGTCAATAATAATTTCAGTACTGGCTGTTCTTGTCATGGCATCTAGAGTTGGGTTGACAATGTTTACCTTTCCAAAGAATTTTTCATCAGGGTAGCTGTTTACTGTAATAATAGCATCTAGTCCTGGGGTAATCATTCCAAGATATCTTTCAATTACATTGATGGATACTTTTATTGGGTCCATGTCAACAACTTCAAAAAATGGTATTTGTGGAGCAGCCATGTCACCTAATTCATAGTTTTTCATAGCTATTACACCGGAAATCGGTGACTTAATACGTGTATCTTGAAATTGACTACTTGTTGCAGATAGCGCTGCTTCCATTTGTTTAACAGCTGATTTTGCAGCGTCCCTTTGAGCTTTAACGGCATCATAATGCGACTGGCTCACAACGCTTTCATCATACAATTTTTGAACACGTTGAAATTCAGTTTCGGTGGTATTGTATTGAGATTGGGTTGCTTCAAGGCCAGCTTCGGCTTGAGTAACTGCATCCGCTATTTTGTCAGCATTTATTGTTGCTAATAATTGTCCTTTACGAACATTATCACCTATATTAACATAAATATTAGTAACACGATTTGGCACTGTTGAAAAAACCTTAACTGATTGTTCTCCTTCCACATTACCAAAAAACTCCAAAACACCTTGAATGTCCTGATTGGCAACTTCAGCGGTTTTAACGGCAATTGAGAGTTTTTTCTCTGTTTCATCTTCAGCCTTACCGCCACAATTCACAACAATCAGTGTCATTAAAATAAATGGAATTGTTCTAAAAAAATATTTCATCTTGAGTCTCCTATAATTCATTCAATGCTTTCTTTAATTGTGCAATAGCAATATTATAATCGAATAACGATTGCTGATAATTCATCCTTGCCTGATTAAGCGCACCCTCTGCATTCATAACATCTAACTGAGTGCTGAGTCCTTCGGCATATCGCAATCGTGCTAATCGTAATGCTTCTGCGGCTTGATCAATAATTTTGGACTGTGTTGATACCGACTGCTCTTTTTCGTTTATTGCAAGATAGGCAGTTTCGATTTCTAAGCTTACGGCTTGATATAAAGCATCAGTTTGATATTCTGCTTCTCTAACACCGGCCTTGGCTTGTTGAATTTTTCCGGCTGTTTGAAATCCGCCAAACAAAGGAATGCTCAAACTAAAAGATGAGTTGAAAGATTTGTAAAAATCGTTATTGGTGAAACCAAAATCATCTCGTTGTCCTTGAAATTGATAATTAGTACCGAAAACCAAGCTTGGTAATAATGCTGAACGAGCCAATGCTACTTGTTTTTGCATGATATATTTTTGTTCATCCATAATTTTAATATCAGAACGAACCTGTATGGCGCGAGAATATAAATCATTTAGTGCAAGTCCGCGGAATTCATTAGAAACAAATTTTAAACTATCTACAGCAATTATTTTTTGATTATTCTCTAGACCAAGAACCATCAATAATCGAGACCCTGCGAGCTTTGCATTATTCTTGGCGGATATTAGTAATGGTTTTAAGTTAGCAACTTGAACTTCAGCACGCAGTACATCAAAATCGGAAGCTTGCCCTACAGAACGAATCTTGTGAACTTGATCAAGATTTTCGTTTGAAGTGGCAAACGCCTGTTCCATAACAGTAATTACAGACTTAGAAAACAATAATCCATAATAGGCAGTGGTGGCCTGCAGAAGAACATTCTGTCGAGTTGATTCCAACTGCGCTTCGGCGATTAATTTGCCGGATTGTGACATTTTATAAGCATTCCATACTGCACCACCCAAGTAAATTGGTTGTTGAAAACTAAGACCATAAACTAGCGTATGCTCGGTTCCCATTTTAAATTCAATTTTTCCATCACTGAAGGGATCGTCAAAAATAACCGTTGGCAACTCCCAAGCTCTTTGATATTGTGAAAATGCACTGAGCGAAGGAAGGAAGCCACCACGCGTTTCTGTTATTTGTGCCTTCGCTTTAGATAAAGCTTCTTCTGCAAGTTTATATTGCGGGTTATTTTCTAATGCAATATCTTGAGCTTTCTGTAAATCTATTTCTAATGTCTGTCCAAGCATTAATGAGCTACAGCAAAAAGCGATGAGCGCTAAGGGTAATTTATTTTTTATCATAAAGTGCTCCGATAATTTTTTTATTTTTTTATACCATCTAGTAAAAGATTAACAATTTGTTCAGCTTGTTGTTGGTTAAGGTCTTTCAACTCACCTTTTAAATAGCCTATTGTAAACATATTGATGGTTCCAATATATGCCATTGTAAATATGTAGTTATCCAAATCTGATTTTATTAGTCCCTGTTCCTTACCGTCTGTCAATATTTGATTGAACCACTCTTGTTGTTTGCTAAATACTTCATGGTGATTCAATTTGATGTTTTTACGAATATTGCCTACAGATAAATCGTGCATGAATCGAGCAAATTCAGGATTGTTTTTAGTTGATTCAAAAAAGCCTATAGCTAAATTTTTCAGTTTTTTAATTGAATCAAAATCAGTTTTGGCTATTTCTTCTATGCGTTTTTTTGATAATTCAAATGCAGTATTCATTAATTCTTCGAATAAAGATTGTTTATTTGCAAAATAGTAATAAATAGCCGGTTTTGACACACCAACCCTTTCTGCTATTTTTCGCATGGATGTCCGCTCATATCCCTGTTCAGAAAACAATGATGCGGCTTCTTTTAATATAGTTGCCTTTACTGATTCTATTTTTGTCATAATATGTTTACTTACCGGTCGGTAAGTTATGAAAAGAAATATTCTTCGTCAATAATTTTCTTTGGAGCTAAAAATAATTACTGTAAGATATTTTTAACTAATTCAATATTACCATCGTTTTTTGGTGGAATGCAGAAAATGTTTGCAACTCATCCTCCAATGGAAGAGCGCGTACGCAGACTTGAGGAATTAGCTGGCAGTCGTCAATACAGAAGCAGCGATTATTTAGATAGTTGATATTGGTTTGTAGGGGCAGATTCCAAATCTGCCTAAATAATAAATAATGCGCCCCGCATTTTGCAAGGCGCATTGTTTTTATAGTTTAACAAAAACGAGGATAGGTTCAGAACCTGTCCCTACATTGATAATTATTTTAAAATATTTTCTACTATTTTAAAATCCCCATCATTTGCAACCGGTTCTAATTCCAAAACTTTTGTCATTAAATTATAAAGTTGAATATTTTCAAATGCCGGAACTGTAGTTCCTGATTTAAACGCAGGTCCATGTGCTAAGAAAAAGGCGTTCATGTCGGGGTGTGCCGGATCATAACCGTGCGTTCCTCCATTATAAAATGATTGATGAGATTCAAAATAGTCATGACTAGTTAAACTCCATCCATTATCCATGATACCGATTATTGGCGCAATTCTTCTATTATTGGAATAGTGTAATCTCTCAGGTATATCCTGCTTTTTGTAAACGGATGAATTGGGGTGCTTACCATAAATTAAATTGAAGATTGAGTCAACTTCGGATTCCTCGCACCAAATATCTAAAACAGGATACCAATTCAGAATCTTCAAATTAGACGGATCAAGATAATTATCAAGAAAAACAACCCGATCTCTACTAAGTTGTGCCATTCCGTGGTCTGAAACGATTATAATATTTACTTTGTCAAACAATTTACGCTTTTCAAGACCAGCAATTAATTGACCGATACGAGCATCGCATTCTTTAATGGCGATATTAATAGATGAAGAATCTGGACCACCCATATGTCCATAATCATCTGGGTCACTAAAATATATTGTATAAAATGATGGACGTTCTTTAGCTGGCTTATCGAGATAATCGAGCACTTTTTGAACACGATCTTCATTTGGAACATTACCGTCATACACTATCCAATACGATGGTCTAACACCCTTTATTTCGGCTTCTGAGCCGGGCCAAAAATTACATAAAGTTTTTAGTCCCTGTTTTTCTGCAGTAACCCAAATCGGTTCACCGCCCCACCACCTACCATTTTGTACTTCTTCTCTATTGCCAAGACTAAAGGTGGCATCAAAAATGGGATCATACATTGTGTTGGACACTATTCCATGATTTTCTGGATAAAGTCCGGTAACAATAGAATAATGATTAGGGAATGTTTTGGAGGGAAACGCCGAAATCAATGCATCGGCTTTTACGCCACTTGCTACAAGTCGGTCTAAATTTGGAGTATCGGTCTTATCCATGTAATCCCACCTAAAACCATCCAACGATATTAATATAAGATAATTTTCAGGATCTGCTGTATCATTAGAGAGAGAATTACAAGAAAATACCGAAAATGAAATAATTAATAAATATACAGTAATGAAGTAGTGCTTAATTTGTTTTGAAAACATTAGTTGCTTCCTTGTTTTTACAATTAAATTATTAGCAAAATTAGCTAGATTTTTATCCAACTAGGAAGAATTCAATTAATTTGAAGAGGAAATTATGAAAAAACTTACACTCGTTATTATTTCGATCTTATTGTTCAATAATTTTGCTATATCTAAAGAACATCAATCCATACCGGTTTCTACTTATTCAATTGTTGCATATGATGAGGAAACGGGGCAACTGGGTGTTGCAGTACAAAGCCATTGGTTTTCTGTAGGATCTTTGGTGCCGTGGATAAAAGCGGGTGTTGGCGCTGTTGCGACGCAGTCATTCGTGAAAGTGGAATATGGACCAAATGGATTAAAATTAATGGAGAATGGATTTTCTGCCGATGATGCCTTGAAACTTCTAATTGGGGAAGATGAAAATAGCAATGTAAGGCAAGTTGGTATGGTAGATACAAAGGGGAACGCAGATGCTTTTACAGGAGATAATTGTATTCAATTTGCCGGAGATATTGTAGGCAAAAATTATACTGTACAAGCTAATCTTATGGCATCTCCAACAGTACCGATAGCAATGGTAAGGGCTTACGAAACCACAAAGGGTGAACTGGTCGACAGGCTAATGGCAGCTTTAGTCGCGGCTCAAAAAGAGGGTGGTGATGTTCGTGGTAAACAATCGGCTGCTATCATTGTTACAACCGGAGAGCCAACCGGAATTGAATGAAAAGACAAATTATTTGATTTGCGGATCGAAGATCACCCCGAACCAATTAAAGAAATGAAAAGATTAATCAGAGTAAGCAGAGCTTATCAACATGCCAACGCGGGTGATTTGTACATTGAAACCGGAGAAATTGATAAAGCACTTAAAGAATATGATTTAGCTGCTGAGTATTACCCGGAAAATCCCGAATTGCCATTTTGGACAGCAGTAAGTTTAGCAAGTGTGGATAGAATTGAGGAAGCCTTACCAATATTTGCGGAAGTTTTTGATAAAGCGCCTGACTTGCGGGAATTGGTACCACGTTTAGTTCCTGCCGGATTATTACCGGATGATAAAGTATTGATAAAAAAAATAGAAGAAGTTGGCAAAACATTAGATTAGTGTGTAGGCATACTAGAAAATTACAACCGAAACATTTATATAGTAGAAAAGCAATATTATGTCCACATGACAGGTAACTTTTTTAGAAAGGTGTTTTATTCGTTATTGCTTGTGGGCACATCCTATGTTGTGCAAGACTGTGATAATCCCGTAAGGCCAGACCTAAATGAAAAACCAGTAATTTCTAATCTAAAAATAACACCTGAGAATCCAATCATAGGAGAAGATTTAGCTGCACAATGGGATTTTTATGATAAAAATGGCGATCCGGACCATTCAAGAACCGAATGGTATAGAAACAATTTTTTGACAGGCGTACAGGGACCAGGATTCCCAAGCGACAGTGCAAATGCAGGTGATAAAGTAAAAGCGAGGGGCATTGCCAACGATGGAGAAGAAGACGGAAACAGCATCTACTCAAACGAAGTAGAATACAACCGATACAACAGCGCACCAAGCGTGAACAACGTCGACATAGGACCAGACGATGCAACGCTGGAAGACATGATACAACTAAGCTATGATTACAACGATGCAGAAAACGATCCGGACCACTCAATAATCGAATGGTACAACAACAACACACTAATACAAACCGGCGGAACAACACTGGCGGCCAACAAAACAAGCATCGGAGACACCATAAAAGTAAACATCAAACCCTACGATGGAGAACTAGAAGGAACAAGCAAAACCTCGGACAGCATAATAATACAAGGACTGCCACTCATTAACATAAGCGGAAACATCACAGAACTATTCAACGAAGGAGTGAATATTTCTGGGGCAAACGTAGCCTTTGGAGAATATAGTACAACAACAGATGCACAGGGAGGATACATCCTAGAAGTGGACAAAAACACAGGAGCAGCCAGACTGATAATCAACCACCCGAACTTCTACGAAAGACAAACATCAAGCTTCGCACCAAAAGACACAACACTAAACGAAACAATGGTAGAAGATGACTTTAATATGGAACACTACAACCTAATAACAAGGTATGTTGACCAAGGAACAAGCCCTGGAACACAAAGATGGGTTGATGCACCAACAGTCTACATAGATACCAGCCCCGCACCAAACGGCGGCACACAAACAGGAACAACCACAACAGTCACACAAGCAAACATAGACACAGCAATATCAGTAATAAAAAACCTACCACAATTCGCAGTAGGACTATTCCCAGGAGACACAGTAAACATAGAAATAGGAACAAACCCACCAGAATTTGGAACAGAAGGATACATAATTCATTTCTGGGATAATACCACACCGGGATTGGGCGGACACGCAGAATGGGTATCTTCAAACATAATAAACTCTGCGTACACGAGGGTTAGAACTACATGGGCTGGCAGAAGTACCTATATTCAGGAATTAACTCAAAACATGGGAGCAAGAAATGATTCAGATATAGTTACTCCTAGCATATTAAATCAACCTTCACAAGGAGAATTTTACTTTGAAGTAGACTTAAAAACAGGCAAACTACTATACTCTAGACCTCCTGGTCACTTATCAGTTGATAAAGATAAATAAAGAATTTTTTCTAATAACATTTAGTAAGTGGTTATGTCTTCTGGATAGTAATCCCATTCATTATATCTAAATACATAACAACAACCAGTAGAAGGATTAAAAGAAAGACAATCAGAATCACCATACCAAAGATCAAAATCAGAAGATATAGATGATACACACAAAGGATTAGCACCTAAACCACAAAAAGACTCACCATCTCCACAAGCATTAAGATCATCATACCAAACATCATATATGAAACAACAATGGTCAGCATCAGAACCGCCATTAGCACAATATAAACCAGAATCACAACTGCCGCTGCAACACTCTAAACCCCAAGCACCACAGCTTGGTACGCAGTCATGAGATAAAAAAATATTGTGGAACATTTTATAATTCCAATCATTAATTAGAGGAAAATATATCGAACCCCTCAATTCCTCAGAATTATAAATCCCTCCCCTCAGAATTCAATCTGAGGGGTTCGTTTTTATATAATTGCTGAAACCTTGCGAAGGTTTAAAACCTTCGCAAGGTTAATTAATTCACCGGTATTATTAATTGACTTCAATATAAACATTATGCTAAATTTCGACCGACCGGTCGGTCATTAAATAAAGGGTTGAGTGTGTAAATTGCCATAAGTAAAAAATGATTAAAGACAAACGAACACAAATTATAAGTGCAGCGATTGAGGTCTTCGCAAAGCAAGGTTTGGAAAAAGGCAAAATTGCCGATATTGCAAAAGTCGCTAAAATTGGAAAAGGTACTGTTTATGAATATTTTAAAAGCAAAGATGAAATCTTTCATGAAATTGAAAATATGTTTATTCATAATTCGGTTGATCAATTAAATGTAATAGCTGAATCAAATAAAACACCGATTAATAAAATCGAAAAAATCAGCCAATTAAATATGAACCTACATGAAGAAATGGGAGATTCAGTATTAATAATTTCTGAGTTATGGGCGCAGCACAGTCGCGGTCAATTACATGGACACGATAGTTCGATATTTACTGAAATGTACAACATGTACTATCGAATTGTCGCAAATATACTTGCTGAAGGTGTAGAAAATGGACAATTTCGACAGATGAATATTGAAGGAGTAACTACATTATTATTGGCATTATTTGACGGTATAATTTGGCAAAGCGCCATATTTAAGGATGACAAAAAATTTCAAAAAAGGGAAAAGAAAGCCATACAATCATTTATCAATGGAATAAAAAAATGAGAGATATATTATCAATAATTATGTTTTGTTCTGTGACTATTTTCGCTCAAGAAGCGATACCTACCGGAGCGGAATTAGTAGAGAAAATGTCAGATATTATGACACAGGAAAATAGTAAAGCGACAATGACACAAACCATAACAACGAGTAGCGGGAAAGAACGCACTTTTGAGTTTGAAATGTTTACTGCTAACGAGGGCGAAAAAACATTGATGCGTTATTTAAAGCCATCGGTTGCAAGGGGACAAGCATTTTTAATGCTAAACAATGCTGATGATATTTGGACCTACTTTCCAAGAACAAAGCGCGTTAGGAAATTATCGTCAAGCTCAAAAAATCAAAAAGTACAAGGCAGTGATTTTTCATTTGAAGACATGGGCTCAGGAGATTCGTGGAAGGAAGAATATATTAGTGAGAATCTTGGAGCGGAAAAATATGATGGGACAGATTGTTGGAAATTGGAAAGTATCGGTATTTCGGAGAAAAATCCATCATATCCTAAAATGGTAGTTTTGATGAGAAAATCAGATTTCTATCCTGTAAAAATTGATTATTTTGACGATGATGGTTATATTGAAAAAACATTGCTTATGGAAGACGTTAAAGAAATAGAAGGAGTTCCAACTGCTATGAAAATGACGATGGAAAATCATTCTGAAGTATCGGAAACATCTATGGAAACGATATCTATAACTTATAATTGGGAACCCCCGGAGAATTTCTTTACCGAGCGGACATTGAAGAAATAGGTTGTTAGACTATAGGGCAATCAGGGAATTAGGAAAAAACTTGTTTGGAGAGAGATTGTTGTGATTAGCGAGAATAAAAAAGATTTTACATCATTGGATGCTTGGAAGAAATGTCGCGAATTAAAAAATTTACTTTATAAAGAAGTAATACCCAAATTACCAAAAGAAGAAAAGTACAATTTAGATATTCAGATAAGAAAAGTTGCAGTTAGTAGTACTGCAAATATTAGCGAGGGCTACGGACGTTTTCATTATCAGGAATCAATGCAGTTTTACCGTATATCTCGGGGTTCTTTGTACGAGTTAAAGGATCATCTAATATCATGTCTAGACTTGAATTATATTACAAGTGAATTATTTGATAAACTTTTTCCAATGGCTGAAGAAGCAATTAAATTGCTAAATGGTTACATCAGATATATAAAAGGTAAAAAGAATGCATAAATTATTCAAAGCCGTATCGGTTTTTTTAATTATCAGCAATTTCTCAATCGTCACAGTCCTAATCTCCTATTCTCCCAATAACCCAATAACCCAATTACCTGACAATCTAATCGCCCAATCAACTAATTCCCCAAGTTTCTTCGGTTATTACGAAGGAGAGTTTGATCAATTAAAATTTGCCAACCAAACCTATAATTATGGATATAACAAATTACGATTAGATTTTGAAGCAAACCCTGATGATGCAGTTACAATTGGAGCAAATATAAATATACAAAAATACAATGATAATATTTCATGGAATTTGCTGGATTTTCTTCCATCTGATATTTGGAAGCCAATATTTCAGCCTGAAGGCTATCCTGAAGAAATGTGGATAACGGAATTTCCAATCGCATTGTTGGATACCTTGTATCTTGATAATATATATTTGAAAGCTGCTTTCAAGCATTTTGATTTAACAGTTGGTAAGCAACAAATATCGTTAGGAACCGGGTATGCTTGGAATCCAATTGACATCTTCAATTCAAAACAATTACTGGATCCAACGTATGAACAAACCGGTGTAAATGCTATAAGAGCAGAAATTCCACTTAAAGGAAGAACTAATCTGGATGTAATTCTATCACCCGGAAAAGATTGGAACGAATCAGTAAAAATGCTGCAATTGAAAACGGGATTCGGGAGATTTGATATACACGGAACAGTTGGAAAATACACCTGGAAACGAACAGCTTTTGATACACAACAATTTTCATTAAGTGTACAAAAAGATGAGCGAACATTATTTGGAGGAGCAATTGTCGGAGAGCTTGGAGGAGCCGGCATTTGGATGGAAGGAGCTTGGAATCAATTAGAAAATCAAGACGATTTTGCTGAATTTGTATTAGGAACGGATTATACATTTGAAAACGGCCTCTATATTATAATGGAGTACTTACGCAATGAAAATGGTGTTTTTAATAAAGAAAATTTAGATATTAATAATTATTTGCAATATTTTATGGGCGAAACGCATAGTTTAATGCAAGACTATTTATTTGGTTTTATGAGCTACCCAATTAATGATTTTATTCAAGTTGGGTTATTGAGCTTTGGAAATTTAAACGATAATAGCGCTGCATTTAATCCGCAAATGTCATGGAATTTATTCCAAGATGTTGATCTAACAATGATGTATAGTTACTTTATTGGAAAGAATAATACTGAATTTGGTGTACAAGATTGGGGTTGGAGAATTCGTTTAAGAGGATACTTTTAAAAACAAAAAACTTTAACCACGAATTACACGAAAAACACGAATTAAAAACCATTGAAGAGCAAAAATAAACCACAGATTCCGCAGATGACCCTGATTAAAAAACTAAAATCATTGAAAACAAAATATAAATAGCCATAGATTCACAGATTAAACCTTTAACAATTTAAAATTCAAATTTTAACATTTAGAATTAAGGGAGATATTATGAGAGATAAACTTTTAATCAAACTAGCAGATTGGGCGGTTAATAAAACCCGCTGGGTTATAATTGTTGTAGTTATGCTTACCTTGTTTTTTGGGTTTTTGGCCAGTAACATACAAATGTCACCAAAATGGTCAGATATGCTTCCGAAGGGAGATAAAAGAACAATCGAATTTGACCGTATCTTAGAGGAGTTCACATCTGCTTCCAGCATAGTCGTTGTGGTACAGGGAGAGGAAACGCAAATTAAAGCTTTTGCAGACTATTTAGCGCCTAAATTAATAAAACCACTTCCGGTTCCGGGAAAAGAATCTGAAAAAAGACTTTATGTTCGTCGTGTTGATTACAAACAGGAAGTGGACTTTATTAAAGATCATGGATTTATGCTGATAAAAGAATCGGATCTAAAGAATATGAAAGACATTTTCCAGAATCCCAATCTGATTCCCCTTTTAACCAATATTAACAACAGTTTTGAGAAGGAGTACATTCAAACTGGGGAATCCATGAGTACACGGAACAAAGAAGATGCTGCCTACATGTTTTTAGACGGAATTGAGAATTGGCTTGAAGTGATGGAGCGACATCTCAAAGGGGAAAAACTGACCCCTAAGGAAACTTATGCTGCAGTAGACAAATTGTTGATTGGTGAACCTTATTTTATTTCTTATGACCGAAAGGCTCTTATTCTGAATGTTATCCCAAATTTCAGTCTCATGAATATGGATTTAATGGTAGAAGGCACGGATGCTGTCCAAGCATTGATAGATGAAGCTCTCCAATCGTTTCCCGGCGTTCAGGCGGGACTAACGGGAATTATTCCCATGGGTCGCGATGAAATAGTATACAGCATGGAAGGTCTTGAGTATACATCCATCATTTCTATAATCGCTATCCTGATTTTATTAGTGGTTTCTTTCAGAATGTGGACAGCGCCAATTATGGCAGCAGTGAATTTAATGATTGGATTGATTTGGGCTGTAGGAGTAGCATCTATTTTTGTTCCGGTATTGAATATTATGACGGCAATGTTTGGTGTTATTTTATTAGGACTTGGAATTGATTTTTCTATTCATATTATTGCTAGTTTCACAGAAATGCGCGCGCTGGGCAAATCACTTGATGAAGCAATGCGAGAAGGGCTATTGAAATCGGGGAAAGGCATCATAACCGGAGCAATTACGACAGCCTGTGCTTTTTTTGCATTGATGATCGGGGAATCACGGCTTATAAGTGAATTAGGATTAGTTACCGGAATAGGCTTATTGGCTGTAGCGGTTGCTACTTTTACCTTATTGCCTGCCCTATTAATAATTCGTGAACGGCGACGGGAAAAACATCTGGCAAAAAAAGATATCACACTTCAAACCAAACCAAAGAATATCTCGTTTCTGTTTTTAGGACGGACATGTAATATATTGAAAAAACGATATTCATTCACAATATTGGGATCCATCATTGTCACGGGACTTCTGGCTTGGTCAGCTTCTAACATTACTTTTGATTATAACTATATGAATATTGAACCAGAGGGTATCCCTAGCATCACATTGCAGGACACGGTCTTGCATAAATTCGATTTGAGCATGGATTTTGCCTATCTTGTCGCGGAAAGTGTTGAAGAATCTCAAAAATTGGCAGAGAGTGCAAAAGATTTTTCATCTATAGCTATGGTTGAGGATATATCGCTTTATCTACCTTCTACTGAAGAGCAAAAGGCAAGGCTACCCCATATTAAAGAAATTCGTCAATTAATTTCTAAATATAATATTCAATCATTAGAATCAAGCAATGATTTCGATAAATTAATTGAAGAGATCGATCGATTGGAAATGAATATAATGGAGCTGCAGGTCTTGGCTTTTCTTGGAGGTCAGGATAAGGTGGATAATAAATGTAGAATACTTTCCGGTGATCCCGATCATGAAGGCGAAGAAACTGTTTTCAGCCGCTTGAAGTCAATTATTGATAGTAAAGATAAAGCAATTCTAAATAAGGTTAATGATTTTCAAGATGCCTATGCCGGTTATTTTAAAAACAGTGTAATTCAAATGACCAATGTTGATCCTATTCATCTTAAAAATTTACCTCGATCAATTATTGATCGATATAGTAACAAAGATCGAAGTCTATTCTTAGTAACGGTACTGCCAGGAGATAATATATGGAAAGATGCATTGTTCCTTAATCGATTTGCGGATGATCTTGATAAGATAAGCGATAGTGCAACAGGATTTCCACCTGTATTCAGGGCTTTGATTGATATTATTGGTAAAGATGGTCGTAATGCTGCGTTTCTTACTCTGATAGTGGTTTTCATTTTATTATGGATTGATTTCCGTAATTTTGGTCATTCTCTTATGGCCATGATTCCCCTAGGGGCTGGAATGATTTGGATGGTTGGAATTACGCAAATCATTGGTAAGCAATTAGATGTTATGAATGTAATGGCTATTCCATTGATTATCGGAATTGGTATTGATGATGGTGTTCATATCATTCATCGATGGAGAAGAGAAGGTTATGGATCTGTAAAAACAGTTTTTTCAAGCACAGGTAAAGCAGTATTACTAACATCTCTCACAACCATGTTGGCTTTTGGCTCTCTTGTATTTTCTATTTGGCGTGGATATGGAAGTTTAGGATCGGCACTTTTTATCGGCGTTGGAGCTTGTTTCTTAACAACTGTGTTTATCCTGCCGGGTATTATTGGGTGGATAGAACGAAATAATTAGAATAAGAAAAGACTGAGATTATACTATATAACATAAGGTTGCACAACCAATCCATTGGTAATAGGCGTTGTATGGATGGTGGGCGTGATGGAAGTCACGGGACTTCAGATAACACCATTAAATATAATGGCAATACCAATGATAATTGGAATCGGAATCGGAATTGGTGATGGTGTACATATTGTGCACCGTTATCAAATTGAAGGGAAAAATGCTCATAGAATGGTATTCGCAAGTACGGGTCGGGCAATATTATTAACATCAGTAACTACAATGCTTGGTTTTGGATTGCTTTGGTTTGCAACTTATCGCGGACTTGGCTCAATGGGAATTGCATTATTTATAGGTGTCGGGATGTGCTTCCTTGCTACAGTAATAGCAATACCTGTATTACTAGGAATGTTAAAGAAATAGGCGCTAATGTTAATTACTGCAAATTGGTCATAACAGTTGTAAATCTAAAGTTAATTGGTCAATATTTTTATCAAAACAACGTAATTAAACCGTTTTTGCCATTATATAGTGAGAAAAATCAATTTTTAATAGTTATCAAGATAAGATTATACAAGTTCAAATAAGAACGTAAATATGCCCTAATTGTATAATAAGCAATAACTTAAGTTGTTTTTACGGGATTTTAAATAAACAATTTTATTGGTTAATTAGAAAATATTATTTGACATCAATTAAAACAGTAGTTTATTTTTGCCTACTATACGGAGAGAGGTCTCCGTACGTTTATTCTGAGGGAATAACGTATTTTAATAAAAACTTACAAAACATTCTATAACCATTCTTATGGAGGATGAACAATGAGAAAGTTAAGTCTAGTGCTATTTCTGGTTGTTTGGACAGGATTAATTTTTGCCCAAACTTCAGGAAAAGTGTCAGGGACCATAACAGATGAAAATGGACAGCCTTTAGCGGGTGCTAACGTAATTGTAGTTGGTACGTCTTTTGGTGGTGCATCAGACTCTGACGGTAATTATTACATATTACAGGTTCCTGCTGGCGTATACGATATACGCGCTGATTATATTGGCTATAAGAGCCAAACAGTTGACGGTGTAAGAGTTGCAACTGGATTGACCACGTTTATTGATTACGGTTTAACAATAGCCGCAGTTGAAGGTGAATCCGTAGAAGTTGTTGGCGAAAGACCGTTATTGGAAATGAGCGCAACTAACGCTGTGCGTAGTATGGATAGTGATCAAATTACAAATTTTGCATCCCGTAATGTTGATGACATGATTCAGGCACAAGCAGGCGTTGTTGAGCATAATAGTGAAATTCACTTGCGCGGTAGTCGTGCAAATGAAGTTGGTTTCACTCTTGACGGTGTTTCAACAAAAGCTGTTCGTAGCTTTGGAAATACTGACGGTAGCAACCATAATATTATTAACGCAATTCCTGAAGCCTTGCAAGAAGTTTCGGTACAATCCGGTGGATATAGTGCTGAGCTTGGTGGCGCAAATGCAGGAATTGTTCAACAAACAATGCGTACCGGTGGTAGAACGATAAGTGGTACGATTGGTTTTGAAACGGACGCATTTGCAGATGCGTTAAATACGGATAAGCTGGGTACTAACGACTTTACATTTACACTTGGTGGACCAATAACTGAAAAGATTCGTTTTTTTGGTGCCTATCGTTTAAATAATACAGATAATTATCGTCATCAATGGTGGGATGGTGCTGTTATTGCTGCCGACGAAAATGGTGCCCCAACTCCAATTCTTGACACAAACAGTCCGGTATCTGATCCTAAATCCTATGCTATCGTTATTCCTGATGAGATTGAGGGAAGAACTCAAGCGGAACATTTAGTAAATGGTACTTTGCTATTTGATTACAATCCATTGGTAATTCGTGCTTCTGGTGCTTATACAAATCGCACTAGCCGTAATAATGGGAACCCGATATACAATATGTGGAATATGGAGAGACAGGGTGAGAACAAGTGGAATATTATGCTTGGTGCATTAAAGGGAACATATTTTTTAAACTCTAAAACTTATATTAACTTTTCTGTCAGCGGATTAGATAGGCAGTACGAAGGCTATGATCCAAACTTTAACCACGAGAATCTTTCAGATGCTCTTGAATATGGTGATAGTTTAAAGGTGGCAGAGGCTGGTTTGTTTACAACGGTTAATCACGCCAATGGCGATACAATTGACGGAACTTGGAATAGCCGCTATAGCCAGGGGTCAGCGATTTTACTTAGTCAGTTTGGTTTTGCCAAGCCCGGTAGAATGGCTACTGGTTGGAGTAAAAACCAACAGTCTAATATGGGCATAAAAGGTAGTTTCGCATCACAGGTTGGGACGCATGAGGTTAAAATTGGGTTTGATTATTTAAAATGGACTTCAAGGAATTATGCACTCGGTACAGGATTAATTTCCAGTATTAACCAGCAAATTGCATTGACTCCTTCTTTGCAGACCGAATTCGATAATGAAACAGCCACTGCAGCGACTTTATTAAGAAGGTCTCGTGTTACAAATCTTGGTTACGATGAATTTGGAAATGAGATAACTAGCGATAGCGATATTGACGGTGCTAAACATCCATATAGTTTATCATTTTATGTAAATGATAAAATTGAGAAGGATGACCTCGTGGTAAATGCCGGTATCCGTGTTGATTCTTATAATATGGATGATTGGGTAATGGTTGATCCGGAAAATCCCGGTTATGATCAAGCCAATGCATCCTTCTTAGAAGATCAATTGACAGATGCATCAACACATACAATTATTCAACCGCGCTTAGGTCTTGGATTCCCAATTTCCGATCAAGCGGTGTTCCATTTACAATATGGAAAATTTGTTCAAATGCCGGATATGGCATTAGCATTTAAATCAAGATCGCAATTAGCGCTCTATTTGGGTGGTCAGAACTTTATTCCTAATCCTTCAGGGTTTGATTTAGATCCTGTTGTAACCGAGCAATTTGAAATTGGTTTTGGTTATCAGTTAGGAAATGTTGCTGCTTTAGACATGACCGTTTTTGCGAAAAATACAACCGGTCAGCTTGAGATCAAATGGAATAGTGTTGATCCTAATAATACCTTTGGTGCATCAGATTATGCCTATTATGAAAATGGTGATTTTACCAATGTTAGCGGTATTGAATTAACAGCCAGAACCCGAAGAATTGGTCTTTTCCAGTTTGATGGCGCTTTTACATATACAGACGCTCGTGGAACTAACTCGTTCCCAGGTAGTGGAGCAGGACTGGTTGAGATTAATAAAGATAACGATCACCATCCTTCCATGATTGCCCCGCTTAGATATGAAGAAAAATACAAAGGATCAGCTACGGTGGATATGCGCTGGGCAGACGGCGAAGGCGGATTCTTAGAGAATTCCGGTTTGAATATGTATATGTCATTTAATAGTGGACACGCATTCACAATGTTTAGTGGTGGAATGGGACAAAGGAACGCAAGCAGGGGCGCCCTCTTAGAAGATGGCGATCCAAGAGCGCGTTTACCGATTGAACCAATTGGTGCATCCACTACACCGTGGGTTTTCAATTTTAATTTAAGAGCCGAGAAAGGTTTCCGCGTTGGTGGTGTAATGTTAAACGCCTATGCTTTAGTTAAGAATTTATTTAATGCTAAGCATATTCTTAATGTTTACAATCGTACAGGCAATGCATTTGATGATGGTTTCTTGACCGATCCTGAACTTAGTGGAAAGATCGTTGAGAATCTTGGTCAATCTTATGTTGATTTGTATACAGCAGCCAATCTTGTCAATCGTAAACACTGGGTTGAAGATTATGGTTTCGATTTGTTTGGCGTACCACGTGAAATCAACTTTGGTATTACAGCATCATTCTAAGAATTGATGCATAGCAACCTATATAGGAGAAATAAATGAAATATACCAGAACATTGTTTAGGGTGCTGATTGTTCTTGGAATGGTTGGGGCATTAATTTTTGCCCGTGATCAGGAAAATGGACAAACAAGGTATAAGACTGCTAGCCCCGCGGCTAATGGTCCGGCCTTAACTACCCTGAATATAAATAATATAGAAGTTTGGCTACGTCGCGATGCTGCCATGCCACCTGATGGTGCTAATGGCGCATGTGCTGACTATCCAAAGGGAACTACAAACATGATCTATGCCGAAGGTATGGTTTGGGGCATGGAAGTTAACGATGGAAAAGAGCCTGTTTTAAGAGTTGGTGGTTCTACATATGCTTCCGGAATGAAAGCCGGTAAAGTGCTTACCAATGGAAACCATTGGGAAGCGGGTGCATTACCCACCAGTTCAGAGATAGAAGGAGATAGACACGTATGGCGTGTTAGAACGGACTATAAATGGGAAGATCTATCGGGAGATGCTGCAAGTTTCTTTCAGCATTCAACAGCCACAGTAGGTGAAGTTGCTGAAGTAACTGCACAATATGAATATGACTGGATGAATTGGCCGGCTGGCGATGGTGCACCATATAATGACCTTGATGGAGATGGTGTTTATACACCGGCTACTTGGGATGCTGCAAATTCAGTATGGATAAATGGAGATGTTCCAGGATTCCCAGGTGCTGACCAAACTCTTTGGACAGTAGCAAATGATATTCCATATGATGATGGTTCGGAAGTTGCACCAAATGCATATGGATCCCCAGGTGTTGGAATGGAAGAGCAATTAACAGTTTGGGGATATAAATTCCCAGCGAGCTTCCCCTTGGGTAATATTCAATTCAAACGGGCACGCATGACATATACAGGTCGTCCGGATGGTGCTGTAGATTCAAAAATTGACAAAGCATATTTCACACAGTGGTCAGATCCTGACTTAGGAACTTATACAGACGACTATGTTGGTTTTGACTTGGACCTATCACTTGCTTATGTATATAATGGTAATACATTAGATGCTACATATAATGGTGTATATGGTTTGGCTGTTCCGGCTGGTGGATATGACTTTTTACAAGGACCAAAGGTTGATGGAGTGCCTTTAGGCATGACAACCAGTGGTTGGTTTGGAGCCGGTTCTAATGACTCCGACCCTGATCTTGAAGAATATTCAGGAACACTGCAATGGTGGAATCTTATGGAAGGTTATAGACCTCGTCCTGATTTCCCGGAAAGATTACCATGGATAGACAACATAACCGGATTAGAAACAAAAACCCCATTAGCTGGTGATCCAGTAACAGGAGAAGGGGACATTGACGGAATTTCATTGGGACCAGGAGATCGTCGTTTATTGATGAACTCGGGACCGTTTAAAATGACATTAGGAGAAACTCAAGACGTTGTGATCGCACTTATTGGTGCGACAGGTGGTGACAATTTATCGTCAATTACTGTATTAAGGTATTTTGATAAATATGCACAATATGCCTATGATCTTGATTTTGATCTTCCTAGCGCTCCGGCTGCTCCTTCTGTAACAGCTACTGGACGCGATAAAAAGGTCATCCTAAATTGGGGTGGTAACCCACAAGCCGTTGCTGCAACAGAAGACGTTGAAAGCAAAGGATTTAAGTTCCAGGGTTATAAAGTTTATCAATTACCAAGTGCTGGTGCTCCTGCTAATGAAGGTAAACTTCTTGAAATATTTGACGTAATTGACGGAACAGGTACAATTATCGAAAGCGTAGTAGACCCTGAAACAGGTTTCTTGCTTCAATTGCCTGTTCATATCGCAGTTAACTCAGGTGTTAAGCGCTACTTAGAAATTGACACCGACGCAATTAAAACGCGTCCTCTTTCAAATGATATCCCTTACTATTTTGGTGTAAGCGCATATTCATATTTAGAGGACCATGCTGATTCACCGTTTAAATCATTAGAATCATCAATGACCAGAGTCACTGTTCGTCCAACGACGGCAGCACCTGGTGTGGTAATTCCTACCGAATTTGGTGATGACATTACTGCTGATCATGCAGCCGGCACAGGTGGCGGTATAGTTAGCGGTACAGTTATTGATCCCATGGGATTAACCGGACATGATTATAAAGTTTGGTTTAACCAAGGACATTATTATCGTGATGTCGATGGTAAATGGAAACCAACAGCATTTCCAGACGCAGTTGGTAAATCTTTAAGCAAATATCTTGATTGTTCAGGATCAACTGTTACTGCGGTAGCTTTAGCATCTGAAACGGTTGGTACTTTCGATCTAATATTTACTTTTGATATGGATTGCGGATCTAATTGGGTTGATGGAATAATGCTTGACTTCCCGGCTGGTGTAGTTATTAATAATTGGGAAGCAGTAGGCGATTGTGATTATGGCGTAGGATCGGGACAGAACTGCGTTAATGGCGATGGTACATTTGATGCAGGAACAAACTCCATAACTTGGGGTGACGACGCAAGATCAGGTTTTGGCGCCATCCAAGGTGGCCAGGTTTGGGTTGTAAATGTTCAAGCAACTGATCTCCCGCTTGATATTGCCTATACAGTATATGATGATAATTATGATGGTACAACTGTAGACGCTGTTGGAACGGCAAGTGTCACCGAGCTTGGTTACAGTTTTGTATCCATTAATCAATGGAATCTGCTTGATGAAAACACAGGAAATGATGTTGTTACCGACCAAACCATTTTTGGTGGTGTAGAATACGCGCCATTATATCCTGATGGTGTGACTGTCGGAACGGACGCAAGTCCTGTAACAGATGGTTTCCAATTAGATGTTGCGGTTGGTTTTGCTTCACCTAATGATTGGGCATCTTATACGCATACTAGACCGGACGGAAGTACAGATGTTTTCAGTCCCGGTAGAGCTGTTGCGTGGTTAAACTATGATCAAGCAGGAAAGCCATTTATCCTAACAAGTTATGGAATGCAGGGATGGGCAGCATCATCAAGAGCCATTGATACACAGGGACACGGTGTAACTACCGTAGATTATCTACAACGTGATTATGAAGTAAGATTCACGGGTGTTTATGGTGATCCTATTGGAACTTATATTCCTGTAGTTGAAGGTGGTTCTAAAGCTGTAATCAATGGAGCCAGAGGCTATGCCTTAGCAGATCATCCAGATCCAGCTAATCCTGGTAATGGAGATCCGTTCTTTATCCAAGTACCATTTGAAGTATGGGATATGGAAGCACCGGGTGGTCCTGCGCAGATCAGTATTTTAATCTATGATAGAATGGCCAGTCTTGCTGATGCTGAGTTTTATGCATTTAATCCTGCAAATCGTATGTACACAGAATTCATCGCAGAACCTTATGATGATGTAATCGCAATGGGACCAGCAGCAGCTCAAGTCAGTGAATTTATGACTTGGAACCTAGTCTGGTGGAATTGTGCCTGGACACAAGGCGATGTTGTACTTTTTGCATATGATAACCCAACAACCGGAGATGACGAATGGACATTTAGTACAGTTGCTGCCACAAGCGGTGGTGATGTTACTGATGAAATGGTTGACATGATCAATGTCTTCCCGAATCCATATTATGGTTATCAAGCTCTAGAGACCAACCGACGCAATAAATATGTTCGTTTCAATCACCTACCACAAAAAGCAGATATCCGTATATTTAATATGGGTGGTGTTATGGTAATGAAAATTGAAAAAGATGATGCTACACAAAATGCAGATTGGAACTTAACTAATCAGTATAGTCTCCCGGTCGCTAGTGGTGTATACATCGTACATATTGATTTGCCGGACGTAGGTAAAGAAAAAATCCTTAAAATAGCTCTAGTACAAGAAGAGCAAATCTTGCTTAGCTATTAACCCTAGGAGGCAAAAATGAAAATACAAAAGAATAATATATTCAAATTTGGAACAGCTCTCCTAGTACTAGTTTCTCTCGCCCTTTCACAGGGCGCGAGAAACGGCACAGAAGCTGCTTCTCAACTCCTTATTCATCAAGGAGCACGCTATCTTTCGGGTGGCGGTAGTGTTGCAACAGTAGACGGTGTAGAATCCGCTTATTGGAATCCAGCTGGTTTAGCAAAAGGACAGGGAGTGAATGCCATATTTTCCAATCGTTCATATATTGCCGGAATAAATGTTAATTTTTTCGGTGCATCATTGAATGTAGGGAAAGTTGGTACATTTGGACTCTCTGGTCGTATGTTAGACATTGGCGATATAAATGTAACAGACATTTATCATCCCGATGGAACCGGTGAAATAATAACACCTTCATATTTTGTTGTGGGATTAACCTATGCCAAACGATTCTCCGATAGAACTGGTATGGGTGTTTCTGTCAACTATATAAATGAAGGATTTGGAAGAGTTAGCGCATCAGGTGTTACAGTAGATGCTGGTGTTCAATATGAAAACTTTCTAGATGTAGAAGGTTTAGATATTGGTGTTGCATTGCGGAACTTTGGTAATCCGATGCGTTATGGTGGTTCTGGCCTCTGGGTTAATGCAGAAGCTAGCGGATCATCCCGTCAAACAGATTGGTACAAAGTAGAAGCTGGTCAATTTGATATGCCATTTATTATGGACATTGGTAGTAGTTATAACATAGCCGGTGTTCAATTAGGTGCAACATATGAAGTAAACCATTTCTCTCAAGATAAGCTAAAACTTATGGCTGAATATGGTTTTGAAGATATTGCAGCTATTAGAGTTGGCTACTTGATGGATGTCGAAGATGTTAAAGATGACAAAGACACACCTGATATTGATGAAAGCACTATGCTTGAAAATATTTTTACAGGACCGTCTTTTGGCGCTACACTGAATCTATTAAAACTTACAGGTCTTGATATAAGTATTGATTATGCAATGTTCATGACTGAATATTTTGATGATAATCATGTTATTTCATTAAGATTTGGTAGATAATAAATAGTAAAATGAATAAAAAAGCCCCTCAATTTGAGGGGCTTTTTTTGTAGTAAAATATCTATTAGACTTTATTTATCAATTTAATTGCCTTTACAAACATATCATCAGCAAGTGCTACAATCTTATTGATGCAAACAGTAATCTAACCAACTGAGCTAATCGGCAAAATAAATATTTATCTTAGTAACATCATTTTTTTAGTCTGATTCTGATATCCGGCTTGTAAACTATAAAAATATATACCACTACTAACTAAACTTCCGTTATTATCACGTGAATCCCATGTTAGTGCATTTAGTCCTGGTTTCACTATATCATTGACTAATGTTTTTATTGTATTTCCAACTAAATCATAAATCGAAATTTTAACGTGTGTACGTTCAGTTAGTGAAAATTCTATATTTGTAATTGGGTTGAATGGATTAGGATGATTCTGCTCTAATCTAAATATCCTGATTATGCCTTTTTTATCATCAACTGCTAAACCTTCACACGCATCGCCGATGCCATCATTATCTGAATCAATTTGGTCGTGATTACTTGTGTCGAGACAATTATCATAACCATCAGTTATTCCGTCTCCGTCTGTGTCTGTATACAATTCTATCGGTTCGCCCGGAGTTAGATCTTTTCCGTCAAAAGCGGGATAATCAGGTGCATACCTATAGCACCGAAACACCTGATTGCTTCCAAAGTCTGTTGTGCCTTGTTCAACAAGACCTGTGCTGTTTACAGGATTAATATATCTCCATACTGTCTGCTTATCTGGTGTTACTTCAAAAAATTCACCGCTATTAGCATTACAAATCAAGGTATTTCCGTTTTTCATTCTTTGAGAACCACCATATTTGGGTGAACTAAAAGCTCCCAATGGATCAGAACTATACTCCCAAATTGGATTTATTGGCTCATATGAAGAGCCCGTACTTATGTTATATAATCCTGAATAGTTTAATGGTGGTTCTATTTCAATAATAGATGAGTATAGACCGTCCGGACGACCTAATCCATTATTAAAAATTAAAATATTACCAACCCCTTCTAATCCGTCACTTATCCAATTGGCATCATGTTGTTCAAATAATTTCTGATCTGATATTGTTCCCGCACTATAAGTGGAAGGATTCCCCCAACGGTATAATAAATCACCTCCTTTACTGCTATTTCCTCCAAAATGTGATGCGGCCTCTTTTGTCGTTGTACTATGATCAATGATCCAAATTTCGTTAGTATTACGATTACTAATAAGAATTTGGTCTAAATTCTCATTATAATCGATAGAATTGGTATGTAACCAATCTTGACCGTTGTCAGTATTATAATTAATATTGATAAGTTCCTGATGTTCAGCAACTACTCCAAAATTATCTTTAGTAATATAGAATTCTTGTATAAGATGTTCCCAGGCATTCCAGCGCCAAACAATTTCACTATTGTTTAAGCCGGTTTGTTTAACTTCAATAATTGAAACTGAGCGAATATAGTCACCCATAATTAGATTAGGATCTCGACCAACTTCAATTGCTTCCTCTCTCGTACGAGTATCTTCAATTATTAATAATACATTATTAGAATTTGGTAAATATTCTATGTCGTGATGTTGATAATCATTATAATATTCCCAGATAAGATTATTATCCCAATCAAATAATTGAAATCCCCCAAATAGATTATCAGTGGGTTCTATTGGATGCTTAACAACTGCAGACCGTAACAAGTTTCCATTTTCTAATAAATAAGCACTTAAATATGGCCCATATTCACTTTCCCATTTATGTACTAACTTGCCATTATTATCAATTAAATAAGTTGTAGTTGCAGCATTGGGAGCAAAGAGCGTATAGCCCGGCGACGTCTTAGTGCTGTCATGGTATATTAGACCAACAGTTGATTGCGCTAATACTATATTGCCTACTAAAAATACTAGTATTGTATGCTTGAAATATTTTTTAATCAACTTAATACAGCATAAGTGAAAAAATCATTAAGATAATATTTGATTACCTTAATAGTATCATTTTCTTGGTTTGATTCTGAAAACCGGTATTTATACTATAAAGATATACTCCACTGCTAACCGGATTACCATTGTCATCATGTGCATCCCAAGATATACTTTGAATGCCTGTTTCCACATATCCATCTACTAATGTTCGTACCTTATTACCTACCAGATCATATATCGTTAATGTAACAATTGACTCTTCTGTTAAATTGAACTTTATATTTGTCACAGGATTAAATGGATTTGGATAATTCTGCTCAAGTTTAAAAAATCCAATCATACCTTCAGAATTTTCCACCGCAAGTGGATATGGATCGCATTCATTCCCTATTCCATCTCCATCATCATCTTCTTGTTCTGGATTACTATCTTCAGGACAATTATCATAACCATCAGTAATTCCATCTCCATCCGTGTCTGTATATAATTCAATCGGTTCTCCCGGAGTTAGATCTTTGCCGACCAATCCAAGGTAATTGGATGGATATCTGTGACATCGAAATACGTCGTTTTTTTTTGGAATATCTCCTTGTGATAATATGCCATCCGTTGATTCGGGATTTATATATCTCCATACAATTTCTCCCGAATCAGTAACTTCAATAAGCTCACCGCCAACCCCATTACATATCAATGTATTTCCATTAAGAAGACGTTGTGCACCTGAAAATTTTGATGAATACATATCCGTAGGTACAGTCGCAGTGTATAACCATGATAATGTGCTTGGCGCAAATGCTGCTCCTTCTGCTATGGTATAAATACCAAAATTATCAACTGGGGGCGTTATTTCATCAATTGAAGAATATGTACCTGCGGGGCGATCCAGTCCATTGTTAAATATCATTATATTTCCTGCACCCGGTAAATCATCGGCAATCCATCTGACGTCATGTTGTGCAAATAACATTTGGTCATCTACCGTTCCTGCTTGATAGGCGATCGGATTTCCCCAACGATATAATAGATCACCGCCTTTTTTACTATTTCCCCCTTCATGCATGGCTGCTTCAGTGGTTGTTGTACTATGATCTATGACCCAAACCTCGTTTATGCCTCTACAGCTTACAATAATTTGATCAAAATCTTGGTTGTAATCAATTGAATTTACATGCAGCCAATCCGAACCACCATCTCTAGTAAAATTTAAATCGATTAGTTCCGGATGTTCAGCAACTACTCCAAAATTATCTTTAGTAATATCGAATTCTTGTATAAGATGATCCCAAGCGTACCATTCCCAAACAATTTTTCCTCCATCATTATCTCGCTCTATTTCGATTATTTTTAATGATCGTATATCTCCATCAAGCACGTTTGGATCACGACCGGCTGCTATTACATCTGCATTCTCTATTATATTGTTTGTAACTAATAATACATTTCCGTTTGGTAGCGGGTTTATATCATGATGCTGCGCCCCATAAGTATATCCCCAAATTACATTACCATCCCAATCTAACACATGAAATCCCCCACTTCCTCCGTTAGTATCAACAAGTTTTGTTGCACGTAGTAGATTCCCATCTTCAAGTAAATAAACCGTAGCTGCAGGATTATATTCACTATCCCATTGATGTATTAGAAATCCATCATTATCAATTAAGTAGGTTGCTCCGGTGGCTTTTGGACCAAATAATGTATAGCCTGGTTGTGCTTTATTTACATCATTATATATTAACCCCACTGTAGGGTCTTGGGCTGAAAGAGGAATAGTAATTGTAAAAAATATCATTATGATTAAAAGCTTAATTATTGAAATATTATTTTTGTTGTTCAAAACTTGTCTCCTTATAAGTCTAAATATAAATAATTTAAGATAAATTTAACTCTATATAAAACTTTCATAAACAATAATATATATCAGAAGAAAAATTCTTAAACTGGCAGTAGTTCAATCACAATTCTCATTAAGATTTTTCTAAATATTTAATTCCATTAACAAACATCTCATCGGCAGGTACTACAATTTTCTTTATACAAACTGTAGACAATAAAGAGTTAGTTGCATAATTATCGTTATCATCTTTATTATAAACTTCTATAGTTGGAACTCCAATTAATTCTAAAGTATCAAGTAATACAGCTTCGTAAGTACTCCATACACCGGGAGCTATTATTATTCCATTTGCCCAATTGCGATTTCGTTGTAAAAGAGTTACAGCTTTATTAATACTATGGGTTTGATAAATTTTTACATATATATCTTTTTCGCGGATATATCTGCGAATTCCTTTATTTATTTTATCGAGTGTAATTCGTTTTCCTTGTTTTGCTGATTTAACACCAATCAAGTTGAGGTTTGGTCCCTGTATTATCAAAATATTCATCGAATAGGTACAATATGTCCAATAATATAACCAAGTATAAGTCCAATGAGTACAGCTAAAGTTAAAACACGACTACCAACTAATTCGCGAGAGTATCCTTTCTTAATTGCCACGATAGAGATAAAGTATCCAAGACCGTTTAAGAGCCAAAAGAATGGAATGGCTAACACTTTTACAATTAGGGGGCCTATAAATGGCACAAGTGCTATTAGTGCTGTAATGCCGGTAAAGAACTGCGTAAAAACACCTAATGCAATAGTAACTAATACCACTACCTTCTTTTCTACACCAAAATACAACGCAACCACCATTGCGATTACAAACAACGACCATCCGACTAAATGTTTCCAATTAGATTTGAGGAAAGTTTTTTTTAGTTCTTTATCGTTAGGCTTAGGTTTATTGGATTGTTCTTTATTGTTATTTTTATTATCCTTTGTTGTTTTTGCCATTTTTCTACCCATATCTGACGAATTGAATTTATATCGAAAAACAATTCATTGAAATAATCTGTTTTATCAAAGATATTATCAGAATCATCTAACATTTTTAAATCTAAACGATAATGATCGCATAATATTCCTTTACTATTAATTGATACAGTTGTTGTGTCATTCCAAAGAAATCTCGATTCGTATAAAATCCCTTCATTTTCAAGATTGAACCATTTGGTATCAATGTCGTCTAACGAGGAATTCATAAGTTTAATAAATAGAGAAAGAAGTGAGAGTGTATTTGGGTCTAAGGTAATTGTATCTTGTTCATTGTAAACGAGAATATTCTTGCTCTTTACTACAGCTTCAAAATTTTGTTCCTCTGTTTTCTGTGTGGTAGTTTTTTTGTTTTCAATAATTGTATAATTATTTTTGTCAAATTTTGAATAGTATTCCAATTCAATAGGAAAGATATAATCTATAAATTCATTTGATTTTAATTTGAAGGATATTTCGTTATCTGCTATCAGTTGTATTTCAGCACTACCAACGGGGATGTTCCAAATAGCTACATCATATTCTTGGCTTTTAATATTTCCAAATAATAAAATAAATACAATTAATGATGGTACTAAATGATGTGTGTTTATTTTTAACATTTTATATATCATGTTTTCCATCGGAATTTACCAAGCATGCTTAAAATTCCAAGCATAGGTGTGTATAGAGGTTGTAAAAAGGACCAGATTAAATAGGCATTTATTTTAATCTCTGTTTTAAACAATTTTGACCCATAAAATAAAACTATAGTATCAAACAGAAATTTTATACCAAATAGCATTGGTAAGAACTGCCAATAACTTGGCAACAATATTGTTGATAATAAAATTGTATTTGTAAAGAGATTAACAAATAAAAATAGTAAGAAAAAATAATCAGTATTAAATAACTTTTTAGTATTTGAAGCCCACCTAATCCGTTGGCTGATAAATTTGTTTACACTATCTGAAGGTTTTGTTTTTACAAATCCATTTGGATTCATATTATATTTTATTTTTGCAAATTTTGATATTGCTTGAACAAGATAAAAGTCATCTCCTGAAATTTTATCAGCAACAGGGTTGAATCCATCAATTTTATAAAAATCCGAGCGTCTATATGCAATGTTCTGTCCGGAACCAGTCCAAGAGTTATTCCATCCAAAGGAACCGGCATTTGCAGACATTAATGCTAAATAATCTACTGATTGATAATTGTTAAAAAAATGTTCGGATTCAGTATCTACTTTCGAGTACCCTACCATTACTCCGGTTTCTTCATCAAATGTCTCAACAATGCTTTCAACCCAAGTATTGGGAACGCGACAATCAGCATCGGTGGAAATTATAATTTCACCATTCGATTTTTCGATTGTTTTTGTAAGCGCATATTTTTTTGGTGTCATTGTTGTAGATTGTTCGGAAATTTTAACTCCATAAAAATTGGTGTTTTTATTTGCATAATCTTCGATAATTGACCAAGTATTGTCAGTTGATCTGTCATCGGCAATAATAATCTGTAATTTATCAGAAGGATAGGTTTGTTTACTTAAATCTTCAAGTAAGGCACCAATATTTTCTTCCTCGTTTCTCGCAGCAACTACAACTGAAACAGCGGGCTTATTTGTACTTATCATAGATGAGTTGTTTTTTAGTCTGAATAAACCAATTAAAAAATATATCATATAGGCAGCATAAAGAATAAATTCGGTTGCAACAAGACTGCCAATTGCTATCATTACATCGGTAATAGTGCAGATGCAATTAAGAAATAAGCACTAATTCCTACAATATCAGTTGTTGTTGTAACAAAAGGACCTGATGCAATTGCAGGATCAATATCTAATTTTCTAAGTAAGAGAGGTACGGTTGTTCCTATAGAAGCTGCAATCACCATCGAGGCGCAAATACTTAATCCTACTACAACACCAAATATTATTGGGACATCCTTAAAAAATATAAATATTAATGTACCAAGCAACAAACCATAGAGAGCACCCAAAATTAAGCCAACACTCAATTCTTTAAGAATTAATTGGAGATCTTTGCCAATGTCGATTCTGCCTGTAGCAAGACCTCTTACAACGATGGAAGAAGATTGAGTAGCTACATTACCTCCCATACCGGCAACGATTGGGATAAACGCAGCTAAGAGGATTAAACTTTGGAGCATATTATCAAAATATCCTATTATTGACATTGTTACAATTCCGCCAATCCAGGTTGCAAACAGCCAAGGCAGACGTGCTCTAGCGTTGCCCCAGGTTGATTTAAGCAAAATTTCCCTGTCTTTACCGGCACCTGCCATTTGCAAGAAGTCTTCGGTCGCTTCTTCACGAATAACATCAACAACGTCATCTACTGTTACAATACCTAATATTTCATCATTACTATCAACTACAGGAACAGCAAGTAAATTATAATGCGATACAATTTTGGCAACTTCTTCTTGATCTGTTTCTGCCCGGACGTATTGGACATTACTTATCATTATGTTTTTTAATTTTGTAGTAGGAGATGTGGTTACTAAAGCCCTCAAAGAAATTACTCCTGTAAGATGGTTGTCGTCATCAGTAACATAAAGATAAAAAACCATTTCCGCATTTTCTTGATTTTGCAAATCTTTGATTGCTTCACCTACGGTTAATTCTTCATTTAAAGTGAAAACATCTGTGGACATCATACTTCCCGCACTATCTTCAGGATACGCTAGCATTTCTTCAATTTCTACTTGTTCATCAGCGTGCAGAGAATCAATAATTGTTTGTGATTTGTCCTCAGGAAGAGCATTTAAAATTGTTGTCTGATCGTCTGAACTGGCAATGCGAATTATTTGTACTATTCGTTCTGGGGGGATGTCTTCTAACAAATCTTCTAATATGGAGTCATCTAATTCACTTAAGAACTCTGCAGAATACTCATTATTCGACATCAAATTAAATAAATAATTCTGATCATTGTCGGTAAAAAATCGGTAAATAATAGCTAGGTCAGCTGGATGTGTTTTGTCAATCAATTTGACAAGATTAGTTTTCGCTTTGCGATGTAAAAGGCGGCGGTAAGTATCTCGTAACACTGATATTTCATGACCAAACATTTCTTTTTTCATGACTGATTCTCCAAATCTTTATTCAACATTTTAAATCCAAAAATGATGAGAATAATTGCAATAATAATCCAAATAGGATTTACATGTTCATGCCAATTGTAATATTGATTAAAAACGGTTTCGGCATTATTTAAAGCTACTGCGAATCCATTATTAAGTCCATGTAGAATAATTCCCGGTAATATCGAATTGGTGCGCCAGGAAAGGTAACCAAGCAACATTCCCAAAATATAGATTTGTACTATCCAATATGGATTTAAATGAATTAATGCGAAAAATAAACTAGTGACTAAAATCGCTTTTGTGATATCTCCCCATGAATCTTCTAATACCTTTTGTAAATATCCGCGAAATAACATTTCTTCGACAATAGGCGCTATAATTACAGTGGTTATTATGATAATAAAACCAATATAAATTGATGCAATCTTTAATTGCTCAACTATGTCTTGTAAATATTCGGGCGCTCCAAATAATGTATATACAATTCTATCTAATTCGTCAATAATTATAATAAATCCGATGGAAATAAGTAATATAGAAATAAAAGTATTTAAAGATATTTTATTAATTCTTAAGTGTTCAGAGATTGATAGTTTTTTATAACGTAAATAGATAATAACAGGCAATCCAATAATGATAGTACTTATTGGCATGGATAGCAACGATATTCTCGAAGAATTCAGATTTGGTAATAATTCAGTAAATAATGTCACCAATCCCGCGCCGACTAAAATTGCAAGAAGTAGCGATAATATTATAATTCCGAAGGCGATTCTAATGTTGTGTTTTTGGTTAAAATCTGACATTTCTATTTTTTTCGTTTAATTCCCCGCCCGAATCAAAGTTTCGGCTGGCAGGGTTTATTTCATTGTGAATTAATTTTTTGTCAATTGATAAAGCAAAATACTTCCTGCTACCGCAGCATTAAGAGATTCTCCTGAACCAATTTTAGGAATGGTTACCTTCAAATTTATATGATTCATATTATCTGGAGAAATTCCGTGCGCCTCATTACCTATTACTAGAACCCAAGGCGAAACTTGATTGATTTCAAGTTTGTAGATATTTTCGCCATTTTGAAATGCACCAAGAATAGTGTGGTTTTCAAAAATTTGTAGTGTGACATCTTCATATATATTAAGATTGAAATGTGCTCCCATTCCGCCGCGTACAACTTTTGGATTATAAATATCAATACAGTTTTCCGATAAAGCGACATTTTTTATTCCAAACCAATTAGCGCTCCTTAATAGTGTACCAAGATTGCCGGGGTTCTGTATTTCATCAAGATATAACCAATTATTAGAATTACCAATGTCCATGTCATTAGGTTTTGGAATCTCACAAATTGCCAATATACCTGAAGGAGTTATGGTATCACAAATACTTTTCATTTCCCCTTCACTAATAGCATTTGTAACAATAGCATTTTCTGCAATCAAATCCATTAGTGAATTATGCTGAGGTTTCTCAATGAATTCATCGGTTATGTATATTTGTTTAATCAAAACTTTAGACTGAACGGCTTCTAAGATTAATCGTTCTCCCTCTATTGTAAATAGTTGATGAAGTTTTCGATACTTTTTCTTTGCTAATGAAGTAATTAGCTTATGGTCTGAATTACTTAGCATATAATTATTTCTTATTTTTTTTGTTTTTCATAACATCTTTAATCATTTTTCCGAAAGCTTTATCCTGCTTTCGTTTTGCAACAAGGGTGGATAGAAGACGCGTTTGTTCTTTTTTCATTTTAATATAATTATCATAAATATCTTTATCAAGATTTCCAATTTCTACAGCATTCAAAACGGCACAACCTTTCTCGTGGATATGTGTGCAATCAGAAAAATGACAATCCTGAGCAAGTTCAATAATTTTATCAAAAGTAATTTCAACGCCAATAGTAGAATCGGTAATACCGACTTCTCGCATTCCGGGATTATCGATGATAATACTTCCATTATTAAGTATAAATAATTGTCGATGAGTTGTAGTATGCACACCCTTGTTTGTGCTCTGACTAATTGCACTGGTTTTCATAACAATTTTTTCTGATAAAATATTTAACAAAGTTGATTTTCCAACACCAGAAAGACCCAATAGGCAATAAGTTTTATTTTTTAATAAAGAAGATTTTAATTCATCAATCCCGTTGTTAGTCACGTTGCTGAGAGCAAAAATTAGTTCATTGCCGATTCTCTTTTTAACTGTATTAATTGTATTATTTAGTTCGGATTTTGTTATGAGGTCTGTTTTCGTCAATAAAATTATAGGTTTTACATTTGCTGAATTACATATTGCTAAATATCGTTCAATACGATTTATATTAAAACTTTCAGTGATTGCTT
>Ga0190293_1000050_pt1 | contig 41400 bp, 36 predicted proteins | sample 48693001_MG_FD_161671 | JGI IMG/M metagenome (GOLD analysis project Ga0190293, IMG submission 161671) | Hydrothermal vent microbial mat bacterial communities from Southern Trench, Guaymas Basin, Mexico - 4869-30-0-1_MG | ecosystem: Environmental > Aquatic > Marine > Hydrothermal vents >...
TTTAGATACATCAGCCTGTGGGACATGCAACACGTTGCGTATTTTGAAATACATCAGCCTGTGGGACATGCAACACGTTGCGTATTTTGAGATACATCAGCCTGTGGGACATGCAACACGTTGCGTGTCCCAGAATACCTAGTTCGTAAACAGTGGCATCGCCGCGCGCCGGAACAGCTTCGCGCAGGCGTTGGTGACTTCCTCCCTGATGTCAGGACAGCAGCAAACGGTAAGGTAGTTTCTGTTCGGCCTGGCTCTTGAGAGGTACTCCGAGAATGCCGGATCGACCTCCTCGAAATCCTTTATTTCATCTGAACCGTTCACGAACCGTATGTTGAGGCGTGCAAACCGTTCTTCCGAGACCTTCACCGCTTCGAGCGGGAGATCGACGAGTACAAAATTCCGATCGACCCCAGCCGTTTCGGCAATCCTATCCGCCAGAGAATCAGCTGCCTCGAGGAAAGTATCTCCATCAGCTTTCACATCGTTCATAAATGATTCATCGCTCTCATCCAGCATCGCCGCATCTATTCTGAAGATCCGCGTGAAGAGCTTCTGTCTGTATTTGACCCTCCAGGCCATCTCCCGCACCCAGGGGTCGGATGACTCCTTGGCCATGGCGCTGAGAAGCTCATCATCCGTCCAGCTGCGGAAATCCGTGAACTCCCCATGTCCAATGACGCTTCTTCTTGCCGCGGTCAGGAGCATCTGGTCCACTATCCGCGTTTTTTTATGAAGGTATACGCTGGAGTACATCTGCAATCTGGCAAAAAGGAAGTCCCTTATTGCTTCAAGACCCTTCATCTGAAATACCATTTCGTCGTTTCGAACAGTCATGGTGGAGATGATCCTATCCATTTCAATATGTCCGAAAGCGACTCCGGTGAAGTAGAAATCTCTCTGAAGGTAATCAAGCATATCTGCGTCGACTTCACCGAATATTGTTTGCTGAAGGTATTTTGGGCCATTGTATCTGCTACAGATAAGGTCTGCCACATCAGAAGGGACTATTCCGTGGGATTCCAGGATACCGGGGATTTTCCCTGAACCCCTGATATCCATCCTTTCCCTGCCAGTCACGAGATTTGCGACGAATTCCATATGATCGACACCGTAGATCTCAACATAGAGGGGTTCAAGTGTGTGGGACCAGGGAGTATGCCCGATATCGTGGAGCATACCTGCAGCCTGCAGCATGGCCAGAGTTCTGGCATATGCAGGATCCTCAGGATCTATACCATTCTGCTCCAGAACATGCCTTCCGATCCTGTCAGCGAGCGAAGAGACTCCCAGGGCATGCAGCAGACGCATCCCATGAGCGCCGGGATAGCTCTGGAATGTCGTTCCAAGCTGATGGACCAGACTGAGTCTCTGGACCTCGACAGTCTTCAGGAGTTCCTCCTGGAGTCCGGAAAGCCTGATGCTGCCATGAACGGGATCTCTTACGTACATTACCTTGTCCGGGATGCTCATCGCCTGTCCTCTTCCCTGGAGGGTGTTCCACTAATTTTTGCCAGCAGCATATGAATGTAAGATAATCTCAAGCGCCAGTTGAGGGTAATAAGAGCAGCCAACGTGGGCATCCCATTGCCTGCCCTCAGCATTTCGAGAATGCGGTTCCGCGATCCGGCGTCCTCAAGAGGTCGGCACAGCCTTTTAGGTATCGAAGAGTCCTGAAGCGTATCCAGAACGGACAGGATCCCCCTGTTTTCTCGATCAAGACCAGTCTCCAGCGAAGCTTTCTCGAACACCTGCCAGCCGTCGCGGGTGGAAATTAGCTCTGCCATCAGGTACTCCTCCAGCCACATTGTCTGTTTTGAAGAGGTCTGCTGAGATTGATGCAGGAGAGATAACAGTAAGGCATACTCCCAGCGTAGACCCATGAGTCCCGGCATCAGGATCCTTCCTGATTCGTACAGGTCCGACGGCAGATGTCCCGGGAAAGTAGAAGGGAAGTAGAAGGGGTGTGTATGCAGCTCAAGTCTTACACCATTAAGGTACAGCTTGTACTCCGACAGAGCACCCTGTCTGAAGAGATCCAGCGGTTGATCCGATCCCGGGCGCCAGTTGCTATCGCTGACGGTTTCGAGAACGCTGTCAAGGAATTGCGGTTCAACGAGAAGGTCTATATCGAACATCGGCCTGTCACCCGGTGAAGGATAGAGGGAGAGGGCGTAATCAAAACCTTTCCAGGCCCATACGCGGAGTCCTCTAAGGGCGAGGAGGTCAAGTGTGGGTTTGAGAACAGTCAGATGCCTTGTCCACAGGGCAGCTGATTGCACAGTAGATCTATCATGCCTGTCGGCAGAGGATCTGAGCAATGGTGCGAGAACGTGCTCAACAGGAGGCAATGACCCCATGTATGCACGATCCGCATTTAGATTTCTCCATTCCAGCCAGGATGTAAGGTAATGATCGGGATGGGGTTCACCAGGGAACGGTGCACCACCTTTTAAGACCTTTATGAGTGCCTTCAGGAGCGAGCTTGCAGAGTATCTCATGGAGGGTAATATTCACCATTCTGGAGGAAAGCGTACATATGCATTTACCTGACGACACAATTGACCTTCATGTACACAGCACGGCCTCGGATGGCACTCGCTCACCAGCCGAACTCGTGGCCCTTGCGTGCAGGGATGGAGTATCGATCCTCTCAATAACCGATCATGATACGGTTGACGGTATCCGGGAGGCCCATGGATACGCACAGGATGTGGGACTGGATCTAATACCGGGCGTCGAACTCAGTGTGGATCTGGGATATGATGATCTCAGTGCGCATCTGCTGGGTTACTTTCCAGGAGTGGCGATCGACGTTCTTTCCGATCCCTCAACTTCGCTCGGAAAGGCGATCGCTTTCGTTCAGAACGGCAGAGAGAACAGGAACCCCAGGATACTGAAGAAGCTTGCAGATATGGGCATCGATCTGGATATGGAGAACATCAGGCGGATAGCCGGGGGGGATGTTATAGGAAGACCCCATATCGCCGAGGCGCTTGTAGAGGGAGGATTCATCAAGGAGATAAAAGAAGCCTTCACTCTCTACCTTGCCAGTGGGAAACCGGCTTATGTCGATCGTGACAGGCTGAATGTAAACGATGCTATTGCGATAATACTGGAGGCTGGTGGTTTGCCGGTGCTTGCTCACCCGGGCTTCATCCCAATCGATCAGTATGCTCTTATCGCACTGGTGGAAAGACTTGCTGCAGAGGGACTGGCTGGTGTTGAGACATATTATCCGGGACACGATAGAGCTGTAATTGAATTGTTAAGAGGTACCGCCGATCGATTGGGAATTGTCGTCACCGGGGGTACGGATTATCACGGATGGAAGCCTGACCACATCGGGCTGGGCAGGGCGCAGGGGGGATTCCACCTGACCAGGTCCATGGTGGGGGACTTCCTGGCTCTCTGCGGAGAGCGGATCGGAACGGAGGAATTGCTGCATGGCCAAACTCAGTGATCTCATCAAGAGGATTGACACCGAGGTCAAGGATGGAAACAGAGCTAAGGCGCTCAGGATGATCGATAAACTCCTGGAGAAGGTGCCGGATAGCAAACCCCTTCTTGCCAGGAAAGAAAAATTCAGCATCGAGCACGACTTCGATCTTCGGATAATCGCACTCGAAGAAAAGTATGGAGTAGCAAGGGAAGGATGACCTTTCCAGGCAGTCTGCATTCTCTCATCCGTGCATGCGGAGCAGTCTGCCTAACAGCATTACCATTACTTCTCTCATGTGGACATGCAGCAGTCACTGAAACTGAGATGCTTGCGCAAGCCGAACTCTTTGGCACACGTGCTTCGTTCATGTGGCAGAATACCGACGTTTTTCAGATCAGAGGAAACTGCAGACTCGAGGATGCCAGTCTTGTCGCACGAGGTCCGTTCGTACTCTGGGGAAGTGCCCCCGATACGCTTCTCAGGGGTGATTTCTACGGACCCGATGGAGGTCCAGTTGTTTCACTAAGAGCAGACCCGACTGGAATGACACTCTACTTTCCTGAGGAAGGATCCGCTCTCTTCACCCCGATTGGTCTCCGAACCGGAGATGCAGTGCTCCCCACGATCGATCTGATCCATATGCTGAGGACAGGTTTTCCCATGCTGCTCGAACCCTGGATGATCAGCGATGGTGCGATAGCATCGGAAGGTTCCGTACATTGGAACTTCACTTCCATTGATGAAAGCACCCTCATGACGCTCACTCTCCAGAATGGTTCTCTGTTCCCCTCGGTCTGTTTCTGGAGCGGGGGTGAGCTGCGTATTACCGCTGCATCCTCTCACGATGAGTACAATGCCTGGCCCTGGAAATGGGAGACCGAGATCGATGGGAGTACAGTGGAGCTGGAGTTAACACATGTGAACGCAGAAGCCGTACCCTGGGAAGGTATTTGGAACCTAACCATACCCCTGCCGGTTGATACTATCGCTGCTGCAGCTCCCTGGACGCCAGTCTGGCACATCGAAGTGAGATGACAGACAACATTATGTCCACCAAGCAGATATGATACTATCTCGTGAGTAGCTGTTAGCAGAAACAGCCTCCTCTTTGCAATACAGTTCACATCGCTGCAAGTGTGATCACTCACTGGAGTTGACGCAAGTCATTATGTTTACTATTCAACATCGGACTCACAGTTTACAGGAGGGAAGATGCCTTTTGCGGATTTGATAGAGCGTTTGCGGGGCAGGAAGCCCGGCACACTCCTCTCCACATCCATGGCAATAGATCTCGGAACTGCGAACACTCTGATCTATCTCCAGGGCAAGGGTATTGTCCTTGATCAGCCCAGTGTGGTTGCGGTGGACACCGAGAGCGGTGATGTTGTTGCTGTTGGGAGCGACGCAAAATCCATGCTCGGAAGGACCGGATCCAACCTGGATGCAGTACGCCCTCTCAAAGATGGTGTCATCACCAACGCAACCGCAACGACCGCTATGCTCAGAGAGTTTTTCAGAATGGCCCAGACACGGCGGTTCTCGATGCGACCGAGAATTCTCGTCTGTGTTCCAAGCGGTATAACTGAGGTTGAGGTCTCTGCCGTACGGACCGCTCTCGAGAGAGCAGGGGCAAGAGAGGTGCTTCTCATTCCGGAGCCTCTTGCTTCCGCGATTGGAGTTGGTATCCCGGTCAGTGGAGCTGCGGGCAATATGATTGTGGATATCGGCGGTGGAACAACAGAGATTGCTGTCATCAGCCTCTCGACAATTGCCGCAAACAATTCGATACGAATAGGCGGCGATGAACTGAATGAGGCGATCGCCTCATACCTCAAGAAGCGATACAGTCTTCTCATCGGTGAGCGGACCTCCGAAAGAGTCAAGCTGAGCGTGGGAACGGTCCTTGAAGAGGACAGCACTGAGCTTGAAGTAAGCGGATTGGATTTCGTAAACGGTATTCCCGAAACTTATTCGATCACATCTGAAGACATCAGAAAAGCTCTCAAGGAGACAGTTGCGACGATCGTTGAGGCAGTCCGGCATGGTCTAGAGAAGACTCCACCTGAACTGGCAAGTGACATCGTTGATCGCGGGATTGTCATGACTGGTGGGGGCGCTCTTCTGAGAGGACTGGACAGACTCCTGATGAGCGAGACTGGATTACCGATCAGGGTGGCGGACAACCCCCTCTCCTGCACCGTTCTCGGTGCTGGTCTGATACTTGAGGATGTCTACCGCTACCGAAACCTCCTGCTGCAGTAAAGGGAGCATGCGATGGCATTCCCAGCCAGGCGCGGCCGGGGAAGGACCTCCGGGAGAACTCGGAGGATACTGACCTACCTGACTGCCTCGATCCTTATGTTGCTGATAGGTCCGGTGCTTCTCGGAGGTGCGGGGAGCTGGCTCGGCGCAAGATTCAGCGACTGGATTTTTACCAATGAACAGATAGCAGAGGTGGACGTTCTTAGAGCGGAGATGCTGCAGCTCATGCTGGAGAACTCCAGGTTGAGGGAGGAAGTACTCAAAGCGGACCGATATCGGACACTTCTCGGTATGACACGCACCGGGAACAGTGAAGCGATTGCCGCAAGGGTTCTCTATAGAACCGAGGGTCTCGTCTCCGGCACACTGGTAGTCGACCGCGGAAGCAGGGACGGAGTTATCGAGAACTCTGCATGTCTGACGGCATCAGGTCTTGTGGGAGTCGTCGGTGCAGTTCATGAAGCGACAAGCGAAGTTCTGCCAATCAGCAACCCATCCGTCAACGTAAGCTGTGTAACATGGCCAGGCGGGGCGGCTGGAATACTCCAGTCAACTGCTGACGGCGGATTAAGGCTGGTTCATGTCGATATGACCGAAGGTGCCGCAACCGGGGATCAGGTTCTTACTTCGAGGTTCAGCGGGATCTATCCGGATGGGCTTCTTGTAGGAACTGTCGCAGGCATCGCCGAAGGTGAACCCGGACTGGCAATGGCCTTTCATGTTGAACCTGCAGTTGATTTCAGCCGGATAGGTGAGATCCTCATTCTCCTGCCCGGAAGATATCAGACCGCCCCGGATGCAGTGCAGCCACCATCCGATACGGCGGCAGATAACCAGGACTGATCATGCGAAGCGGTATTCTCCTGCTAGCAGGTGCTGTCATCTTCCAGTTCATGCTGGAACTGACGATGGGACGGATCGCACTTGCTCCCTCCATGCTGCCCCTTGCTCTTGTATACCTTGGAGAAAATCGAGGCGGCAACTGGACCATTGATGGAGCATTCTGGTCTGGGCTTTGCCTTGACCTGCTGCTGCACCAACCTCCGGGATCTACTTCAATTGCTCTCCTTGCAGGCCTTGCTGCAGCGACATGGCTTGGACGGTTCTCCGCTGGAGAAGGCATCGGAAATCTTACTCTAATGACCGCAACGGCTGTTGCAGTATCAGATATGGTTTTCATCATAGTTGCTTCGAGACCATTCGGCAGCGGACTGAACTCCCGCCTGCTCATGGCCTTTCCCAGGGCCCTGCTGACTGCGGGATTCGGGGTACTCATTCTTACCGTCGGGAACTGGGTATCAGAAATGAGAGAACGGAGAGCAGTAGGATGAGAAGGGCCGAAGGCAAACGCGGCCCCTATCTTCTTTTCATGGCTTTCATTACTCTCCTTTTCATAATGCTGGGTGTTCGTCTATTCCACCTTCAGGTGGTCAGGGGAGGCTATTTCAGAAGTCTTTCCAGCAGGAATCATATCAGAGTGGTTGCCAGCCCTGCACCCAGAGGGATCATTTCTGACAGGAACGGAATCCTCCTGGCCGACAACGTGCCCGCATTTATGGTCTCCGCGATCCCCTCAGAATTCGATTCGAGCCGAATAGAACTGGTGGCTGCTGAGTTGGGAATGGAAAGCTCGCAACTGAATCAGATGCTGCAAAGCGCCTCAGGAATGCCACATAGACCCATTGTACTCAGAGAGGGTATGACTGTTGAGGAGGCAAGCCCATCAGCAGAGAATCTCTTCCGAATGCCTGGCGTCATGTTCGATGTCGCTCCCTTGAGAAGATACCACATGCCGCAGGAATTCTGTCACCTTCTCGGGTATGTCGGACTCTCGGATACGCATGAATCATACGAAGGCGAAGTTGTCGGCAGGGCAGGACTGGAGCTTGCTCTTGATGATCGTCTCATAGGCACTCCCGGCCTTCGCAGAGAGATAATAGATGCTTATGGAAGGATAGTTGAGGAGTTTGCAAGTTCGGCTGTAGAAGAGCCTGTACCCGGAACGGGTATAAGATTGACCGTTGACTCCCGTCTGCAGGCTATCGCCACTGATAAGCTCTCCATGACAGGTCTTCCGGGGAGTGCTGTTGTCGTCAATTTTGAAACAGGGGACATACTATGCGCTGCAGCCGTTCCCACTTTTGATCCGAACCTTTTTGCAAGAGGTATCAGACTGGATGAGTGGAATGCTCTGCTGGATGATCCATACAAACCACTCTTCTCACGAGCGTGGGCGGCGACTTACCCGCCAGCATCCACGTTCAAAATGGTGACCGCTGCCTGGTTGCTTTCAGAGGGTTTGATTGAAGAGGGCTTCAGACCCGATCCATGCTTTGGATCATACACACTTGGTGATACTGATTTCGGATGCTGGAGCATTCATGGAAGACTTGATCTCGTAGAGGCTATCGCAAGATCCTGCGATATCTACTTCTATCGTACATGCCAGCTCGGTACGCTCGATGGGCTGGCCACCTTCGCCAGGAGATTCGGCTTCGGCTCTACACTCTGCGAACTCCTTGTCGGGGAAAAATCAGGACTCGTTCCGGATTCCGATGATCTTGATCGATTCTACGGAGAAGGTGGGTGGGGTCTTGGAAATCTGCTCAATGTGTCCATCGGCCAGGGGGAACTCCTTGCGACTCCGCTTCAGATGGCGGTATCTGCCGGAGTGATCGCATCCAGAGGCCGCATGCCGCTTCCCGGCATCCTTCTGGACAGGGAGCCACGTGGAACGGTATTCGCAGGACCACCCCTGCCTGACCAGGTCTGGGCCCCGCTCATCGAAGGAATGAGTGAAACGGTTGAATCCTCGAGGGGAACTCTTCATGGCGTATTCGCTGGTTCTACACTCGAATTCTACGGTAAGACCGGTACCGCGGAATGCCTGGGCGATGATCACGCGATGGTCATCGGCTTTCTCGAAGTACCGGAACCTGTAGCCATCTGTGTGGTCATCGAGCATGGAGGTCATGGCGGTGCTGTCGCCGGTCCGGTAGTCCGACAGATCCTCGAAGGGTTCTACAGCTCCGGAACAGCAGGGAACGGGGCTGAATGACATGGTAGGAAGGGACAGACCCGATCTCCTTCTTCTTTCTTCCGCAGCGGCTCTGCTCGCGATGGGTCTCATGACTGTCTATTCCGCTTCAGCTGTTGTTACGGATTCGGGGATATTCGGCAGACAGGTACTCTGGGTTCTCATCGGAGTTCTTTTCTTTGCCGGAGGAACCTGGATCTCCTTCAGAAGGCTCGAGGAGATCAGTCCACTGCTTTTTACGGTGGCCTGCCTTCTGCTTCTTATTACCCTTTTCGTTGGCTCTGGCCCTGCGGGAAGATGGCTTGTACTCGGACCAATGCAGCTGCAGGCCTCTGAACTCGCCAAGGCTTCACTCATACTCATCTGCGGATGGTGGCTTGCCTCGCTTCGCGTGAGACCAAGGAAGATGGGGGAGGGAGCTATATTCCTGACCGTACTTCCTGCAGTACTCCTCACCGCTGTTCAGCCGGATCTCGGCACAGCAGTATCGATGCTCATGCTTGTTCTTGCGATGTTCATCTGGGCAGGCTACGGACCAGGATGGATATTCCTTCTGATCAGTCCAGTCATTGCCGCTGTCTCATCCACAGGTTTTCCTCTCTGGCTTGCCTTTACTGCGGTTCTATCATTCATCCTATACAGAAGGAGAGCGACGATCCAGAGCTGGATTCTCTTCCTTGGCGGGAATTCGCTTGTTGCCGCGCTCACCCCACTTGCATGGAACCTTCTCGAACCCTACCAGCAGTCGAGACTGATAACTTTCCTGGACCCGGCGACAGACCCTCACGGAGCCGGATGGAACATCATCCAGTCAGAAGTTGCCGTAGGTTCAGGAGGACTCTTCGGGCAGGGATATCTACAGGGGGCTCAGAAGGAGCTTGCTTTCCTCCCTGCAAGGCATACGGATTTCGTCTTCTCTGTCTGGGCTGAGGAGACAGGGTTCCTGGGCTGCTTCCTCCTGCTCACAGCCTTCCTGCTGCTGATATGGAGGATCACCCTGGCTGCCCGCAAGTCGGTCAACCCGTACAACTCGCTAGTTACCGCGGGTATAGCTTCATACCTGGCCATCCATGTATTCGTGAATGTGGGGATGACCCTCGGTATTATGCCAGTCACTGGACTCCCGCTTCCGTTCATCAGCTATGGCGGCAGCCAGATGCTGGTCATGATGTTCCTTCTCGGTCTCGCCGTGAACGCCGGAATGTACTGGCGCGAGGTGTAGCCCTGGGGGACATGCACCGCAGGTGCGTGTCCCCCCAGCCTAGCCTCATGCACCGCAGGTGCGTGTCCCCCCAGCCTAGCCTCATGCACCGCAGGTGCGTGTCCCCCCAGCCCAGCCTAATTCCGGGGAATTAGGCTGCGTGTCCCCGTACGCTATATATTCCAAACTCGTTCGAACCCAATACGGAAGGCGATTCTCGATGCACCCGGTGATCTTCAGGATAGGTTCGCTGCCTATAAACAGCTACGGACTCATGCTGGCAATATCATTCATGCTCGGCCTCTGGCTCGCTGCTAAACGCGGTGAACGGGCCGGGGTAGAGCGCTCCTCTGTATATGACCTTGGCATCCGCATCATGATAGCTGCCATCGTCGGCTCCAGGCTTTTTTATGTAGTCACTCATCTATCGGAATTCCAGGGCAGGTGGCTCGATGTCATCGCTATCTGGAAGGGTCTCTATGGTCTGAGCATGCTTGGCGGAGTAATACTGGCTGTCGCTGTAGGGTTCTATACTCTGTGGCGCAGGAAGATGCCTCTTTGGAAGCTGGCGGATGCGGTCATACCTTCGTTTGCTCTCGGTATTTTCATTACGAGGATAGGCTGCTTCCTGAACGGCTGCTGCTTCGGGGCCGAGACTTCCTGCTCCATAGGCGTCTCTTTCCCGGACAATGCTATGGCTTATGCGGAAACCACCGGACTTGCGCAAGGTGCCTGTCTGTATCCCACTCAGCTTTACAGCTCTCTGGCCGGCCTGTTCATGCTTGCCGTTCTTCTCTGGGCGGATCGCAGAAGACACTTCTCCGGATTCATATTCTGCCTCTTCCTCGGGCTGTATGGAACGGTCAGGTTCGGTATCGAAGAGTTCAGGTTCTTCGATCATGAACCCAACATGCTTTTCGGCTACAGTGTTTTTGCCGGAAGACCCGGAGTAACTGACAATCAACTCATCAGCCTCCTGATGCTGCTCTCCGCTCTCATTCTCGGAGTATGGCTCTACTCAAGGCGTACAGGAATCTCCTCAGGCTCTTCCTGAGGCCGGTCTGCCCCGGATGCGGGGGAGCGAGGGCCGATGGGGAGAAGCTCTGCAGCTGGTGCATGCTGAGACTGGAGCCCTGCCGTTCGATCCACTTGAGTTCAACCGGCGCTTCTATCCGACAGGGAAATGATGCTCCGGCCGACAATCCCTGCAACGGCGTCTACGTTCACTCGGCACTGATGTACCGCGGCCTGCCGGGGGAGATGGTCGTCAGACTGAAGTTCGGCGGTGAGTCGCACCTCGCCTCTGTCGCGGCATGGCTGATAAAGGAGTACTCCACTGTCCTGCCATCGTCCGATGAACTCCTTGTGCCCGTTCCAACCGGTCCCTCAAAGAGAAGGAAACGGGGCTATTCACAGGCATCACTCATTGCCGCCAGGCTGGCTCCGCTGCTGGAATGCAGTGTCCTTGAACTTCTGGAGAGGGATGATGGACCATCCCAGGTGGGGCTGCCCCTGCTCGAGCGAAGGAGCAATGTCCGCGGGGTTTTTCGTCTAAAAAGAGGGGCCGCTGCAAAGCTTGCCGGACGTCATGGAAAGATCTGGCTCGTTGATGATGTGGCTACGACCTGCAGTACTATCCATAATGCCTCTCTTGCACTTTCGGAGGTATACGCCGATTCAGTCTCGGGGCTCACTCTGACCTACCGAGGCAGGAGCGGTGGTAGTATTGTCTAGCTAGATATTTCACATGCGGGAAACTCCATTCAGGAGGTGTGCTTCAGTGGCAGGTCTGCTTCATTTCGACGGCAGGGACGTTCCATCCTGCGCCAGACATGGTCTGAGCGCCAGGAAGATATGGCTTTACTTCAAAGCGCTCATACTCAGCTGGGCTATCTGGGACTTCTTCATCTACCTCGGTTTCATAGCCGCTGGGGAAGATATGGGGGCCCGATGGGATCTCAGCGCGCTGCTGCCACTTCCCGGGGGGCTATTCTGGACAAGCTGGCTTGCCATCACTTTTCTTGCTGCAGCCTGTCTGCTTATCCTTTATATCCTCATGAGAGCATCTCTCAAAGTATCCAGACTGACTTTCGAGCAGTTGCGGGGGGACGGATTCTATTCCGGCTCTGATGCTTCCAGATTCGCTTCCAGTCACAGTTCCCCTCTGATTACCGTACCCCTCCTTCTTCTTGCAGTGATGCTCCTCGGACTTCTGGCTGGTCTGCTGTTCGGACTGGTCTCACGCATCCCGGCTGCGGGTCCGGTCATCACAGCTCTGCTTGCTATTCCTCTCTGGGGGATCATGCTGCTGGTCGTTCTAGCCGCAATAGCGTTTTTCCTGTCCTTCTCACTCCTGCCGCCCATCATCGCCTCCACAGGGGGCGATTCCTTCGAATCTGTATTTGAACTGTTCTCAACAATGACCTCACAGCCATGGAGGATACTCCTCTATGGTTTCCTTTCACTTCTCTCAATCGTTCTGGGAGGCGCAGTCTTCCTTTTCTTCTCTTCATCTGCCGCTGGTCTGCTGGCATGGACGACCGGTGTCGGAGCCGGAAGCGGCGGTTTTGGCGCTGCAATCACAGCCGGTCCCCAGATGCTTGCGCCAGAGGTGCTGCCCTATTTCTCTTTCCTTGTGACAACGCCCGTTTGTGCCGGAGGATCTGCCTGGACCGGTCTCGCAGGTGTACTGGCCGGCATATCCGGGGCTTCGATCTTCCTCATTCTCCTCTCATATCTCCTTTCAAGCTGTTCTTCAGCATGGACGATCATCTACCTTGCCCTCCGCAGGCGTAAGGACGGGGTGGACTTGCTGGAAGAATCCGACAGGGAGGATATGAGGGAATACAAACGGCTCAGCGAGGACGACGGAACCCGCTCGTCTGCGGACGGCCAAGCCGAATCCCGGGAAGGGTAGACCGCCAGTTGCCTGAGTTCGTTCATCTCCACCTTCATTCGGAGTACAGCCTGCTCGATGGAGCCATAAGATTCGACAGACTCGCTGAGAGGCTGACTGAAACCGGGATGAAAAGCGTCGCTGTGACCGATCATGGATGTCTTTTTGGAGCGGTTCAGTTCTTCGATAAAATGGAGAAGGCCGGTGTGCAGCCGATACTCGGTATGGAGGCATACATCGCCTTCCCGTCGATGTCGGACAGGAGCGCCGGAGGAAAGAGATACCACCTGACACTACTTGCCAGGAATGAGAAGGGCTATCACAATCTCTCCAGGCTTTCTTCGGCCGCTTTCATCGAGGGTTTCTATTACAAACCCAGGATCGACAGGGATCTGCTGGCCGCTCATTCCGAGGGCCTGCTGATAGGTTCCGCCTGTCTCCAGGGAGAGTTGTCGAGGCACCTCCTCGCAGGGAGGAGGGACAAGGCTCTGGAGGCTGTCCGTTTCTACCAGGACATAGTAGGCAGGGACAGCTTCTTCATCGAACTGATGGATCATGGCATTGATGACCAGAAGCGGGTGCTGCCGCTGCTTGTCGAACTGGCGAGGGAGACCGGCGCTCCAGTTGCCGCTACGAACGATGCCCACTACCTTCGCCGGGAGGACCATGCGGCACACGAAGTTCTTCTCTGTCTGCAGACGAGAAGGGTTCTGAGCGATCCCGGCAGGATGCGCCTGGAAGGCTCTGAGTTCTATGTGAAGAGTCCGCTCGAAATGGAAAAGCTGTTCGGCTGGATACCTGAGAGCCTGACCAACACGGTGAAACTCGCTGAGATGTGTGATTTCAGTCTGAGCCAGGGTGACTTTCTTCTCCCCGAATTCAACCTTCCCGAGGGGGAAGAGGATCCCGGAGCCTACCTCAGCAGTCTGGCATACAAAGGGCTTGCAGAGCGGCTGGGCAGAGACCTCGCGGAGATCGAGACTGAGAGACTCGACCATGAGCTGGGGATAATTGTCGACATGGGTTTCCCGGGGTACTTCCTTATCGTTTCCGAACTCATGAGATGGGCGAGAGGTGAGGGGATACCGGTCGGCCCGGGCAGAGGTTCCGCAGCCGGAAGTCTGGTCTCCTTTGCCGTGGATATCACTGATATCAACCCGCTCGATCACGATCTCAGCTTCGAGCGTTTTCTGAATCCTGCAAGGAAGGAAATGCCCGATATCGACCTTGATGTCTGCTGTGAGCGCAGGCAGGAGGTCATTACCCACATACTCAACACATACGGCGAGGATAGCGTCTGTCAGCTGATAACTTTCAGCAGGATCAGGAATCGCTCAGTCGTCAGGGACGTTGCAAGGGTGATGGGCATGACATTCGAGGAGGGGGACGCCATTGCGAAGCTGGTCGCTTCCGCTCCTAGGACGGAGTCGAATCAGGAATTCCCGCTTCCCGAGATCGTGAAGAAGGTTCCAGCCCTTTCAAGGATGATCAAGGAGGACGAGAGGGTCGCGACTCTGTTCAAGTACGGGTACACACTTGAGAATCTCGCAAGACACAGCGGTGTGCATGCGGCTGGTGTGATCATCGCTCCGGGTAACCTCAGGGATTTCGTTCCGCTCTACAAGGCTAAAGAGGGCATCACCACCCAGTACGAGAAGAAGAGTGCTGAAAAGATAGGCCTGATGAAACTGGACATTCTCGGTCTGCGGAATGTGACAGTCATCAGGAGGGCCGAGAAGATGGTTCAGAGGCATCATCCTGATCTCAAGGTCGCTTCTCTTCCTCTGGATGATGAACAGACTCTTAAGGCTATTGCAAGAGGTGAGACCGTCGGTGTCTTCCAGCTCGAGAGTTCAGGAATGAGAGACACCCTTCGGAAGATAGATGTCAGCAGTTTCAATGATGTCATAGCGGCCGTAGCCATCTTCAGGCCGGGGTCCATGGACATGATCGATCTCTATGCGATGAACAAGAAAGGCGTTGAATCCGGATCAGCTGATTTCAGCATCGACTATCTTCATCCGGATCTTGAGGAGATCCTGATCCCGACATACGGCGTTATCATCTACCAGGAGCAGGTCATGCGCATTGCCAATAAGCTGGCGGGCATGTCCATGGCCGAAGCGGATATCCTCAGAAGCGCCATGTCGAAAAAAGTTGCTGATGTCATGAGCCGCATGCGCAAGGATTTCACCGATGGAGCGATTGGCAGGGGTGTCAGCAGGAAGATAGCAAAGAAGCTGTTCGACCTTGTTGAGAAATTTGCGGGATACGGATTCAACAAATCCCATGCGGTCTCATACGGCACTCTAGCTTACTGGACCGCCTGGCTGAAGGTTCACTATCCAGCTGAGTTCCTGGCGGCCTGCCTGACAAGTGAGATAGGGCGGATAGACAGGATCACTCCTCTCATAGATGAGTGCGCCAGACTTGGTGTGACTGTTCTGCCTCTCTCGGTAAACAGCAGCAGCGTTCAGTTCGATGTCGATGACCAGGGACGGATAATTTATGCCCTCTCGGCGATCAAGAATGTCGGAGAAGGTCCTTCCTCCGCCATTGTTGCGGCGAGACAGGAGACCGGAGACTTTGTTAACATCTTCGACCTCTGTTCCAGAGTCGGTAACGGAGCGATGAATCAGAAGGTCCTTGAATCACTCATCGGTGCCGGGGCGACGGACTGCTTCGGTCGCACCAGGGCGGTCCTGCTGGCATCAGTTGAACAGGCCATGAGTTTTGGCCTGACCATAAGGAGACACAGGGAAGCCGGTCAGATGTCGCTCTTCGGGGGCGGTGGCGAGGATTCTGTCGATCTCGAGGAACCAGAGCTTCCTGAAATGGACGAACTTGCTCCGGATGTTATGCACAGGCTGGAGAGGGATCTCCTGGGTTACTACAGTTCAGGACATCCACTGGATGCGTATGCGGATGAGCTGGAAGGCCTATGTACAGCACCCATCGAGACAGCGGCGACCTGCGGCAGGAAGACGATCACCACAGCCGGTCTGGTCTCGGAGAGCAGGATCATACCCACGAGGAGGGGGAACATGGCTTTCGTCCTGATCGAAGGCCGTTCGGGGTCGGCAGAGGTTGTGGTATTCAATGACATCCTGGAGATGTACGGGAGCCTGCTGGAGCCCGGCAATCTCATCCTCATGGACGGTGAAATAACCGAGAGGAGGGGGGATGTCCGTTTCTCCGCAAGGAGTATTTATCCCATCGCTCAGGTCAGACAGATACTGAGAGCAGGGATCTCAATAAGCATAGATGGCGCCAACCCTCATGTTGAAAAACTCGCTGATGCTGTTGAGCTTCTGATGGCCAGTCCCGGCAGGGGTGACGTTTCGATTATGATTAAGCATCCTTCGGGCTGGAAGGTCAGCGGCCGCTCCAGATCCATCAGGGTTGATCCGGAGCCCGGTCTCATGTCGGGTCTCAGGGATTTACTTGGTGAAGGTGTAGTGTTACTCACGAGGGGCAAGGGAGCTGTAAAATTATGATCAGACGCTGGATGGTTCTGGTCCTGCTTGTCGTGCTTCCGCCATCATTGGCCAGCGCTGGGGAATTGATGCGTATCGTCAGAGAGCCAACCGCGGGGATGGTGGCTCCGGGAACCTACTCCATCTCTCTTAACACATTCCCTTCGGAAGGTCTGCGCTTCTCTTTCAGCATTGGTGTGATCAAGAGGCTGATGCTCGGTCTCAGCTACGGCGGTCGGAACCTCACTGGACTGCACGATCCGGTCTGGTTTGACCATCTGTATTTCAATGCAGGTTTCAGAATACTGGACGAGACCACTCCGCTGCCGGGTATGGTCATAGGGTTCGACAGCGAACCGGAGGCTGCCAGAGCCGGCGGAAGCTATAACAGAACTTCCCGTGACCTCTACCTTGCAGCCAGCAAGAATTTCAGATCTTTTGGAGGTGATCTCGCGTTCCATGCGGGCATCAGCATGGATGTGGAGGATCCTGTCCATGCAGGATTATGGCTCGGCCTTGACAAGTCGCTACCGGGCGGCTTCGGTACGGCCCTTGAATGGGATCTGGCAACTGACCAGACAAGCTCTGTACGCTTCGATAACGGCGGCGGATTCCTGAATGTCGAGCTCTTCTGGGAGAGCTTCGGACAGGTGCGCATATCATTGCAGTTCGTTGACCTGCTCGAGACCGGGGGTGAAGGATACAGGGCCCTTGGCATCGATTTTCTTGGGATAATCTGAGCCGCTGTAAAAGGCATTTAAGAACGGAGAACCCGACCAATGACTTACGACGAGCTTCGCGCATCTTATGCAGATGTGATAATCAGGACCGCTCTGAATGTTCAGCCCGGCCAGCCTGTGCTGGTGAGCACCGATATCACGCAGAGGCAGTTCGCTGCTGAGCTGAGCAGGACCGCATACGCAGTAGGAGCCTCACTGGTCTCGGTCAGATACGACGATGGTGACTTGAGGAAAATGCGGATCGAAGCTCCTCTCGAAGACGGGTATCTCGATGTTATCCCATCCTACACGGAGGAGATGTACCGGAGCTACATCGAGGACGGCTGGTGTTCGGTCTCCGTGAGAGGTCCTGAGGACCCCGATCTCATGGAAGGCGTAGATCCAGTGAGAATGGGGCGCGTTTCGAAAAAGAATTCCCTTGCCCGAAGGGAATTCCTGAAGGCGGTATCATCCAATCGCATGAGGTGGAACGTCTGTCTGAATCCGACGAAAGCCTGGGCCGAAAAGGTACTTGGACCTACTGAGGACTGGGAGAGGGACATCTGGGATATTCTCGTACCTATCCTCAGGCTTGACATGGATGATCCCGCAGCTGCCTGGCTTGAGCACGATGCTGAGCTCAAGAGGCGGTGCGCCATCATGAACAAAGCCTCCTATGACCGGATACGGTTCCTCGGGCCGGGTACCGATCTCTACGTCGGAATGGCACCCAATCGCGTCTTCTCCGGCGGGATGTGCAGATGCAGTGATGATCTTTTATTCTTCCCGAACATCCCGACAGAGGAGATATTCAGTACCCCCGACTGGACAAGGACCGAGGGTGTTGTCGCATGCACGAGACCCGTCGAAGTTCTGGGTTCCCAGGTTGAGGGCGCCTGGTTCAGATTCGAGGAGGGCGTGGTCCAGGAGTTCGGGGCTGACCGGAATGCGGATCTCATCGAGCAGTACCTGGCCTTTGACGAGGGTGCCGGGGCTCTCGGAGAAGTCGCGCTGGTCGATGTATCATCGCCTATCTATCGCAGCGGCAAGGTATTCAGGAACATCCTCCTTGATGAGAACGCCGCCTCCCACATCGCCCTCGGTAATGGCTATGCTGATTGCATTAAAGGCGGAACCAGCATGTCAGACGCGGAACTCAGGGAGACAAGATGCAATTCCTCCCTGGTTCACACGGATTTCATGATAGGCTCCGAGCAGGTCTCTGTCTTCGGTATCCGCGGGGACGGTACCCAGGAGCCGGTGATGCTCGACGGCTCATTCGTTATCTGAGCTGGAAAAAGAAATGCGGAACCCCGAGAAGGGAAGGTGATCATGCTTGATGAGAGGCTGTTGGCCATTCTGGCATGTCCCAAGTGCAAAGGTGAACTCGAACACAGGATAGACCCCGAGGAGCTGATCTGCCATAGCTGCCGGCTCATTTACGAGGTCAGGGATGACATTCCCATAATGCTTATCGACGAGGCCAGACCACTGGAGCAGGACTGACTTCTCGCGGTGCTCGAAATACTTCCCGCACGGATGGGGTCATCCGCCTGAGAGTGCGGGTCAGTCCAAGGTCATCAAGGACCGGGATACGTGAACGGATGGCGGACGGCTCCTTCCGCATTGCTCTCCGCTCCTCACCGGTAGATGGCAGAGCCAATATGGAACTCACGGCCTTTCTCGCATCTGAATTCGGCACATCGAAGAGTGCCGTCCGGATATTGACCGGGTTATCCTCAAAACGGAAACTGGTCGCAGTCGAGGCTCCCTCTGCAATCCCCTCCTGGTTCTCCGGAGAAACCTGCGATGACTGAACGGATCCGTCCCCTCGGCACAATGGTCGGCAGAGGTCCCGAGCTCTCGCACAGCGTTTCCGCGCTTTCATCGGCTCTGGCTTCGAGGCATCCCGTTATGCTCGCTTACTGGGCTCCGTCAGGTACAGGTAAGACCAGGCTTGTCAGCGGTATTTCCAGGGCGATGCCGGAGACTGATTTCAGCGTTGTAGAGGCTGTATCAATCCCCGGAACCAGCCCCTTTTCCTCATACATTCAGTCCTGGTTCGGGCTTGACCATTCGGATGAGGAAGCATCCAGAGAGCGATTTTCCGATCTGTTCGATGGACTGCTCACACATATGGAAGCAGTCGGCGAGTCTGCAGGGGATTTCCGAAGGGAACTCCTCAGGACAAGACTATGGCTGGAGGAACTGGCAGGCATAACTCGCAAGGGGGCTTCATCCGGCTCAGGGCAGTCGATGAGATCAAGGAACCTGGCCGATGCTGTTACAGCGTTCTTCTCGGTTCTCTCCCTGGTGAACCCGATAGTAGTAGTCTTCGAGAACATGCACTGGTTCTCCGGGGTCGACCTCTCTCTCACACAGGCGCTGATCCACTCATCGCAGGGGCTGGCCATATCCTTCCTGGCCACTTCCAGACCCTGTGAAGACGGTTCCGAACCTCCATTCCCGTCAAGCACCAGCCTTCATGACAGATTCGTGGTGAAACTTGAAGGTATTCCCAGGGATAGTCTTGCCGACTTTGTGTTCGGTTTCACTCGTCACCGCCCGTCTCCGGCACTCGAAATGCTGCTCTGGGACCGGGCTGGAGGCATACCTCTATTTCTGGAGCATACTCTTGAATACCTGGAGGAGACCGGTGCGCTCCATCAGCCTGCGAACCTGCTTGAGCTGACTCAGGATGCACCTGAACTTCCTGAAACGATGATGGAGCTTCTTGCAGCCAGGATTGGACTGCTGCCGGCTGGGTTCGGTAAGCTGATAAGCGCTGCCGCAGTCTTTGTCAGAGGAGTATCCATTGGAACACTTGCCAGAGTAGCAGGCCGCGAATTGAAGCCTTCCCTCCTCGCCGAAGGTCTGAAGCGCCACATACTTTCGAAGGATGGGGAAGACTACGCTTTCACCCATTCACTTCTCAGGCAGTCTGCTCTCGGCATGATTCCGGACAGGGAACTTGAAGCGCTTCACATCAGGGCGGCCGGCGCTCTTGTGGATGAAGGCGATATCACAGCAGGCAGGCTGGAAGAGATTGGAGACCATTTCCTTCTCGGTGGTGATATACCGAAGGCAGCGGATTATCTCGGCAGGGCGGCGCAGATGTATGCTGATGGATTCGAGAACGAGGCTGCGATTAATGTCCGAAGGAGACTCGCCCCCCTGCTGGATGAACCTGCCAGGACCGAGAATGTTCTCGAAACGGTCGTGGTCCAGTCCAACTCCGGCCTCATGAACGAGAGTGTTGATATCCTGGTTCACACTCTCGATGGAGCGGCTGACAACCCGCTTATCGATGATCTGCTCAAGGCGAAGCTGATGATGCGCCTCGGGATGTGCCTGGGTTCCACAGGGAAGCTGAAGGAAGCAGCAGGTTTTCTCAGCGAAGCCCTTCTCGTGTTTGCGGATATCGATGATAAGCTGTGCATGTCCATGACACTCAGACATATGGGTATGGTTGAGCTTTCCGCAGGAGAGACTACTGATGCGATCGAACACCTGGAGGAGTCGGTCCGGCTGGCCAGGCTGACTGCGCTCCCGGCGGAGATATGCTCCTCGCTCTACTGGTCTGCTATCGCCTACAGGCAGACCGGGAGTCTCGATCAAATGAGAATCTCCACGGAGGAGCAGGTTGCCATCGCCGAGGAGAACGACCTTCTGCAGAGCCGGATCTCAGGTTACGACAACCTTATGAGGCTCCACATATACACCACGGACTACGAGAGCGCCGAGAAAGCCCATTCTCTTCTCATAGATGTTGCGGATCGCTGCGGGAACTGGGCCGCGCTCAGTGCCGCTGCCAGCAAAATGGGAATAATTCATCTGCGCAGGGAGGAGTGGGAGGAGTCGGTGGAGTGTTTCAACCGCTGTGTCACACTTACCGGAAGAACAGGCAACCTCCGCGCCCGATGCGCTGCGCTGGGGAACCTTGCTCATGCCGCCCTCGGGATGGAAGATACTGCCTCCGCCATGAGGTACTCGACCCGGCTCATCGACACATCCGCTGCGATCGGATTCCGTTCCGGACTGATGTCCGGATATGCAAGAATGGCGTACATCTTCAATCTCAGGGGAGCCTGGGAACCCGCCATGGATTGCCTCGAAACACAGATTGAATTCGCTGAGGCTATGGGTGACAGCCGCAATCTCTCCGACGGCTACGCCACGAAGGCAAGGATACTCCTCTGTCTTGACAGGCTGGATGAGGCGCTGGAATTCATCGGGAAGGCGATTGAAGTCTCGGAAGCAACAGGTGCGGCAAAACTTCATGCCAGTCAGTATGAGCTGCGGGGGAGACTGCTTAACCTCCTCGGCAGGTACACTGATTCCATTGCTGACCTTGAGCGTTCGTTCGGAATGACGGATGGGAAGAAGGGGAGAGAGAGAGTCGCCTTCAGTTCACTGCTTCACCTTGAAGCCTCCAGGAGCCGGACCGGAGATGATGAGGCAGCTGCCAGACTCCTCTCCATGCTGGACGATGCCCCGGATGATTCTTTGAAAACAGACCTGTTCTATGCGCACTGGCGTCTGACCGGTGACAGCGGATCCGCAGCCGGAGCCAGAACCGGACTGGAGGAACTGCTGGCGAAGAAGGACCAGCCCCTTGCCCGGAGGATGCTGGCTTCCATGGATGATATCCCTGAAGTCTGATGCTGCTGCGCGTATTTTCCTGTTTTCCTCCTCATTCTCACGGGTTCCTGACAGATTATTGACATGGGCATCAGGGGTCCGCATCTTAACGCAATTGAAAGGGAGGGAACTATGGAAAAGAAGCGCATGATTATTCTGATCGTTGCTGCTGCCGGTATGCTTGGCACGTTCCTGCCATGGGCCAGTGCCTTCGGCATGACGGTCAGCGGTACTGCCGGTGACGGCTGGATCACCTTCTTCCTGTTCGCAGTTGGAGGAGCAATTGCTTTCTTCAAGGGGGACAAGGGTGAGCCAATCGAGAAGAAGATGATGCCTGTCATCTGGGGAGCCGCCGCTCTCGCATTCATCATCGCCTTCCTCAAGGTGACGAAGGGCGTACCCTCGGGTGTCAGTCTGGGTTTCGGTCTATGGCTGATAGTCATTGCCGGACTAGCACAGGTCGCAGTCTGTTTCTTCTTCAAGGGCAGCGCCGGATGGGATCTCCCCGGCTCTCTTGCTGATGTCAAGAAGGCTGCCGGTCTGCCTGCTGCTGCTCCGGCCGCACCTGCACCGGAAGCGAAGCCCGCAGCACCTGCTGAGCCTGCACCTGAGGTCGAAGCTGCACCAGCACCTGAAACTGCTCCTGAATCCGCTGTAGAAGAACCAAAAGAAGGCGAATAGCCGCCTCCGGCCCTTCGCTCATATGCGCCCCCCGACTCGGGGGGCGCTTCACGTAATTCGTGCCACCTACCAATTAGTTCTACCTCACATCCTTTCTGCGCTAATTGGTAGGTGGCACGAATTACCTGAAAATGCCTTTCTCCCTTGCCCGTCATGTGGTAAGTCAACATAATCGCTGTTCGCCGCAGTTCGCTGACAAGTAGGATTTTAACTGTAGATCGGTCTGTTATGCTCGCTGTTCTTCCGAGTGATTGGGATTGCCTGGTTCCGGATGGTCTCACCGTTCACAGACGCGGATGCCCCGAGGGCTCACTGGAAGCTGTCAGGAATGCGCTTGCAGGGGGAGAGAAGCTCTTCCTTATCTGTGTGGAGGGTGCAGCTGCACATCCCGGCTGGATGGTTGCTACAGATCATATAGCTCTTTTCGGAGGAAGCCCGCTTACAGGACCGAACAGGGATGACCTGGGCCCCCGCTTTCCCTCGCTTATGGACCTCTATCTTTCTCCTGATGGTCCATGGGAGAAGGGAGTGGTGGGCAGGATGCCTGACTGGCGTCTGGCGACACCGGCTGAACTCGCGCTCCTCCGCGTTGGGGGAATGGTCTCCGATGGAGTGGACGAGGCCGAGGTTGCCGGACACGGCGGAGGTAAGGTCATGCTTCTTGTCAGGTGTCACGGATGGGACCAGCCGAATTTGACTATGCCTGATATCAATGCGGCGGCCGAATCGGCCGATGCCGCCTTTAACTCGAGATTCACCAGGGGAGGTGAGGAGCAGTGAATTACAAGGATACCATCAAGCTACCGAAGACCGGCTTCTCCATGAAAGGGAACCTTATTAACAAGGAGCCCGAGACACTGAAGTCCTGGAACGAGCAGGACCTCTACGGCCGCATACGGGAGGAGAGGAAGGGTGCCCCTGAGTTCATTCTCCATGATGGACCTCCATATGCAAATGGTCACGTGCATCTGGGAACCGCGCTGAACAAGATATTAAAGGACTTCATCGTGAAGTCTCATACCATGATGGGCTACGATTCACCGTACGTGCCGGGATGGGATTGCCATGGTATGCCCATCGAGCACAGGGTCGTAGGGGATATGGATGATGGAGACCCCGAGCTCTCGCGGATGGAGATAAGGAAGCGGTGCAGGGAGTACGCCCTGGAGTTCTTCGGAGTGCAGAAGGAGGAATTCCGCAGGCTGGGAGTCTTCGGCACTTGGGACAGACCATACCTCACAATGAACCCGGATTACGAGGCAGGTATTGTCAGGGCATTCGGTGAACTTGTCAGGGGCGGATATGTCTATCAGGGCCTCCGGCCGATACACTGGTGCATGTCCTGCGGGACCGCTCTGGCAGAGGCCGAGGTTGAGTACGCAAGCCATTCATCTCCATCAGTATTCGTTGCATTCAGACAATCAGACCCCGCTGCCTGGGCGGAAAGAGGTGTTCCCGCAGGAACCGAGGTGGTCATCTGGACGACTACTCCATGGACACTTCCGGCTAACCTCGCGGTCGCCCTCAATCCAGGTGAGCGTTACGTGATAGTTTCCTCCGGGGAAAGACGCTTCATGGTTGCCGCTCGAAGAGCCGATGACTTCATCAGGGAGACCGGTCTCGAGGATGCTTCAGTGCTCGAGGATGTCTCATTCAAGGGAACTGAACTCGAGGGACTGCTGCTCGAACACCCGCTGCTGCCCGGCAGGACCAGCCTCATGATAGTGGCTGATCATGTCACGATGGACGACGGGACAGGATGCGTTCACACCGCACCTGGACACGGTGCGGAGGACTTCGTTGTCGGCAGGGCATATGGTCTGGAAGTATTCAGCCCCGTCCTTGAGGACGGGATATTCTCTGATGCGGCCGGTCCATATGCAGGTATGCACGTATTCAAGGCGAATCCTGTAATTGTCGAGGATCTCAGGGCATCCGGTCACATGGTTGCAAGCGGCAGAGTGGAGCACAGCTATCCACACTGCTGGAGGTGCAAGACCCCCCTCATCTTCAGGGCGACAAGACAGTTCTTCCTGAGCCTTTCGCATAAAGATCTCAAGGAGCGTGTACTGGAGAGGGTGGAGGAAGTCTCCTGGCATCCCTCCTGGGGACATGAGCGTATGAGGAACATGATGACCGTAAGACCGGACTGGTGCCTCTCGCGCCAGCGCGCATGGGGTGTTGCCCTTCCCGTATTCTCGTGCCGGGACTGTGGCGAGCCTGTCATGGATCCTGAAGTTATCGATGCCGTCGCGGACCTGGTTGGCAAGAAAGGCTCTGATGTCTGGTTCGAACTGACGACCGAAGAGCTGTTCGCTCTTGCAGGCAAAAAGCCATCCTGTCCTTCATGCAATGGCTCGGATCTCCAGCGTCTGGACGACATCCTCGATGTCTGGTTCGACAGCTCTCTGAGCCACTTCAATGTATTGAATGAACGGTACGGGCTCAGCCGGCCCTGCGCGGTCTATCTTGAGGCAACCGACCAGCACAGAGGCTGGTTCGGAGTGAGCCTGATATCCAGCGAGGCCATGGGGCTTGGCCGCCCCGCGGACAACATCATCACCCACGGACTGATACAGGACAAGACCGGCAGGAAGATGTCGAAGTCCCTTGGCAACGTCATATCACCTCTTCAGATAATCGACAGGCAGGGCGCCGACATACTGCGTCTCTGGTTCGCCAGCGTGGACTACACATCCGATTTCAAGGCCGATCTCTCACAGCTTGACGATTCGAGGGAGGCCTACAGGAAGCTCAGGAATACGCTTCGCTTCATACTTGGCAATTTGAAGGACTTCGATGATCCAGGCTTCGATCCTGCTGCTCTCCAGGGCTTTGACAGGTACATCTATCTCCGGTTCAAGAGGCTCCTTGCCTTCTGCATCGAGGAGTACAGGAAGTTCCAGTTCCACAAGGTCTACAGGGAGCTTCGCAACTTCGCGGTCATAGACCTCTCAGGCCAGTATCTGGACATGAGAAAGGACAGGCTTTACTGCGATGGTGCAGAGGATACGGCAAGAGTCCAGACAAGGCAGGTGCTGGCCTGGATGCTTGTCAACCTTGTCAAACTCCTTGCTCCGCTGATCCCCTTCACTGCTGAAGAGGCCTGGAAGGCCCTGCCTGAATGCCTCTCAGACGCGGACAGCGTACACCTTGCCCTCTTCCCGGATGGGGCGGATTCCCCGCTCAGCGAAGAGGAGAAGGATGAGCTGACCGCATGGGAGCCGTACCTGGATGTTCGCAGGACTGTCCTCAAGGAGCTGGAGGAGGCGCGAGCCGCAGGCGCTATCGGAAGCGGTGTCGATGCAGTGGTGCGTCTTGAAGTCCCTGCGCCGATGGTCCCGACTGCCAATGGTGAGGACTGGGCTGATTTCTTCATCGTATCCCAGGCTTCGGTCGAAGAAGGCGAGTCAAATGCTGTGACTGTCGAAAAAGCGGCAGGCGGGAAATGCGGCCGCTGCTGGAAGACCCTTCCTGAAGTTGGCAGCCTGCAACCGACTGATGTCTGTGCCAGATGCGCTTCGGTCCTCGAAGGGATGGACCTGGATGACTGAGACCCGCCGACGTGCATGGGGGTATCTGACCGCATTTGCAGTCATCGCTGTTGACCAGCTGACCAAGTACTTTGCTCTGACTGGTCTCGAGCTTCACAGGCCGGTGGAAGTGATCGGAGATCTTCTCAGATTCACCCTCGCGTGGAACAGGGGCGCTGCCTTCAGCATGGGCTGGGGCGGTCCGATCGTACTGACGGTCGTTACGGCTGCAGCATCTGTTTTTGTCGCCGTGATGATATGGCGACTGAAGGTCGACAGGTTGGCCGCTGTCGTTACGGCTGGTCTTGGATCCGTTCTCGGTGGTGCCCTGGGCAATCTGATAGACAGGCTGATCCACGGACAGGTCCTTGACTTCATAGATATAGGTATCTCCTCTCGGAGGTGGCCCACATTCAACATTGCAGATATAGCAATAACCATTGGCGGTATTCTACTCGTGCTCACATACCGGAAAGCTTCCAGGGAAGACCGCCAGGAGGATAAATCGGATGAATGCTAGTCGTGCAGGCTCTCGCACCGTCATTGCGGTAGGCGGTAATTCACTCATCCGGCCGGGAACCGGCAGAGGCAATCTCGATACGCACGAGGTTGCGCGGGAGGTCTGCGAAGAGGTCGCGACCCTCGCCCAGCTGCGTGGCGGTGTCGTCCTCACGCATGGCAATGGCCCCCAGGTCGGCTTTGAACTGCTCAGGAACTCCCTTGCGTCCGGTGCTGTGCCGCCCGACGGGATGGATGTAAATGTCGCAGCCACGCAGGGCTATATCGGCTACCTGCTCCAGCAGGTCCTTGGAGATGTCCTCGAGGAGCGCGGTGTGGACATTCCAGTAACGGCCCTCGTCACACAGGTACTCGTCGCTCCGGATGACCCAGCTTTCGACAATCCCGCCAAGCCGGTCGGTCAGTTCTACTCGAAGGATGAGGCTGATGTCCTCATAGAAGAACAGGGCTGGCAGATGATGGAGGATGCGGGCAGGGGCTGGCGCAGAGTAGTCCCATCCCCGAAGCCGAGGAGGATACTCGAACTCCCTGCCATCAGAGCGCTTGTCAGCGCCGGCCAGATAGTCATCTGTGTTGGCGGTGGCGGTGTACCCGTCGTCAGGGAGGGCTACAAGGTACGGGGTGTTCCGGCAGTCATCGATAAGGACCATGTAAGCGCCCTGCTCGGCACGAGGATAGAGGCAGACACCTACATCATATCCACAGCAGTGCCTGAGGTTTATGTTGATTTCGGGAAGCCGGGGCAGCGCGCCATCCGGGAGGCCTCTGTCCAGGAGATGGAGCGTCACGTACTGCATGATCAGTTCGCCGCCGGCTCGATGCTTCCCAAGATAAGGTCCGCCATCGGCTTCCTGAAGCACGGTGGGAGTCGGGTGATAATCACTTCCCCGGGCAATATCCTCGAAGCAGTCGATGGACGCGCTGGAACCACGATAGTGCCGGGGGGTTGATAACAGCTATCCAAGTGTTAATACTTGTTTTGCTGCTGATCCGTACGAATTGTGAAGTAGCTCCTAAAGTCCTGTGTAGTATATAAATCTAACGATCCACAGCTATTGACGCGCCTTCATGATTGCGAGTATTATTCTGATGTGTCTGGAAGGTTGATAACTACAGGATGATTCCGAATTATATCGCGTATTGGCCTGTGGTCATTTTCACTGCCGAGCATGAAAAGTTAGTTGTCACTGTTCCGGTGCTTTTTTTAACAGAGAGAGGAAACCCATGAAGTTCATACTTGTTCTGTTTGTTGCTGTTGCACTCTGTTTTGCTGGTGAGCCCACCCTTGTTGGTGGAACAGCTAGCGGTACTTCGTTCGTTCGCTCTGATGCAGAGACCGTGTACTGGTCCCAGCTTCCTACTGGAAACGCCATGGCGTCTCAGCGTTTCACTGATGATCCTGCCTACGATGCTGGTGTAGCTGACGACTTCGAGTTCCCCAGCGAGACCACCGTCAACATGATCCGCTTCTGGGGCGGTTATTGGAACGGCGGTACCACCGCTGACACCGACATGGAGATCTACCTTTACCTCGATGACGGCACCGGAATCTCACCGACGACTCCTGAGCATACGTCTGCTATCGCCTCCTGGATGATTGGTCCTGGCGAGTACACAGAGGTAGCAGATGGCGCCAACTACAGGATCGAGTACTACTTCCCGAGCTGGGTCGTCTTCGATGCCGATACCCATTACTGGATCGAGTGCCGTAAGGCCATGAGCTTCCCTGTTAACGGCCAGTTCGGCTGGATCCAGTCCGATCCCATAACAATGGCCAGTTGCGTTCAGGGCTTCACCGGTCTCGGTATCGCCTGGTGGACACCGCAGAGCAGCGATGCGGCCTTCGAGCTCGTCTTCGACGATGCCGTAGCATTGGATAGAACTACCTGGGGAGACATTAAGTCGGTCTTCTAGGTATTCTCAGGTAACAAGAGTTGGCCGGGGGGAGCGAATGCTTCCCCCGGTTCTTTATTGATGCATCAGTTCGATGGATCGAGTTTGCAGGGCGATAAGTCCCTACAGACTTGACGAAAAGTAGTGGCTGGAGTATTGATTACAGCCGTTGCGAAACAGATTCGACGGTGGGCGATTAGCTCAGGTGGCTAGAGTGCTTGCTTGACATGCAAGAGGTCACTGGTTCAAGTCCAGTATCGCCCACCATAATTTTTATGTACTTGTTCCTGACGGAAGGAGGTTGCCGGGCTATGCGTATAGTCTTCCCAGACAGCAGTATAAAGGAATTCAGTGCCGGCACTACCGGCAGGGATGTAGCAGAATCCATCTCGCATGGGCTGGCCAGAAATGCGGTTGCAGTCAGATTCGAGGGTGAGCTCATGGATCTGGACAGAGAGCTTCCCGGAGACGGGCGGATCGAGGTGCTCACCTTCAGGGACCAGGTGGGCAGGGAAATACTTCGCCACAGCTGCGCCCATCTAATGGCCGCAGCGGTGCAGAAGCTTCTCCCGGAGACCAGGTTTGGCATAGGTCCGGCCATCGACGACGGATTCTATTACGATATGGACATACCCGAATTTCAGGGTGTCTCGGCATTCGATGACATCGCTTCCGAAATGAAGGCGCTCCTCGACCAGGACATCCCCTTTGTCAGGGAAGAGATTGAATATGAGGAAGCCAGGGCGCTCTTCGAGGGGCTGGGTGAGAGCTACAAGCTCGAATTGCTCGAGGAACTCAGGGAGAGCGGAGAGCCCATCTCCGTTTATCGCCTTGGTGATTTCGCAGACCTCTGCAGAGGACCCCATGTCCCCTCCACGAAGATGCTGAAGCATTTCAGGCTGATGAGCACAGCCGGAGCATACTGGCGGGGTGATGAGCATAACAAGATGCTGACCAGGATCTACGGCACTGTTTTCGACAGTTCGAAGAATCTCAAGGCTCACCTGCACATGCTTGAGGAGGCGAAGAAGCGGGACCACAGGAAGCTCGGCCCCGAACTTGGTCTCTTCACCATCGGCGGGGATGGCGGCCCTGGCCTTACATACTGGCTGCCTGCGGGGACCATCGTTCGCGAGGAACTCGAGACCCACTGGAAGAGGGCGCATATAAAGGCGGGTTATCAGCTGGTCACCACTCCTCATATCGCGCCGGTATCTCTCTGGAAGACATCAGGGCACTACAGCTACTACAAAGACAACATGTACTTCCTTAATATTGACGATGGTGAGTACGCGCTGAAGCCCATGAACTGCCCGGGGCACATCATAATCTACCGTGACAGGAAGCGTTCCTATCGTGAACTGCCCATGAGGCTCGCTGAGCTCGGAATGGTCTATCGCTATGAGAAGAGCGGAGTCCTGCACGGCCTGATGAGGGTCAGAGGATTCACGGTGGATGACGGGCATCTGTTCTGCACTGCCGACCAGATAGTTGAAGAGATTCAGAAAGTCGTCAGATTCGCGCTCTATTTCCTGCGGATATTCGACTTCGGATACAGGATAGAGCTATCACTGATGGATCCTAGGGACCCTGAGCACTATGCAGGAGACCCTGAGGAGTGGGGCAAGGTGGAGCCTGCGCTCAAGAAGGCGCTGGACGAGATGGGCGAGGACTACACGACTGTCATTGGCGAGGCAGCCTTCTACGGCCCCAAGATCGACATCAAGCTTCGCGATGCACTCGGACGATACTGGCAGGGTCCGACCATCCAGTTCGACTTCAACATCCCGCAGCGCTTCGATCTGACCTATGTCGGAGATGATGGTGAGGATCACAGGGTCTACATGGTTCATCGGGCGCTCTTCGGTTCTGTGGAACGCTTCATAGGCAACCTCATAGAGCACTATTCGGGTAACTTTCCGGGGTGGCTTGCCCCAGTTCAGACTATTATCTTACCGATTACGAGTTCTCAGCATGGCAGGGCTGATGAGATTCTCAGTATCCTCCAGGCTGCCGGGCTGAGATGTGAAGTCGATGGCAGGAACGAGACCATCGGCTATCGTATCAGAGACGCTGAAACACGGAAGATCCCCTTCATGCTGGTAATCGGCCAGAGGGAAGAGGAATCCGGCAAGGTCGCTCTACGCGTTCATGGTGAAGGCGATCGTGGAAGTATGAGTACTGAGGAAGCACTGTCCGTAATTACCGAGGCCTGTAAAAGACCGGAATTACCTGAATAGGAGGATCCTGTATCGCTAACAAGGGACATCGGGTCAACGGAGAGATCCGCTGCTCAAGGGTCAGAGTACTCGACGAGGATGGGGAGCATGTTGGTGTAATGAGCGTACCTGAGGCATTGGAACTGGCAACAGAAGCCGGTCTCGACCTCGTGGAGATATCGCCGGGTGCCGATCCGCCTGTTGCCAGCATTGTTGATTACGGGAAGTTCCGGTACCGGGAGAACAGGAAGGCCAGGAAGGCCAGACAGAAACAGCACACCGGTGGGTTGAAGGAAGTTAAATTCAGGCCGAACACCGAGGAGCACGACTACCATTTCAAGATGGAGCACGCCAGGGAGTTCCTCGAGCTACGGCATAAATTGAAGGCCACTGTGGTCTTCCGCGGGAGGCAGCTCTCCTATAAGGAGCAGGGATACAAGCTCCTGGAGCGGCTGGCCGCCGACCTTGAGGACCTGGGCAGGATAGAAAGAGCACCTACAATGGAGGGGAGACAGCTCACAATGATCGTCTCACCTCTCAGAGAGCAGAAGTAGCGGGGAGCGCAAAGATGCCTAAGATGAAGACGCACAAGGGAGCCGCCAAGCGGTTCAGGAAGACGGCGAAGGGGAAGTTCAAGACGACTCACCCGTTCGCCCTGCACATCAAGACCAAGAAGAGCGCGAAGCGGAAGAGGAAGCTTCGTCGGGGTGGGATCGCTTCAGCACCCGACACGAAGCGACTCAGGAAGCTTCTGCCCTAGCAATCCCGGAGAAGAGACATGAGCAGAACCAAGAACGCTGTACCCAGGGGCCGCAGACACAAGAAGGTACTGAAGTCCGCGAAGGGCTACTTCGGCGGCAGACGCAAGCTGTACACTGTTGCATCAGAGGCCGGCAAGAAGGCTTTAGAGTACCAGTATCGTGATCGCAGGAATAAGAAGCGTGACTTCCGGGCCCTCTGGATAACCCGGATCAATGCAGCCTCTCGTGAGAACGGGACTACCTATAGCAGGTTCATGAACGGGCTCTCAAAAGCCGGTATCGAGCTGGACCGAAAAGTCCTTGCCGATCTGGCTGTCAGGAACCCTGAGGCCTTCTCTGAGGTAGTAAAGGCTGCAGAAGCGGCTCTCTGAGAAGAGGGGAGCATCCGTGCCGGGTTCGGAAGATCTGCAGAGGTTGACTGAAGCCATAGAACGATTGATAGTCAGGCTGAGGTCCGTACAGACCCAGCGTGATCAGTATTCCGCACGGGTAACGGAACTTGAGGCCAGGCTGGAGAACAGCGTGGACTCGGTGGATTCGGATGGGTACAATATCCTTCGGATCCACAGCGCCAGGTTGCTGCGTGAGCGGCAGGATATAAGGCGTAGACTATCGGGTGTGCTGGAGAAGCTGGACAGTATAGACCAGGCCGAATAAGCAAGAGGCGACATGAATAGCCGACCAGAAGTAACAAGAGTAAATATATTTGGTCGGGAATACACGATCCGGGGGGCAGGTTCATCTGCCTATATCGCCGAGATCGCGCATTATGTCGATATGAAAATGCGACAGATGACTGATAACGCCACCGTGGCATCCACTGCCAAGGTGGCTATCTTTGCGGCCCTGAACATCGCAGACGAGTTGTTCAGGAAGAGAAGCCAGATTGGGGAACTCGAGGAGAGCCACAGCAGTGAGGTCGGCTGGCTTGCTGACCATATTGAGCAGGTCCTCGCCGAAACATCATCCCATTCTGTCGCTTCCACAACGCCTTCTGAATCTGTCGAAACCCCGGCCCTCCAGCAGAGCAGCACATCCCATATAGTGCGATAGTCCGAAGGGACCTTCGCAGAAGATCGTGATTCGCACGGACAGGGTGTGCCGGCACTTGCACAGGGGTGTCCCGGACCCACTTCACAATTCTTCCAACACGCCCCGTTCCGTTTTAAATAGATACCTGCCTGTGCATCGACAGAGGAGTCGGGATGATATACATCGTACCTGCGGTCTCAGCGATCGTAGCCTTCATATTGGGATTTCTCCTGCACAAGATATTGGTGGCAAAGGAGATAAAGGGTGCCGGCACAGAGGCCGACAGAATTGTTGCTGATGCAAAGCGGGAGAGCGAAGCCATCAAGAGGGAGACCCTGCTGGAGGGTCGAGATGCTATATCCAGTGAACGCGCAAAGATCCTGGAAGATCTCCAGGATAAGCGTGCTCTTCTGGATCGCAAGGAGAGCCAGCTTGCCGGTGAATCGGAGAAGCTGGGCATTGCCCGGGAACGTTTTGAGGACCAGAAGCGCAGTCTGGCAACGAGGCAGACTGGGCTGACCGAGATGGAGCAGTCCCTCAATGCCAAGCATGTCAGGGTCAGTAAGCTCATGGAGGAGCAGAACAGGCTCCTTGAGCAGATCGCTAACCTGTCCAGGGAGGATGCGCGCAAGCTGCTTCTCTCCAACCTCGAGGAAGAGGCCCGCTTCGAAGCAAGCCGCCTTACCAGGAAAATACTCGAGGATGCTGAGAACACTGCTGAGGAAGATGCTCTCCGGATACTGTCCACTACGATACAGAGATGCGCCGCGGACCATGTCGTCGAGAACTGCGTTTCCGTGGTCAATCTTCCCAGCGACGACATGAAGGGCAGGATCATTGGCAGAGAGGGCAGGAACATCAGGGCCTTCGAGGCTGCGTCAAATGTTGATGTGGTTATCGATGATACCCCCGAAGCAGTCGTTCTATCCTGCTTTGACCCAGTACGGCGGGAGATTGCCAGGCAGGCAATGGAGAAGCTCCTCGAGGATGGCAGAATTCATCCTGGCAGGATCGAATCCACCATCGCGAAGGTTACCTCCGAGATGGAGCGCAGGATCAAGAAGCTCGGTACTCAGCTTGCACTGGAGGCCAATGTTTCCGGACTTCATCAGCAGCTGATACGTCACCTCGGAAGACTGAGATTCAGGACAAGTTACGGACAGAATATGTATCAGCACTCTCTTGAAACCGCTCATATATGCGGTCTTCTGGCCGCGGAGCTCAAACTGGATATCGCTTTAGCCAGACGGATAGGCCTCCTTCATGATATCGGAAAAGCCACTGACCAGGACATTGAGGGTTCTCATGCCATGGTTGGCATGGAGCTGGCTCAGCGTTATGAGGAATCCCAGATAGTATGCAACGCCATTGGCGCTCATCATGAAGAGATCGAGAGCGGATCGCTCTACGCGGTACTCATCCAGGCCGCAGACGCGGTCAGTTCTGCAAGACCGGGTGCCCGCAGGGAGACGCTTGAGCTCTATGTCAGGAGACTCCACAAACTGGAAACTATTGCTGATTCGTTCGACGGGGTTAAGAAATCCTATGCGATCCAGGCGGGCCGGGAACTCCGGATCGCCGTCAAGCCCGAGGCCATTGATGACGACGCGGCCGCAGATCTGGCCAGGATGGCCGCGAGGAAGATAGAGAAGGATATGGATTACCCTGGGCAGATCAAGGTTACTGTTATCAGGGAGACCAGAGCATCCGAGACGGCCCGGTAGTAAAATGAGACTCCTGATGCTAGGTGATGTTATCGGCAAGCCCGGCAGGACGGCCGTTGCCAGTTTTCTTCGAGACCGGAGTGAACTCTGGGACATCATTGTCATCAATGGTGAGAATGCAGCAGGCGGATTCGGTCTGACTAGGGCTACTGCAATCGAGCTTCTGGACGCCGGCGCTGATGTCATAACATCCGGCAACCATATCTGGCAGCACAAAGAAGTGCTTGACTACATAGATACAGATGGAGTCAGAGTCCTCAGACCAGCCAACTATCCACCCGGCAATCAGGGCCGGGGGTATATCCTCATCGAGAAGGACGGTGCAAGGATCCTTGTTGTGAACCTGCAGGGCAGGCAGTTCATGCCCATGTCTCTTGACTGCCCATTCAGAACTGCAGATACAATTCTAAGGAATACGAAAGCGGATGTGGTACTGGTTGACTTCCATGCAGAGGCCACCAGCGAGAAGCAGGCGATGGCATTCCACCTTGATGGAAAGGCTACAGTCGTCGCGGGAACACACACGCATGTGCTTACTGCGGATGCGAGGATACAGGCCAGGGGAACGGCCTGCATAACTGATCTGGGTATGTGCGGTTCCCGTACTGGTATCATCGGGATGGATCCCCGCGAAGCAAGACTTCGCTTCCTGACAGGCAGACCTGTTCGCCTTAAAGTCGATGAGGGTCCGCTTCAGGTGAACGGCCTGGATATAACACTTAACGATGACCACGCAGTCGAGAGCATAAGGACTGTGAATGAGTCCGTCTAATTCACAGGCGGTCTCCCGGAAGCTTGAAGAGGCTTCTGTCTGGGTCAATGCCGGGCTGCAGATCCTTACCGGGAGTCTCGACTCCCAGTCCATCCTGCCGAAGCTCGCTTCATATTCGCTGAACGCGGGGGGGAAGCGGCTGCGGCCCTTCCTCGTCAGGGCTGCCTGCGAGGCGCTTGGGGGTGATCCCGACAGGGCTGTTCACGCCGCCTGCGCGGTCGAAATGATACATACTTACTCTCTCATACACGATGACCTTCCCGCCATGGACAATGATGATCTGCGCAGGGGTTTGCCGACTCTTCATGTAAAATACGATGAGGAGCAGGCACTGCTGACAGGAGACCTTCTGCTTGCAGAGGCATTCAGGGAGATACTGAGAACTCCACTCGGCCCGTCCCGGATCGCCGTAATGGCGAGTCGACTCGCATCAGCGGCCGGACCTGCCTTTCTGGTTGGCGGTCAGTACATGGATATGTATCATCCGGATAGGGCCGGGATGGAATGGATAGGCAGGATGATCCGCGGGAAGACAGCTGCAATGATCCGTGTTTCGCTTGAACTCGGTGTCCTGTCCAGCTGTTCCGGAGACGATCTGCTGGATCAGATATCTGTCCTCGGAGACAAACTGGGTTTTCTCTTCCAGCTGACTGACGACATCCTTGATGTTTCGGGAAGCACGGAGGAGATGGGGAAGCGTGTATCCAAGGATGCAGAGCAGGATAAATCGAATCCCGTCTCGATGATGGGGCTGGAGAAAGCAGATGCCCTGGCGGATAAGATGGCTCGAGATATCGAAACTGAGCTTTCTGCACTCAGGGGTGACTGGAGCAGCGTCTCTGATCTTGCTCTCTATCTACCTCATAGAAGGAGCTAGCCGATGTCTATCCTGGACGGCATAGACAAACCTAAGGATGTCATTGCCCTTACTATTGAGCAGCGGATGGATCTGGCCGACGAGATCCGTCAGCGGATCATTGATGTTGTGAGTCATACCGGCGGTCATCTGGCCTCCAGCCTGGGAGTTGTCGAACTGACCGTTGCCCTGCTCTCGGTTTTCGATCCCGGAGTTGATCGCATCATCTGGGATGTAGGTCATCAGTCATATCCATGGAAGCTCCTTACAGGCAGGAAGGAGAGGTTCCACACCATCAGACAGTCCGGGGGACTGAGCGGTTTCCCCAAACGCGAGGAGAGCCCGTACGATGTTTTCGGAACGGGGCACAGTTCGACCTCCATCTCTGCCGCAGTGGGATTTGCCCTTGCTCGGGATCTGACAGGAAGTACAGAGAGGGTCGTTTCAGTGATAGGTGATGGGGCAATGACCGGGGGAATGGCCCTTGAGGGACTGAATCACCTTGGACACCTCGGGACGCAGGTCCTCATTATTCTGAATGACAATGAAATGTCTATATCTCCCAATGTGGGTGCACTATCGAAACATCTGACAAGACTGATAACCGATCCCCGCTACAACAGACTTAAGACGGATGTCTGGAACGCCCTCGGCAGGCTGCCCAGTCTTGGTGAGAGGGTCAGGATCGCCGCCCATGCTGTCACTGCCGGTCTCAAGAAGACTCTGGTCACCCCCGCGACTCTATTCGACGATTTTGGTGTGCGTTATATCGGACCTGTACCGGGACATGATCTGGCTGCGCTCACGGGTGTTCTCCTGAGAGTCAGAGATATCCCCGGTCCTGTTCTGCTTCATGTGCAGACCAGGAAGGGCAAGGGCTTTGAACCCGCCGAAAAGGATGCCACAGGCTACCATGGAGTCTCCGTCTCTCCCAGCAGACCAGGTGTAGGTGAGTCTTTCACTTCAGCCTTCTCCCGGGCGATGGTTGACCTGGGCAGGGAGGACGAGAGGATCGTGGCCGTCACTGCTGCCATGCCGGATGGCACAGGCCTTTCGGAATTCGCCTCCGAGTTTCCGAAGAGATTCATGGATGTTGGCATAGCCGAACAGCATGCGGTTACATTTGCCTGTGGCCTTGCATTCGGCGGGTTGAAACCGGTCGTGGCCATATACAGCACTTTCCTCCAGAGAGCTCTGGACCAGGTGATCCACGATGCTGCACTCCAGAAGGCTCCGATCGTCTTGGCACTGGACAGAGGAGGTCTGGTCGGAGAGGATGGCCCCACTCATCATGGCGCATTCGATATTTCACTGCTCCTCCCTGTGCCTAATCTCAGAATGGGTGCGCCACGGAGCTGCGGGATGCTGGTAAAGATGCTTGGAGCGGCTGTTGCATTCGAAGAGGGGCCTACTGCGATAAGATATCCCCGAGGACGAGCTCCCGATGTTGTACTGGAGACCATGGACATTCCGCCTCCTGGCACTGGTCATCTCCTCAGGGATGGCAGGGACATCCTCATGATCGGAGTCGGTGTAATGGCGCTCGCAGCAGTACAGGCGGCTGATCTCCTTGAGGAAGCCGGAATATCGGCTTCAGTTTTCGATCCGGTCTGGCTTAAGCCTGCACCGGTAGAGCAGATCACTGACCTCGCTTCCAGACACAGGGCTATCCTGACGATTGAGGAAGGTTCTCTGGAGGGTGGTTTCGGTCATCATATCCTGTCGCTTCTCAGTGATTCCTCTGTGCCTATCAGATGTCTCGGACTTCCAGACAGCTACCAAAGGCACGCCGACAGGCAGGAACTCCTGACTGACGTTGGTCTTGATCCTGCCTCCATCGCGAATGTGGCAGCCGCGATGGTGAAAGGGGAGTAGGATGTCCGAGACTATCCGCTCGGTCTCTCTCTATGTTGATCGCTTCAACCCGCCTTATGCGGGGCTGATCAGCAACCTGCTGGCTATGAGTGCTGAACTTGGGATTGATGTATTCGCTTCGGAGCCTTCTCTGGAGCACCTGGCTACTTTCGATCTTACAGAGGGTGACGGACAGGTTGCAGTTGTACTCGGCGGTGACGGTTCGATATTGAGAGGTATGGATCATTTTCTTGGAAAAGGAATTCCTCTTCTCGGCATCAATGCGGGGCATCTTGGTTTTCTCGCGAGTACAGAGAAGGAAGGGATGCATCATGCTCTCACCTTACTTGCATCCGGCGATTACTCTGTCGATTCGCTCCCCCTTCTCCTCGGTGAATACTCATCTGGGAAGCGGCTCCGTGCGGTTAATGACTTCAGCTTCAACCGCTCGATGATGGGCGGCATCCTTCATTTTGAGATATTTGTCGAGAATACAGGAGTTGCAGCAGTTGCCGGGGATGGCCTGGTCGTTTCCACTCCCATGGGTTCAACGGCCTATGCACTTTCCTGCGGAGGACCAATCCTGGCACCCGGCCTGCCGGCCATGCTCGTGGTCCCCATCTGCGCACATTCGCTCTCTCTCAGACCGCTTGTCGTACCCGATGATCTTTCCGTCTCCGTGAGGATCGGAGAGCTGAGGGGGACCGGTCCGGTGCTATCTGCCGATGGTCGTCCCTCGGGTACGCTGAGAGAGAACGAGACCTTCCGCATATCCAGGGATGAAGGCGCCTGCAGTGTGGTCCGTTTCGCAGACCAGCCTGGCTACTACCATAAGCTTGGTCAGAAGCTCGGCTGGGGATCCCGGGGATGATATGCTGCTGACACTTGCCCTGAAGAATCTCGCAACAATAAGTGACACAGAAGTATCCTTTTCCAGTGGGCTGAATGTTCTTACGGGGGAGACCGGTGCAGGGAAGTCCATTATTATCGACGGACTGCTTCTCGCTCTCGGTGAAAGGGCAGACACAGGACTCATCCGTCCCGGTGCTTCTCTGGCCAGTGTAGAGGCACTCTTCCGTACCGAGGAAGGCGTTGAACTCCTTGTCCGGCGTGAGGTGCATTCCGCCGGTAGAAGCAGGATGTTCATCGATGATTCACTCACAACTCTCGATGAAGCACGCATGAGGCTCTTCGGACTTGTCGATCTCCATTCGCAGCGCTCAACACCGGCACTTCTTCAACGCAGGATTCAGAGATCCGCACTGGATGAATTCGGTGGATGCACAGCGATCAGCGACAGTCTGGGCTACCTATTCGAGAAGTGCAGGATCGGCATGGATCGTCTCGTTATCCTTGAGGAGACCCTGGACTCAGGAGCGGAGATGAGGGAGCTTACTTCTCATGAACTCGAGCTGATGGAAACTCTTGATCCCTCACTTACGGATTATGAGAGCCATATAGCGGAGCGAAGGGAACTGGAGGATTCCAGGGACAGTTCCGAACTGCTTTTCGGGATATGCAGCGGTATCCAGGATGAGGGCGGTCTGCACGAGACACTGAGCGCTTTTGAGCGGGAGCTGAGCAGGGCGAAGCTCGATCCAGGCTCCATTCCAGGGTTGCTTGAGCAGGCTCGGATAGCTCTCGAGGAGGCTGCAGGGGCCTGCTCGGATATACTGGCGAGAATAGAGAATGCCCCCTGGAGGCTTGATGAGATCGACAGAAGACTCGATGCGTATTCAGCGCTTCTTTCACGGTGCGGCGGGAGTATCGACAACCTTCTCTTACGGCGAGGAGAGCTGGAGCGTGAGCTTGACCGTTTCAATACGCTCGACAGAGAGCTCAGGGACCTTCGGTCGACCCTTCCTGATGATCTTGCCGAGCTTGCGGCTTCGGCTGGGGAACTGACTGCATGCAGACTTGAATCCGCAGGAAGACTCACCGCTGCGGTAGAATCAGAGCTGAGCCTTCTCGCTATGCCTGACGCCTGCTTCAGGGTCTCCTTCCCGAGCCCCAGAGCCAGTGATTGCATCGATGCTGATGGGAGTTCCATTGGCGCATGGGGAGCAGAGGTGCCGGAATTCCTGTTCAGTGCGAACCTTGGTATGGAGCCCGGGCTGCTGGCTTCTGTTGCCAGCGGAGGTGAGCTGTCGAGGATGAGCCTTGCTCTCAAACTTGCACTTGCCAGCGTCAGACAGCCTTTCACCATGGTTTTTGATGAAATAGACAGCGGCGTTGGGGGAAAGACTGCGAGAAGTCTGGCCGATTCACTTGTCAGGGCTGCTGTAGACAGGCAGGTCATCGTTATTACTCATTTGCCGCGAATCGCTGCTGCTGCGGATCAGCACCTGACTGTTATGAAGGAACAGAGAGCTGATCTTCCCTATACTGAGGTTCGACTGCTTGAAAGCCGTAAGGAGAGGATCAGCGAACTCACAAGGGTACTTGGCGGCGGAGAGGCCGCCGCAGTGCATGCGGAAAAAATGCTTGACGAGGCTTCCATCGAGAGAACCGGTAAGGATTCGAAAAAATGACCGGTCCCTTTTTCAACCTGCCTAACAGCATCAGCCTGCTGCGGATACCGCTTTCGGCTGCGGCATGCATATTTGTGGCGATGAGGCAGCCGATACCGGCATGCGCGGCTATCTTTCTGGCAGTGATATCTGATTATCTCGACGGGGTCATTGCCAGAAGAACTGATTCCATCAGCGACTGGGGCAAGATCCTCGACCCGCTTGCTGACAAGCTCGGTCTTGCCGCATTAGTCATTACCCTTGCCATACTGGGAGCTGTGCCAGTCTGGTTCGTCGTTGTTGTGGCGATCAGGGATATTCTGATTGCTGCGGCAGGGATCCTTATAACCAGGCGTCTGGGAACTCCACCGAGTTCCAATATCTGGGGTAAGCTGACTTCACTCATTCTCTCAATTTATCTCACATCAGCGGCAGTGACCTGGATGCTGGATGCCCATATCTGGCCTGCCGGCCTGCAGGTTCTGGGTCTTGACCCGCTTGGTCTGCTTTCTCTGGCCTTTGTTGTGATCAGTTTTTTTGTCTATTCTTCAGAATCCGCAGATGCTCTTCGAAGTCACTGAGGCACGCGTTCTCACAGCCGTCAGGAGCGATATCACTTGTACCTGAAGAGACTCGAGATTGTAGGGTTCAAATCCTTTGCGAATGCCTTTGAGCTCGAATTCCGCACCGGGATATCCTGTATCGTGGGACCTAACGGATGCGGTAAGAGCAATGTAGCAGACTCCATAAGGTGGGCACTGGGCTCCCAGAGTCCTACCGAGCTCAGGGCGGATCGTATGGAGGATGTCATCTTCTCCGGCACCGTGGATCGAAAACCGCTCGGGATGGCAGAAGTCATACTGACCTTCGACAACTCGAAGCGGGAGCTTCCCCTTGATTTCGACGAGGTTACAGTTACGCGCAGGCTCTTCCGATCAGGGGAGAGCGAGTACCTGATCAACGGCAACCGCTGCAGACTGATGGATATTACCGACCTGATTGTCGATAGAGGACTGGGCAGCAACAGCTATTGGATCCTTGAGACCAGTATGGTCAAGGCTATCATCGAGAGCAGGCCTGTTGACCGCAGGTCCCTCTTCGATGAGGCAGCAGGGATAGTTAAATACAAGATTCAGCGTCACCGCGCCGAACTGAAGCTCAATTCGGCCAGCGGTGACCTGGAAAGACTCGACGACATCATCCTGGAAGTGGACAGGAGTGTGTCAGTCCTTAAAAAGCAGGTTCGAGCCTACAGGAGATGGAAGTCCGCCGAGGATAGGATATCCGAGCTTGATGGTCTTCTCAGGTTTCGCCAGCTGGATGATTCCAGAACGCGTATGGCCGAACTGGATGCCTCACTCCGTGAGAGCAG
>Ga0190293_1000051_pt1 | contig 41156 bp, 30 predicted proteins | sample 48693001_MG_FD_161671 | JGI IMG/M metagenome (GOLD analysis project Ga0190293, IMG submission 161671) | Hydrothermal vent microbial mat bacterial communities from Southern Trench, Guaymas Basin, Mexico - 4869-30-0-1_MG | ecosystem: Environmental > Aquatic > Marine > Hydrothermal vents >...
GTGGTCCAACCATTATGTCTTACGCTGAGGACGAGTGGGATCTTTTCCTGGTTTTCGGAGACCCGACCATGGACATGCGTACAGAAGTACCATTTGAGATGTCGGTATCCGCTCCCTACCTCCTTCCGGCAGGATCGACGGAAGCCACATTCCATGTTCATTCGCCTGTAGATGGAGCCATCGAAGGAGCCATGGTCTGCATGAGGAACGAGGTCGAGGGTCTCTACCTTACCGGTCTGACCAATTCATCGGGCAGCGTTACTTTCACGTTCCCTGCCATGAGTCAGCAGTCCCCGAGTTACTGGACGGTCACATCGCACAACGCGCTTCCAAAGGAAGGCGTTATCAGCGGAGTCGGCACTGCAGGTGAGTCGGGAGCAGTCATCGGCAGGATTGGGGTCCCCTTCCCCAACCCATCCTCGTCCATGGTCGCCTTCCCGCTGACTCTGGATACTTCAGTCAGCTTCGAACTCACCATCTACGATCTAAGCGGAAGGACTGTCTCGACCGTTCACTCCGGTGAGCTCGAGTCCGGCAGTCATGAGCTGGTCTGGGATGGCAGGACAGAAGGTTCGATAGCTCCCGCGGGAGTTTATCTCGCCAGGTACGTTACTGCAGGTGGACAGACGGGCATTCACAAGCTCGTGCTGACCAGGTAACTCCGGTGATCTGCCTGAAGTCGGGTTTCACTTTCGATACTTAATTGTCGTGTTTAATGTTGTTTACGCTGATAATTAGTATCCTGAGAGGGAGAGCAGGGAATCCAGTGTCGTTCTGAATAGTTGCTATCATTTATTATATAGCTTCCCATTCAATGATTCGGTCAATCTAATATCGAAAGTGAAGCCCGACCTCGAGGGTCCCTCCTGAGGTCGGATGCAAGTATAGTAAACGCATGATTACCGGATATGATCCAGATACCAGAACGCTGACGACTGGTCTCGGTGACCTGCTTGCTCTCCGCGCTCTCCCCAGGACACTTATCCCGAGCGGAACTCCCCTTGATATCCATCGAAGGCAGAGGGCTCATGCAGCATTCCAGAGAATGCTGGTCAGGGAAGGATGGACTGCGGAAATCCCTCTTGAGCTCAGTCTCGAACGGGCAGGAGTTTCATTCCATATCCGCGGGAGAGCGGATCTTGTCCGCAGTATGAACGACTCGGACGAGACAGATATCGAGCTGATAGAGGTTAAGACTCTTGGCTCTGCTCCGGATTTCGATGACCCTCTCATCAGCAGGCCGCGACATGTCCTTCAGCTATATGCATATGGACTCGCCCTCCAGTCTTCTGCTAAAAACAAAGGCAGAAAAGTGACTGGGAAGCTCGTGTATCTGCCGATCGGTCCTGAAGGCGGTGAACCGGCTGAATTCGCAGTTGACATGCATGGACCGGAAGTAGCTGAGCTGTGGGATACCTTTCTACACGAGACCGCCTCCTGGCTGATCAGCGAGGACCAGCGCCGTGAATCTCAGCTTCTAGCCATGAGGACGGTTCAATTCCCTTACGACAGCTTCAGAGCGGGACAGAAAGCAATGATAGAGGCGGTGGATGAGTGCCTCAGATCGCAGGAACACCTCCTTCTCCAGGCTCCGACCGGAACCGGCAAGACCGCAGCGGTCCTTTCCGGTGCACTCAGGATCTCCGTGCCGGAGATGCTTGCGCTCTTCTTTCTGACTGCGAAGAACACTCACAAGCAGATGGTCAGAGAGACTGTCGAACTCCTGATGAAACGCGGTCTCTCCCTGAGAACCATCATCCTTACAGCCAGAGAGACTCTCTGCGGAAGGAACAGGAGTACATGCTTCCCTGACGATTGTCCTTTTGCGCCTGATTTTGCCAGCCGTGTCCGAAACAGCGGTGTGAGAGAGCTTCTTCTCTCGCAGGGGGTCATCGGCCCGGAGGAGCTCAGGGTGAATGCCCTTGAAGCTGGAGTCTGTCCGTTCGAACTCGGACTCTGCCTTTCAACTGAGTGTGATGTCATCTGCGGAGATTACAATTATGTCTTCGATCCCCATGTCTATCTGAAGCGCTTTTTTCTCGAGACTTCCACATCCTCGATGTGCGCCCTACTGATCGATGAAGCAGCGAATCTCCCTTCCCGTGCAATTGACTACTACTCGCCGAAGATCCGTCTTTCCTGGATATCATCCCTCCTCTCATCCGAGCGTATCTCCAGGAAGATCAGGAAATTGCTCAAGCCCTGGCCGGATATCTTCGCGGAATGTGAGAGGCTCCTGATCAGCGAGGGAGTCAGCGAGATAGAGCTTCCCTCCGATACTGACCTTCCACTTGCACCGGAAGCATGGCAGAGGGCTATTGAGAAGGTCAGGGATCCTTCGAGAGTACTGATGGACCTCAGCCGCTCGCTCATGGATTTCTCCAGGCTATGCCCTGAAAGGGATCCGAAGTATCACCTTGTATTCATCAGGGAGGATGATGACTGGATAATTCAATGGTACTGCACAGATCCTTCCGGTCAGCTATCGGAGAGAATGGAGTCCTGTCATTCAGTTGTAGCCTTCTCCGCAACGCTCAGTCCTTCCGAGCACTATGCAGGGAAACTCGGCTTCCTCAATTCAGTCGAAGGACCAGTCGTCAGAGAGGTTCCTTATCCTTTCCCGGAAGAAAACCTGGGCGTCTGGATCGATCCGCGAATCGATACCAGATACCGCAGCAGATCCACCTCCACTCCGCTTCTGGCCGATCGTCTGAGGCTTCTCCATGAAGCGGCACCAGGGGCTTGGCTGATCTTCCTTCCATCCTACAGCTATCTCCAGCAGCTGGAGGTTCATATCGCTGAAACCGCTGGGCCGGTTCTCTGCCAGCGGCGAGAGATGTCCACTCATGATCGTGAGGAGTTCATCAGTGAGATATCAGCAGAGGATTATCTCGTTCTCACAGTCTCTGGAGGTGTTTTCGCTGAGGGGGTCGATATCAGATCCGATAATCTGAGAGGGGCTGTTGTTGTAGGCCCATCTCTCCCTGGAATGGACCTGAGAACCCGGCTTCTAAGTGAGAGTTACTCTGAACGGGGATTGAACGGGTTCTTCCATACATGGGCAATTCCAGGAATGACAAGAGTTATCCAGGCAGCTGGAAGACTCATACGCAATGGTGAACAGAGACGAATGCTTGTACTCATGGGGAAAAGATTCTGTGGTCCGCCTTACTTCGACATACTGCCATCCCATTGGTTCAACAATGGAGCGATACCGATCCTGTCGGATAAGATGCAGGAGATATCATCTTTCTATCACAAATAAGAAAGGAGGCGGCCGTTTGGCCGCCTCCGTATCATCAGTTACCGTGAACTACTCTGTATCTGCAGGAGGGTCCTCGGCAGGAGGGTCCTCGGCAGGAGGGTCCTCGGCGGGAGGATCTTCAGCGTGAGGATCTTCAGCGTGAGGATCCTCGACAGGTCTGTCAACCTCAGGTCTGTCAACCTCAGGTCTGTCAACCTCAGGTCTGTCAACCTCGGGTCTGTCAACCTCGGGTCTGTCAACCTCGGGTCTGTCAACCTCGGGTCTGTCAACCTCATGTCCGTCAACCTCATGTCCGTCAACCTCAGGCTCCTCGCCGTCGATCTCAGGTCTTTCCTCATCAGCATCTATGACAACAGTATCGCCCTCATCGCCTGGATCCTCGGAACCCGGCTGCTCACCGCATCCCGCAACCAAACCAAGAAGTACGATCAGGAAGAGCGTATAGAGACCCCTCATTCTGACTCCTTTCGTCAGTGTTCTATGGTACACAAATACATAACCACCCGTATAACAACGGACAGCAACCCTCATCTCGCTTCTCAGCGAATTATCGGACTAAGGCAAAATGCTGTCAAGTGGGGCTGTTCAGAACCTTACAGGTGTTCTTGAAGTGCAGTTTTGCGACTGTCTCGAGGATATTCTCACCGTATTCTTCAACAAAACACCTCGCAACTGCATCAGTCGGTGATCCTGCTCCAGGAACTGCTCTGATCCCAAGTTTCTCCGATATCCGGTCAAGACCCTCAAGATACGCATCCCTTGCCAGTATGGAAGCAGCTGCCACTACAGGATCAGATTCTCCCTGTACAGGCATATCAAGGACATAACTGCCTGCGGGAAGCAGGTGACGGATACGCTTCGGGGGACAGAATCTGTCAATCACTACGAGCTGCGGCGCGAAGCCTCTCCTGAAGAGTTCTCCGATCGCTCTTGCATGGCAGAGTGCAAGAAGGTCAAGGCTGTTCCTGCCGATGGCCTTCAAACGCCGGAACTCAGCGTTGTATTCCTCCGGCGGAACCGAGACCACGAAACTTGATGCTGGATTCATCGATCTGATCCTGCCAGCGAGATTCCGTATGGTTTTATCCCTGAGTCGTTTTGAGTCCGTTACACCCATCTCGATCAAGCGAGCCGTGGATACTTCATCGCCGAATACCGCCGCTGCTGTCAGTGGTCCGAGGTAATCACCTTTTCCAGCTTCGTCGGAACCTATCCTTGACGCCTCCTCCGGGATATTAACCTCTCTACCCTCAAGGATCTGCTGAATCCTGGTTCTTAATTCGGGGTTCCCACCAGCCTGCACAATCGAGAATCCCTTGTGGCTGGAGTAATAGAAATTGAAGCGGCATCTTCGGATTCCATCGGAGAGCCTGACCTGGATACCATTGACAAGCTCTCTCCTCTCGACAGGCAGTATGCCGCCCATCCTGAGGAGGTCCAACGCAGCAGCGAGATTGCTGTCGAGCTGGCTGCTGCTCACTCGGTGATCGACTCAGGAATGAAAACTGGAAATCCTGGATTCTGAACATCCAGAGGTTCCCCTTCAGTATAATCCTCGAGAACGCAGACGATCTCCCCGATGACTATTGCACTCCTCATGAGAACAGGCATGTGGCGCTCATCATCTGTGAACCAGACCCATATCTCGCCCTGCTGATCAAACAACCCCTGACCTCTTAATTGCGGCTGGACCATAACGCAGTCAAATTCACCGGCTGGAACCCGGATCTGCTCCCTCTCATGAACGACTATCTCCAGTGGGTAGTTGTCGTTATCGATATGGCTGTCGATAAAATAGGTTTCACCAACTTCGAGCGGCAGGGTCCTGGCGAAGTACATACAGCTCAGCACATCCAGAGCATGTGGCGGTATCTCCATCAGGATCAGAGTGCTGTCGGTCTCCTCCGGATAATGCACCAGTCCGGCATCCTGATCGAAGAGAACCTCCTCCTGATAACGGAAATCACCTTCTTCCAAGCTCTTGTAGAATCGTAAAGTATGAAACTGCACAATATCAAGAAGCGCCTCGTTCAGATCATTGACCCTGAAAAAGGTACCGAACGCCGGATTGGAATTGGCAGTGGCCGATATCCTGTAGGCCAGCAGCCCCTCCCACTGCTCAGGTCCGGAGACCGCAAGGACTGCTGTCCCGGCCTTGATGATGCCGTACTCCACACTGAATTGAAGTCTCTCACCCGGCCCAAATGCGGTGTTCTCTACATACCTCTGCATCTGACCGGTCTCCTGAACGGATGTGGAATCGGACAGCAGAACACTCAGTACGATCAGAAATATGGACATGATCACCAGCTTTCTGGTTTGTTGTCTGTCATGTGTGGTACCCTCATGGCAGGATGTTGTTCCCCCTTCACCACGGCATCGAGGATCCCGCTCCACATCCGAGCTACTACATCAGTATCAAGTCTCTCCACACAGAATCGCCTGGCATTTCTTGCGAGTCTCCCGGCTACTTCGGGATTTTCGAGAAGAAACGCTGCCTGAGCCGCAAGCTGTCTCTCGTTTCCAGGAGAATGCAGGAAGCCTGTATCTCCATCAGTCACGAGGTCGAGAAGGCCATTTGTGGCTGCTGCCAGCAGGGGCATTCCTGCACTCATCATCTCCATCCCGGCTCGGGATACGACCTCACTGCCAAGGCTGGTCACTACGCCGATGCCGCCCTCCTGAATGAGCTCCCTTACATCGACCTTCCTTCCGGTCAGCGTCAGTCTGTCCGCTACACCCAGCTTAGAGGCATATGACACAAGCTCCTCCGGCTTCTGCTGTGAAGGCGGTCCTGCGATCGTCGCATGAACACCTGGCAGGAGCGCTAGAGCTCTGATGAGTGTCCGATGCCCCTTGACCGGACTCAGTCTGCCGATAGAGAGTAATCTGAGGGGAATGCGAGTCTCAAGAGGGGCAGTCGGCCTGTATCTATCTGTATCCACTGGATGAGGGATAATAGCCACCGGACCGGTTCGATCCCTGGCATACCCTCGACGGAGCATGAAGGCCGATGGGAATACCACCAGATCGGTCCGTCTGTCAACAATACTCCAAATCCTCCCGCCTCTTGGTGGTCTGATGTCGCACCTGATCCTGATCAATGGCTTTCGAGGGAACAGGAGTGAGGCAGCTGTCTGACCGTCAGCCCTGGTGGTGCAGATAATGTCGGGTTCGAAGCTGTGCACAAGTCTCGTGAATGGGATAAACCCTGTCAGGACAGCTCCACCTTTCAGACTTGATCCGGTGACATCAAGTCCCTCCTCAATACAGGCCTTTTCGACTGCTCCGCCCTGCGCAGCCTGGATCAGTACCCTATGGCCCTGCCTGGAAAGCATCCGGCCAAGTGCTACTCCCCCCGCCGCGGAGGCATCAACACCGCTGCAGTTGATGGTTACAAGCACTCTCATGGGGAGCCCCCTGCCAGCCTGTCTTCGGGCCTGGTTATATTCATGGTGTTAGCATACTGGCAAATATACAAAGGGAAAGGCGTTCACATGAAGCGTCATGGACCCTCCCGGAGGATGACCCGGATAGAAATGCCTCCGATCGCGGCGATAATGGCACGTATCGCAGAGATGAAGGGCGAAGGACGCAGGGTCTACAGCCTGGCTCAGGCAGTGCCATGGTACTCTCCTCCATCATCTTCCCTGGACTCGCTTCGTGAATTGATGAACGACCCCTCCCTGCACAGGTACAGCCCCGATCCAGGTTATCCTGAAGCAAGAGAGGCGGCTGTCGAAGACATCCGCATCCGGCGCGGGATCGCTCTGGATCCTTCGACGCAGTTTCATCTTACTTGCGGCGCCAGTCAGGCTTTTCTCAGCGGGCTTCTCACGGCAACATCCGTTGGTGACACTGTAGCGGTCATCGAGCCCTATTACTTCGATCACGTCTTCGCGATCCGGTTCAGCGGTTTGAAAATGATATCTATCCCCATGCTGGAAAGGGATGGCGGATGGGAGCTGCCTCTGGAAACTATCCTCGAAGCACTTCCGGGACTGGCAGCTGTCGTCCTTGTCAATCCCGGCAACCCTACGGGCGCAGTGATACCTGACAGCATCATGCGTATTCTTGCAGATGCAGCTGAGAAGACGGGGACCACTCTGCTCATAGATGAAACTTACGAGCGCTTCGTATTCACCGACGACCACTGGCACCCATGGAAAGACAGGCAGGCACCTCATATCATGACCTTCGGCAGCTACTCCAAGAGTCTCGGAATGCCTGGATGGCGCCTGGGCTATCTATTCGGCTCGCAGGAGATGATGGAGCAGGCCATCAAGGTGCAGGATTCAGTCGTGATCTGTCCGCCCTCCCCATCTCAGTTCCTCCGCCGCTCAGCGCTCTGTGAGCGGGAATGGATGAACAGGATGTCAGGCGAGGTGAGAAGTAGAAGAGACCTGTGCAGAGAGACACTCAACACCGGATGCGGAAACCTTCAGTGGAGGGAGGCCGATGGAGCCTTCTTCACCATGGCGGCCTATACTGGAAGTATGCCCTCTGCAGAGGCGGCGATGTTCATGCTTGAGGAGTACGGCCTGGGAACAATTCCCGGCTCGGCTTTCGGCCCTTCGGGCGAAGGACACCTTCGCATAAGCTTCGGCTGCCTCGCCGACAGCGATGTGGAGCCTGTAATGGATATCCTGGGGAGTGTGGTCATACCTACCTGAGCTCATTGCATTTCCAGGGGCTGCGCCGCTCCTTCAGATGCTTCGTGGATGCTTCTCCACCGGAAGCATCAATGTTGCCCGAAGGTCACTTCCGGTTTAGATTAAACTTTCCGAATTGACAGGTACTTTCAGGTGTGCCCCACTGGGGGTACTGCCGGCTACAGGAGGAGACAATGATCGCGAGAACCACCGTAAAAACGGTGCTCCGGGAGGTCGGGTCCATCTCCTCAGTTACTGTCTACGGATGGATCATCACTGCAAGGAAGGGAAAGAACGTCGCTTTCGCATCCATCACTGACGGTTCAACTCCGGAGAGGCTTCAGGTAGTATTTGACAGGTCAGTCTTCAGTGAGGAGGATCTCTCCGGACTGAGCACAGGTGCCTGCATCAGAGTTGAGGGAGGGATCCAGGAGTCTCCCGGCGATGAACAGTCGAGGGAACTGCATGCGACTGCTCTTGAAGTGATAGGTCCCTCAGAGGGTGACTATCCCCTGCAGAAGAAGCGGCACAGTCTGGAGTTCCTGAGGAGTATTCCGCATCTCAGACCACGAACAAACACTTTCGGTGCGGCTTTCCGGATGAGCCATCACCTCAGCCTTGCCATCCACAGGTTCTTTGACGAGAATGATTTCTTCTACATACATGCTCCCGTGATAACCTCCAGCGATGCAGAAGGAGCGGGAGAAGCGTTCAGGGTGACCTCACTACCAACCAATGCATACGATAGGCGTATTGATCAAAAGGAGTACTTCGGACGAGAAGCTTATCTGACCGTCAGTGCCCAGCTCGAAGCCGAGCCGCTGGCCCTGGCCCTCGGGAATGTATACACTTTCGGACCGACATTCAGAGCGGACCCATCCGACACCAGGTTCCATGCTGCTGAATTCTGGATGATAGAGCCGGAGATGGCTTTCTGCGACCTCGAAGATGATATGAACATCATCGAACGATTCCTCGGTTACACAGCTTCTGAACTGAGGAGGAAGTGCTCCATTGATATTCAGTTCTTCAGGAAATTCTACGAGTCCGGACTCGATTCGAGATATGAACTCCTTGAAGCAGGCGGCTTCAAACGTATCTCGTACACCGATGTTCTTCAGGAACTCACCCGGAACGCGAATGAATTCCAGGTGGCGCCCGTCTGGGGAATGGACATTTCGACGGAGTACGAGAGATTCGTCACGGAACGGCTCTTCGGAAAACCCGCAGCGGTATTCGTCACGGATTATCCCGAAACGCTTAAGCCTTTCTATGCGAGGCTCAACGATGACGGCCGCACCGTTGCGGCAGCCGACTTGCTCCTTCCCGAGGTGGGTGAGATCGTCGGCGCCAGCCAGAGAGAGGAAAGGCTGGATGTCCTAACACGCCGCACGGTGGCGTCCGGCGCAGCAATGGAAGACTACGAGTGGTATCTAGATCTTCGCCGATGGGGTTCTGCCCCTCATTCCGGATTCGGACTCGGCTTCGAAAGACTGCTGATGTACCTGACCGGAATAGAGAATATCAGAGATGTAATACCTTTTCCCAGAACCATGGGGAGAATGATCTGAACGCAGATTAGACGAGCAGAGCAAATATACACCCATTGAACGGTCTCTGACCGGACAGGATGGAGGAAGATGGACAACAGGAAGATGATCACGATAGACGGCAATGAAGCCGCAGCGAGGATCGGCCACAAGCTCAGTGAGGTTGTAGCCATATATCCTATTACGCCTTCCAGCCCGATGGGTGAGCATGCTGACGCATGGTCCTCACAGGGCAAGACCAACATCTGGGGCACAGTACCTCTGGTGCAGGAGATGCAGAGTGAGGGCGGCGCTTCAGCCGCAGTTCACGGTGCCCTGCAGACAGGTGCTATGACAACGACCTTTACCGCCTCTCAGGGGCTTCTGCTCATGATCCCCACGATGTACAAGATCGCGGCCGAGCTGACTCCGGCGGTATTCCACGTATCTGCAAGAAGCCTTGCCTGTCAGGCGCTCTCCATCTTCGGCGATCACAGTGACACCATGGGTGTCCGGCAGACCGGTTTCGCCATGCTTGCCAGCGCCTCGGTGCAGGAGGCCATGGACCTGGCGGTTATCGCACATGCATCGACCCTCAAGGCCAGAATCCCCTTCCTGCACTTCTTCGACGGGTTCAGGACAAGTCATGAGATACAGAAGATCGAGCTGGTTGACGACGATGTCCTCAAGGCAATGATCGACAATGAACTGGTAATTGCCACTCGGAACAGGGGACTCGATCCAAACGCTCCTGTGGTTCGCGGAACAAGTCAGAACCCGGATGTCTATTTCCAGGGGCGCGAGACCGTGAATCCCTACTATCTGGCTACTCCGGGGATCGTCCAGGACTACATGGACAGGTTTGCTGAACTCACCGGTAGAAGCTACCACCTCTTCGACTACGTTGGAGCACCGGATGCCGATACTGTCATCATTCAGATGGCCTCAGGCTGCGAGACCGCACATGATACAGTCGACTACCTTGTCGGCCAGGGCGAGAAGATCGGCCTCGTGAAGGTAAGGCTCTACAGACCGTTCGACATTTCAGCCCTCCTGACAGCTCTTCCGGATACGGTGCGGAATATCGCTGTCCTCGACCGGACAAAGGAATCCGGCGGCCCTGGAGAGCCCCTCTACCTTGACCTTCTGGCAGCACTTCGGGAAAACGGCATGGACAGCGTCAAGGTCATTGGCGGCAGGTACGGCCTTTCCAGCAAGGAATACACACCAGCTTCGGTCAAGGCGGTATTCGACGAGGTCAGAAAACCTGAGTCGAAGAACCACTTCACACTAGGTATCAACGATGATGTGACCAATACTTCAATCGAGGTGGGTACGCTCTGCCTCCCATCACCTGGAACAGTACAGGCGGTCTTCTTCGGCCTCGGTTCAGATGGTACTGTCGGTGCCAACAAGAACAGCATCAAGATAATCGGTGGAGAGACTGATAACTACGCCCAGGGCTACTTCGTCTACGACTCAAAAAAGGCAGGCGCCCGTACAGTGAGTCATCTCCGTTTTGGACCGAAGCCCATCAGACAGACCTGTCTTGTGAGCAGTGCTGACTTCGTTGCATGCCACCAGGATATCTTCCTTGAGAAGTACGATATGCTCAGCTACGCGGCAAATGGCGCTACATTCCTCCTGAACAGTCCTTTCGGACCTGAGGAAGTATGGAATACTCTCCCGCGAGTTGTGCAGAAGGAGATGATCGCCAGGAAGCTTAAGTTCTTCGTCATAGATGCTTACGGTGTGGCGAAAGAGACTGGTATGGGCGTGCGGATCAACACGATCATGCAGACCTGTTTCTTCGCCATCTCGGGTGTTCTACCCAAGGACGAGGCGATCCAGAGGATCAAGGATGCCATTAAGAAGACCTATGGGAAGAAGGGCTCTGAGATCGTTGAGAAGAACTTCCATGCCGTCGATCAGACACTTGCAAGCCTCTTCCAGGTCGACTATCCCGATGTAGTGACCAGCACCCTGGAGCTACCGCCAACGGTCCCCGCAGAGGCTCCGGAGTTCGTACAGAGGGTGACTGCCAGGATCATCAGCATGAATGGTGATGAGGTTCCTGTTTCAGACATGCCCGCAGATGGAACCTGGCCTACAGGGACAACCCAGTGGGAGAAGCGGAACGTCGCTATGGATATCCCGGTATGGGAATCGGATCTCTGTATCCAGTGCGGCATCTGCAGTCTGGTCTGCCCCCATGCGGCGATCAGGATGAAAGTCTACAACGGCGAACTCCTCGAAGAAGCACCCGAGACATTCAAGTCCACAGAGGCAAAAGGCGGTGAGTTCAAGGGGATGGCTTTCACCGTGCAGGTGGCCCCTGAAGACTGCACCGGATGCGGAACATGCGTGCATGCCTGCCCCGCCAAGGACAAAGCGTCCCCCGACAGAAAGGCCATTAACATGGCCTACCAGAAACCTCTCAGGGTCCCTGAGAGAGAGAATTACAGTTTCTTCCTTGGAATACCTGACTATGACAGGCGTCAGCTGAAGGTGGGAAGCATCAAGGGTTCACAGCTTCTGCAGCCACTCTTCGAGTACTCAGGAGCATGTGCAGGCTGTGGCGAGACGCCATATGTGAAGCTCCTCTCCCAGATGTTCGGTGACAGGGCGGTCATCGCCAATGCCACCGGCTGCAGCTCCATCTACGGCGGTAATCTGCCTACCACTCCTTACAGCAAGAACCCTGACGGCAGGGGACCTGCATGGAACAACAGTCTCTTCGAGGATGCTGCTGAATTCGGTTTCGGTTTCAGGCTCACAGCCGACAAGCATTCCCAGCAGGCAAGGGAGCTTCTCTGGAAACTCGCGCCGAGTCTTGATGTGAACCTCGTCGAAGCACTCACAGGCTCGAAGCAGGATTCTGAGACTGAGATCGCTGAGCAGAGAGGCAGGATCGCCGCCTTGAGAGGAGCTCTTGCAGGCATCGATACTACAGAGGCAAGACTGCTCGAGAGCGTCGCGGACTACTTCGTTCACAGGAGCGTCTGGATCATCGGTGGAGATGGCTGGGCGTATGATATCGGCTACGGCGGTCTTGATCATGTGCTGGCTCAAGGCAAGAATGTCAATGTCCTGGTTCTGGATACAGGAGTCTATTCCAATACCGGTGGACAGTGCTCCAAGGCCACACCTCTGGCTGCTGTAGCCAAGTTTGCAGACTCCGGAAAACCTCAGCCCAAGAAGGATCTCGCCATGCTCTCGATGAGCTACGGCAACATCTATGTGGCACAGATCGCCATGGGGGCCAACTACAATCAGACCGTGAAGGCATTTGCAGAGGCAGAGAGCTTTGATGGACCGAGTATCATCATTGCCTATACCCACTGCATCGCCCACGGCATTGATATGACACTCGGCCTGGACGAACAGAAAAAGGCTGTTGAATCCGGCTTCTGGCCGCTCCTCCGCTTCGATCCGCGAAGGATCGGTATCGATCAGAACCCACTCCAGCTTGACAGCAAGGAGCCCTCAATAGCCTTCAGGGACTTCGCATACAACGAGGGGCGCTTCAAGAGCCTTACCATCACGAAGCCGGAACATGCAGAGCATCTCATGGAACTGGCACAGGAAGAGGTTACGCGTCGCTGGAATCTCTACCGTCAGATGGCGGGTATGTCCTGGGACGATTAGGAACCATCTGAACTTGAACTTCCGGGGGCCGGGCTCACAGCCCGGCCCTCATCCAGGTCGGGCTTCACTTTCGATACTTATTTGACCGTTTAATCGCGTTTATGAGTATAAGCTCCTCGGGAGACGGATCCCTTCTCATTATCGCGGTAATAGCACTTGGGGTAACACGAAGATAACCGGATACATCCGTATTGCTGAGACCAAGCTCATCAGTAAGGACTCTTACTAATGCAGCTCTCGTTTTGGACACTCTCCTCGAACCTTTTGACTGCTTCATTGACTTGCGAGGAATCTGTCCCACATCGGCCGCGGTCTTCAGGAAGGCATCCATAAGTGAGTGTTCCTCCATCCGATCCCTGCATCTCAGGCCACGAATACTTCGCAGGTTTTCATATATCTGACCTGCATACTGCCGCGATCCAAGGATTCGCATTGCACTTGGACTGCAATTCCATGACATCTTCACAGCCGCCTGCACTCCATTTGATCCAAGGATGAAAGTTCCCTTCTCAAGCTCGATGTCAGTGTGCATTGGTTCCTTCTTAAGGAATTTCAAGTAACTGCTTTTCCATCCATTACTCTCATCATCACTGAACAGAGATCTAATCAGCTCAGCATCATACCAGTCCCAGGCATCTGTATCACTCCGAACTACTTTCAGGTGACCACTATACGGGTATTCCGACAATTCATCCAGACTCCGTACGATGCCTGCCCTCAGTGGATTGAGATGAATGTACCGGATCAGTTCTAGTAGATAGTCACCTGTCTCGACCAGAATGGACGTGAAACGCCCCTGAAACACGTGGCCCTGCCTCTCCTCACGGAGATTGTACCTTGCCGCGAATCCAGTCAATAGCCTCTGCATATTTACAGACAGTCCTTCTGTGCAGGGTTCGGCGAGTAGATGAAAGTGATTCCCCATGAGTGTCCAGGCGTGAACCTTCATGGTTCCCTCGAGAACTAATTTTCCCAGTCTCTGAATGAAGTCGTTAGCATGCTCCCAGGGAGAGAACACCATTCTCCCATCTACTGCCCTGGAGATGACATGATGGAGCGTTCCCGGTGAATCAAGGCGAAATGTCTGTCTCATGCAAACAGTGTACTCTCATTGAGACGCACATTCAACCCCTGGAATACAGGAACTCAAAATAGAGGCTTTTAATGGATTTTGGACAATCTACTATCGAAAGTGAAGCCCGACCCTATTGGTGGTGGAGGCGGCGGGATTCGAACCCGCGTCCGGGAACAAGGGCTCATAGGCTACTACATGCTTAGGCCGGATTAAATCTCATCCAGGTTCGGCTCCGGACGGCCTTGTCTGGACCAGCTCCCATTAATCTCGCCGCTTACGCCCGGAAGCAGGACTTCACGGCCAGCCCTCCATCTTGCGCCTGACCCCCGGCCGGAGAGCAATGCCGGGGCAGACGGCCACCCCTGTTTGTCAGGGTGGCGTGCCGTTATTTACGCGGCAATTGTAACATACCGCCAGTTTTACGAGGCAGCGGCACCTCGGCATGCAACCTGCAAACCACTTACGAACCCGTCGAGACCTGTCGCCCCCACGGTCTAAGCGAATTGATACTATGTTTCAGTACTCTGAACTGTCAAGTCCGGGGTTGCCTAAGAGGGGCTATTCGATTATTTAATCAACTCTTATCCGAAACTCGTCAAACTAGGAGCGAATGATCATGTCCTGGAAATGTGATATTTGTGGCAAAGGTCCATCAGTCGGTAACCGAGTGAGTCACTCCACTCGCAGAACCAAGCATGTATGGAAGCCGAATCTTCAATCAGCCAAGGTTCTCGTTAACGGCAAGCTCAAGAAGGTCAAGATCTGTACTACCTGCATTAAGACGGGCAAGGCACAGAGGATCTGACTGACATATCCAGCAACTAGTAAGCGGGAGTCCATCGGACTCCCGCTTCTTCTTTATGAATACTGAGCAATATCCTATCCCCGAAGGGCTACTCCTCCACTTCCTTCTCCAGATCCTTCTCCATCGCCTTCATTCGATTCAGATGGGCGGAGACAGAGGCCTGGTACTCTCTTGAAAGTCTTGTGTGCCCAAAGCCCATATTCAGGAAATCCCAGCCGAAAGAGCTCTCTGGTTTGAGTTCCCTGAAGACCCATCTCATATCAATACCTGCATTCTCAAAAGCGGTATTCCAGCCCATTCCCGTCAGTTTGTCCTCCAGGACACCGCAGATGCTGCGGTCTCCCCTTGCCAGAAGAGCCTGGATGTGGGCCTCCCTCGGATCACCACTTCGAACTTTGATCTTCTTGAGCTTCTTCAGTCCTGTGGTTATGGTGTCGATCCATTTCCTCAGATTATCGGGTCTCGCCATTGCGGACCACTGGAAAGCCATCCATGGTTTTGGTACGAAGGGCTTGAGGACAACCTGGATCGGTTTGTCAGTTAGCTTTCTTACAGCGGCTACGAACTCGATGATCGCAGCCCTATCAAGGTCGGTCTCGAATGGCATTCCGATCATGAAATAGATCCGTACTGAGCGATTCTCCTTGCTCAGTCGTCTCTCCAGCGAGGTTAGAAGTCTCTCATTCGTCAGCTTCTTACCGATAATCTTTCTCAATGAGTCCGACCCGGTCTCGGGTGCCAGTATGATGCTGTATTCCTTCAGGTCGTGAGCCAGATCCTCCATTGTTGCGGAGCTCTCAGTCTTATGGGAGCTGAGTTTAACTTCCAATTTGCACTTCGCTGCCGAATTGATGATGCTTCTTATCTCGGGATGCGATTTCGGAGAGCAGGCAGTCAGTACGATACTGCCATCCTCAGATAGTGAGGTCATGATGTCCTCGATATCCTCGAGCTTGCATTCACGGTACGGCAGGCTTACATATCCAACCTGACAGAACTTGCAGTTAAAGGGACATCCCCGGGATATTTCGACCATCCTCAGATCACCGTATACACACTCGGGGGAGGTGACGCAGGAGGTACTTCCCATACCATCCGAGCCAGCCCATTGACGCATAATGCTACTGACCTTGCCCGGGATCTCGTGTATCGATGGCACGTAGATACCCGGCAGCGTGGCAAGTCTCCTGAGAAGCTTCTTCTTCGAAGCTCCTTGCGCTCCCATGCTCTTGATAGTGTCCAGCACTGGACCAATGGAAGAGTCAGTCTCGCCTATAACGAAGGCGTCCATGAACATAGAGAGTGGCAGCGGATTCGCAGTTACAGGGATACCGCTAACGATAACGAGAGGCCACTTGTCAGTTCTTTTCTCAGAGCGCAGCTCCATTCCGGCAAGCTCCATCATCTGCAGAACCTTCAGGTACTCCGACTCATCGGAGAGACTGAATGCAAGCAGATCAGACCTGCGAATGGACTTCCCCGTCTCAAGCGTTACAGCCGGATGCCCGTACCTTGAGCGCCAATGGTACTCATCAGCCGGAGGGTAGAATGCTCTCTCGCAGGATGTCTCGGGCCACGATGCGAGCTGTCTGAAAAAGTTCTGGAAACGCAGAGATGACATCGCGGGACCGTATCCCTTTGGCGATGCCAGGACGATCTCGAATATCCCGCCTTCGGTGGAGAGATTTCCGTAGAGCTTCTCGGTCTCGATATACTTGAGTCGAGCGACATCATATTTACTGGATGCTGGACGTCGGCTCATTAATAATTACCCCCGTTCTTAGATGCGGGTAATATATGATAACAAGCACTCCTATGCTACATCTCGCCTCAAAATCATGACCTGTATCTACTTAGTCACTCAGCAGCTCCATCCATGCAGGAGGCTTCGTCCGCTTGCTCTTCTTCGCCTCGACCGCTGTTCTGGAGTGCTCCTGGTTGAATCCCCTCATCGAACCGCTCCCGGAAATGACCTCAGATGGTGTTCGATTCAAAAGGGGCATTTCAGACTCATGCTCGCTGATCTCTTCGATCTCACCGAACCCTGTAGCGATAACTGTGACTTTGAGTCTGTCCTCCATCTCCTCAACAAGGCTTGAACCCAGAGATACATCTGCCTGTGGTCCTACGGCTTGTGTTACTATCTGCACAGCCTCATGGAACTCAGAGAACCTCATGCTGGAGGACGCCTGCACACTGATCAGCAGCGATTTGGCCCCCTCGATCGACACATTCTCCAGAAGAGGGTCTGAGATGGCTCTGCTGGCAGCCTCGGAGGCCCTGTGCTCTCCATTGCAGCATCCTGTACCCATCATGGCTCCGCCGCCTGTGGTGATGACCTTCTTGATATCCTGGAAGTCAAGATTGATCAGGCCAGGTGATGAGATGATATTGGCGATGCCTTCCACCGCGTCCTTCAGGGTTTTGTTACCCCTGTCCAGAGCACTGGCGAATGACTCGTCATCTCCCGCTTCCCTTCGCAGACTGTCATTTGGAATAACAATGAGAGTATCCACTTCCTTGCGCAGTGCCCATATCCCCTGCTCAGAGCGGTTTTTCTTGACATGGCCTTCGACCTCGAATGGACGGGTGACAACTCCGACGGTTATAGCTCCGGCGGCTTTTGCCGCCCGGGCGATCACCGGAGCGGCTCCGGTCCCCGTACCTCCCCCCATCCCTGCTGCGATGAATACCATTCTGATGTCCAGCAGACACTCTTCGATCTCCTTCTTGCTCTCCTCTGCAGAACTCTCACCGTTCTCAGGATTCCCTCCGGTCCCCAGACCACCAGTCAGCTTGGGTCCGAGCTGGATCTTGAGATCTGCCCGGCAGCTGTTGAGAGCCTGCAGGTCAGTATTCATGGCCACGTAATCAACACCTATGATATCCGCGCTGATCATCCTGTCGATCGCGTTGCAGCCGCAGCCACCGATACCGACAACCGCAATTTTCGGCTTCCCTCTGCCTTCTTCAGCCACATCGACTATCTGCAGCCGCGGACCCTCATCTTGAAACATGTTGCTCCTCCCTGTTTCTCTATCTAAGTCTCTTGAACATTCCTCTGATATTTCCTAAAATGTCACCAAATAAACTCTGTTTGCCCCTTCTGAAAATGGATCCCTCGTCTTCGAGAGAGAGCTGAACAAGTCCGACCGCAACGGAGAACTCAGGTGTCGCAGTCAGGGCACTCGACATTTCCACTCCAGTTGGAGCGCCGATCTCCGAGGGCAGTCCCGTACATCTCGATGCAGCTCCTGTAATCCCTGATAATCTCGAGGTCCCCCCTGTCAGAACGATCCCGGCTGGAAGGTCGGATACTTTCAGTCCAGCCTGCCTGATCTCTTCAGCTAATGAATCGAACAGCTCAGCTACGCCCGTTTCTGCTATTTTGGAGACAACCTCTGCGGAGATGGGGACAGTATCCCTGAAACCAAGTGTATTCACCGTAAGGCTACCACGCCTGCTCGAACCGGCCATAGAAACATCCACGAGCTCGCGCTTGATCGTTTCCGCCTCAGTGCGCGGGATGCGCATACTCTGCAGTTCTTTCGTAAGCTTATCGCCCCCCATCGGGATAACTCCGAGATGCACCAGACTCCCGGTATGAAATACGGCCACATCGGTCGCGCCGGCGCCGATATCGGCATAGACCACACCCATTTCCATTTCATCTCTTGTAAGGACTGCGCGAGCTCCGGCTGAAGCAGCCGGGTATATGGTGCTGACTCTCCTGCCTGCTGATCTCATCACCTGTCTCAGGTTCAGAACTGCAGTCCTGTCTGCGGTGACCATGTAGATATCAGATGTAAGCATGTCCGCTCTGAGACCAACCGGAGGCTTAGACAATCGGTCATATGAGTCAATGGAATAGCCGCACATCACTGTGCTGAGGATCACTGATTCTCTTGGGAGTTTGACGAGCTGGGCTGTCTCCGAAGCCTTCTCCACATCCTCCCATGTAATCTCTCCGGAGGTGTAATCATCCTCCTGCTCGATGTTGACGGTTCCTCTTCCGGGGAATCCCCTCACATGGGAGCCGCTTATCGAGACCGCTATTTCGGGGACTTCCCAGGAAGACAGAGATTCAGCCTCCTCAAGGGCACGGGTCACCGCTCGGGCAGAGCCCTCGAGGTCCACGATAACACCGTTTCGCATGCATCCATCAGATGAAGCCTGTCCGGCTCCGGTTATGCTGAGCATGCCCTCCTCGCTCTGCTCGGCAATGACGCAGGTCACTCTCTCTGTTCCGATGTCCAGGCCTGCGAGGACCCTTGTGCTCATGATCCCTCACCTTCCTGCATGCTCTCAGGTTCCCTGCTGCTGAGTACTGCCTGCCCACTGAACCTCATATCGACTAGATCCCATTCAGCAATTCCGTCCATAGCGGATACAAGCGCCGTAAACCCATCCCAGCCGCGTCGGAGATCACCGGTACTCAGCAGTACGCTGCAGCCAGCGTCCATGACCACAGTGAGACCGTCACTGGAATAGGTCATGCCGCTGATTCCTCCCTGCGGTCCGAGGTCGTCGAGCCAGACGGCAAGCCTAGGCCCAATCTCTTCGTCTATGCCAACCGATGTACAGACCAGGGGGAGTGTATCACTGAGGAAAGTCTCCGGGAGCCGCTGTCCCGATGCTGAGACAGGGTAAACGCCTGCGCTGTCCTGAACAGCCAGAACCACTCTCTCGAGCTCCACAGTGACAAGTACTGCGGTGAAGGGCAGCCGTTTTACCGCGGCGGAACTGATACCGGATACATCCGTCAGGACATCGGCAATGGAATCACAGTCGATCCTCCATATCGAAGTACCGAAGAGTGGACCCAGTATCGTGCAGACGGTCAGAGAATCCTGCTGGCGAATACCCCTTATCCTGACTGTATCAAGATCAAAGGTCCCGCCTCGCTCCAGCCATCGATACCCCATTGCCAGTGCAAAAGCTCCCAGAGCTGACAGTAGAAGCAGCCAGCTCGTACTGGCACGGGTCCAGTTCCTCCTTCGTCTGCGTCCATACCTCATTCCGGCTCACCAGCTATCGACCTGCACAGTGAATCCACTGTTCCGGCTCCCATAAAAACGATCACATCGGAATCGTGAGAATCAATGCACCCTCGAAGATCACTTGTAGAACAGGTTGAACTCATTCCTCCGCATCGTACTGCAGCATCGGCAACCAGTCCGCTGTGAATGCCGGGCAGCGGCTCTTCCCTGGCTGGATAGATGGGGAGCACAAGCGACCAGTCAGCCAGCGCCAGAGCCTCACCCATCTGCTCTGCCATTGAAGCCGTACGGGAGAAGAGATGCGGCTGGAATACGACACCTATCCTGCCCAGTGGGATCTGCCTTAAACCCAAGATTGCAGCCTTCATCTCATCTGGATGATGTGCGTAATCGGATAGGAGAAGGACACCGTCGATCTCCCCTATCCGCTCCATCCTTCTGGAGACACCTGGAAAATCCGCCAGGGCGAGAAGGGAATCCTGAATTGCGATCCCAACGGTGGAAGCAAGTGCTATTGAGGTCCCTGCATTAAGAAGATTGTACTCCCCTGAAAGCTGTAGAACTCCCTCATTCATACCGCAGACAGAGTATTCCTGAACCCAGCCGCTGCCAGAGGTCCTGATGCAGTGAATATCACCACCCGGACCAGTTGTGATGACCTCTCTGCCGATCCTGAGCGCCCAGTCAGCAAGCTCGCGGCGAGCTGCAGGCACAACTGCAGATCCACCGGGAAGAGTCTGTTCCAGGAATATTCCAAACGCAACTTCGAGGGCCTCCAAAGTGCCATAGCACTCGAGATGCTCCTCTGCGATACTGGTAACGGCGGCGGATTGCGGAGAGAGTCTCAGAAATGCTCTGTCATATTCGTCGGCCTCAACTACGGCAATTGATCCTCCCGGGCGGAAGCCGCCGCTCCATCCCCGGACATCCCCGCCGACCATTACAGTCGGATCCAGGCCGTTCTTCTGGAGTATCCATCCGGTCATTGCCGTGGTTGTCGTCTTCCCGTGCGCGCCGGCTATCGCGATGAGGGTACTTCCCGAAGTGAGTTCGGCAAGTGCTTCGCTTCTCCGGAGGACAGGTATCCCTGCCCTGCGAGCTGCGATAAGCTCAGGGTGATCAAATGGGATCGCCGCACTGAAAACTATCCTGTCCATACCATAGACATGAATGGGATCGTGACCCTCAATTACAGTGATGCCGCTCTCTTCAAGAACGATGGAGGAACCGGAAGGAGACCTGTCACATCCTGAGACCAGCATCCCTTTCGAGGCATACCACTGAGCCAGAGCACTCATTCCGCTTCCGCAGATACCTAAGAGGTGTACTCTTCCAGCCATCATTCGCTCCTCTCCGGGCAAACGAGAGGATATCCTGCAGCTTCCAGGACGAGTCCCGCTATCATATCCGCAGGATTCCCGGGCATTATGCGTTCAAGCGCCTCCTGCATGCTCCGTCTGCGCTCTCCATTCGCCGCCAGAGAGGCGAGTGCCGACCACAGAACTGAAGCCTCGAGTCCGTCCTGCTCCATCAGGATTGCCCCACCTTCGGAAGTGATCTCAGAGGCATTCGTCAGCTGATGGCCATCGGCTGCAAATGGATAGGGGACCAGTACCGAAGGCAACCGGAACCAGGAAAGCTCAGCAATGGTCATTGAGCCTGCCCTGGCGACAGCAATATCAGCTGCTGAATAGAGGGGAGAAGGATCATCCATGAATCCGGTTACGAATATTCCTTCCCTTCCTGCAGCGGCGGCCCTCACCCGTTCTTCATCTCGAGTTCCGCATTGAAGGAGCACTGACATGCCTGCAGGCGCTTCAAGTGCCATATCATTGAGAGCGCCAGCGCCCTGACTTCCACCAAGGAAGAGGATGCATGGGGCTTCGGTCGGTAGTCCCAGTGCCGCCATCGCATCCATCCTTGGTATTCTCCTGAGAGATGATCTGACCGGATTACCGGTGTGGATCACAGTGCGGCTGAATCCACTGCCTGCGGACCTGAAACCGGTCAGGATCGTTGTAGCGAAGCGTGCAGCCATCCTGTTGGCCCGGCCGGGAATGCTGTTGGACTCATGAACGAATACAGGTATGCCGAGATGATTGGCAGCCAGGCAGGGGAAGAATGAGGGATAGCCACCCGTGGAGAGCAGAGCGGATGCCTTCAGTTCTCTGAGAAGTCTGCGAGCTGTGAAGTAGGCCGGAACAGCTCTGAATGGCAGAAGCAGAATATCGGCTGCACCTCTGTCCATTCTGGGAGGATCCAGAGCATGGAATCTGCTGCCGAACCGGGAATACATTCTAAGATCGACCGGCCTTCGAGATCCGATGAAATCAACGCTCTGATCCGGAGCAATAGCCGAAATGGATTCAGAAACTGCAATAGCAGGACTGATATGTCCTCCGGTCCCGCCACCGGCTATCACGATCCCATTCATGACCGGCTTCCTTCCCTGGCTACTCTGGCGACGAACCCGATGCTGGCAAGGGTCACGAGCAGGTTCGTCCCTCCCCATGACACAAGTGGCAGAGGCATCCCGGTTGATGGGAGAATGCTGGTGACTACACCGATGTGCACGAACATCCCGATCGCAATTGATGCAACTAGCCCTCCTGCTCCAAGGTAGCCGAACAGGTGATCGGCCCTCTCCGCGATAAGCCATCCGGACATCAGCATCGAAAAGAGAAGTGCGAGAATTATCGAAACTCCCGCAAAACCGCTTTCCTCACCGATGACGGCCAGTATGTAATCCGAGGAAGCCTCCGGAAGGAATCCGCGCTGCTGTCTGCCGCGTCCCAGACCTCTGCCGAGGAAGCCCCCGCTGCCCAGAGCGATACAGGCCTGTTTCGGCTGGTAGAGGGATGCTTCATCCGCCTCATCAGGTGAGAACCAGGTTCGGAGCCTGTCACGTCTGTATTCAGAGGACATGGCCAGAGCCGAGGCAAGAGTAAAGAGAACCAGCAGCAGAATGAGGATATCCCTGAAGCGAGCCTCTGCGATGAAGAGCATTATGATCATGATGAGCATAAGATAGAGGGCACCGGCATAGTCTGGCTGGAGGCACACTAGAGCTGCGGGGATCACCGCAAGGAGTGTGAGCCAGACCACGCCGGTACCACTTCTGGCCCGGAGTGTACCGTCCGAAAGAAGAGAAGCTGCTAGAAGAATGTATGAGATCCGGGCTATTTCCGATGGCATGATCCTGAATCCGCCAAGGGCTATCCATCTCGCCGAACCCTTGATAACCGGAGCCCAGTGAGTGCCCCTCAGGATGATGAGTCCGACAAGCAGAAGAATAGAGGCGCCGTAGAGAAGCGGAGCTGTTCTCTTCAGCAGGACGGGCGGAGCAAGATATGCAAGCAATCCGGCAAGCACACCGACGAGGATCTTGATCACATGGGGCAGCAGATACATTGTGCTGGATCGAGAGTCGGTGTTCATGAGAGACTGGAATGAACTGGCGGTAAACACTGCCAGGATACCAAGCACCAGCAGTATGCCGGCCGATATCAGCATCCACTTCCGAGCGGAGGCCTGAGATACTCTGACTGCAGGCATCATGACAGAGCCTCCACCAGGCTCCTGAAGTGATCTCCGCGCTCCTCGAAGCTGGAATACTGGTCGAAACTGGCACAGGCCGGGGATAGCAGAACGGTATTCCCGGAGACGCTGATCTCCCTGGCTCTTGCAACAGCCTTTTCCATTCCCTGCTCTTTATGAACCGGAGCAGATCCGGACCAGGCTTCCTTGAGACGGTCGGCAGCTTCGCCGATCAGGATTATGGCCGCCACTTTCTCCGCAAGAAGCGTGTTCAGGATCGAGTAATCGACCTCTTTCGCCTTGCCACCGGCTATGAGAACAATCCCACCGCTGAAGCTCTCGAGAGCCGCAACAAGCGACTCCGGATTTGTGGATTTGGAGTCATTCACCCAGTTCACTCCATCAAGTCGTCTTATGTGTTCAATCCTGTGAACGACACCGGGAAAATCCGCCAGACCTGGAGCAATGCGCTCAGGGGTGAGCCCGGCTTTCCCTGCCAGACAGGTCACGGCAAGTGCGTTGGAGAGATTGTGAATGCCGGGCAGGGAGATATCCCCAACACGGATCACTCTCTCGTAAACCCCGTCAAGGACCGAATAGACGTACTCTCCGTCGGAGCAGGCACCGTTGAAAACCTTTCTCTTTACACTGAACTGGAGCTCGAGTCCTGAAGTCCTGCCTGAGAGCGGGATGGAACCTGGATCATCTCCGTTCAGAACGAGGATGTCAGAAGCAGCCATGTTCATGAATACCCTTGCCTTGGCCTCCCTGTAGTTCTCCATGCCTCCATGCCTCTGAAGGTGGTCAGGCGTGATATTGAGTATCGCTGCACCAACTGGATGGAACAGGTCGACCGTCTGCAGCTGGTAGCTGCTGACCTCGAGTACGAACAGGTCCGCATCTGCTCTATCGAGTACGGCGCTGCTGAAGGGATATCCTGTATTCCCTGCGACCACCGCATCGAGACCCGCCTTCCGAAGGACATGTCCAAGCCACTCGGCGGTCGTCGTCTTGCCGTTGGATCCAGTCACGGCAAGGACAGGTGCATTTGTATTCCTGTATGCAAGCTCGATCTCACCAATAACAGGAAGACCGATCTCGACGGCAAATGCGGGGATGGCAGAGGCCGGATCGATGCCGGGACTGATAACAAGACCATCGATGCTTGGGAGCATATCCAGGATAGGCTCAGTACCTGTCACTACCCTGGAACAGGCGTCGCACTCGGCAGATGGAGCCTCATCGAGTCCGATCGCTTCTGAGCTGAGGGAGAGGATCAGTTCCGCTGCAGCCCGTCCGCTCCTTCCTAGCCCCAGCACTCCGAAGCTCCTGCCGCCATTCCTCCAGTATCTCATGCGCCTACCTGATCTTCAGGGTTGTGAGACCCAGGAGTCCCAGAATACCGGCGATTATCCAGAAGCGAACAACAACCTTGCTCTCTGCCCAGCCGAGAAGTTCGAAGTGGTGATGGAGCGGAGCCATCCTGAAAACCCGTTTCCCTGTCCGCTTGAACCAGCTGACCTGAACGATCACACTTACAACCTCCGCAACGAAGATCCCGCCGACGAGGAAGAGGAGGAATTCCGTCCTTGTAACAACCGCCATTGAACCTATTGCGCCGCCGAGTGCAAGAGAGCCTGTATCCCCCATAAAAACTGAGGCAGGGGGAGCATTGAACCAGAGAAAGCCGAGACATGCACCGACCATGGCACCGGCAAATACAGTGATCTCCCCGACACCGGGCAGATATGAGAAATGCAGATATTCCGCGAAGTTGAGGTGTCCAAGAAGGTAGGCCATGACACCGAAGGTCAGTATTGAGAAGAGACTGACCCCTGTTGCCAGACCATCCAGACCATCCGAGAGGTTCACCGCATTCGCGGTCCCGGCAAGAACAAGAGCGACAAATAGGATATAGAGAATGCCGAAATCGATCCTGATGTTCTTGAAGAATGGCAGTGTTGTTTCAGTTGAGCTGATATCTATGCTCTCAGCTGACTCCAGATCTATGGACCGGACCGAAGGCATCAAGGCAGGAGCAGCAACAGGATCACCGGGGACAACAGGACTGAAGCAGAGCCATGCACCGACTCCGAGGCCCAGCACGAATTGACCGATAAGCTTGTACCTGCCCACCAGCCCCTTCGAACAGCTTCTGACAACCTTGAGGTAGTCATCCAGAAGACCAATGAGCCCCATCCAGATAGTAGTCACGAGAACAACCAGGAGAGACCTGCTGTCCAGCCTGCCCCAGAGAAGCACCGGTACAAGCACCGACATCAGTATCAGGAGACCTCCCATTGTCGGTGTCCCCTGTTTGCTCAGATGTGTGGCAGGACCATCATCCCTTACTGTCTGGCCGATCTGATGCCTGCGAAGGAACCGAATGACAGGTGGTCCGAGAACGAAAGCGATGATCAAGGCAGTGAATGTAGCTCCCGCAGCTCTGAAAGTGATATAGCCGAAAAGATTGAAGAGGGAAACGGAATCACGAAGCGGGTAGAGAAGCCAGTAAAACATCAGTCCTCCTCCATTGCCTTGACCAGTTCGCCAAGCCCTAGCGAATTGGAACCCTTGACAAGCACTGTGCATCCATCCGGACTTATGGAGAGCAGCCTCTCGAGAGCTTCCTGCCAGTCCGATGCCAGGATGACTGGAGTATCCGTAACCGTATCGCTAACAGATGCATAGACAGGTCCGGTGAGGATAAGGAAGCGAAGACCGATAAGGTCGGCCCTTTTAAGGATGCTGCGGTGATATCCGGGAGCTGCAGGTCCAAGCTCCCTCATGTCACCGAGAACAGCCCCTCTATCCCCCTCAAGAGCGGCAAGCGCATCAAGACAGGCGGCGGTTGACTCCGGATTGGCGTTGTAGCTCTCGTCCAGGATCGTGACTCTGCCTGCAGTTACTCTCCGGCCCCTGCCCGCAAGAGGTATAACCTGCTCCATCGATCGGACCGCAGTACTTGCCTGAACGCCCATGGCTTCAGCCATGAGCACCACTGAAACAGCATTGCGATAATTGTGGGCACCTGCCATCAGAAGATCCATTTCAATGCCCCAGGGCATGAGCCGATGTCCCTGATCGGTCCTTTCGACCCAGCCATCACCGCCTGGACCAGCAAAACGAATGGTCAGATCCTTTCTCTCGGCTTCTCTCAGCAGTATCGGCTCGGAGACGGGAATGACACAGACGCCGTTTATGCCTGTCTGAGCGATCAGCTCCGCCTTGGCTTCTGCAATACCGTCCCTTGAGTCGAAATACTCGATGTGTGCGGTACCTATGTTCGTCACCATGCAGTCGGTGGGCATGGCAGTCTTTCCAAGAATGGTCAGCTCCCCCGGATGGTTCATTCCCATCTCGAGAACGACGATATCTGGATCGGGTTCAGGTGTACTGAGGATCGTGAGGGGAAGGCCAAGGTGATTGTTCAGGTTGCCGCTGGTCCCGAATACCGAAAATTCTTCACTCAGTGCGGCGATCAGGAGTCTGCGGGTGGAGGTCTTGCCGCTCGAACCGGAAATGCCGATCACCCTCGACTGCATTCTTCCCCTTCTCCAGGAAGCAGCTTTGAGCAGCGCCTCTTCAACATCCTCGACGATGATGGCACCCTCCGGCCATTCTCCACGGGAAACAACGGGATATCCGCCTGTCTGCAGGACATTAGCTGCATACTCATGCCCATCCGTCCGCTCTCCCCTGAGGGCGAAGAAGAGCGAACCGGGGGAAGCCTGTCTCGAGTCAATGATGACGGATCCCACCCTGGCTGATTCGAATCCGGGATGCAGTCGGCCTTCCATTGCCCTCGCGAGATCACCGAGCATCATGGTCGATCACCTCCCCAAGTGCGGCAGCCGCCTCTTCCCTGTCATCGAAGTGAACCTTCTTCCGGCCCAGTATCTGGTAGTCCTCGTGACCCTTGCCGGCAATTACTATCACGTCACCTTCAGCGGCCATTCCGATGGCGGTCCTTATCGCCTTCCGCCTATCGGGCTCAACCAGCACTTCGCCGACTTTAAGTTTCTCCTGAGGGATACCTGAGAGGATGTCGGTTATAATCGCTCCGGGATCCTCTGTACGAGGATTATCGCTTGTAACTATCGTCAGATCAGATATGCCTGAGGCTATTCCACCCATTAGCGGTCTCTTGCCTCTGTCCCTGTCACCTCCGGCACCGAACACCGATATCAGTCGGCCGCTCTTGAGCTCGGCCCCCTGTCTGAGGACTCTCTCCAGAGCGTCCGGCGTATGGGCATAGTCCACTGCCACCAGGAAGTCCTGTCCCCGATCCACAACCTCGAACCTGCCCGGTACACCGGGAAATCCGGAGAGGCTCTCCGCCGCAGAGACAGGATCCACTCCGAGCGCGGCAGCTGCGGCCACAGCACCTGCAGCGTTGTATGCGTTGAAACGACCAGGAGCCCTGAGGTTCACAGGAATGATCGCTCCGGCATTCTTCAGATGGAACCTGGTTCCCTTCCGCCATACGCGGATGTCACTGATCCGAAAATCGTCGTTCTCTTCAGTTCCAAAGGTCAGGGCACCGGCTACATCCGGATGGCCGTTTGCGTAGGTCCCAACTATCGCTGTCCCATTGCTCTTCAGAAGATCGAAGAGACGAAGCTTGCATTCCAGGTACTCTTCCATGGTGCCGTGATGATCGAGGTGATCCTGTGAGATGTTTGTGAAGAGCCCGACATCGAATCTGACAGCATCAACCCTGGCCATTGAAAGGGCGTGACTGGAAACCTCCATGACGCAGCTGCGATCACCTGAATCCCTCATATGGGCCATCAGTCTCGCTATCTCGAGAGAACCGGGTGTGGTCACGGAAGCCGATTGTGCCACTCCGCCGATGATATGTCCCACTGTTCCAATCACTCCCGGATGCGAGCCGTGGGCCTCCATTATCCATGCAAGCATCCTGGCAGTGGATGTCTTGCCGTTCGTCCCGGTTATCCCGACAGTGATGATGTCCTCCCACGGGCGATGGTAGAACCGTGCAGCAAGTTCGGCAAGAAGAGCTCTATTGTCACCTGACGGATTGATCAGCAGATCATGAGAACAGGCAACTGAGTACTCGGCGACAACTGCGGCAGCACCCCTATCGAAAGCCTGTTTTATGAAGCTGTGCCCATCCGTTTCGAATCCTCGTACAGCGATGAAGAGCGAACCCGGCACCACCCGTCTGGAGTCATCCTCCAGCGAGGAGATCGTAGCGTCTCGATCTGCAGGAAGTATCACAGCCGTGCCGTTGAGGAGTTCGGAAAGCTTCATTCATCCGCCTCCGCAAACATGTCAGCAGCAGCGCTTCCTCTGCCAAGGGCGAGCTCTGGCTCCATCGCAAGCATCCGCTCCACCATCGCGGAAAAGGCAGGGGCTGCAGAGGCGCTTCCCCAGCGGTACTCATAATCAGGCCCATCGATCACGACAGCTACAACGAGAGATGGATCTTCGGCAGGCACCATTCCAACGAATGCGCTCAGGTACATGCTCTCCTCCGACAGTCTCTCAGCTGTACCGGTCTTCCCTGCAGTGCTAACACCCGTTACTGCGGCAGTTGTCCCGGTTCCCTCTTCGATGACGGAGGTAAGGGTTCTTCTAACAATTGCAGCGGTCGCAGGAGAGACAGGATGAGATCTCACTACTGGAACGGTCTCCTCCCAACCCTCTTCTGTCCAGGATGCTGCCAGAAGTCTCGGATAGAAGAGTTCTCCGCCGTTGGCGATGGCTCCGAATGCCAGGGCAAGGTGAAGTGGTGTTACTGTAACCTCTTGACCAATAGCTATCTGGGCAGAGGATACACCTGTCCATGCAGCACTCCCCGGTACAGGAACTATCCCCCTGCTCTCGCCGGGATACCCAACAATGGGCTTGTAGCCGAATCCGAACTCCCTGCAGTAGTCGTAGAGAATGGAATCGCTCAGGAGCTGCGAGAGCATCACGGTGCCTACATTGCTGGAGTAAATGATTATTTCATCGGCGGTCAGAACCTCAAGCCGATGAGAATCGCGGATGTTCTCTCCGGCGACAGTGATGAAGCCATCGCTGCAGTCGAATGTCTGAGATGGTTCGAGCAGGCCCTCCTCGATGCAGGCAGCATAAGTGACTATTTTGAATGTCGATCCGGGCTCGTGATACCCCTGGAAGCAGTGGTTCAGTGCAAGGGATCCGTTATCTGCCCTGACCGGAACACTGGCAGCAGCGAGAACGGCACCATTCGATGGATCAAGCACGACAGCTGCTCCCCAGTCTCCACCAGTGCGTTCAACGGCCTCAAGAAGCTCCTCCATGACTATGCATTGGAACCTGGCGTCAATAGTGAGCATGTGATCCTGGCCATCTACAGCAGCCACATTCTCAGCCTCAGGATCAGTCAGGTTGAACCTGCCGGCAGCGCTCCTCTCGACCTGCAGTTCACCGTCCTCACCCTTAAGCACTTCATTGAGCCAGTCTTCAAGACCTTCTGTACCCTCCGGACCGAACCTTCCGACTATCCCGGCTACGTTGTCACCGAGGGGATAGGTCCTCTCCTGCTCTATTCTGAAACTGACACCGGCAGGAAGACTTTCCATCAGGTCAAGAGCAGAAAGGACAGGCACATCATTTGCCAGTATCTGATTTCCAGGCTGGCGAGTTGTCGGTATCGCAGACAGTGCATTCGGGCCGAGAGCCGTCAGGAAACTGTCAACCAGAGCTTCAGATCCTAGAGGCACCTCAGGCCAGTATACCTGGAACAGGACCACTGTTCTGTTGCCTGCAAGGAGGAAACCATTCCTGTCGAGGATCCTTCCCCTCCGGGCCTCGACAACCGCACTTGTGGTGTGCTGGGCATCGGCTATCTCCTCGTAGTAGGCATGATGGATCATCTGAATGCTGATGAGTCTGGCAATCATTCCTAGAAAACCGATAGAGACAATCACCATTAGCATGTGGAGTCTTGCGGATCTCCTGACCGGAGATATTTCACCGCTCAACGAAGGCAATTACCGCACCTCCGTCCTGCCGATGATCGAGATCCACGACTCTGAATCTATCCAGCGGCAGCGGTCCCAGTCCGAGATCCTCGCCCAGATCCTCCAGTCGATCCGGACTGATCAGATCAGCCCTGTCAACCAGGAGTTCATCCACCTTCCATTCAAGCTCGCGGAGTTCATCCGTGAGATGCTTGTGTCTCATGGCGAGAGCAAGCCGCCAGTTGTAGATGCCGACCTGTACTACAGCAAGGATGAGGAGGCCTGCGATGGAGGCCAGAATGACCCGTCGCATCCCGCCCATTACAGCCGTACCCCTGTTCTCAGTCTTGCCGACCTTGCACGGCTGTTCATTCGTCGCTCTTCCTGTCCCGCGACCATCCATGGTGGGGAGGTCACACGGAATTCCGCGGAATCCCTGAAGAAGAGCTTGACCATCCTGTCCTCGATCGAGTGAAATGTAATGAATGCCGCTCTGCATCCCGGAGCGGTCCATGATTGAAGCCCGGCAAGCAGTTTCTCCAGCTCCTCCAGTTCCTTATTGACTGAAATGCGAATGCCCTGGAATACTCTGGAAAGGACCTTGACCCTGTGGCCGCGCACCGCGGCGCTGACAGCCTCTGCAAGCTGACCTGTCGTCTGAAGTGGCCTCCGACGCACAATCTCGTCAGCAATTCGCCTGCTTCGTCCTTCCTCACCGTATCTGAAAATGATATCGGCCAATTCACTCCTTGAGAGATGGTTCACGAGATCTGCCGCTGTGGGAGCATCCGAAGACCTGTCATATCTCATGTCCAGTAATCCATCTCTGCCATGGGCGAAACCCCTGTCCGGGTCATCCAGCTGCAGGGATGAGAAGCCGAGGTCAAAGAGGACTGCATCAGCCAGACCGAGTCCGAGCTCTTCCAGAAGCAAAGGTATACCGGTATAGCTTGCCGCTCTGACCCGTACTCTCTCCACTCCAGTGAACCTCTTCTCGACGAGTGCTGCAGCAGCCGGATCTCTGTCGACCCCAAACAGCTCAGTCTCAGGGAGTGTATCCAGCAGTGCGGCAATGTGACCGCCGCCTCCAGCCGTACCATCGACAAGCAGTCTTATCTGTCCGCCTTCGGCCATGAAGTCGCATATCTCGTCTGCCATGACAGGTAGATGATTCCCACTCCGTGAATGCATTTCCACGGAATCATCTGCTCCGACACTGGAAGGCTGTTCCGAAAACATGGCTCCAGGGCCTCCCGATCACAGGTCTTCAGGATGCTTAGTAGATATCTATCTCTATGTCTTCAACTGCTTCTTCCAGCGAGGACTCCCGGTTCCCGACCCGGTCGGCGTACTGATCACCGGCCCATAGTTCGATGGAGTCAAGGAAGCCGAGGAAAACGACGTCATGACCAATACCGGCCACTTCCAGCAGATCAGAGGGGATCGTGATCCTGCCCTGTGCATCGATGTTGACGGGTTTGATGTACTGCGACAGTTCGCGGATGATCTCCCTGTTCCTGCGATTGTTCCTGGAGAGCCCCATAAGACCCTCCCTGACCTTCTCCCATTTCTCGGGGGGATAAAGGATTAGACATCCCTCAAGACCTTTCCCGAGATAGAGTCCCTCGTTCGGGAGCTGCTTGCGGAACTGCGCTGGAACGCTGACCCTGCCTTTGTCGTCAAGGGTATGCGTGTGTTTCCCCGTGTACTCGCTCATGTGCAACCTCCAAGCCAATTCTATCCCACTATATCCCACTGTCAACCCATTCTATGGGATATTGTCCCACCAGGAGAATGCACCTCTCCGCAGATTGAGTGCTATCTTCATGCTATACATATGGTTATAGGATATACGGAGATTGCCCTGAATACTCAGCTTCTGATACTAGGGGAAGGCATTAAGTGAGAACGGCGGACCAGTACCGTGATCGTGGAGGCTATTTGCCCTTTTTCTTATTGAGTTGGCCAGTGCGGCGCTTCCGCTTCTTGCCGTCCTCATAATAGTAGTGATAACGGTATGTGTAATAAGTGTATGCAGTGTACATTTTGAGAGGATCGAAACCGTTGAGAACCGCTCCGGCCATATTGGCAGAACTTCGAACCAGTTTCTGCCAGGCGGACTGAAGAACCTTCCTGTTCACTATCTTCGCTCCGACGACCATGAGGGTCGCATCGACCTCAGGACCGATGAGTATCGCATCCGTTACGACCGCGACCGGAGGACTGTCGAAGATCACCATCTCGTAATTGTCCCTGCAGAGCTTCATCACATCGACAAATCTTCTGCTGCCGATCAGCTCAGAGGGATTGTGAGGGATAAATCCGCATGTCAGAATCGAGAGATTCTCGACTTCAGTGCTTCGTACCGCGTCCTCCAGGCTCTCGATCCCGGCAATGACCTCGGAGACGCCGGGTTCCCTCGGAACACCAAATATATTGTGTACTACAGGTCTTCTCAGGTCGGTATCCACCAGAAGGACACTTGTCCCCGTCTGAGCAATCGCCACGGCAAGGTTCCCGGCTGTTGTTGACTTGCCTTCCTGCGGACCGGCACTTGTTATAAGGAGGGTCCGGATGCCTGTATCAGCGCGACTGAAGCGGAGACTGGTCCTGAGATCCCGGTAAGATTCGCTTCCAGCCTGGCGAGGGGCTCTGACCATGATAAGGCCGAGTTTCCTGCCTGGCTCGCGCCTGGTCTCGACCCTGGAGACCTTCGGAATAACACCGATCACCGGTATATCGAGAGCCTCGATATCCTCCGGGTTTTTGACTGACTGGTCCAGCTGCTCCTTCAGGAGAACGAGACCGATACCCAGTGCAAGACCGGCAAATATCCCGAGGAGCTGATTCTTCCGGGCATTCGGAGCGATCATTCCTCCAGGAAGAGCAGTATCCATGATCATTACATTGCCCATCTGACCGGCTTCGGCGATCCTGACCTCTTCGTATTTCGTCCTGAGCAGGAGATATATCTGCTCACTGACGTTCCGGTTTCTCTCCAGCCTGGCCAGATTGATCTCGACCTCCGGGAAGACAGATATGCTGTCATCGAACTCGCTGATCACCCTTTGTATAACTACCTCACGGATGCGCTCTGCTCTGAGCAGAGCCTCTACCTGTACAAGGTCCATCATGATGGAATTCACCGAGGCCATCGGATTCTCAGGATAGCTGACGAAAGCGGCCTGCCCTAACGCCTGCATGAGAGCGTTCCTCCGTACATCCAGGTCGGCGTCCAGGCTGAGCATCGCCGGATCATCAGCATCCCCTCCCCTGGCGATCAGGCTTGCTCTCGAGGATTCCAGCGTTGCGATCTCATTCTCGAGCTGAGTGATAAAGACCGTGTTCAGACCGGCCAGATCCTCAGCGAGCATCTCTCTTCCCCCCTGCAGCTGCTCCTGGAGGTAGCTCCGCTGAGCCTCCAGAGCTCCCTGCTCGGTGACTGATCTTGCGGCTTCGGTCTCAAAACCGGACAGGTCGTTCACCAGGGTGGCCGTTTCGGCACTCAGGCTGATGATCCCGTGCTCCTCCTTATAGGCTGTCAGGGAATCCTCATCGTGCTGAAGCTCTTCAACGATGATATCGATCTGCTCAGCGAGGAAAGTCTTCACCATTGTGTTCTCACCTCTGGCCTCCGCCAGATTTCTCCTGTAGTAGGTCTGGACGATGAGATTGGCAAGGGTTGCCGAGGCAGCGGGTGAGCATCCAGTGGCTGAAAGGACGAAGAAGTCGGTATCACTCATAATGCTGACGAAACTGTTGCTTCTGACCATGCTGATCAGGGAGGAGCGCAGGGCATTCTGAGGGACATCCCGGTCACCAAAAAGGAGACTCACAAGACTATCGGAATTGGGTGATCTGAGTATGGAATCGGCAACGGATTCAGCCATGCTCCTGCTTCGGATTATCTGAATCTGATTGTTCCGCATCGGGTCCATTTCGAACCAGAACACGCTTGACATCTCCAGCGTCTGCGCCATGCGGCTGCTCGCGTCGTAGATGAATGTCGCGGTCGACTGGTAGACAGGTCTGGTCCGTACAGTGACAGCGATACTGACGGCTACCGAGGCCAGGAGTATGCCGAGAATTATCCATTTGTGTCTGAAGAGTATCCAAAGATACTCACCAATTCGTACAGAATCCCGTTCCTCGTAGAATTGCTCAGCCATTATTTAAACATTATCCATATGATATTGGCTGCTACGATTATCTTGTAGGAGAAATCCACGGCATCCTTCCACCATTCATAGTTCCTTGTGGGTACATAAATGGTTGCCCCCGGCATGATCTCGGGAACAGGCTCACCCTCGGCCTCAAGAAATCTGCTGACATCGTATTCCACTTCCATATCACTGTATACGATGCTCACATCACCTAGGTTAGCCACAGATGTGGGACCTCCAGCAGCGGAGAGTCCGGCGATCAGGTCAGATCCAGCCGGGACAAGGTGGGTGCCAGGGTCGCGGACCTCACCCCAGACATGAATACTCATCAGGACCTCCTGCGTTTCCAGACCAGGTACAGTGTATCCTTCAAGTCCGGAAGCGGCGGCCACTACTGCGATGAGCAGGACTGAACCCGCCAGGAGTTTCATGCCTTGACTATCTTCTCCTTCCCGCTGCTGATGTTCACACAGGCGTTACGAGTATCGACCACCAGAGATGAATTGTCGACTATCCACTGGTAATCGTAGCACGAATGATCTGTGATGACAACCGCACAATCATAATCCGAGAGGTTCTCAGAGGTGAGTTCCACGGAGACCGGTCTGTGTTTCGTCTGCCTGGTGGCTCCGATCCTGCCAACGTAAGGGTCGTTGTAGTCCACAGCTGCTCCCAGATCAAGGAGTTCCTCCATGACCTTGAGAGCAGGCGTTTCACGGATATCATCTATATCAGGCTTGTAAGCCATGCCAAGTATGAGTATCCTGCTGCCATTCACACTCTTGCATCGTTCATTCAGAGCTCGGGTTATCGTTGAGACAACGAAGGACGGCATCCCGGTATTTATCTCTCCGGCAAGTTCTATGAACCTGGTGGGCATACCGTACTGGTGTGCCTTCCAGGTGAGGTAGAATGGATCGATGGGGATGCAGTGTCCACCCAGGCCCGGTCCGGGAAAGAAAGGTGTATAGCCGAATGGTTTCGTCGATGCAGCGGCTATGACCTCCCAGATGTCAACACCCATCCTGGTGGCGAGCATCTTGAGTTCATTGACGAGAGCGATGTTGACTGCACGGTATGTGTTCTCAGTGATCTTCGCCATCTCTGCGACCTCGGGGGAACTGACCATGACCACTTTGTCCACCGCATATCCATAGACCAGTTCGGCGGCCAGACCTCCCTCAGGTGTAAGCGCACCAACAAGCTTGGGGATCGTCCGCGTGGTGTAGTGCTTGTTGCCGGGGTCTTCCCGCTCGGGTGAGAAAGCAACAAAGAAATCCTCTCCCGCCTTCATGCCGCTCTCTTCGAGAATTGGGACCAGCTCTTCGCGGGTTGTACCCGGGTAGGTGGTTGATTCGAGAACGATCAGCTGTCCCGGCTGCAGATTCCCGAGTACTTTTCTTCCCGTGGCTGTCACATAGCTCAGATCGGGCTGCCGTGACTCCCCGAGAGGTGTCGGGACACAGATTATCACAGCGTCCGATTCCGATATCCCTGTGAATTCTGTGGTCACCATGAGCCGTCCAGTAGCGAAAGCGTCTGCTATCCTCGATGACGGGATGGTCTTGAGGTAGCTCTCGCCTTTTTCGATGAGACGCGGTTTCTCGGCATCGACATCGATCCCGAATACTTCACAGCCACCTTCAATGAACTCAAGAGCCAGCGGAAGCCCAACATAACCAAGCCCGATCACCGCGATCCTGGGGTGCTCTCTGTCCTTCATCCTGTCATTGAATCTCATGTATTTCTTCCGATCCCGTAGTAGGAGAATCCCATCGCCTTGAGTTTGGAGGGATTGAAGACATTTCTTCCATCGAATATTACCGGCTGACGCATAGTGTCCATCATCCTGGGGAAGTCCGGTTCTCTGAATTCGGTCCACTCAGTCACGAGGACAAGGGCATCAGCGTCTTTCACTGCATCATATGTGGAGGCGGCGAAGCGGACGCTGGAGCCCAGTATCCCACTGGCATTTTCCATTGCCTGCGGATCGTATGCAGCTATCTCAGCGCCTTTGTCGAGAAGTCCTTTGATGATTTCGAGTGCAGGAGCCTCGCGAATATCATCGGTATTGGGCTTGAAGGATATCCCCCATATTCCGATCTTCTTCCCGCTGAGATCCTCACCAAAGTGATCCGTTACCTTATGGATAAGCAATTTCTTCTGCTCAATGTTGACGTCGGTAACGGAACGAAGGACCTGCAGTTCAATGCCATGCTCGATAGCTGTCTTCTGCAGGGCTCTGATATCCTTTGGGAAACAGGATCCTCCGAAACCGGCACCCGGGAACAGGAAGCTCGGGCCAATTCGTCTATCAGAGCCGATACCGACCCGAATGTCGTGAACATCAGCACCCACGACATCACACATTCTGGCTATCTCATTCATGAAGGATATCCTGGTGGCCAGAAGGCTGTTAGCCACATACTTCGTCATCTCTGCGCTTCTATTGCTCATGACCAGTACTGGATTATTGGTCCTGACGAAGGGAGAGTAAAGCTCCCTCATCTGATCTGCGACCTCTGCTGAATCGGTTCCGATGACCACCCTGTCCGGTTTCATGAAGTCATCAATTGCAGAACCCTCCTTGAGAAACTCGGGATTACTGACAATGTTGACCCTGAAATCCGTACCTGCTTCGATCTCTGCCCTCACCCTGTCAGCTGTACCGACTGGGACAGTACTCTTGTTGACTACAATTCGCGGACCGTCCATATGCTTCGCAATGTCAGCCGCTACGGCGAGTACATGCTGGAGATCGGCGGACCCATCCTCCCCCGGCGGTGTACCTACAGCTATGAATATGATGGAACTTCTCTTAACGGCAGAAGCGATATCAGTAGTGAATGTGAGTCGGTCCTCGACGACGTTGCGGTGGATCATCTCGGTGAGTCCTGGCTCATATATTGGGATCTTCCCGTTATTGAGATGATCTATCTTCTTCCTGTCATTATCCACAGTAATGACATCGTTGCCCATTTCAGACAGGCATGTAGCGGCCACCAGCCCAACGTATCCACTTCCAACTACTGCGATGTGCATATATATCCTCCAGTTTGTATATGTGCAGAGCAGACAAGAATAAGATAAAACGGGAATCCTGTAAACAGGTCACTTGCGGGCAGGGAAGTACCGCTGATCTCCCCTTCGAACCGTCTTGCCGCGGGAATCGAGCAATTCAGCCCACATGAGCGCTATTTTTCTGGATACACCTAGAAGATCCCTCAGATCAGCCAGCCCGAAACCATCAGCTCCGAATGCTTCAGATGCTCTGTGCTTCACCTCTTCGAATGCAGGAGAAGTGATCATGGTGCCGGGAATGAGCTCCATCAGCATCCCCCTATCGAGGAGGGACTCCGCCAGATCTGCATCATCGAGGTCACCGATGGGAACTCCCACCAGCCCAATCTCCTCGATCCCGTTGATCATCGTATCTACCCGACCAACCAGTTCAGGAGGTATCTCCAGAGGATGATCCTTGATAGAGAGTCTGTCCTCTATCCGCTTGAGGCTTCCCTCAGTTTCCAGTTCGGTCAGTACTGCTCGAACAAACCATGAACACCGCGCAGAAAGAATGCGTCCAGGCAGGGAGGTCGAAACACCCGGACTGACAGGCCTTTGTCTGTGATGAGATCTCACTGCTTCAAGAACCTTCTCCTTCGCAGTATCGACATCACTGCGGGAGACAACCCGCATGATCGAACCGTCCTTCATCAATTCAGCGGTCCCATTCATCTGCATGCTTCTCACTGCATCCAGTGCTTCATTCTCGGAGACACCCGAACGCGAAACCAGCTCAGGCAGTGTAAAGCCGTCTCCGCCGGAATCTCTGAGCATCTCAGCTGCCAGGGAGACCAGATCACCCTCGGCAAGTAGCGAAAGGTGCCTGTGCCTGTTATCCGCGAATTTCTTCCTGACCTTCCTTGTTCCAGTCTCGAGGATAGTTCCACCGCCGATGGTCACAATCGGAGAATACATCCTGATGACAAACCGGTCACCAGGCAGGGCCACAACAGGTGATTCGAGCTGAAAGTGAACAAAATCCGAGGAACCCGCAGTCAGTATGTCCGAGGCGACCGGCACCGCTCTTGCCATGACTTCGGCCGTGCCGGTATGGAGTCTGACCCGCTGATTCCTCTGTAGAGGTCGTGAACTGGCCAGCATCGTGCATTCCGTATCGAGGCTTTCTCGAGGGGTGAGGTAGCCGGGCTCGGCGAAACATGATCCCCGAGCAACCTCGTCAGCATCGAGACCGACCATGTTCAGAGCTATCCTGTCACCGGCAGACCCGGATTCAACCCTCCTGTTGTTGTTGATGCTCAATTCGCGGACCCTGTAAATACCGCCGCCAGGCTGCAGTTCCAGCCTGTCACCGACCTTGACGGTTCCCGAAATAGCCGTCCCAGCGACAATGGTGCCGAATCCTCGGAGGACGAAGACTCTATCTATATCCAGGCGGAATCTCCCGCCTGCGTTCTTCATTTCCGTCTCAGCTGCCAGTTGAACAAGCCTTGTCCGGAGCTCCTCCATACCCTGACCGGTCTCAACAGAGACCCTGAACAGGGGGACATCCCTGAACCTTGTTTCACTCAGGTACTCCCTGACATCCGCTTCGGCGAGCTGCTGCATCTCCTCACCGACCAGATCGCACTTGGTCAGCACAACGATACCATTCATCACGTCAAGCAATTCAAGAACATCCAGGTGTTCACGAGTCTGGGGCATAACACCCTCATCAGCAGAAACAACAAGCATGAAGCAGTCAACGGTAGCAACACCTGCAACCATCTGACGAACAAACCGCTCGTGACCCGGAACATCGATGAATGAGAGTACACCTCCATCAGGCAAGGGCATGAATACGTACCCGAGTTCGATGGTGATCCCCCGCTCCTTCTCCTCCTTGAGCCGGTCGGGGTCCGTCCCTGTGAGATACTTGACAAGTGTGCTCTTGCCGTGGTCAATATGCCCTGCAGTACCGACTATTACGCCCATAACTCTCCCGCAGTCAGGGAGATCGTTCCGGCAAGGATATCGAGTTCCCCTGGCTGAAGAGTACGCACATCAAGTTTCAGCATACCATCCTCAATCCGCGAAGCTACTGCAGGTGACGCGAGCCGTGCCTGTTTCGAGAGCAGCTCCGGATCCGGACAGCTGATCCCAACACCGAATGACGGGATCGAGTAGTCCGGGAGAGAACCGCTTCCAACAAAACTCTCAGTCTCAATGACCGAGACCGAACATGAGGATGGAAGCGATAGAACGGTCATGAGACGCTCCGCTTCCTTTCGGAGTTCCTCCAGTTTCCGGGCGAACATGAAATAGACCGGATGGTTCTCCACGAGGTAGGCCGGATCCTCCTCGAAGAGCCTGAGCGCCGCTTCGAGAGCAGCTATTGTCAGCTTGCCGACTCTGAGTGCTCTGGCGAGAGGATGCTTCCTGATGAGTTCAAGACACCTGGCGGTTCCGACAATTATCCCCGCCTGCGGGCCACCGATCAGCTTATCACCTGAACTGGTTACAACATCTGCACCCGCATCGATGCTGGACATTACCGTAGGCTCACTGGGCAGACCAAATTCACTCAGGTCAACAAGAGAACCGGCTCCGAGATCGTCGACGACTGGAATGCCATGCTCCCTGCCGAGAGTGACCAGATCCTCGAGGGGCACTTCACCGGTAAAACCGCGAATTCTATAATTGGAAGGATGTACTCTCAGTATCACAGCTGTATTCTCGTTTATCGCTTCACGGTAATCCCTGAGATGTGTCCTGTTGGTACAGCCAACCTCACGCATTTGGGCACCGCTCTGCTTCATTACCTCCGGGATGCGGAACGAACCGCCTATCTCGACGAGCTGACCTCGGGAAACGATCACTTCCCGCCCCCTCGCCAGGGCGGAAAGAACAAGCAGTGTAGCCCCGGCGTTATTGTTGGCCAGGGTAGCAGCCTCACAGCCGGTGAGCCTGCATATGAGGTCTTCAACATGTGCGTCCCGGTGTCCCCGTCTGCCTGTCTCGCGGTCCCACTGGAGTACGCTGTAGCCCGAGGCAACACGGGTGACAGCTTCTACGGCTGCCGGAGGAAGACAGGCCCTTCCGATAGCTGTATGCAGCACGATACCGGTGGCGTTGATGACATTCTCCATACTGGATTCGGATGCGATCTTCAGTTCGACTTCGGCCATCTTCAGGATAGCCTCCGCGTCCCGTACAGATCCTCCACCGAGAAGATGCTTCCTCTCTTTCTCGATGGCCTTCCTGCTCGCCTTGCGAATGTCAGAGGGAGACGCTTCGGGATGCTTCTCATTCAAAATGGCCGCCAGTTCATGAACCGCAGGCAGATCCCTGAGACCCTCGCTACCCGGTGTCGGGGTCATACCTGGAACTCCTCTCCCCTTTGATAGGAGAGAGCGCCGAGCATCCTTATCGAATTCTTGGGACACTTCGGAACACAGAGACCGCAGCCTACACACTTGTCCCCGTCGACACTGTGTCTCTCCTTGAGTTCACCGCTTATCGCTTT
>Ga0190293_1000052_pt1 | contig 40946 bp, 42 predicted proteins | sample 48693001_MG_FD_161671 | JGI IMG/M metagenome (GOLD analysis project Ga0190293, IMG submission 161671) | Hydrothermal vent microbial mat bacterial communities from Southern Trench, Guaymas Basin, Mexico - 4869-30-0-1_MG | ecosystem: Environmental > Aquatic > Marine > Hydrothermal vents >...
ACTCCAGCGACACGAAGCGTCTCGAATTCGTTGAACCTGCCGACGCCAGCAAACGCGAGGCGATCGTAGATCTCTCCGATCTTACGCAAGGAAGGAGAAGCGTTCTCGCCAACAAGGAGGACACCGGTGTCCAGAGCCATGACGGCGATGGGGCGTCCTCGGTCCACGCCCTTGCGTGCGAATTCGGCTCGATCCTTGACCAGCTGCTCAGGTGGGACGTAGAACGGTGCCGTCATGGGCGGGCCTCCATCACTTGAATCGTCGTCGCACGGAGCGTGTCGTCGTCGAACTCGTCGACACCGTCAGAGGTGACAGCAAGCACTGTTGGATAGATGCCTCGTTTGACATCGGGCCCGCCTGTCGCCGAATCCTCTTCGGCGGCCGCGACCAACGATTCGACCGCAATGGTCAAGGCCTCGTCCCTGGTGAGGTCTGGTTGCCAAACGGATTTGAGGAAGCTCTTGGCCTCCATCCCGCCTGAGCCCGTAGTGGCGTAGTTGAGTTCGTCGTAACGCCCACCGACGACATCGAAGGAGAAGAGTTTGCCCGTGCTCTCTGCGTGGTCATATCCGCAGAACAGCGGGATCACGACCAGACCCTGGAATGCAAGGGATAGGTTCCCTCTCACCATCCTTGCGAGGTAGTTCGCTTTGCCTTCAAGGCTGAGATTGGTTCCTTCGATCTTTTCGTAATGCTCGAGTTCGGTCTGGAAGAGTCTGATCAACTCGACAGCCATACCTGCGGTACCTGATATCGCGATCGCAGAGTACTGATCGGCAGCGTAGACCTTTCGCAGGCGGCTGTGGGCGATGATATGGCCTGCTGTCGCCCGCCTGTCGCCGGCCATGAGCACGCCGTCGGCCCAGGTGAGAGCGATCACGGTCGTTGCTTCGGGAACCTGCTGTAGCTGTACGCTGTCTATCTCCCACGTCGGAGCCAGACCCCGTGTTTCGAGGATCGAGATGAACGAACCGTCTGCGACCTGCTCACCGAGTCGCAATGGGCCAGGGACAGGTCCAAGGGCGGTCATTCGCCACCCTTCTGCACATAGTTCTTGACGAATTCCTCAGCGTTCTCTTCAAGGACGCTGTCGATTTCGTCGAGGAGATCGTCGATCTTGTCCGCGACTTCATCCCCTCGCGCGGTCACCGCATCATGATCCTGTGAAGAACCGTCCGATTCTTTGCGGGTTGAGCGTTCTCTTTCAGTCACTGTCGCCTCCGAGCTTGTTGATGAGTGTGGCCGCATCCGGGCTTTCGTCGAATAGGTCCTCGACCAGGTCCCTTGTTCCTCGTAGTGGGTCCATCATAGGAACGCGTACCAGGTTCGATTCCCCCGTGTCGAACACCAGGGAGTCCCAGTTGGCGGCGACCACAGCGCTGCGATACCGTCTCAGCGACTCGCCCCTGAACCATGCCCTTGTGTCCTCGGGAGGTCTGAGGACAGCGGCCTTGACTTCCTCGTCTGTGAAGAGGCGTTGCATCCTTCCTGAGCGCACGAGTCGGAAATACAGACCTCTGTCTGGGTCGATATCGTGGTACTGGAGGTCAAGGAGCGAGAGCTTGGGATCCTTCCAGCTGAGGCCGTCTCTGGAACGATATGCCTCCATGATGCTGAGTTTCGCCGCCCAGTCGAGCCTGTCTGCCACCTTTTCGTAACCGAACTCTATATCGATGAGCAGAGCCTCCCATGTGGCGATCACGCGTTTGTATACGGGTGAAATATCTGCCGTGTACGCGTAGTCCCTTGCAATCGAGAGATACTGCCACTGGAGTTCAAGGGCACTGGCCCGTGATCCATCGCGCAGCTCCAGCGCCTGGGACAACCGAAGATCCCTGCTCACCGTGTGGACAGCAGAGACAGGAGACGCAAGCCTGATGGCCTGTCCAAGCGCCTGCTCCTCGAGGGCCATCAGGAGAAGGGAGGTCGAACCGACCTTGACGAACGTCTGCGTTTCGGACAGTGTCGCGTCCCCGAAGATCACATGTAACCGCCGGTATACAGATGGATCTGCATGAGGTTCGTCACGCGTGTTGATAATCGGCCGTTTGAGTGTCGTTTCCAGCCCGATCTCCTCCTCAAAGAAGTCGGCTCGCTGCGTGATCTGAAAATCGACGCTATCTCTGCCGTGCTCTGCTCCAAGCTTCCCCGAGCCCGTCAGGATCTGTCGAGACACGAGGAACGCTGTGAGATGGTGCACAATGTCAGAGAAAGGGACGCTCCGATCCACGAGGTAGTTCTCGTGCGCTCCGTACGAGTTGCCCTTTCCATCGCTGTTGTTCTTGTGGAGCATCAACGTGCTGCCCTCAGGGATGTACCGTGACGCAGCTTTGACTGCTCGGTACATGACAAGTTCGCCTGCCTTGTCGTACAGCGTCGCGGTCAGTGGGTCGGCACATTCGGGTGACGAGTACTCGGGATGGGCATGGTCCACATACAGTCTGGCACCGTTGTTGAGAACAGCGTTGACGAGTCCTGAATCCGCCTCGTCGATGGAAGCCTGAGGGAAAGAGAAGCCTCTCGCATCACGTCCAGGCGTTTCATCAATGTACGACCAGCGTACCTTGTCGTTCCCTTCGTCGTAGGAGTTGATGAGAAGGGCGGACGCGGTGACAGGGTTGAAGGCAGCGTCGTTGGTTACGGTGATCCCATATTCGACCTCTGTACCGATGACCCTGGTTCGCATGAGTCGTTAGAGGTATTGGCCAGGTGACATGGCCTCGATCGATCGTTGCTCTCGGTCCCCTTCGATCAAGGTGCGCACATAGACGATGCGCTCCCCCTTCTTACCTGAGATCCTCGCCCAGTCGTCCGGATTCGTCGTGTTCGGGAGATCTTCCTGTTCCCGGAATTCCTGAAGCACAGCGTTTGTGAAGTCGGCGACCATCAATCCTGACGCCTCGCCAGCGATCTCTCGTTTGATCGCATCTTTCTTCGCCCTGCGAACGACGTTCTCGATCATGGCTCCGGATGCAAAGTCCTTGAAGAACAACTCCTCGCGGTCGCCATTGGCGTACGTCACCTCGAGGAATCGATTCTCTGGCCCTGTGGCGTACATGACCTGGACAGCGGAGTCGATGGCCGCGCTCCTGAATTCCTCTCTGCCACCATGCTCGGCAACCTCGGCCTCGTTGAACGGAAGCCGATCACGCACATATATCCCGAAGATCTTTGCGGCTGCATCTTTCGAGGGGCGTTCGATCTTGATCTTCACATCGAGCCTGCCCGGTCTCAATATCGCGGGATCGATGAGGTCCTCCCTGTTTGACGCTCCGATCACGATCACATTCTTGAGTGATTCCACACCATCGAGTTCGCTCAGAAGCTGTGGAACGATCGTTGACTCGACATCGGAGGATATGCCGGTACCTCTTGTGCGGAAAAGTGAATCCATCTCGTCGAAGAAGACGATCACCGGGACGCCCTCGTCTGACTTCTCCTTCGCCCTTTGGAATATCAGGCGGATCTGTCGTTCTGTCTCGCCAACGTACTTGTTGAGGAGTTCGGGACCCTTGATATTGAGGAAATACGACCGGTCATCACCTGTGTCGCTGCGTTTGCTAACGGCGAGAGCAAGCGATCTGGCAACGGCTTTTGCAATGAGCGTCTTCCCGCAACCGGGAGGGCCGTAGAGCAGCACACCCTTGGGTGCGGCGAGATCGTATGCAGCGAAGTGGTCCCTGTGAACATACGGGAGTTCCACAGCGTCGCGGATGATCTCGATCTGTTCGCTGAGCCCCCCAATGTCTTCATACGTGACGTCAGGCACTTCTTCGAGCACCAGTTCCTCGACCTCTGGTCGGGTCAGCTTTTCGAGCACCAGTCCCGTCTTCGTGTCGAGACGCACATGATCGCCTGCTCGCAGATATGTATCGGCGACTGGTGCCCCGAGCGCCACGATCCGTTCCTCATCGCCGCGGGTGAGCACGACGATGCGACCATCACCGTAGGCTTCCTTGACCGTCGCGACCTCGCCCGTCGGCTCGAATGCCCGAGCGTCGACGATGTTGAACCCCTCGTTCAGAATCACTTCCTGCCCACGAACGAGTTCCTTGATATCAACGTTCGGTTCCGCAGCGACTCGCAGCTTCCTTCCAGATGAGGTGATATCGACGGTGGCATCACTGTTGACCTGGAGGACGGTTCCAAAGGCATTGGGAGGTGCCGTGAGTTTCTCGACCTCTTCTCGCAGAAGTGCAAGCTGCTCTCGCGTTTCAGCGAGCGCGGTCGAGAGCTTGTCATTCTGACTGGTTGCGGTTGCTATCTGATGTCGCGCCTGGATCAGGCGTTCTTCGAGCAGCCTGATCCTGCGCGGAGCATCCTGAAGACGCTGTCGCAGGACAGCGGTCTCTTCCTCAAGCATCGTGACGGTCGCTTGAAGCTCTTGATTGTCGCTGTCTTTCATCTCAACCTCCGATGCCTACCTCGTTCGAGTGTAGAACGCCGGACCGGAGTGCATGACGGATATCAGAATCCAGATGCCAGAAACCAGATATCTGGTGTCTGACATCTGATATCTGACATCTGTTCTTACGGCTCGATGTAGATGCACTCTCCGGGGCACTCTTCGGCGGATTCCACTACGAGGTCCATCTGGTCGTCGGGGAAAGATGCAACACCCTTCTCACCTTCGTCGTTCCCCTCGGCGGCCGCATAGATAGTTTCGCCCTCGCGGACATATGCGAGTCCATCATCGAGAAGTACAAAAACATCGGGGGCGATCTCTTCGCAGAGTCCATCACCTGTACAGAGATCTTGATCGATCCAGACCTTCATCATCGTTCCTTGGTTGGGAATGCTGCAGGAAGGGTAGCCACGCGAGTGACGAAATCCGTTAACAGAGAGCCGATGACCGAGAAGCGCAACTCCGTGTAGCGTCGGCCTACAACCGATGCCGTATCTGGTATCTCTCAGCGAGCCTGCGAGCGCTCTCTCTTCAGCCTCTTGCGTGCAATGGTGATGAAGCCTGTGTGCCCGATCATGCGATGGTCGGGGCGAACGGAGCGCCCGTCGATGGTCCAGTTCCGCATGAACACCTCGAAGGTCTCGATCTCCGTGAAGGTTCTCGCGTCATCGAGGGCCTCGCGCAGTGTCTGTACCTGGGGAACGGTCGGGAGATAGCTTGCGAACGCCCCACCGCCACGAAGGAACTGGGCTGCAGGCTCCACGGCGTGCCACGGCTCGGGGAGGTCGAGCACGATACGGTCGGGCGAGACCTCAGCGATCACGGATTCGACATCGCCGATGCGAAGATCGATGTTGTCTGCGATGATCCCTGTGAACGCTTCGATCAATCGGCGGGCATGGATAGCGTGGTCCTCGCGCCGTTCGACGCTCACAACCAATCCATGTTCCCCCACGGCCCTTGACAACGCAAGTGTGAGTCCACCTGAACCTGTTCCTGCCTCCACCACGACGCAACCTGGTGCGATGTCTGCCCATGTGATCAGTGGCCCTGTGTCCTTCGGATACATGACAGCCGCGCCACGTTTCATACGCAACACATAGTCTGCGAGACGGGGGCGAAGCGCGACGAACGGCGTCCCACGATTCGTCGGGATGAGCGACCCCTCTGGTTCTCCGATAATCGCTTCGTGGCGAATCGAGCCCTTGTCCGACTGGAACGTGACACCCTCGGTCAGCGTCACGAGATACTGTTTCCCCCTGACATCGTTCAGGAGGCAGGCTTCACCTGCAACGAGCGGATCTCCCGTGCGCATCGGGTCAGCTTGGGAGCAAGGTGGCTACGACCGCCAGCACCATTGTGGCCACGATGACCCACACAACGACCTTGACGAACGTGCTGTTCTTGGAAGACATCAGGTTCTCACGATCACTTCGCTCGGAGGTGATGTGCCCCGATACACACGGATGCGTGTGGTCTCCCCTGGCGTGACGGTGTGCGTATAGATGAGCCTATTGCGGGATCTTTGTGTCCGCCTCAGGACTATTCCTGTAGCCATCAATCCCACTCCCAATGCGGTTTGAGTGGTAGATCTGCTGGAACCCGCAGTCGACACGTACCAGCCGATCCGCACGAGTGGAGAGAACCGTCGCCACCAGGCACCCCGAAGTGAATGGCCGACATTGATCGTCACGCGGTGAAGACCTCAACCCTGATGCGGTTCCGTCGGGAACGCCACACAGAGAATGCGACGAAGCTGACCACAACCACTCCCACGACTACGCCGATAATCAGCGCATTCGAACGTGCCTCTTGTTCCACATCGACGACGACGCCTTCGATTTCGCGAAGTTTCGCTTCAAGGTCTGCTTTGTCGACAGTCATCCGTCAGCTCCCTCTTTCTGTTCGGTGTGGGTCTCGTTACCAGATGCCGTTGCGAGTGAGGGTTTCGCCGCGCCGTCGTGAACGCCGCGGTCTGGTGCAAGTTTCACGAGCACGGCAATGATGGCGATGAGGATGACAGCGAAGATCAGGTAGGCAGCGGCCTCCCAATACGGGCTAGAAGGCAGCACGTCGTAGAGGGCGCGAAGCCCTGCGACAGCGAGCAGGACGATCGCGAGACCCCACAGGATTGCAGCTCCGAGTGAGAATCCTGCGAAATGCCCAAGTTTCTTGGCCGGTTCGACGGTCTCCTGGATCAGGTACGCCTTTGCCAGCTCATAGAACTCTTTGACGAGTTGGGGTATGTCCTGGATTTCTGCCATGTGCCTCGTTCCGTTGGCGACAGGATACCGCACATGACGACGATGTGTGCGACCGGCACGCGAGACCGGCACATCGTTGAGGAACGGTACCGTTGTGCCATGTTGCGTGCCTTCTACCAACGTATCGGCGAGTCCGATTGTGAGACGATCAGCAGCGGGTTTCTCGCTCAACCGATCAACGCCATATCCAGCCTTGCTTTCACGGGCATAGGGCTTGTGGCCATCTGGTGGGCGACGCAGGCAGAGGGCAACGAGAAGGCAGTGAGAATCGTTTTCGGGATACTCATGGTGCTCACAGGCGCAGGGAGTGTGATGTTCCATGGGCCACAGGGTCCTGGGAGCCAGTTCGGGCACGATGTCACGTTCCTCGTAACCGTGTGGTTCGTTGCGATCGTCAACCTGGCCGGGGCGCGTCGTTGGAATCGAGGCTTCGAATGGGGAGTGTTCGCTGTTGGAGCCCTGCTTCTGTCCGTGGCGCTCGTTCTGTCGCCAGGCCTGACCAACGTGCTCATGGTCCTGACCGTTGTCTCGCTCGTGGCTTCAGACGTGACACTCCATCGCAAGGGTCGGATGAGGACCCGTTGGTACGTTGTGAGCATCGTAGCTATCGTCGTTGCGGTGGTGATGTTCCTGCTCGGACGAACCGGCGCTCCGTTGTGTGACCCTGACTCTCTGTTCCAGGGTCACGGCGTCTGGCACCTGCTTGGGGCTATCTCACTGGGAGCGTACTTTGTGGCCACCAGCGACTCGAGGATCACGACCAACCAGCGGAGCCGTCCGTGAGGGAACCAACGTATGCCGATGTCGTCGCTGCGTCTGACAGCATTCGCCCATACGTGCACAGGACGCCAGTATTCACGAGCACACACTTCGACGATCTCATAGGTGCGGAGATCTTCTTCAAGGCTGAGAACCTTCAGAAAGTGGGTGCGTTCAAGGCGAGAGGTGCGACCAACGCGGTGCTATCTCTCTCTGATGCCGATGCTGAGCGCGGGATCGTAACTCATTCATCAGGGAATCACGGTCAGGCGGTTGCATACGCAGCAGGCATCCGGTCGATCCCTGCTGTTGTTGTTATGCCCCACCATGCGCCACAGGTGAAGGTCGACGCAGTGGCGGGTTACGGAGCCGAAATCGTGTTCTGTGAACAGGCCGACAGGGAGGCGACCGTCAGATCGATCCAGGCCGATTCCGGTGCCGTTATCATCCATCCATTCAACGATCCAGGCGTGATCGCCGGTCAGGGGACAGCATCGATGGAGCTCGTCGAACAAGTCCCTGGCCTCGACGCCATCGTTGCGCCGATCGGCGGCGGCGGTCTCCTCTCGGGTACCTCACTGGTGGGGATGCATCATGGAATCGACGTTGTCGGCGCCGAACCCGAGATAGTCGATGACGCCTACCGTTCTCTTCGCGACGGTGTCAGATATGGGGCGACTGGTCAACTGAGTGTCGGAGATGGTCTCCTCACAGGTATCGGGGCGCTCGCCTTTGCGATTCTCTCTTCACACGGGCGTCGGGTCCTGACGGTGACAGAACAGGAGATTCTTGAGGCAGTCACCGTGGTGGCCGCCAGGATGAAGCTACTCATCGAACCTTCGGCCGGTACCGCCGTTGCCGCGATCGTGCGCTATCGCCTGCAATTCGCTGGCAGGCGCGTTGGCATCATCATCTCTGGAGGCAATGTATCGCTTGACCTGCTTGCGGGGTCAGGCGATCGTTGAGAGGTCAGTGAGCGCAAGCGCGAGAGCGTTGCGTGCCTCGACGAGATTGCGTGACGACCGTACTTCACGCTCACGTGCTTGCATGAGCGTGGTTGAGTCATGCTCCTGGCGTTCAGCGCTGCGGTACGCAAATCGTGATTCCGCTCTGGCATCGAGCGCGTTGCGGGTGGAGTGCAATGCGTTGACCGTGTTGCGGGCGGTCTGGGCGGTGCGCTGGTCAGGTGCTGCAGCCTCAAGCGCATAAAGCGCATCACTTGCCGTTGACATCCGGGCGTTGATCTGTTGCCATGTCTCAGCCTTCGATGTTCCCGCCGAGCTGCCTACTGCCGTCGCATCGTCGAATTGGGCGTTTCCGCGCCAGACAGCCATGTCCTCCCCCATAGCGTCGTAGAGCCAGCGCGATGAGGCGTAACCCTCTCTGGCGTAGTCCTTCCATGACTTCGCTGGTGGTGGTGCCGCGGCAATGATCTTCGATTTCGACCCGCGCGTCGCGAACACGACGACGAGGATCAGGATGCCGAGTCCGACCATGATGAGGATCCACCACGGAGCATTCGACGTATCGCCACTGGCTGGCACGGTTGTCTCAGCCGGGGCCTGCGTGGTGTCCGGAGCCTGCGTCGTGGGAGCCACGGTCGTGGGAGCCACAGTCGTGGTCTGCGCCACGGCGGCGGGGGCCTCTGCGCCGATCGCGGTGAGGAAGATGGTGCTCAGCACCAGGGCAGCGGCGATGCGCTTCACATTGTTCCTTTCGAGTGATTTCAGTGAGCATAGGCACCTTGGGCAGCCGACAGTATGCACGGAGCAAGAACGCATTCCGCTTTCCGCACCCAACCTTGATCCGTCGATGGAACTCTGACCGTGTGTTCTGGCGGTAAGCGGACGGCGGTGGGCTGTGATCGGTCGGCTTCCTCTTGCGGGAGGCTTCTTCTTGCTGACGGCTGACGGCTGACAGCTTCTTCTCGCGGATGGCGGTGAGCGCCCCTTCACACCTGTCCTGGAGACCAGTCCCTCAGTTTGAAGACCTTGGCCGTAGCGATGACGTCTGTGAGCACGTTATCAGGCATTGCATCGATGGTCGAGTCAACGGTCGCCTGGGTTGCCGCGATTGCCACAGGGCTTCCCTCGGAGAGGTCACAGACTTCTTGTGCTCTTGCGGAGAGTTCGGCGGTGCCGATTGTTCGTGCAATATCGATAATCGTCTGTTTCGGAAGGCCGAGAAGCGGTCGTAGGATCGGAGCGTCGCTGGCCCTCGAGACAGCAACGAGGTGTGGCAGTGTTTGGGACGAGACCTGTCCGAGGGCGTCACCCGTGACAAGTGCAGAGATCCCTTCGCTCCGAGCGATCTGGCTCGCAGCATCGGCCATCATGACCTTGAGGGTCACCTGCCGCATTCTTGACTCCACATGCTCGTAAAGGGCATCCTTGACGGGCTGGAACTCGACGAGGTGAACGGTCGGATCCATGCCATAGCCCCATGCGGACACCAACTCTCCCGCCACCGCAAGGGCGTGGTCAGATTGGGCGCAGTTCAAGGAGAAGTGGACGAAGTCGACTGAGCAGCCTCGCGACATGAGCATCCACGCCGCAACGACTGAGTCGAATCCTCCGGAGATGAGACACAGCACCCTGTCCTGTGTGCCGATCGGGAGTCCGCCTGCTCCACGCTCATGCTGGAGGACGATGAAGGCCTTGTCGTCGAGTACGGTCACATCGACGGACTCTTCGGGGTTCGTCAGGTCAACAGACCTTCCGATGTCGATGAGTTCTGCACCTATCGCTCTAGCAAGATCTATGGAATTCCACGTATGGGAGCCGCGGCGCTTCACTCGGGCCGCGAATGTTCGACCACGAACCCTGTCCGCACTGAATGTGCCCACGGTCCGAGCCAGGTCGTCCATCGTCTCGAACTCTGCTTCGACGACGAGATCGACGGAAGCAACGCCGAATACTCTCAGTGCCGCGGATCGCACCGCCTCGATGGTTTCAGGGGTCGGGGCCAGACCGAAGCGATGGGTCCCCAACCGCCTCACAGGACCGGTGTATCCAACCGATCCCAGAGCCCTGTCGAGATTCGCCCTGACCCTACGTATCAGACGTTGCTGGGTTCGACGAGACTTCAGATAGATGTCCCCGCTGAGAGTGACATGGAGCGTTCTCGTGTACTCGGCGATTCCCATGGCGCAAGCATACCGTTCCACCAGTAGGCGGCCTACAGATCGTCTGACGTGACACGCACGGATGGGAAGAACTCAACATCGAGGAAGACGTTGGTGTCGAGTGCCTCCTCGAGCGATGCCTCGAGTTCGGCGACCGGGGGGAGTTCACCCTCACCCGAGATCGTGATATTGATGTCGTTGCTGTTCACCACGATCCGCTCGAGGGATATGCCATCGGAATCTTCTAACCATTCCTCTGTCACCTGTTGTGCGGTCGACTGTCTCGAAGCGCTTGAGATGATGCCCTCCGATGTGAAGAACAACGGCACGGTGATCACCAAAGCGGCGAGGGTGACAGTTGCAATAGCAGTTCGTGTCTTCGCACGATTCTCCCTGAACTGTTCCACGGGAACCAAGCCCGCCACGACGAAGACGAGCGAGGCGGTCAGGATGATGGCGACCAGGTTGGTGAGGAAGAGAAGGAACGCCCCGCCAGCATCGCCGAATTCCCCCGCTTTGAGCATGATGCCGACGACGCCGAGAGGCGGCACGAGAGCTACGGCGATGGCAACGCCGGTGATCGACGAGGACACGCGTCTGTCGACCGTTGCATATGCTCCTGCTGCGCCTGCGGCTACAGCGATCAGCAGATCTATCAGTGTCGGGGCGATCCTCGAAGTGATCTGAGAGTTCGCTGATATCGGGACCAGTTGCGGTACCCAGGCGGCGAGGATCCATGCGACGCCTACGGATACGGCGACACCGCCAGCGACGGTCGCAAAGGCAAGAGACACCCTGCGGGGCCAGCCGTTCACGATTGCGACGCTCACCGCCATGATGGGCGTCATCAAGGGAGCAACCAGCATGGCTCCGATCACCACTGCGGTGGAATCTGCCATGATGCCGAGGGTTGCGATCGCTGTGGACAGGATCAGGAGAACCCAGAACCCGGTCTGTTTCTGAACCCTGTCAGGATCTTCGAAGAAGAGGTTGTCGACGACGTTGGCGCGCATCTCCTCGCCGACGTCTCGCTTCTTGAGCCACTCTCTGAGAAATGCCAAAGTGTCGATGTTGGGATCGATGTTGGCATCGTGGGCCACCATGATTCCGATGGAGAGTGAAACCGCTCCCGAGATGATCGCGGCCCCGGCAATGGCGAAGATCGCTCCACCGATGATCGCCTCCGGAATGATTAGGACAATGGCACCAAGGGCCGCCGAGAGGAATCCGCGAGTCATGTCGTAGGTCCAGGTGGGCTTCGTATCACGTGCCCGTATCGCCGCAAAGGCTGCGAGGATGCCGCGTACAATGAGGACAACCCCGACGACGAGCGAGATCAGCTCGATCGTTTGCTCTGTTCGCGCTAGCAGGAATCCGGCACCCACGAGGTACAGGATGCCAAGGAGCATCCCAACCCAATGCTTCGGCTTGGATTGCCACGCGGCTCTGATATCCGTCACTCCGAAGACCAGAAGAGCGACAGCAACGGAGAGTCCGAGTATGAAGTGTGACGCTCGCGGTGCCGCAAGAGCGAAGAGACCCAAACCAATGAGGACAACACCACGGATTGTGGAGTTGTTGAGATATGCCGACAGCGGAGCGCTGTTGGTGTCGTCCCTGTCCTGTTGAGGAGTCATGGGTTAGCCATCCACTTCGGCCGTACGGGTGACAGTGCCACCAGTGGAGGTCGCACGAACGAATCTCCGTTTCCCCACCTGTATCACACGGTCGACGACCTCAGCATGGTCGAACGTTTCTTCATCGATCCGAGCCCCATCGATCTTCACAGCACCCTGGGCGATGAGACGCCGGGCTTCTCCGTTTGATTTGGTGAGACCGGCGCCACAGAGCAATGCCGGCAGCCAGACCTGCTCCGTGGCTTCGAGATAGACGGTCGGTATGTCATCCGGTACGCCTTTGGCTCTGAACACCGTGTTGAACGATTCCTCAGCGCTGCGTGCAGCGTCCGGCCCGTGGTAACGCTCAGCTACCGCTCTCGACAGGCGGCGTTTCGTTTCTCCAGGATGCAGAGAGTTGTCGCTGAGTCCGCGCTCGACCTCCATCACCTCTTCACGAGTAGCGCCGGCGGCCAGGCGAAACCACTGGGGCATGAGGTCGTCGGGAATGGACATTGTCTTCCCGAACATGTCGTTGGCGTTGTCTCTCACCGAAATATAGTTGCCAAGCGACTGGGACATCTTGTGGACGCCATCGGTGCCGACCAGGAGGGGGACAGTGGCCACAGACTGACCCGCCTGACCAGCTTTCTGCTGGAGGTCTCTGCCCATGAAGAGGTTGAGGAGCTGATCGTTTCCACCGATCTCGACGTCTGCGTTGATGGCAACTGAGTCGGTCCCCTGCAGCAGCGGATACATGAACTCGATCAGGGAGATTGGCTCGTTTCCGCGCCATCTCTTGGAAAAGTCCTCGCGGTCCATGAGACGCGACACAGTTACCTGTGCCGTCATCTCAAGGACATCGGCCATGTCCATCGCTCCGAGCCACTCGGAGTTCCTCCGAATCTCGAGTCTTTCGGGAAGGAGTAACGATTCGACTGTCGGAAGGAAGGCATCGATGTAGCCGTTCACCTCTTCTGCGGAAAGGCGCCGTCTGGTTGCCGATGTATCTGTTGGATCACCGACTTGTGCTGTGAAGTCGCCGAGAATGAGGACGGCGGTATGCCCCATCTCCTGGAAGCGCCGAAGGAGGTCGAACACCACAGCCCATCCCAATGTGACATCGGGAGCAGTCGGATCGATCCCGAGCTTGACTCGGAGCGGTTCCTCTCGTTCGAGTTGGGCGAGAAGCGCTCCTTCAGGGAGTGTGACATCAACGGTGCGGGTGATGTATTCGAACTGTTCGTGGGCTGTTGGCATAGTTCAGGCAGGGTACAAGCGCGGCGTGTCATCTCGTTGCCTATCGGACACTTGAGGACGTAGTACGTAGAGGATGCGCGGATAGGGGCCAGAGTGCCCTCCGCTGTCCGCTCTCCGTCGTCCGCAAGAAACCCGCCACTACATCGGCCAAACCATTCAAACACCCGGGCTCACGAGCGGATCCTTTGACTGTGGACTGTCAACCGTGAACTGTGAACTGGCCGCCCGGCGCTCCCTATCCGCTGACCCTCCAAGTACCAAGTACGTAGAGGATGCGCGGATAGTGGCCAGAGTGCCCTCCGCTGTCCGCTCTCCGTCGTCCGCAAGAAATCCGCCACTACATCGGCCAAACCATTCAAACACCAGGACTCACGAGCGGATCTTCTGACTGTGGACTGTCAACCGTGAACTGGCCGCCCGGCGCTCCCTATCAGCGTCCTCGTAGTACGAAGTACGAAAAGGTGTGGTAAGCGGAAGGTGGTAAGCGGAAGGCGGAAGGCGGACAGCGGAGAGCGGAAGGCGGAGAGCGGAAGGCGGAGAGCGGAAGGCGGAGAGCGGAAGGCAAAGAGCTCATCATCTGTCCGCTGTTAGGAACCTCCAGGGTCGCTCCTTTGCCTTTGAGATGCCGATCCTTGGCGTTGTCACATACGGGATCGGTTGACCAGCATGAAGCTGCAGCGAGATGTCTCCTATGCCGACCTCAGAGCCGCTCATCGAACCGTCGATCGCCAGCGCCTGGCTGAGCTTCCCTGGTCCATCAGCGACATGATCGGAGCGTCCGCGCCTCGCGACGGCTGTTGCGAGGCCTTTCGTAACTAAGCCCCCTCGTATCAGGACCGCTTGGGCAACACCTTCAGCGCCTGCCACAATGTTGACGCACCAGTGGATGCCATATGACCGGTACACGTAGATGGTGCCAGGCTGGCCGAACATGGGAGCGGTGCGGTCCGTTCTACCCCTGAAGGCATGGCTCGCAGGGTCATCCTTGCCACAGTACGCCTCCACCTCGTCGATCGTAACCTCGACGGTTTCTCCCCCGACCATCGTGGAGATCCGTGAGCCGAGGAGTATCGGGGCAACGACAAGGGCTCCGCCACCGAGAATATCGACGAGATCGGCCTGTCTCAGAGTTCGCCTCGCAGTGTTGCCCCGGTCGCAGCGGCTACTGCGTCGGCGATCCGTTTACGCACGGGCCCGACCTCATCATCGGTGAGGGTCCTATCGGCGGCCCGCAGTCGAAAGTTGATGGCGTAGGAGATGAGGTTCTCGCCGATCGACTCGCCCGCGAATACATCGAAGAGTTCGCTGTGGTCGAGGAGGTCCCCCGCAGCGCTATTTGCTGCCTCCAGCACTGCTCGAGCCGGCACGGAATCTGGGGTAGCGAACGCCATGTCGAAGACAACGGGAGGGAAGATGCTCGGGATCTCGTACTGCCAGTGCCCGCCGTCTGCAACCAGGTCTGCGATGTCGATTTCTGCGACGACGACGCGTCCGGTCAATCCGAATGATGCAGCGATCGATGGGGCTATCTCCCCCACCGTTCCGATTCGGGCATCACCGATCATGACGTCTGCGCATCGACCAGGGTGGAAGGGCGCCCTGTTGCTTTGCCCAATGTGGAGCCCTCGGATGCCCATCTGGGATGCGACCAGATCGACGATACCTGTGCCGTCGTAGACGTCGAACTCACGAGCGCTTGTGTGCCACTGAGCGTCCGGCTTTCCAGCAAGGATGAATCCGAGCCTGTCAGGTTGCTCAGGGATCTTCCCCGTGCCAGGGAGGAAGACCTTTCCGATCTCGAACAGGGTCGCTGATGGAAGCCTGCGTCCGATGTTCGTCGACGCTGCCTTCAACAGGCCAGGGATCAACGACGTGCGCATGATCCCTTCGGTCTCGTTGAGAGGGTTCACCACTGCAATGGCATCGGCAACAGCGCCAGGATCCTTAGGGTAGAGATGCTCAAGGTCATCTGGCCCGATGAACGAGAAGGTCAGGATCTCGGACAGGCCGCACCCGACCGTGATGTTGCGCAACGATCGTAGCCGCCGTTCCACGAGAGGAAGTCCCTCCCCCGGACCCGATGGCACCGTGTCAGGAATGCCCGCGAAACCATGCAGTCTGGCGATCTCCTCGACAAGATCGATGGGTTTGAGGACATCTGGACGACGCGTTGGCACCGTGACCGTGAGCGGGTCGGTTCCCTCGACACCGAACGTGAGCCGTTCGAGGAGTGATGTCGTTGCTTCGGTCGATAGCTCGATGCCGAGCGTTCGAGCGGTTGCCGACAGCGGATAGGTGATCTCCCACGCAGTGATGTCGCCAGGGTTCACATCCACGGGCGATGGCGCGGGTGTGCCGCCAGCCGTGAGTGTGAGGAGTTGGGCGACTCTGTCCGCCCCGTTAGGGCAGAAGGACGGATCAGCACCTCGTTCGAACCTGCCCGATGCCTCCGAGCGGAGTCCGAGACGTTTGGAGGTCATCAGTACGTTCGGAGGGTTCCAGTAGGCAGCCTCGATGAACACATCGGTCGTATCAGCGTGCACCTCGGTTGAGGCACCACCCATGACACCGCCGATAGCGACAGGTCGAGTTCCGTCGGTCACGACGATGTCTTCTGACGTGAGGACACGCTCCTGGTCGTCAAGCGTGGTTATCCGTTCGCCTTCTCGAGCCAACCGGACGACGATCGTGTCGCCAAGCCTGTCTACGTCGAAAGCATGCGTCGGATATCCGAATTCGACCATCGCGTAGTTCGAGGCGTCGACCACGTTCGAGATGGGGCGGACACCGGCGAGATCGAGTCGTCTGCGAATCCAATGCGGTGACGGTGCAACGGTGATATCTCGCACCTGTCGTCCCGAGAACCTGGGACACATCTCCGCATCATCGATCGTGACGAATATCTGTGTCGGGGCACCCCCAGTCGTCACGGAGATATCCGTTTGGCGAAGCGGTATCTCGTAGAACGCAGCGAGGTCACGTGCCAGGCCATATACAGACAAGCAATCTGGACGGTTCGGTGTCACGTTGACATCGAAGAACACATCGGGGAACCCGATGACATTGGCGAATGATGCCCCTACGGTGTCGCCTGCAGCGGGGTAGTCGTCGTTGAGCACCATGATTCCGTCTGCCTCGGTGCCGAGGTCGAGTTCAGTTTCGGAGCAGATCATCCCATTGGATGTGATGCCCCGGATATCACGGCGGGTGATCGTGAAGTCTCCCCCAAGCACCGCTCCGGGCACAGCAACGGGCACGATGGCGCCAGCTTCGAAGTTCCATGCACCACAGATGATGTCGAGGATTTCGTCGCCGACATCGACCTTCGTGAGCCTGACCTTATCCGCATTGGGGTGGGCGGATACCTCAATGACTCTGCCCACGACAACACCGGTGAAGGACGGTTCGATAGTGTGCCAATCCTCGATCTCATGCCCGAGACTCTCGAACGCTTCGATGAGCTGGGTCGGATCGCTCGTGGGTAGGTCTATGAAGTCTTCGAGCCAGGAGAGTGTCAGTTTCATAGATACTGCCCCAGAATGCGGTGATCGGGATCGAGTAGCGGACGTAGGTCGTTGTTGCCGTGTACATCTGTGATGCCGTGGCGGATGATTGCCAGGCGCTCTGGGCCCATTCCGAAGGCGAATCCGGTCACCTTTTCCGGGTCGTACCCGACGTGTTCGAACACCGCAGGGTTAACCATGCCGCAACCGAGCAACTCGATCCATCGACCGTTCGAGTAGGCATGCATCTCGGCGGATGGTTCAGTGAATGGGAAATAGTGCGGAATGAACTTGACCTTCGTGTCCCTGCCGAAGAACTCCCTGGCGAAGGTCGCGAGTGTTCCCTTGAGATCGGCGAACGTGATGTTCTCATCGACCGCAAGGCCCTCGATCTGGTGGAAGACGGGCGAGTGAGTGGCGTCGATGGCATCGGCGCGGAACACCTTGCCGGGAACCACAACGTACACGGGCGGGTCGTGCTGCTCCATGTACCTGGCCTGCATCGGCGATGTGTGCGTGCGCAGCAGCACTTCTCCCTCTTGTTCTCCGTAGTCGAGGTAGAGCGTGTCGCTCTCCATCCGTGACGGATGAGTCTTTGGGATGTTCATGGCAGTGAAGTTGTAGAACTCGGTTTCCGCTTCGGGTCCGGTCGCCATCGTGTACCCAAGGCTCACGAAGATATCGACGATCTCATTCATCGTTTGTGTGATCAGGTGATGTGTACCTCTTGCAGGACTTCTCCCTGGCAGGGTCACATCAACGCTGTCTGCTGCGAGTGCTTCGGCCTCTTCTGTCGCGGCCAGGGTCGTGCGTCTGGATGACACAAGGTCCTTGATCTGGTTGGCCACGTCGTTGATTGCACGCCCTGTGTCACGACGTTCGTCAGGATCCTTGATGGCTCCGAGCCCACGTCTTGCCTCTGAGATGGGTGATCCTCGCCCAAGGAGCGATGCGTCGACGGCGTCGAGTTGTGCGAGCGATTGCGCGTTGTCGATATCTGTCGATGCGTCGATGAGGAGTTGGTGCATTGATTCCATGGAGGCTGGAAGGTTAGTGACGGCTGGCATGTGATCGATTCCTCTCGGGAACCGCCCAGGATGCAGAAGAACCCGGATACGGCTCCGGGTTCGGTGTGTGCTTTTCAGGTGCGCGTTGAACTCGGGCTTGTCAGCCCGTAAACGATCCGTCGTCCGAACGCAGCTCTCTCATGCACCGATCGTATCAGAAACTCCCGAACCGTCAAGGGTTCCCAATGCGTACATCGCGATCGAGGCTGCTACTGCGGCGTTGAGAGACTCGGTATCCCCGGGCATTGCGATCGTGATGTGTAGATCGCATGCTTCGACGAGATCTGCAGGAAGCCCATGGGCTTCAGAGCCGATGATCACTGCAACCGGGGCGTCGTGACGTTTCGGCTGGTCGCCTCCTGCCACAACGGTTGCCACCGTCGTCAAACCTCGTGCCGTGGCCTGTGCAACCGGTTCGTCAAGATGGATAAGCCTGGTGTGCACATGTGTGCCAGCACTTGAGCGGATCGTCTTGGGTGACCATACCTCTGCCGTGGATCCGCTCACCGCGACATCCCAGCCGAGCGCAGCTGCGGTGCGGATCATCGTGCCAACGTTCCCTGGATCCTGGATATCAACAAGCACCAACGTGTTGTGTACACGCAGTCCGTCTCCAGGCGGGACGGACACGATCGCCACGGGGCTGCGAGGAGATCTCGTGTCGGCCGCCGAATTGAGCACGTCCTGTGTCACCAGCACGGCTTCAACACCAACGGAGGCGCATCGCTCGATCGTGAGATCGTCCTCGGGAACACACAGGATCACGGAGGGTATGACGCCGGCGTTGATGAATTCGCCAAACACGGTCGGCCCTTCGATGATCGTTTCACCGCGGGAAGACCTGGCCTTGCGTTGATGAAGCTCGCGCACCATCTTCACACGCCCGTTCGCCCTCGACGTGATCACATCAGGCACGAGAATCAGGGTTCTGGCGTCCATGAGAGCGAAATGCTGCTGTCATGGACGCCAGAACCCGATAATCAGGCGTTGTTGGTGGCGTTTGCGGAAACCTCTACGAGGGCCGCGAACGCATCCGGGTCACTGACCGCCATCTCGGCGAGCATCTTGCGGTCGACGTCGATATCGGCGAGCCTGAGGCCTGCCATGAACTTCGAGTATGTCGTTCCGTTGATACGTGCCGCCGCGTTGATGCGTTGGATCCACAAGCGCCGGAACTGGCCCTTGCGCGCACGACGATGGTCGTACGAATCCTGCATAGCGTGCATCACCTGTTCGCGTGCAGCGCGATAGCGACGACTTCTGGCTCCGGTGTACCCGGAGGCCCTATCCATTACTTTCTTGCGCTTCTTCCGCGCGTTCACAGATCGTTTTACACGAGCCATGAGGGCCTCCTAGTTAATTGAGCAGGCGGTCGACGTTCTTGGCGTCCTTACCGCTGAGTGTTTCAGTCCCCTTGTTGCGGCGCCACCGTGCCGCGGACTTCTTGTTTCTGTTGTGGCCACGCCAGGCCCTGCGGTGGGTGATCTTGCCACTGCCTGTGCGTTTGAAACGCTTAGCAGCAGCCTTCTTTGTCTTCATCTTCGGCATGTTGTTCTCCTGTCACACAGACCGAGCGTTGAGCTACTCGTCGTCTGATTCCGTCTCGATCTCTTTTGGCATGTCCCTGGCAGGTGCCAGGACCATCGTCATGTTCCGCCCTTCGAGCCGCGGCATGGTCTCGACCTCTGCGTACGCTTCGACGTCGTCGAGGAGCCTTTGAAGGATGTCTCGTCCAAGTTCAGGATGCGCAACCTCACGACCGCGGAACCTCATGGTGCACTTGACCTTGTCACCCTGGCGAAGGAACTTGATCACCCGTTTCTTCTTGACATCGAAGTCGCCTGACCCGATCTTGGGCCGGAACTGGACTTCCTTGATGACGGTGCGGGTCTGGTTCTTGCGCGCCTCGCGTGCTTTGACAGACTGGTCGTACTTGTACTTGCCATAGTCCATCATGCGTACAACGGGGGGCCTGGCGTCAGGGGCGACCTCTACGAGATCCAATCCCAACTGGCTTGCAAGCCACCGAGCTTCGTCGATGTCCTTCTCGCCTATCTGCCCGCCGTCCGGCGCGATGAGTCGCACTCTCTTGACACGGATTCGTTCGTTAACCCTTGGCTCCGCGATGGGAGTACCTCCTGATCTGTGGTCTTCCAGCAGCGGAGGTTGCCTACACGAACAAAGACAGCGTCACATGCGCTGTCGATATCGGACCCGTAACACCTCAAACGGTGGACAGGTGGGAAGCAGGCGCCTCCACTTGCATGTTGTAAACGCACAGGCTAGCGGGCACGAACGAGTATCGCGGATGAGACGTCCGCTCACCGCTCACCGCTCTCCGCTCACCGCCAGAAACTGGGTGGGTTGTGCGTCGTAGTCACGAGCGCCCTCTGGCGGAAGGCGGAAGGCGGAAGGCGGAAGGCGGAAGGCGGAAGGCGGAAGGCGGAAGGCGGAAGGCGGATAGCGGAAGGCGGATAGCGGAAGGCGGTTCAGCCTATTGCCTTCAACGTGAGGGCTGTCATCACTGCGGCGTGGGCGGCCTCTCGACCTTTGTTCCCTGGCCCTGGGATCGAGCGGATCTCGGCGTCTGCAAGGTCGCGAACGGTGAGGATGCCGAACGCGATCGGTACTCCTGTGTCTAGCTGTACTCGCATGAGGCCCTCTGATGCCCGGTGGGCCACATGGGCATAGTGGTCGGTGTCGCCCTCGATCACCGCTCCGAGGCAGACGACGGCATGGACGCCTGCACCGCTGAGGGCTGCTGCAATGAGTGGCAATTCGAACGCACCCGGGGCGTCCACGACGATGACTTCATCGGTCTCGGCTTCAGCGAGGTATTCCAGTGCCCCTTCTTTGAGTCCGTCAGTGATGGAGCGGTTGAACAGGGCTGTCACAACTCCGATTCGCAGCCCCGTTGCATTGAGGACGCTGGTGTCGGTGTCATCGGTCTGCATAGGCATCTCCTTCGATGATGTGGCCCATTCGAGCGGTCTTCGTGTCGAGGTACACGCGATTCTCCTCAGTTTCTCCAACCCAGATGGGCTGCCTATCAGTTACAACGACGCCATATCGCTCGAGTTGGTCGACCTTGTCCGGGTTGTTCGTCATCAAACGCACGGATTCGACTCCGAGGTCGTGGATGATCTGGGCATCGACGCCGTAGTGGCGCGCATCGTCAGCATGCCCGATCTGTCGGTTGGCATCAACGGTATCGAGGCCTTGCTCCTGCAGGTCATAGGCAGCGATCTTCGCGAGGATCCCAATGCCGCGGCCTTCGTGAGCAGCGTTGTAGACGATGACCCCCTCGCCCTTGTCTGAGATCAGGCGCATCGATTCCTGGAGTTGTGATCCGCAGTCGCATCTCAGGGAACCGAAGACATCGCCGGTGAGACACACGGAGTGGACCCTCGTAAGCACCTGCTGTTTCCCTGAGACCTCGCCCATCGTCAAAGCAACATGTGCGCTGTCATCCGTGTGGGAGCGGTAGCCGATGAGCTTGAACTCTCCGAATGGTGTCGGCAGGTTCGCCGCCGATTCACGTGTGACAAGAACCTCGGTCCTCCACCTATACGCGACAAGGTCATCGATGGAGATCATGACGAGTCCGTGCTCGGCGGCGAATGCTACGAGTTCGTCACCCTTTCGCATGGTCCCATCGTCGTTGACTATCTCGCACAGCACACCGGCGGGGTACATCCCGGCGAGGCGCGCAAGATCGACCGTCGCCTCGGTGTGCCCCTGACGCTCAAGAACACCGCCCTCGTGATAACGCAGCGGAAAGACATGGCCGGGTCTCGAGAAATCTGATGGAGCAGACCGCGGATCAGCCACAGCGCGAATGGTCGCTGCGCGATCGGCGGCGGAGATCCCGGTCGTCGTACCGATTTTGTAGTCGATCGACACCGTGAAGGCTGTCTTGTGGGCCTCGGTGTTGTCCATCACCATGAGAGGCAGATCCAGTTGGTCCAGACGCTCCCCCGTCGTGGACAAGCAGATCAGGCCTGATGTGTATCTGACCATGAACGCGATCTTGGCCGCTGTTACAGCCTCCGCCGCAATGATGAGGTCGCCTTCGTTCTCACGGTTCTCGTTGTCGACGACAAGAACGAATTCGCCTGCCCTGAGCGCATCCACCGCCTCGGGTATCGTGTTGAGCTTCACCGTTGCGCCCCAAGCATCCGCTCAACGTACTTTGCGAGCACATCGACCTCGAGATTGACCATCGATCCCGTTGTGACAGACCCGAATACCGTGACGGCGAGAGTGTGGGGTATCAGGACGATCTCGAACCACGGATCGATTGCGCCAGGTTCACTGACGGCCGTGATGGTCAAGCTCGTACCATCGACGGTAATTGAGCCTTTCTCAACGACGTACCGGTCGAGTCCAGGCGGAATAGTGATGCGGACCCGTGAGGCATCACCTTCGTCGTCGATCGATACGATCACACCAACGCCGTCGACGTGTCCCTGGACGATGTGGCCGTCGAATCGGCCGTCCGCGGCCAATGGGCGTTCGAGGTTGACAGGGGATCCTTCTCCGAGAGAGCCCAGCGCGCTGCGCTCGAGCGATTCATCAACGACCTGAACGCTGAAAGTCTGCTCGGTGTTGGCTACAACGGTGAGGCACACACCGTTGACAGCTACGGAATCACCGACCTTGAGCCCTTCGAGCGTGCTGGCGGCACCGATGACGAGCCTCGCTCCCCCATTTATGGGTTCGGTGGCCTCCACGGAGCCCAGTTCAGCAACGATGCCTGTGAACATCAGGTGTTCCTTTCGATTCTTGCGGTTATCTTGATATCAGGGCCGACGCGCTCGACGTCCGTGAAGGTGAGTCGACGAGCGTCGCCGATTGAGGTGAACGCACCGGAAATGGCAGGGAGCCCCACGCCACCTGCCATCTTCGCTCCAAGGTAGACAACGAGTTCATCGACAGCGTCTGCCTCGATGAAGGAGTGGGCGATCTGTGCTCCCCCTTCGACAAGCACAGAGGTGATGCCCTCGGTCCCGAGGTTGGTGATCGCCTTCTTGACCGACACCGCGTTGCCTGTATCTGGCTCCATGACGATGGGTTCTCTCCTCAACAGCTGTGCATCGGTGGGGAGATCCTGCGTTCCCTTGAAGATGACGGGGATCGGCTGGGGCCCATCCCATCCTTCGGTCCGGACGGTGAGCTCGGGGTTGTCAGTCCGTACGGTTCCTGCCCCAACCACGATGGCATCGTGGGATGCCCGCAGTTGGTGGGCGTCCTGGCGCGCCTCAGATGACGTGATCCACCGGGATGTGCCGTCGAGTGCAGCGATCTGGCCATCGATCGTCGTTGCAAGCTTGAGCGTTACGAAGGGTCTGCCAGTTCGACGGTGGTGGTAGTAGCCCCGATCGTTGCTTTCGACGATATCCGAAAGGCCCGTCTCGACGACCTCCACCCCCGCCGCCTGCAGCGTCGCGATGCCACGGCCGCGGACACGCTCGTCAGGGTCAACCATTCCGACGTATACGCGGCTGATCCCAGCCTCGATGATGGCGTCCGTACAAGGTGGTGTTCTCCCGTGGTGGTTGCACGGTTCGAGGGTGACAACCATCGAATCGCCGTCGGTGTTCTCGAGACCAGCGAGGGCGAGCCGTTCAGCGTGGGGCATTCCAGGGCGTTCGTGAGCACCGACCTGGCGCACAGCACCATCGGGTGAGATGACGATGGCACCGACCCGTGGGTTCGGATGCGGGTACGTATTGGAGGTCGCCTCCACTGCACGGCGCATCAACCTGTCCACGGCGGCACCGTCGAGTGGATTGTCGACCGTGCGACGCATCAAGCGTCCCCTTTCTTCCATCCGGACTCTTACCGTCGGCTCCGGAGTTCCACCAGATCGGCCCCAACTGGGGTTCGCGGACTATCACCGCCGGTCGGGGATTGCACCCTGCCCTGAAAGAGGTATGTATTGAGGAAGATAGCATCCGGATACCAGATACCAGATACCAGAATTCAGAATCGAGAACACAGAACACAGAACACAGAGCGGAAGGCGGAGAGCGGAAGGCGGAAGGCGGAAGGCGGAGAGCGGACAGCGGTCAGCGGCGAGCCTCAGGCGCCGATACTCGCCTTGAGGTCGCGGACGGCTGCGGCGGGGTCGGCTGTGCCGAATATGGAGCTGCCGGCTACGAGGATGTTGGCGCCTGCATCTCTGGCCGATGCAGCGTTCACCAGGGTGATTCCACCATCGATCTGTAGGTTCGTGCGAAGCCCCCGCGCGTCGATGGCTGCCCGCAATGATTCCACTTTCGGCAGCGCATCCTCGATGAAGGATTGACCACCGAATCCCGGCTGCACGCTCATGACGAGCACCATCGACAAACGGTCGAGGTAAGGCATGATGGCGTCGACCGGCGTCGACGGATTCACGACAAGTCCCACGTCCAGGTCAAGGATCCCACATTCATCGATAACGGGGATCGGGTTCGGGACGGCCTCAATGTGAGCGGTCACACCGTCGGCTCCCGATGCTTTGAACGATTCGAGATACCGCAGCGGGTCAGTGATCATGAGATGGCAATCGATATAGAGGTCCGTGGCCTTTCGAAGGGACGCTATCACCGGTGGGCCGAGTGAGATATTCGGCACGAAGTGGCCATCCATCACGTCGACGTGCACCATCTCAATCTCGCCAGCAAGCTGAGCAACTGCGTCTCCCAGATGCGCAAAGTCGGCAGCAAGAATGGACGGAGCAATCTGGATGTCACTGAGCATGAGGTCAGAGTAGCCATCAGCCATCAGCCATCAGCCATCAGCCGTCAGCTATCAACCATCAGTAACAAGACGGTCTGGCCATCTGATTTCTGGTATCTGGATTCTGGCATCTGGTATCTGATCTCTGACTTCTGGCGGACAGCGGACAGCGGTGAGCGGACAGCTCTTCTACCTGTCAAATACGCTGATGAACATGCCGTCGGTGCCCGAGATGTGCGGACCAAGGAGTATGCCATCTCCCATTACTGCCCCTTCGATGTCAGTCGGTGCGTGGCCGCCGAGCCCGGAAACGACTTCGGTGGTCTCCTCTGGAAAGACCGTACACACGCTGTACACGAGTCGGCCTCCCGGTCGAACGAGGCTTAGGGCAGTTTCGAGCATCGAGCGCTGGAGCAGGCCGTACGCTTCGGGTGCCCCAGGATCGATCCTGTGGCGGATTTCGGGTCTGCGTCGAAGTGTGCCAAGACCGGTGCAGGGTGCATCGAGGAGCACCTTGTCGAATGCTCGCTTGTGCAGCGGCGGATCGTTCGCGTCAGCGAGAACCCACGATATCTGACCGAGCGCCTCGGAGCGATCCCTTGCGCTCACAAGTCGTCGTAGATGCTTGTCACATGCAACGACCAGGCCGCCTGGCCCCACCGCATCAGCGATGATTCTGGTCTTCCCTCCTGGAGCGGCTGCCAGGTCGGCAACGGTCTCACCCTGTTCCACACCGAGAGCATTGGCCACGGCTACGGATGCAGGATCGATCACGTCGATCGATCCCGCCCGGACGAGGCCGTCAATCGAGTCATCGTGGGCAACGTAGCTGGCACCAGCGATGCCTGTGTCTGTCCCTCTGCTCACGCCATCGCGCGACCGAATCCCCGTTGCCGCGGGTGTGTTCGAGGCCTCCATGAACGAATGAGCATCCTGGCCAAGGGACGCTTCAAGGCGTTCGTACAGCCATCGAGGGTATCCGAGATACTCGTCTGCCCGGAGCGGATCGTCGAGCGAGTTGGCGACCGAGCGCAGGACGCCGTTGACGAAGCCAGCTGCTTTCGGTTTGCCAAGCTCCCTGACAGATTCTACGGCGTGAGAAACGGCGCTGTGTGGCGCCCTGCGTAGATACTTGAGTTCTGCGGTTCCGATTCGCAGGACGGCGAGGACCTCTCGCTGTATGCGTTCGAGTTTTCGGGACGTGGCACGGTCGATCGTTTCGTCGATACCTTCGAGCTGCCGCAGCGCCTCATATACGAGCCGTTGGTACAGCCTGTGATCCACATCAGTTCCAGGGTCCGCTCTGGCAACGAGAACATTGCTGTAGGCACCTTCGTTCAGGATCCTGTCGAGGGTGCGTGCGGCGAGAGCGCGTGTGGACAGCGGCTCAGTCTGCATCGTCACTGAACGTCAGGGGCTCGCCCCTGCGGCCGTTCATCCATGCCCGCGCATCAACGGGAGCCTTTCCTGGCGGTTGGACAACAAGCAGCTCGATGGCTCCTCCAGAGAAACCTGCGAACACGGAACTGCCGATCGCTGTGATCATGCCCTGATCGGGATTCTCTGTAGCTGGCAGAGCTCTGTGAACCTTCACATCCCCAACCGGGGTATGCATCCAGGCACCAGGCCGGGGAGCGAATGCCCTGATCGAACGTTCTGCCTGCAGCGGGTCCCATGACGGACGGAGCCTGGCTGCGTCTTTCGTCAGCTTCTCTGCATGTGACCCGCCCGTCGTGAGCTGAGGCACAGGCCTACGCCGATTATTGAGGTACTCGGGTGTGGCGCTGTCGACCAGAGATGCACCGAGGTACGCCAACCTGGCTGTGAGGCTTCCCCCCGTTTCGTTCGCTGCGATCGGTGTGGTGATCTCGTCGAGAATCGGTCCCGTATCGAGTCCCTCATCGATCTTCATGAGCGTGACGCCGGTTTTGAGGTCCCCTGCGGCGATCGCACGCTCCACCGGTGCAGCGCCTCGCCATCGTGGTAGTAGCGAGAAGTGCACGTTGAGAAAGCCGTAGGGGAGGAGATCAAGCACCTCAGGAGCCAAAATTCGCCCGTACGCAACGACGAGACCAATCGTTGGTCTGTACTCGTTGACAATGGCGAGGAGCTCCGCTGAAGTCGCAGGCTGTGCGATGGTGAAACCGAACTGTTGCGCCGCAACCTTGACCGGCGAGGGGATCTTCGACGAACCTCGGCCAGCTTTGGCGTCTGGTCGCGTGATCACAAGGTCCACATCCTCCACATCAGCGAAAGCTGCGAGGCTGGGAACCGCTGCGGCCGGCGTACCAAGGAACACCCCGGACATCACACGCCTCGCAGTGTGTGGAGCGACTCTTCCCGAAGTTCCTTGAGGACCTGCCTCTTGGCGCGTGCGCCGAGGTGGCTGAGCAGAAGGAGTCCAGAAAGGTGGTCGATCTCGTGTTGGAGCACTCGACCCATCAGTTCGTCACCCTCATAGGAGACGGGGTTACCAGCAAGGTCGAATCCTTCGGCTCGCGCGTAGTCGTACCGTTTGATGTCCCAATATCGACCAGGCACCGAAAGGCAGCCCTCCTCGAACTTCCATTTCCCTGTCAATTCGACGATTGTCGGATTGATCATGAGAAACGGTCCCTCACCGACATCCGCGACGAACACTGTCTTCGAGACGCCGATCTGAGGTGCTGCAAGACCAACCCCTGGGGCGTCGTACATCGTTTCGAACAGATCGTCCGTCAGCCGTCTGAGGTCATCGTCGAACGATTCAACCGCCCTGGCTCTCATGGCGAGAACAGGGTCGGGGAACGTACGAATCGGATAGAGGGCCATAAGAATCGAGAATACAGCGGAGCGCAAGCCTTCTGCCAGATATCCACACGCGAGACGTCAGAATTCGCATGGCGTATACCGTATTCCGTACTTCGTATTCCGTATTCGGAACCGCGGTCATTACGGAATACGGTGTACGGAATACGAAGTACGAAAACGGATGCCAGACACCAGAATGTATCTGTCATCTGATATCTGTCATCTGATATCTGTCATCCGGCATCTGCCACTCACAGATCTATTGGGTCGACGTCGATACGGACCCTGGCTCCTTTGTCGCGTAGGGTTCCTGTGACCTGGCGCAGCGCGACGCGTGCCGCTGTCAGATCGGGTCCCTGGATGAGCCACCGGTCCCGATCCCTCATAGGTGCGGGGCCGAGAACCCTGGCATTGTTCCCTACAGCTGTGGCTATCGCCTCACCAACAGGTACTGCCCTGTCGATCTCAAGGGCTATCAACTCGCCATATGGAGGGAATCGCGACGAACGCCTTTCAGCCATGAGAGCATCGAGAAACGGCCCGGAACGCCCCAAACGCAGGGCTGTCACGATCGGTTGGTCCACCAGGGCTGTTTGGATCAGCATGCGGTTCCCCTTGCCTCTTCCCACCAGTTGTGCAACCCGCACGAGGAGGCGGAAGGCATCCTCAGAAGCGCGATACGTGGGGGCGTGGGCCATCCCGTCAATGTCGACAGCAACTGACAGCGCCATCTCGCCGCATCCGATGAGGTCGCGTTCGGAACCGACCGTCACGAGTTTGCCCTCTCCAGCCACGCCGACGTCATCGCCGACGGAGCGAGCGATAGCGTCGCGAACTGATCCGATGCCTGCACCGAGCGGTTCGAAACGTAACTTTCCGCAATGCGTGCACGCACCGAGTTCGGTGCCACAGCGGCGACACGCGCTCCTGCGCGACGCTGCGGTATCGCAGACTGAACATCGTCTGAGTTCGCCACACCCGATACACCGGAATGCGGGAGCGTACCCGCGAGAAGGCACGAGGACGAATACGTGCTCACGTCGACGAACGGCGGCTGAAATCGCGGTTGTGGTCCTTTCGAGGAGCACCGTTCTCGACGGTGGTTCATCGGAACGGTCAACAACCTCGACGAGGGGCCACTGCCTTCCGGGAGGGGTCACCATCACAGGGTTGAGAGCAACCGTCTCGAGTGTTGGGACAGGGCCGATGAACGTGAGGTCGAAGCGTTGCTGTTGCGACCTGGCGACCAGTGCTTCTCGAACGCCGAGTGTTGGTGTGGATGGTGACTTCATAACCCTTCGACCGTCCTCGACCACGACCGCTGTCCCAAGCCGTGCGACCGGCCACAACATCGTCTCCCTGGTTCCAACGAGGAGTGTCGGTGGCCGGTTCGCAGCTCTCCCCCATGATCGTGTGGAGTCCTTGTTCTCTGAAGCCGATGTGGCGAGAACCACCAGATCGCCGTACGCGTTGCTCAGGCCAGAAGCCATCGTCTCTGCCTCTCGCACGCTCGGGACGATGACCATGGCACTCTCCTCACGTTCGAGTGTCCCTTCCACTGCCATCGTGATGTGGTCGAGATAGCTGCGATGCTCAGAGATGATCACGGTGAACACGGATTCGGTCTCGACACGAGGATCAACATCGTGGAAGGCGATCCGTGGCACGTTCGGGGGGACCGTCCGTTTCAGGATCGTCGACATCGGAGAGACGTAGTGCGTTGCCGCCCACCTCAGGATGGGGAGGGTCCGCTCGTCGAAGCTACCAATAGAGCCAGTCACACCGTCGACGGACAACAGTTTGCGGTCTGGTGGTGCAGGGAACACAGCCGTGACGAAACCCTTCATGCGGCGACCAGACACCCTGATGCGCACTCTGGACCCGATACGAACGTCCATTCCTTCAGGGATCAGGTACGAGAAGCCATCATCAACGGCGAACGAGGGGATATCTGGAACGACCTGACACGCGTTCACGGTCGAGAGATGCTCCGCCGTGCCCTGGTCACTCTGTCCCAGATCGCGTTGGCAACATCGACCTTTGGCATGAGGGGCAGATGCTCCACATCACCGTCCGGCGTGACGATCGCGACCTCATTGGCATCCGATCCGAAACCTGAGCCCTCGATTGCAACATCATTCGCAACAAGGAGATCCACGCGCTTGCGCACCGCCTTGTCCACTGCCGTGTCAAGCGAACCGACCTCTGCCGCGAAACCGATGAGATAGGGTCTTGGCGTTGACTCATGTACACCTTTGAGGACATCTGGGGTGGGCTCGAGTTCTATCTCAGGGATACCCTCGGCCCTTCGCAGCTTCGTTCCACTTGTCTGGATGGGTCGAAAATCTGCGACGGCTGCGGCCATCACCGCAATCGAGGACGTGGATGCGAATGACCATATCGCTTCGGCCATTTCCGCTGCGGATTCGACAGGAACGAACGTGATCCCCGCGAGATCTGTCGGTGGTGGCGCTGCGGACACCAGTGTGACCATTGCACCGCGTTCCACCGCGGTTCGTGCCAGGGCATTGCCCATCTTGCCACTGGAACGGTTCCCGATGTACCTGACGGGATCGATAGCTTCTCTGGTTCCTCCTGCGCTCACCAGGACCGTTTCGCCCTGGAGGTCACCAGTCCCGAGGATGCTGTCGACGACTGAAACGATGGTGTCTGGATCGCTCAGCCTGCCCATCCCCTCGTCTCCGCCAGCGAGAACCCCTGACTCGGGAGGCACGATCGTGTACCCGAAACGTTCGACGATGGCGATGTTCTCTCGCGTCGCGGGATGCTCCCACATCTCTGTGTGCATCGCCGGAGCGATGACGACCGGCGCTTTCGTTGCGAGCACGGTCGCAACCAACGCATTCGACGACTCTCCGTGTGCGATTTTCGAGATGGTCGAGGCAGTGGCCGGTGCGATCACCACAACATCGGCCCACGCTGCGAGCGTGGTGTGAGGTGATACGTCGTTCCCTCCGAAGAGATCGGTTACAGGGTTCGTGCCCGTTAGGGCGGCAAAGGTCGCTGCGCCAACGAATTGTTGGGCTGCTGGTGTGAGAACCGTGCGAACCCGGGCACCGTTCTCGATGAATCGTCGGGCGAGGTAGGCCGCTTTGTAAGCGGCCACTCCCCCGGTAACGCCGAGGACGATCCGCCGCCCGGCGAACATCGTCTACTCCTCGACCGGGGCGATGACGACCTTGTCCTCGATGATCTCCTCAAGCGCAATCGAAAGTGGCTTGCGGGCGAGCGAGTGAACCTGAGGCGGCACGTATCCGCCGAGGCCGGCACCGAGTTCGTTGAAATAGGCGTTGATCTGGCGGGCTCTGCGTGCGGACAACACGACAAGGCCGAAACGGGTACCCGTCTTTTCGACAAGGGCTCCGATTGGTGGTTCGACCATCATGATCTGTGTTCTCCTCGTTCGCGGCACGTGTTGTGGTGGGACTGCTACCCACGCGTTGAAACACCTGGGAGGTCGAGTATATCGAGAACCTGGCCGATCGCGACGTCGAGTCCACGATTTTCTACAACGAAGTCGTACACACCGGGAGCTTCAGCGATCTGGATCGTCGCCACAGCAAGGCGTTTCTGCACATCGTCCTCTGCTGTGTCGCCTCTCCCCCGCAGCCGTTTCTCGAGTTCCTCGAGGTCTGGAGGCGTGATGAAGACGAGTACTGCGCTGGGGAATGCCTGCCTGACCTGTTTCGCTCCGTCATTCTCGATGTCGAGGATCACGTTCGAACCGTCCGCTAACTCGGTCTCGACCTGCATTCTCAATGTCCCGTAGAGGTTGCCGCCGTACTCGGTCCATTCAAGAACCTGGTCCGATGCAATGGCATCGAGAAACTCCTGGCGGTCGAGGAAGTGGTAGTCAACGCCTTCGACCTCTCCGCTGCGTGGCTGCCGTGTGGTTGCAGACACAGAGAACACGGATACCGTTGCGTCAAGCACAGCGTCGATGATGCTCGACTTCCCGACACCAGAGGGCCCCGAGATGACGATAAGTTCGCCTTTAGGAGAAGCGGTCAATGAGTTGCTCCCTCTGGTTCTTGCCGAGTCCGCGGAGAGTGCGCCCGTCCGCGATGCCGATCTCTGAGAGCAACCGCTCCGTTGATACCTTGCCCATCCCTGGCATGGACACGACGATCGCCTTGATCTTCGTTCCTGCGACAAGGTCATCTTCCTCTGCCCGGTCGAGGACATCGGTGAACGTCAAACTCCCTGTCTTGAGCAGATGCTTGATCTCAGCTCTCACTCTCCTGGCTTCTCCGGCACGAGCAAGAGCCGCTGAGCGCTGTTCGTCCGTCATCTCTGGCAGCATGCCATCTCCTTGTCCGTGTCGAATCGTATCAACCCTGGGGAGTCGATGCTGCGACGATCTCGCTGATCGCGGCTGCGGCAGCTGCGGGATCGTCGGCAGCCGTTATCGGTCTGCCGACGACAAGGTAGGTTGCGCCCTTCTCGATTGCCTGGGCTGGCGTTGCGGTACGAGCCTGGTCATCGTCCATTGCGCTCGGTCGGATGCCGGGAACAACCGTGATCATGCTGGGGGCAGATTGTCGGACGACATGCAGCTCGAGCGGCGAACAGACCACACCTTCACACCCGCTCGCCGCGGCGACGCTTGCCATCTTGGAGACCAGCTGCCCCGGGGTCCGGTCGATTCCGATCCGTTGGAGGTCGTGTTTGTCGAGCGAGGTGAGCACCGACACGCCAAGGATCCCTGCTTCGGCGTGTCCAGCTCCGTCCGCCAGACCGCTTACTGCAGCTTCGAGCATGGCCTGGCCTCCACCGATGTGCGCAGTGACCCAGCGTGCACCGTGGTGAGCGAGGTTACGAGCCGCCATCTCCACCTGTGAAGGGATGTCGTTGAGCTTGGCATCGGCGAACACGGGCAGACCGAGTCTGACGAGGGCGTCGATCGTGCCTGGTCCCGGCCCGTGCAGAAGGCCGAGGCCGATCTTGAACGCACCAACGTGTGGCGCAACCTCCTTGGCCAGGTGCACGGCGCTTTCAGCCGTTGGCATGTCGAGTGCCACGATGATCGGGTTGTCTACTCCCACGGTTCGAACGCTCCTTTGAGTTCAGCAAGTGTTGTGATCGAATGCCTCTTCATGTACCTGGTGAGGTCCTTCGTGATCTTGTGTGCCACCCTGGGGTCAGCGAAGTGGGCTGTGCCAATCGCTACTGCATCGGCTCCCGCCAGGATGTACTCGACGACGTGGCCGGCGTTTGAGACGCCGCCGCAGGCGACGATGGGCGCATCGGGAAGATCCTGACCGAGGGTGAGGACACAACGCATCGTGATAGGTCGTATCGCTGCACCTGAGTAGCCACCGATGAGTCCGCTGAGGAGCGGTTTGCGGGTCTCAGGGTCGATCGCTGCTCCCATCACCGTGTTCGCGACGACGAGCCAGTCCGCTCCTGCGGACATCGCTGCGTCTGCGACAGGTGTTATGGGCATTGCATCAGGTGATAGCTTCGCTCCGAGAGGTAGATCGGTGGCCATCCGCACCGAGGCAACGACCTGAGCGGTCAGGTCAGCGTCGAGGGCAAAGGGTCTCCCATCGAGGTTCGGACATGACAGATTGATCTCGATCGCTTCGACACCTGCTCCGCCCATCTTGGCTGCGACCTCAGCGAACCCGTCAACATCGTGGGCAACGATGCTCCCCCAAACTGGCATGGGGATCGCTCCGAGCTGTGGAGCGATCTGAGTCGCCCACACATCGATCCCCGGGTTCTGGATGCCGATCCCGTTCAGCATGCCCGTATCTGTAGGCGCGATCCGAGGAGGCTGTCGCCCCTTCCATGGTTCAGGAGCTACGGATTTGGCGACCGCAGCCCCGTATAGGGAGAAGTCGATGACCTCTGCGAATTCCACGACAGACCCAACCGTTCCCGCCGCCGCGATCAACGGCGACGTGAGGCCGACCGGTCCGAGAGACACCCCGAAATCGGCCGTCATGATGCCACCTCGGCGTGGAGCTGTTGAAGGGGCACCACCGATTCGCTGGAATCTCGTGCAGCCACGATGCTCAGAACAAGTGCCATCCCCCCAGAAGCAGTAGTTACGCAGGTGACTCCATGCTTCGTCGCGGTACGCCGGATCAGGAGCCCGTCGCCCCGCGCCTTGCCGCCTGCTGGAGTGTTGATCACCAGATCGATGGATCCTTTCTGGATCAACGCCACGGCATTCATCGTGCCTTCGCCAACCTTGTCAACATGGATGGTGTCAATGCCGTGCCTCTTGAGAAAGACCGCTGTTCCTGTAGTTGCGTAGATCGTGAAACCGAGAAGTTGGAGTACGACAGCGATGTCCTTTCCCCGCGCTTTGTCCTTGTCGGCGAGTGACAGGAACACGCTCCCACCCTCGGGCACAGTGTGACCAGCGCCCCGCAGTGCTTTGGCGAACGCCGTGTTGATATCAGCTGCAACGCCCATCACCTCGCCTGTTGCCCTCATCTCGGGTCCAAGCATCGTGTCCTCGTCAGGGAAGCGGCTCCAGGGAAGAACCGCCTCCTTGATCGCCGTGTACGGAAGCTCTGGCATGGAATCCGGAATCGCTCCTACGGCCCGCAGGTCTCCAAGGGTCTCCCCCATCATGACACGGGTCGCGAGCTTCGCTATAGGAACCCCGGTCGCCTTCGACACGAAAGGAACTGTTCTCGATGCGCGGGGGTTCGCCTCCAGAACGTATACATCGGAGCCCTGGACAGCGAATTGGATGTTGATGAGTCCACAGACTTCGAGTCCCGATGCGAGTGCATGCGTGTAGGCGATGACATCGTCAATGACCGAGTTCGGCAACGTCGCTGGCGGGATCACGCACGCAGAATCGCCTGAGTGCACGCCTGCTTCCTCCACATGCTCCATCACTCCCGCAACGTAACACTCGGTTCCATCGAATATCGCATCCACATCGACCTCGATCGCGGATTCAAGAAACCGATCGACGAGGAGAGGCGACTGTGACAGGTCGAGTTCCGCTGCATGTGTGCCTGTGTAGATGTCAGAGAGGTAGAGCGACAGATCCTCGACCGAATAGAGAATCCGCATGGCTCGCCCACCGAGGACGTACGAGGGCCGTGCCATGACAGGGAACCCGATTTTGTCGGCCACGGCATATGCCTCTTGTTGTGAACGAGCGATGCCACTTGGCGGTTGAGGTATCCCTGTGGACGAGCACAGCTTTGCGAATCGGTCCCTGTCCTCTGCCATGTCGATAGCGTCTGGAGCGGTACCAGCGATCGGAACGCCTGCCTTTGCAAGCGTATGTGCAAGTCCGAGAGGAGTCTGACCCCCGAGTTGCACGATGACGGCCAACGGCTTCTCGACCTCGACGATCGCAAGCACATCCTCAGCGGTGAGCGGTTCGAAGTACAGCCTCGTCGACGTGTCATAGTCGGTCGAGACCGTCTCAGGATTGCAGTTGACCATCACCGTCTCGTACCCGGCCTCTTCAAGCGCAAATGCTGCATGTACACAGCAGTAGTCGAACTCGATGCCCTGTCCTATTCGGTTTGGGCCTGACCCGAGCACCATCACGGTATTGCTACCGGCTTTCTGGGCTTCGCACTCCTCCTCGTAGGTCGAGTAGAAGTAGGGCGTTGAAGCTTCGAATTCGCCGGCGCACGTGTCGACCGTCTTGTAGGTCACCGCAATGGAGGCATCGGCTCGCTGTGCACGGATACGCTCAACCGTGCTGCTGGCAAGGTAGGCGATCTGACTATCAGAAAAGCCCGCTCGCTTGGCTGTTCTCAGCAAGTGGTCGGTGAGCGGATTCTTCTCGATATCTCTCCGGATCTCGACGATTTCGGCCATCTCAGCGAGGAACCAGGGATCGATCGCTGAGAGCTCAGCGACCCACTGAATGGAGCATCCCCGCCGAAGCGCCTCGGCAACGGCGAAGATCCTGTCTGGCGATGGTGTAGCAACTCGATCAGCCAGGTCCTCGGTTGGCAGAGCCATGAGGGTGCCCTCATCTGGGTCGGCGTTGAGGCCTAGGCGTCCGGTCTCGAGTGACCTGAGTGCCTTCTGAAGCGCCTCGTTGAATGTCCGTCCGATCGCCATTGCCTCACCGACCGACTGCATCGCGGTCGTCAGCACGGGGGCGACGGATGGAAACTTTGCGAAGTCGAACCGCGGAATCTTGACGACGACGTAGTCAAGCGCCGGTTCGAATGAGGCTGGTGTCGCTTTCGTGATGTCGTTGGTGATCTCATCGAGTGTGAGGCCAACCGCAAGCATCGCTGCGATCTTCGCGATCGGAAACCCTGTTGCCTTCGATGCAAGGGCAGACGACCTCGAGACGCGTGGGTTCATCTCGATGATGATCCTCCGCCCTGTTGCGGGGTCAACCGCGAACTGCACGTTCGATCCTCCTGTCTCCACCCCGATCACCCGGAGACACTTGATCGCTTCGTCGCGCATGTCCTGGTACTCGCGATCCGAGAGCGTCATAGCTGGAGCGACAGTGATGCTGTCACCAGTGTGGACGCCCATCGGGTCGAGGTTCTCTATGGAGCACACGATGACCGCGTTGTCTGCGCTGTCACGCATCACCTCGAGTTCATACTCCTTCCAACCGGCGATGGATTCCTCTATGAGAATCTCACCGATCGGCGATGCTGCGAGGCCATTCTTGACAACCTCAACGAACTCCGCTGGAGTGTTGGCGATACCCGTTCCACTGCCACCGAGAATGAAGCTCGGTCTGATCATCACAGGCAACCCCAGGGCTTCAAGAGTGTTCTGTGCGTCCTTGTCCGATGTGACGTAGTGCGCATGAGTTGTGGCGATTCCGGCTTCGTCCATGATTGCCTTGAACTTGCCTCGATCCTCTGCTGCCTCGATGGCAGCAAGCGACGCACCGATCACCTCGACGTCGTACTTCTCGAACACGCCTGCGGCGCCCAACTCCATGGTGACGTTCAGGGCGGTCTGGCCGCCAAGCGTTGGGAGTAGCGCATCGGGGCGTTCACGCTCGATGATCGCGGTTACCGTCGACGCTGCGATCGGTTCGACGTAGGTTGCGTCAGCCATCTCAGGATCCGTCATGATCGTTGCAGGATTGGAGTTGACGAGTATCACTCTGAACCCGAGCGACCTGAGTGTCTTGACGGCCTGGGTGCCCGAGTAGTCGAACTCACAGCCCTGACCGATGACGATGGGACCCGATCCGATGACCAGAATGGATTCGATATCAGTGCGTTTGGGCACGGGCACCACCGATCGCTGCGGTGAATTCGTCGAACAGACCCAGCGTGTCCCTGGGCCCTGGGGCAGCCTCGGGGTGGAACTGCACAGAAGATGCTGTGATCTCCCGGCACGCCATGCCCTCATTGGTGGAGTCGTTGAGGTTCTGGTGGGTCGCCTCGACGACTCCGAAGACGGTCTCGATGGCTGTCGCACCGTGACTCTGGGCGTCAAGCGACGAGGTAGGGTTCTCCGACGTGGCAAAGTCCACAGAGAACCCGTGATTCTGCGCAGTGATCGAGACTGCTCCGTCGGAGAACCGGCGCACGGGATGGTTGCCTCCGTGATGGCCGAACGGGAGTTTGTACGTGCCGAGCCCAAGAGACAGGGCAAGGATCTGGTGGCCAAGGCAGATCCCGAAGATCGGCACAGCCCCGAGCAAGTCGCGTACGGACCCAATGGATGCCACCAAGGGCTCAGGATCTCCGGGACCGTTCGAGAGAAATACTGCGTCAGGGTTCATAGCGAGCACGTCTTTGGCTGCTGTTGTGGCGGGAACAACGGTTACGGACACGCCGCGGGATGTGAATGCTTGAAGGATGTCTCGCTTGACACCGAAGTCGTACACCACGACGCTCCCAGTATCGCCTTCGGCTGGCACGTCGATCACGCGATCCGTGGTAACAGCCGCGACCAGGTTCTGGCCTGACATTGTGGGTGCAGCCCTGGCGATGTCGACGAGTTCGTCCTCATCGACATCTGACCCAAGTGCGGCGGCCATCGAGCCTCGTCGTGTCACGTGGTGAGTCAGCCTGCGTGTGTCCACGCCACTCAACGTGACCACACCGCGGTTCGTGAGGTAGTCGACCAAACTGAGCTCGGATCTCCAGGATGAGGCTGCTCTCGCCATTGATCGCACGATCACGCCACGAGCGTGCACAGTGTCTCGCTGTTCATCGAGACCCGTGGTGCCGTAGTTCCCGACGTGAGGCGACGTGAAGGTGATCAATTGCCCTGCGTAGGACGGATCGGTCACGATTTCCTGGTAGCCGGTCATGGACGTGTTGAACACGACCTCGCCGACGGCGACTCCCGGCGCGCCGACGGACAATCCTTTGAAGATCGTCCCGTCAGCTAACGCCAGCAGTCCGGCGTTCATGAATCGTCCGAATACGTGACGTCGCCGCGCAGCATCGTTGCCAACACCTTCCCTCTCAGCGTTGAGCCAAGGTAGGGAGCGTTCCGGGACATCGACCGCGTCCGGGTTGCCGTCCATTCCAACGTCGGATCGAACACAACGATATTCGCGTCTGCTCCTACCTCCAGTGCCAATCCATGGTCAGGGATGCTGGCGATCTCCGCGGGAATCTGGGACATCGCGGCGAAGAACCTCTTCTGGTCGTCCCCGATCACCTCGTTCGCGACCGAAGCGGCCCATTCGAGGCCTGTCACGCCGTTGGGGGCGTGTTCGAATGGCACTTCCTGTTCGCGGGGCGCATGCGGGGCGTGGTCGGTGCCGACGACATCGATGACACCTGACCTGAGACCTTCGCGGAGCGCTTCCCTGTCGGCCGGGGACCGCAGCGGGGGCATCATCTTGTAGTCGGGGTCCATCGTTGCAACGAACGTGTCATCGAACATCAGATGGTGCGGAGTCGCTTCCGCTGTGACCGCAAGCCCTTGCGCTTTGGCCTGGGCGATGAGTTCAACGCCTCTTGCGCTTGCGATGTGTTGCACGTGGTACCGCACGCCAGTGAGTCTGACCAGGGCGATGTCTCGGGCGATGACGATCTCTTCTGCCTCGGCCGGAATTCCTGCCATGCCGAGGAGGGACGAGACGGGTCCTTCGTGCATGAACCCGTGCCTCGAGAGGTCCGCATCGACCGCGTGCTGGGAGATGACACCGCCGAGGTTCGCTATGTAGTCCATAGCCAGACGAAGCACCGCAGCGTCGTCGACGGAATCACCGTCATCGGTGAACACTCTGACGCCTGCGTCCCACATCTCGTCGATGTGGGACATCTTTTCGCCTGCCCGTCCCATCGTGATCGCACCCGCTGGGAACACATCGGTGAAACCTGCCTGGGCGCCCTTGTGTGCGACGAACATCGCGATCTGGGCATTGTCCGTCACAGGATCGGTGTTCGGCATCGCAACCACGGCACCGTAGCCGCCTGCCGCAGCAGCCTCGGTGCCGGTGGCTATGGTCTCTTTCCATTCGTAGCCAGGCTCGCGCAGGTGGGTGTGTATGTCCACGAAGCTCGGACCGACCCAGGAGCCTCGAGCGTCGACGACCCTGGCGCCTTCGAGGTTCTCCCCGATCTCGGTCACCTTGGTTCCGGTGATCCCGATGTCGAGGGATTCGATACCGTCAGCTGTGAGGATCGATCCGCCTGAGATCACGATGTCATTCATTGGACTCACCTCCAAGCAGGTGGAACAGCACGGCCATTCGGGCAGCGACCCCGTTGGTCACCTGCTGCAGGATCAGGGCCCTGTGGTCGTCTGCAACCTCGTGAGCGATCTCCACACCTCTGTTCATCGGGCCCGGATGCATCACGATCGCGTCGTCCTTGAGCCTGGCGAACCGTTCGTTCGTCATCCCGTACCTCGCCGTGTACTCGGGAAGTGAAGGGAAGACGGAGCCTCCGCCGCGTTCGAGTTGGACGCGTAGCAGGTAGACCACATCCACAGATCCGAGGACAGAGTCGAGGTCTGTGGTCATCTTGACCGGCCAATCGTCTGCGTCGAGAGGCAGCAGCGTCGGTGGTCCCACAAGGATGACCTCCGCTCCGAGTGTCGCCATCGCAAAGATGTCGGAGCGAGCCACACGTGAGTGCTTGATGTCTCCAACGATGGCGATGCGCAGACCGTCAAGGGAGCCGAAGCGTTGCTTGATTGTCAAGCAGTCGAGGAGTGCTTGGGTTGGGTGTTGGTGCGCCCCATCGCCAGCGTTGACTATCGGAATGTCCAGCCACTCAGCGAGTCTCCACGGTGCCCCTGTGGCTCCATGTCTGACCACCATGAGGTCCACGCCCATGGCACGCACGGTCAGTGCGGTGTCCTTGAGGGATTCGCCCTTTGACAACGATGATGTCGATGCGGAGAAGGCCATGGTGTCTGCAGAGAGTGCCTTTGCGGCCTTATCGAACGACATCTTCGTGCGTGTTGACGGCTCGAAGAACATCGTTGCAACCGTCTTGCCCCGCAGGGCAGGGACCTTGGGGATAGGGCGATGCAGTACTTCGTAGAATTCGTCCGCGTCTGTGAGAAGTTCCTCGAGTGTTTCCCTGTCGAGATCCTCTGTTGTGAGTAGGTGTTTCATGCTGAGTCGGCCTCCCCGATCCATACGCCGTCGTTCTCGTCGATCTCGGAGAAGTGAACGGATACCCGCTCTTGCTGGGACGTAGGGATGTTCTTGCCGACGAAGTCCGCCCTGATCGGTAGCTGCCTGTGGCCGCGGTCGACAACGACAGCGAGTTGCACGGCGGCGGGCCTACCGATATCGGTCAGCGCATCGAGGGCGGCTCGTATCGTCCGACCGGTGAAAAGGACATCGTCGATGAGTACCACGGTCTTGGCATCGATGTCGTCGGGGATGATTGTGGGTCCCAGCCTGGTGCGAGGTCTCAGATCGAGATCGTCACGATACAGTCCAATGTCGAGTGACCCTGCTCTGACCGGCCGGTCTTCGATGCTCGAGAGTTCAGCAGCGAGGCGGTCCGCGAAGGGTTTCCCTCTGGTCGGTATGCCGAGAAGAATGACTCCGTCAAGGCCCTGGTTACGTTCGAGGATTTCATGGGCGATGCGGCGGGTAACCCGCACGAGATCGTCCTGGGTCATGACCTGTCGCATGGTGCTCCCTCAGATACAACAAAGCCGCACACCTGGGTGTACGGCACGAAATGTGTGCTCATGGCTACTTCCTTGTCGGCCTCACTGGACCGGGTTAAAGGGTGTCTGACGCGGTCAGAATAACACGCGTGTGAGTCGAGCGATCGTCGTGGCGAGAAACAGCTTGCTTCGCTAGGAGCGTGGGTCAGTATTCGTCAGCGGTGGGTTCTCGCGTTTGTGGTTGGGTTCTACAAGAATGCGGGGTATGAACAACGACTTTGGTGATGATGCTCTTTTCGGCTCTCCTGTCATGGATGTGGGTGGACGGGTGTTCGTTCGTGGGGTAGGTGGAGTTCGATGGGTCCGCATGTGAGCATGACGAGGGCGAGTGCTGCGT
>Ga0190293_1000053_pt1 | contig 40219 bp, 34 predicted proteins | sample 48693001_MG_FD_161671 | JGI IMG/M metagenome (GOLD analysis project Ga0190293, IMG submission 161671) | Hydrothermal vent microbial mat bacterial communities from Southern Trench, Guaymas Basin, Mexico - 4869-30-0-1_MG | ecosystem: Environmental > Aquatic > Marine > Hydrothermal vents >...
CCGGGAAGCGCTCCTTCTCTTCTTGCTTCCCTTAAAAAAGCCTCTTTATTAGCTTCTATTTCCGTCAAATTTGCCTTAAGCTCACTTATCTGTTTGGTCAGGCGGTCAATGTTCATTTTTATTTGCTGTTGTAAAGATGGTGTTGAAGCGACCAGAAAATTTGATGATGTTCTGTTCAGAGCACTTTGAGATTCCTGAATACTTTTTTTTAGTCCTTCAATATTTTTATTAAGTATATTTAATCTGTTTCTCCAATATTGTTCCGTACTCTTCGGGTCAATCTTTTTTTTGGTAGTTTTTGATGTTTTGACTTCAGTGGTTTTTACTTTATCTGACTCTACAAATGTTTTACTCTTTTTTAAAGAATATTCAATGAGTTTATCATTTGTCAGAACATATTTAGATTTTGCGAGTTTTTTCCTTCTCTCTTTTTCCTTTTTTTGTATCTCTACAAGGTTCAGGGAGTCGGAAGCAAGAAAAAAAGAAAATATAAGGAGAAAAAATATTAAAATTAATTTTTTCATCTTCCTATTACTTGAATATCCACCCTTCTGTTCTTCCGCCGGTTAATTTCTGTACTATTATCAAAAGGTGTATCCTTCTCACCGTAGAAATATGTTTCGATAAAATCAGGAGCGATATCAAGATTGCTCACAATATATTCTTTTACCTCTTCCACCCTTTTCTTTGAAAGCTCGAGGTTATAATCTACCCCTCCGATACTGCAGGCATAACCCCTGAGTATGATAACAAATTCTTTTTTTGAACCGATAAATTCCTTCATCTGCAGAAACTTCTCTTCTATTTTGTCTTTCAACTTATATTCATCAAGCGGGAAGAGGGTTGTAAAATCAAATGTTTCTTCAGTTGATGATATTTCTTCCGTAATATGTTTACTATCTTTTATCAATGGCAATTTACTGTCATCGGTATCGGTTATCATCACTTCAGGAAGAACTGTCAGATATGCACCTATTTCAATAGGAAACGCAGAGTCAATTATCTTGACCGTCGAATTTGAATTCTGGGGTTTAATTACTATACCGCTGCCAATTATAATTTTGGGTAACCTTTTTTTAACTATTTTATAAAACAGGACAAAATCACCTTTTGAGACCTCTCCTTTGCCAAGATCAACAGCAACTATATTTCCTGAAGCACTAACGACTCTCTCAAGATCAATATCATCTCCGGCATATACGACTCTTCCGGTCATTTGAGATTCCGGCAGTTTACTCCGCTTGTAATCGATACTGCGCCTGACAACCTGCTCCTCGCTCTTAAAGGGAATCAGATAATCAGTCAAAAGCACATGGAAACAGGAATTTGTAACTTCTACAATAGAGTATCTCTCATACAGGGTTACTATTTCAACAATTCCTTTATAGAGGAAGAGAGTGCCGAGCGATCTGTGAGTAAGAGGGTTAATGATCTTAGCTCCCTGGGCAACCACACGGAACTTGTCTCCTTCTTTCAAACCACTACTTTCTCCTCTGTTTATAATAAGGCGGTCATTAGTTCCGAAAACAGTCTTCTCATCCATGTCAACACTTTTAACGATCTTTATATCCTTTGAAATTCTTTTTTTAATTTCATAAGAACAATTCAAGTCTGTCTCGGATATCAGAAGGAACTTATCTTTAGTAAGCTGAGTATCATCGAAAACATATTTTTTTTGTGTTGAAAAAACAGTGCAAAATAGCATTAGAAATAAAATTAATAAAATACTTGTTTTTTTCATCCCCTTCTCCTGTCAAACAAATTTGAAATTACACTTCCCCTAAAAATCCAGATACACATTCAATAATGTCCTATATTTAAATAGAATATTTATATTTTTTTGTCAAGTTTTAACATTTATCCGGCAAACACAGGAATTGACATCATTTATTTATTGTAGTAATTATTTTAAATCGAGAAAAAAAATTTATTTTTAGTTAACGAAGCTCCTATACCAATATTTTTGCGCAAAATATATTCAGAAAATCTTTCAGGAACCCTGGCTGTCAGTGATGAAAATTATCAAAAAAATATATATTTTAAGAATGGGTCTATTCTCTATGCAGATACAAATTTGATCCAGGAAAGACTGGGAGAGATCCTGTTCAAAGCGGGAATGATCACGAGGCAGGAATTCTGGAATATTCACAAAATGATCGAAGGAAAGAACCAGAAGATCGGGAAACTGCTTGTGGAGAATAAAGTTCTTACTGAAAGAGAGGTTTTTCAGGGTATACTGCTTCAGATAAAATCTATTGTTCTTTCACTATTTTTTGTCAATTCCGGAAAATGGAATTTTGAAGAAAAGGCACCCGTGGTCCCGGATGATTCAAAATTTGATATTAACCTTGCAAAGATTATTTATGAAGGTGCAGCCAGATATATTCAAAATTTAAACATTTATATAAATCAGTATTTTTCAAAATCTCCGAGAGTTCTGGATATGTCAGAAAAAATTAAAGAGGTATTGCCGGAAAAACTTGTTAAGTTCCATAAATCTCTCAGTAAGTTCATAAATAAATCAAATGAAGAAATACCTGTAGAGTTGGGAATATCTGAAAAAGAGTATTGGGTGAACATTCTACCTCTCTTCCTTCTCGGAATTGTAGATTTTGAAACTATTGAAATAAAAGAAGAGGACAGGAAGAACATAGAAAAAATAGTCGGGCTGTATAATAGAATAAAAGAAGAAAAATTAAACTATTATGAGATATTCGGTTTGAAATCTGATGCATCTTCAGATGATATCAGGAATTCATATTTTGATTTTGCAAAGAAATATCATCCGGACAGGATCGCAAATGCACCTGATCCGGAGCTGAACGAAATGGCAAATTTCGTATTTTCAGAGATCAACAGAGCATACGATACTCTTAGCGACATTGATAAGAGGCGCCAATATGATATTGATAAGATAAGCAATAATGGTGATGATGCAACTGGTCCGGATAAAGCAATTGAGCGGGCTTCTCTTCTACACCGGAAGGCCAAAACTTTATTTAATCAAAAAAATTATTGGGAGGCCACTACATTGCTTGAAGAAGCAACAAGGCTTAATCCTGAGAGAGGGGCTTTTTTTCTTTTACTCGGAATGTCTCAAATGAATATTCCCACAATGACCAGAGCTGCGGAAAAAAACCTTACAACGACTACACAGCTGGATCCGTGGAGTCCTGAAGCTTTTGTCGCCCTCGGACTTCTTTTTCTAAATGAGAATATGACAAAAAGGGCTGAAGGGTTTTTCAAAAAGGCCATTTCAATTGATCCGGAAAATACAATTGCAAAAAAAAGATTAAAAGAAATTGAGAAAGAATCTTCAAAAGGTATAAAAAAAGGCTCTATTTTCAGGAAAAAATAGATCTATTTCAAAGCACTCTCAAGAATTTCAGAAACTTTATCAGTTAATTTTTTTACATCTGAAATAATTTCAGAAGAATCCTTTTTCATTTTCTCAACAAAAGACTGATCATCTATACCTTCAAGGTTAATCAATACATTGTAATATGCTCCGGCTGCTGCTGCCATTGATGTCAGGCCCGCCACACCTGAATCGGAAAGCGAATTCGTATTTCCGGAAGACGCTACTTCAAGTGCCAGTTCAGCTGCATCTTTTGCTCTCTCCAGGACCGAGAAGGGGATCATTGTTGCCTCAATCGTTGCATCTTTAATTGCTTTGTCTCTTATTTTTTTTTCCTTATCATCCTTTTTCGGAAGGGAAAATGCGTCCATAATCTTGTTGAATGCAATCGTATCTCTATCGATTGCATCAATAAAAATCCTGTTCAGCTCCTGACCGGATTCCGAAATCGTTATCATTTTTTCTCTGACATTCTTGTATTTCAATTTCCCCACAGTCAAATTTCCAACCATTGCGCTTAGTGAAGAAGATAGAGCGCCACAAAGTGCAGCCACACTTCCACCACCGGGAGCAGGAGAATTTGAGGAAAGTTCTTCAATGAACTCATCAATCTTCATCGATACGAGATTGCCGGGCTTTCTGAACCTGTATTCAATTATTCTTTCATCAATATTAAACTCGGAAACTTCATTCAATCCCAAACTTTGTACAGCAATTCTTAATATCTCTTTTTCAGAAACTCCGGTTGAAGAGCCCTGTTTCTTCAGATAATGAATTCCTGCATCAAGGAGGGCTTTAAGAGGAATAAGGCCGACCATTTCACTTCCGGTCACCCTTGCCCCGAATTCAGCAGCAAGCCGTTCAGACTCATCAAATATTTTATAAAGCGGGGATTCATTAAAATCGAGAATATTGACTGTTACCTGTGCCATATTATATTCATCAATATACCAACCCATCCCCTGAACACCTTTAAAAAGTCCGGGGATGGCCTTTTTTTCACCAGTCTCTTTATTCTTAACAACTCTGCCCTTCTCACGAATCCTTTTTGCGATCTTATTAGCTGTTTTTGTCTCTTTCGTATTAAGATTAATATTGTAAGCGATCAAAAACCCTCTGGCACCCACAACCGTAGCACCACTTCTGCTGTTAAAAACCGGTTTTCCGAAATCCGGAACAAAATCTTTCCTCTTCAGTTTTTCCGGAAGAGCTTCATATTCACCTTCGCGTATATCAGGCATTCTCTTTCTATCCGGAGTTGAAGCTGAGTTTGCATAAAGAAATACAGGAATCCCGAGTTCTTCACCAACCCTTTTCCCGACTTTTTTTGAGACCTCTATACAATCTTCCATTGTGACACCGGATACAGGAACAAAAGGGCAAACATCGGTAGCACCCATTCTTGCATGAGCACCTTTATGTTTTGACATGTCAATGAGTTCAGAAGCCTTTTTGATTGACAGAAATGCTGCCTCCGCTACACCTTCCGGACTACCGGCGAAGGTAACAACTGTTCTGTTCGTATCTTTACCGGGATCAACATCAAGCAGAACTACCCCTTCAACACTACGGATCTCATCGGTAATCTTACCGATTAATACCATGTCTTTTCCTTCTGAAAAATTTGGAACACATTCAATAATTTTTTCCATTATTACTCCTGATTGATATAATTAATCTCTTGATTTTCGGTTTTTCTCTCTCCACTCATAAATTTTTTTATGATCACCCGAGAGAAGCACATCCGGAACACCCACGCCTTCAAAATCTCTGGGCATTGTATACTGAGGATATCCATATTGATTGTCTATATAAAATGAATCTGTTTCGACAGATTCTCTGTTTCCAACTACTCCTTCAATCATCCTTCCCACGCTTTCCATAAAAACTCCGGCAGCAAGCTCTCCACCCATTATCACATAGTCGCCGATAGATATCTCCACATCTACATATTTATCAATGAATCTCTGGTCAATACCTTCATATCTGCCACATATCAGGATATGATGATCTTTAGTTGAGTGTTCTTTAACTTTCTTCTGTGTAAGTTTTTCTGCATAAGCGGAAAACAAAACAACCTGGCCATCCCCTTTTTTTTTGATATGATCAACAACATTTCGGAGTGGTTCGGGAGTCATTACCATACCTGCGCCACCACCATACGGCCGGTCATCGGTCTTTCTGTGTTTATTGTCAGTATAATCTCTCAGATCATACACATCAATATTAATAATCCCGTTATCAACAGCTTTTCTGAGCAAACCTGATCCGGTAATACCATTGATCAATTCTGGAAATATTGAAACTACCGAGAAGTATTTCATTTGTTCAGGTTTTTTAAACCGTCAGGGGGATCAATGAGTATTGTTTTTTCTGACGAATTAATTTTCAGTATTATTGAATCATCAAAAGGGATTATGATGTATTCTGTACCATCAAAGGTTTCAATCATCTTATTCGGCCCTGCCAGATCAACTTTACAAACTTTTCCCCAGCCGAGTCCGCTAACATCAAAAACCAAATATCCTTCCAGGCTGAGAGAAGAAATATCCGATCTGAGTTCTCCGTAATAAACATCGTACCCTACAAGTCCGAGTGCATCATTAATTGAATTTGAAATATCAAATTTTGCTATCAAAGATGATCCTCTTTCAGAATATGATTCCATTTTAGTTGTTTTAGTATGCTTTTTTGATTTTAACTTGAATTCTCCGGAAAAATCTATATTTGAAAGATTTATCTCAGGAGAGATTTTACAAATAACCTCTCCTTTATTTCCCCGGCTTTTAGATATTTTACCTAATAAAACCAATAACTATTTTTCTTCTCTATCGAAATTTTCAATAATTTCGAGATTAAATCTCCGTCTCTGTTTCATTCCTGCAGCAGCAAGGATGGTCCGGATAGCTCTTGCAGTTCTTCCCTGTTTTCCAATAACTTTACCTAGGTCAGACTGGTCAACTCTTAACTCAAGTATGGTCGTCTGCTCTCCATCGATCTGCGTAACCTTTACTTCATCAGGATTATCCACTAATGCCTTACAAACTGTCTCAACGAGTTGTTTCATTATCCCTCCTTAGTTTTCAGTATTGACCTTCTTTAACAAAGATTTAACTGTAGCAGATGGCTTTGCTCCCAACTTAATCCACTTATTATATTTTTCCATATCAATCTTCACTTCAGGATTTTCCGGAAGAGGATTGTAGATGCCTATCCTTTCAATATACCTTGATTCCCTCGGTTTCCTTTTGTCAACTGCAACTACTCTGTAGAAAGGTTTGTGTTTTGTTCCCATGCGTGTTAGTCTAATTACAACCATTGTAAAACTCCCTGTTTAATAAGCGTTAATCTACCCCATTTTAGACGAAAAGTCAAATTTTTGCAGCATTTTCCTAAAAAAGGGTTTTTTCATAAATTTCTTCATCTCGAAGTATTGTTTTAACAATTGATTAACTTCCTGAACGGTTCTCCCGGATCCCTTTGCAATTCTAGATCGCCTTTTTCCATTTATTATTTTCGGCCTCTCTTTTTCAGTTCTGTTCATCGAATTAATAATTGCAATTGTATGTGTTATCTTTTTATCATCAGCTTCAACATTCCTGTTTGCGGGGATTCCCATGTTGGGCATCATTCCCATGATGTCTGAAACAGAACCCAACTTCTGGATTTGTTTCAATTGTGAAAGAAAATCATCAAGAGTGAACTCGTTCCTCATCATCCTCTTGGCCATTTTCTGAGATTCATTCTCATCAAACTCTTTTTCCGCTTTTTCTATAAGAGTTAGAACATCTCCCATTCCGAGAATTTTTGATGCAATTCTGTCAGGAAAAAATTGTTGGAAATCGCTGTATTTTTCTCCTGTTCCGATAAATTTAATGGGCTTACCTGCAACCTTTACAATAGATAGTGCAGCCCCTCCTCTTGTATCAGAATCTATCTTTGTGAGTAAAACCGAATCAATCCCGATCTCCTTTGAAAAACTGAGAGCAGAATTAACCGCATCCTGACCTGTCATTGAATCTGCAACAAAAATTGTTTCAACAGGATTCAGGATAGATTTAACGAGCACTAATTCTTTCATCAGATCTTCATCAATATGAAGTCTTCCGGCTGTATCGGCAATGACATAGTCATATCCCAACTCTTTTGATTTTGTGAGGAGATTTTTAGCAATCTTTTTAGGATCTTTGTATTCAGATTCAAAAAAATTAACTCCAATCTGATCCGCTATGGTTTTAAGCTGTTCTCCTGCGGCCATTCTTTTAAGGTCAAATGAACATAGAACCGATGATTTCCCTTTCTCCTTAAGAAAATGTGCAAGCTTACCGGCAGAGGTGGTTTTGCCTGTTCCCTGAAGCCCGGTCAACATTATTACAGCTGGTTTTTCTGAGGTTTTATTCAGATCGCTGACTCCGGTGCCAAGTATACTTTCAAGTTCATGTCGTACAATCTTAATTATCTGCTGATAGGGATTCAGGCTCTCCTGAACCTTTGCTCCAAGCGCTTCTTCTTTAATTTTACCGATAAACTCTTTAACAACTCTGAAATTTACATCTGCTTCAAGAAGTGATAATTTAATCTCTTTCAACGCTTTCTCAATATTTTCCTCGGTAATCTTTACTTCACCCTTTAAATATTTGAATACTTTATTGAACCTGTCGCTCAGATTTTCTAACATCATTTTCCTCTTTCGGAATTTATACCATAAGTTTTTCCGTACTCCACTATTTCTACGCTATTGACACCGATAGAAAGCAGTTCTGATCTTAAATTCACCAGGCTTTTATTTTCACCATGAACAAGGAATATTTTTTTCAGTCTTTTCAGATCATAACCCGATACCCACTCTTTGATCTCATTGTAATCTGCATGAGCTGAGAATGCATTAAGTTTTTCAATTTCCGCATTTACTTCGTAGTTCTTTCCGAATATCTTAATACTCTTCTCACCCTCCACCAGCTTCCGTCCAAGTGTATGGGCAGCCATAAAGCCGACAATGGTTATTATAGCTCTTTTATCTTCAATATTATTTTTAAGATGGTGAAGAATCCGGCCGTTTTCCGCCATTCCGCTGGCAGAAATAATGATCATCGGCCCCTTTTTAGAATTTATCTCCTTTGACTCTCTTACAGACTGAACATAGTTGATGTTATCGAATCCGAAAGGATTGATATTATTGGAAGTAAAATCTTCATAAGTTTCTTTATCAAAACATTCAGAGTGGATCTTAAAAATGGATGTTGCATTTACAGCCATCGGAGAATCGACATAGATCGGAATTCTCGGGATCCGGTTCTCCAATTGCAGGAGGTGAAGAATATATATGATCTCCTGAGTTCTCTCAATCGTAAATGCCGGGATTATGATCTTTCCACCTGTCTTTACCACTTTTTTTACAATTCCAGCAAGCCTCTCACCTCCTGAACCGACCGATTCATGAAGCCTGTCGCCATAAGTACCTTCAAGTACAAGATAATCCAGATCATACATTGTCTCAGGATCTTTCAGGATCGGCAGATTTTTTCGCCCGAGATCTCCCGAATAACCGATTTTCAGCCCTTCTCCAACGGTTAAACAAATCATAGATGAACCGAGAATATGGCCTGCATCAAAAAATTCAGCTTTAAAACCGTCTACAGGGATAAACTCTCTTCGATTATTGATAGTAACAAATTGCTGAAGAGTTTTAATGACATCCGAGGAATCATAGAGGGGTTCATAAACTTTCAGATTCCGGTCAGGATATTTCATGGCTTTATCTCTCAGGTATTCACTATCCTTCTGCTGAATGTATGCACTATCAAACAATATTATGTTGGCTATATCTCTTGTTGCGGGAGTTGAGTAAATATTTCCGGAAAATCCGTTGTTCACCATAACAGGCAGAGCACCGGAGTGATCGAAATGACCGTGAGTTAAAAGGATACAATCTGTTTTTGACGGATCAAAAGGAAGAGTGTGATTCTTCTCATATGATTCCGCCCTTCTCCCCTGGAACATTCCGGAATCTATCTGAATTGTTTTTCCATTGTATTCAATAAAATGTTTTGAGCCTGTAACTTCGTTGCAGGCTCCATGTGAGTAAAGTATAATATTATTATCTTTCATAACTTCTTTATACTCCCAATTCATACTAAATTCAATAATTATCTCTGTTTTACATTGGATCAACAAAGGTGCTATAATCGAGGCCAGAGAGATCATAATGGAACTTTTACCAAAGCGGGACATTCTAAAACGACGTGGTTTAACCTTCTTCGTGGCCAGAATAATTTCAAACTGGGGGTATAGGAGCCTTACCCATGCTCACGTTGAATTTGAAGAAGACCTTATAAGCCTGAAACAAAAGGGCTCGGTATTCCTCTATAACGGATTTCACAGGAGCCTGTGGGAAACAACTGGTATGCTGTCTGCGCTGAATTTGAACAAACTTCCTATTCCGGTAGTGGGAATGGGCGATAATCTGATAAGGGGAAAACTGTTTGTAACTCTGGCTAAAAACACAAGTGTATTTCTTGTGAAAAGGGGAAAAACACGGAGAGAAATTGTTGAGTCTGCAAAAGAGCTCAGAAATAATATGTACAGTTTTATGGTATACGGAAGAGATGTCCTCCTGTTTCCCGAGGGGACCAGAACAAGCATTCCGCGGACCGGAGAATACGGCGGGTTTTTCCCGACTTCTTTTGACGCCCTTCTTCAGTATGAAAAAGACAAAGATACCATAGATCCGAATATAAAAGGGGTCGAAAAATTTGATTCTTATATTATTCCGTTTAATTGTGATTATTCTTTTATCCGTGAAGGTGGTGAGCTTGTCGGTTTCGGATCAAATACACCAAGAACATTAAAAGTCTATGATTCTCTGAAAATGTTAAAGCACATAAAAGATGTATATATATCATTCGGCTCTCCTGTTAAGGTTTCAGAACACCTTGAGAAAACAAGAAAGGAAGTTTCAATAATGATAAGGAATAAGTGCCTTGAACTGGTTAAGATCCTCCCGGTCAATGTTGTAGGGAAGGCAATTCTGGAATCTTTGAATGAGAACCGCTCAGATATGGGCACTATTTATAAAAAAATCGAATCTGTTAAAAAAAGCCTGAATGATCATAAGGAAAAATTCAGAGGATTCCCGGATGGCAATAATCCCGAACACATATTTCAAATAGTTTCAAAATCAATTCCTGATTTCAGAAAACCTTCAGCTAAAAAACTTCCTCTGTATAAATTATATTCTGATTATATCGGACATTACTTTTCCTGATATATTGCCTGAAAATGTTTCCATTATAGGTCAAAATTTTCTTAACATTAAAAAAAGTAGGACATTTAAGTAAAATAATTTCAATCAGAGCTAATTGAAAAAATAGATTTGTTATGAAGTTTAGCGAAATTTTTCATGGCAAAGTATCTGAGTAAAAAAACCGGAAACGTAGCCTCAGTGCTACATTAAGGATTTTTTTGTGAAGATGGGAAGTCATGGAGAATTGCAGCAAACTGCAATAGAATGTATTTTTGCAATTGGCTCAATCAGATATGGAATTAAATTTGCATAGTTGATTCGGAGAAAAAAATGCTAAAGATTACCAAAATCATAATTATTATATTTCTTATAACAGTATTCACACAAAGCTGCAAAGATCCTTCACTGGATTTCGAGTGGTTCCTTTTCGAAGCAGAGGGGTCCTATTCAGCAGAAGATAATACCAGCTACCTTAGATTGAATGCACGGGTTGAGATAAATCAATCATCAGTGAACATAAATCCTTCCCGTTCTACTGATTCAACACATTTTATGTATGCATCGGTTGCGAATTGGAATTATCGTGTTTATTCAGGAGATCAGCTTGTTTTTGAAATAACCCGATTTAATATTGAGCAGCTTTTTGGAGATATTCATCTCAATGTAGCATTGGACCGAATGGATTATCTCTGGGTTGCAATAGAATCAGAAAGCCCGCTTGAAGGTGATATTTTTAACGGAATGAATCCGGATTCAGTTGAAGTAGAAATGACAATTTATGATAATGGTGGTGGAGGTTATTCTGTATTAAATACGATCCCTTTTACATTCAGCAGAAATTAAGTTTTATCCCTGATCGATAATCAGGAGGAGAACTGTACGTTATTCTTCAATAATTGTTAAAAAACTGATAAATCATATATAATCTTTATGTGAGAATCTCTACATATTTGATAAGCTTTCTTCTTTTCTGCTTCCCCTTAACAGGGTTGAACCTTAAAACACCCCTCCAGCAGAGCATGCATACAATCTGGACAGCTAAAGACGGGCTCCCTTCAGATTCGATAAATGATATTATTCAGGACAAATCCGGATACATATGGATAGGAACATTTAACGGCCTTGTAAGATTCGATGGGATCAATTTCATTACTTTTTCAAAATATGAAGAAAACGGATTTGAAAGCAATTCGGTTACTACCCTCCTGGAAGGGACAGGGGGGAACTTGTGGATCGGTACAAATGGTGAGGGAATTGCAAAATATTCTAATAATAAATTCACTATGTTCAACAACTCCGATCTGAAAGACAAGGTTATTAAATCTCTTTCAATTGGCAATGAAGGGTATTTATGGATCGGTACGGGAAATGGATTATTAAAAGCAAATAAAAATGGACTTACATCTATTCCGTTAAACGGGATGTTCAGTGAGAAGAGTATTGAAATGATCTATCATGACCCGGAAGGCCATCTGTGGGTATCAACCCCGGAAGGCGGAGTAGCCGTGTTTTTTGAGGAAAGCAGGAAAAATATACCTGTCCTGAACAAAATTGAGAATACTGTTATCACTTCCGTATTAAAAGATAACAACGGAAATATATGGATAGGAACAAAAAATCATAGTCTCTTTTTAATAAAAAACGGTGTGTTGTCCGACTTTAAAGATCAAAAAGATTTTAAAGCAAAAACAATAACCTCTATTATGCAGGGAGAACAGGGATGTGTATGGATAAGCACCGATTCCGGATTATTCAGACATTATGATGATAAGTTCCATCAATATTCGGAAGAGAATGGATTAAGCAATAATCAAGTATCAAAAATACTCGAGGATAAAGAGGGGAGTGTCTGGATCGCTACATCCAGAGGAGGACTTAATAAATTAAGTGAAGGGAAATTCACTTCTTTAACTTCAAAACAGGGATTAATTCACAACAAAGTGAATTCCATTCTTCAGGTAGATAAAAATGTGTGCTGGATAGGTACAGACGGGGGACTTTCTATCCTGAAAAACGGAAAGTTTATCAGGCTTAACATTACAGACTTCCTCAAAGGGGTAAGGATCCGACATATTAACAAGGATTCAGGCGGGAAAATCTGGATCAGCACTTATAGTGATCTGGGTATTGTTACATTTAAAAACGGAAGAATAGACAATTACACTTCCGAAAATGGACTTTCAAGTGACAGATGCAGGATGTCAATCGAAGATTATAAAGGTAATATATGGATTGGAACATCAAATGGCCTGAATGTAATAAAAGATGGTACAAAAATAAGAAAATTTACAAAGAATGACGGACTTTCAGATAATTATATTCTGAGTGTTTTTGAGGATTCCCGAAAAAATTTGTATATTGCAACAAACGGGGGCGGCATATCAATATTTAAAGATGGTACGTTCAGGACCCTTGAAGCCGGGGACGGGCTGGCTTCAAATATTGTTTTCCGTATCTATGAGGATTCAGATAACATAATGTGGATCTCCACATCAAAAGGATTATCAAGATACGACCGGAAAAATTTTTTCAACTATTCAGAAGTAAACGGTCTCCCTGAAAACGCAATTTTTCAGGTTATAGAAGATGACGAGGGGAGACTCTGGATGATTGCCGAACCTGGAATTTATATTGTAAACAAAGATTCTCTTAATCAGATCGCTAAAGGTAAATCAAAACTTACTAAAGTTACATTATATAACGACCTTGACGGCCTGCTTGATTCACCAACACCTGTTTCATGGGCAACAAGATCCAGTGAAGGAGTTAACTGGTTCCCGACATTAATGGGCATCGCTTCGATAGATACATTACATATCCCTGTAAATGAAAAACCACCCCCACTCCTTGTTGAGATGGTAAAGATCGACAATAGAAATTATTCCCCATTGCAAATCAGGGTTTTATCACCGAATTATAAAAGACTTACCTTCGCATTCACTGCACTAAGTTATGTGATCCCTCATAAAGTTCAATATATGTATAAACTTGAAGGATTCGATGAGAGTTGGTCAGGCCTGACAACAAAGAGGGAAGTATCATATACGACATTACCCTCGGGTGAATATACTTTCAGAGTTAAAGCAGTAAATAATGACGGTATCTGGAATACCGGTGATATAAAAGTGAAGTTCCTGCAAAAACCTTTCTTTTATAAAACCTTATGGTTTAATGTTCTTATATTCCTGGTAGTGATCGGAATCATAGCCCTTCTACTCGGATTAAGGATCAGAAGATTAAGAAAAAGGAGTTTGGAACTTGAAAAACAGGTTGCGGAAAGAACTGCAGAACTTGAAACTACCGACAGGATCGTAGCTAACATTAACAAAGAGATAAATTTTGATAAATTGCTCAAAGTTCTTTTGCAGCAAACGATGATCATGTTCCCTCAGGCTGAAAAGGGGGCAATCTTTATTTTCAACAAGTCAAATAACATGCTGGAACCAAAAATTTTAATAGGAGATGATAACGGTGATATTTCCAGAAGTAGTTTAGCCTTTGATGAATCCTTCGAAAATTTTTTTGAAAATGGAATAGAATATGAAAATGGAATATTTATTCTGAAAGAATTGGCAAAACTTCAACTTCCGGAAAAACTTAAAAACATTGACCTGCCGGAATCCATTATCGCAATGACAATAATGTCCGGGGAAACTCTGGAAGGATTTTTTGTCCTGGGAAACATGAACAATACTGATGCTTTTACCAAAACTGATGCAAAAAAAATGATGAGGATAAGAGAGCATACAATTTCAGCAGTATTTAAAGCAAAAACACATCAGAAGCTGGAAGAGGCAGCAACCATTGACCCGCTGACATCTCTTAATAACAGAAGAAAAATGATAGAGATTCTGGAGAGTGAATTAATAAGATATGAAAGGACAAATAAATCTTTTTGTATAGTAATGTGTGACATTGACCACTTTAAGAAATTTAATGATACTCACGGCCACGATTGCGGTGATTTTGTCCTTGTTGAAATTTCCAGGCTGATCAAAAAATCTATCAGGAAACAGGACTATGTCGGGAGATGGGGCGGGGAAGAGTTCCTCATGATATATCCCGAAACTGAGATCGATGGAGGTAAAATTGTTACTGAGAAGGTCAGGTCCATGATCGAAAACACTGTATACAATTTCAGTAATATTGCACTTGGTGTTACAGCAACATTTGGAGTAGCAGTATACTCAAGGGGAAAATCTATCGATTCCGTTATAAAAGAAGCTGATGATGCCCTGTATCAGGGAAAACAACGGGGCCGCAACCTTGTTATTACGAATATATTAAACCAGGCTTAAAAATTCAGGTTTTCGATATCTGTTCCCAAAGCTTTCTTTATATCTTCAGGAGTAATAGGTGTGGAATAAAAACGGACACCAATCGCATCGCATATCGCATTTGCAATAGAACCGATAGTAGGAACAACGGGCATTTCTCCCAAACCCCGTACTGTACCTCCGGGTTGCAGATTATCATGAAACTTAATATCTATAATCGGAGGAACATCAGAGAAGCGGGGGATTCCGTATTCACCAAGATATTCAGTATAGGTTCCCCATCCATCCATATCTATTTTCTCTCTCAATACATACCCTATACCCATTATTATTCCGCCTCGTATTCCGACTACGGCTGTCGGTTCATTAACCACAATACCTACATCAAATGCTGCACAGATTTTTTTTACTTCAATCTGCCCTGTTACTCTATCAACTCTGACTTTTGCTGAAATAACTCCAAGCTGAGCACCTCCATGCTTTACCATGGCAATCCCGATCCCTTCATTCCCTTCCTGGCCTTTATTATTGTCACTATATTCTATGTTTTCTGCAACGCTATCTATCAAGTTAACAAAAGCGGGATATTGAACATTAATACGTCTGAATTCAAAGGGGTCCAATCCAATACGATTGGCCATCATGTCTACATGACTCTCAATTGCAAAACAGGTCTGAACATAACTGGTTCCCCTGACAACAGCTCTGTGATATGGAATATTTCCTTTAAAGGCTCTGGTGAGAACATTCGGGATATCATATACAAATGTAGAGCCTTCTGCCAGGTCATCATAACTATCAATCTTTCGGGCAATCATTTTTCCATTTGAATCAACTCCACTTGTAATATCAATCACCACAGCAGCTTTAAAATGTGATCTCAATTGAAACTGATCCTTACGGCTGTATATAAGTTTAATCGGAGCTTTTGCAAAATTGGAAATTGCTGCTGCTTCCGAGTTGACAGTATTACCAATTTTTCCTCCAAAAGCTCCTCCTGCCGGTTGCGCAATCACCCTGATGTTGGTTTCATTTGTTTTAAGTTCTGTAGCAATTTGACTTCTCTGTTTGTGGGGCCATTGTGTACTGGCCCATACATTCCATTTCCCCGAATTGTTATCATAAGCTGCCAGAGATGTATCTGTTTCAATAGCAGCATGAGTGATATACTGGGTATAATATGTTTCAGACAGAACTACAGCACTGGATTTCAGAGCTGTTTCAACATCACCTTCATCCTCTTTAACTTCCTGAAGGTGGGAACTCGCTCTCAATTCTTCCTCAATATTTAGTTCTTTTGCTCTGGTCGGAGTCCTCCATTCGGCTTCAACGAGGGACAATCCCTTTGTCACATCTGAATATCTTTCTCCAATTATAACAACTCTTCCGCCAATACCTTCAACCGCTTTAATTCCCTCTATTTCTTTGGTTTTTTCATCATTAATAGTTTCCAGAAGGGTAATGCTCTTGTGATAAGGCGGGGTTTTAAATCCTGCATACAACATTCCGGGGATTTTCAGGTCATTAACATATTTAAGTGCACCTGTAACTATGTCGATTCCATTCACATTAAGTATTTTTTTGTCAATATATTGTTTGGTTGAAACTGTCGAATCAGGATTCACTCTGATCACAACCGCTTCTCCGGTTGAAATTTCAGAATAATTAAGAAATGTTTTATCATCTCCTTTTATCTTTATTTTCCCGGATTTGAATTCCAGGCTGTCTGAAGCGATTCCGAATTTTGTTGAAGTGCTATTTACAAGGTAATTTTGAATTTTCAGACAGGCATGCCAGAAACCCCAGCCAACAACCCTGCAGGCTGCACTTCCAATGGTGGGTCCGTCATCCGGACACTGATCAGTATCACCCTGAATAATTGTCAGCTGTTCGGGTTCAATCTCAAGCCCCTGAGTAACAACTGCAGTAATAACTGTTTTTAATCCCTGCCCAAGTTCCGTCCGTCCTGTAAACACCCTTACGTTTTCTCCCGGATCAAAAACTATCCAGTTTGTATAATCAGTATCTGTATAATCTGCAATACACTCGGGTTCTCTTTCGAGCGGGACAGGTCCGAACGAGGAGCTTCCAGTTCTATTTTCCGCTAAAATATCAATTGCAAAAATAAGGCTGGCACCTCCCAGGGAAGCAAGAAACTGTCGTCTTGTCATTTTCATGAGAACTCCTTTTTAATACTCTTTTACTACGAATTCGATAGCTTCAATAATATTGGAATAAGATCCGCATCTGCACAAATTATTGTTCATTGCCAAAATAATATCATCGCGGCTGGGATAGGGGTTGGTTTTCAACAGGCCCGTTGCTGTAATTAACATTCCCGGTGTACAAAAACCGCAACAAAACGCTGAATGTTTAATAAAGGATTTTTGAAGTTCAGAAAGATTCCCGGCCGTCCCCAGGCCTTCAATTGTAATTATTTCCTGTCCTGCAGCTGCATATGCAACAGGAAACCGGCAGGAACGTTGTACATCTCCATCAATCAAAATCGAGCATGCACCGCATTCTCCTTTCCCACAGCCGAACTTTGTTCCGGTCAACCCAAGATCATCCCTTAATACCCATAATAGTGGCTCGTTCATATCTGCAAAAATTTGATGGTTATTACCATTAACATTTAATATCATTGATTTTTTATCGGACAATTAGGCCTCCCTGATATTTTATATAGAACAAATCCAAATATTTCATTTTATAATTTAATTCCCATCAGGATGACAAAAATAGCAGTTTCTGCTTAAGTATACATAACCGCCCACGCCTGCATGTTTATTGTCCATTTCCAATTGACTGTGTTCATGACAGCCTATACAGGAGAAATCATAATAGTTTGTGGTTTCGTGACAATCCGAACAGGATAAATGCTGATGTTTTCCCGAACTAACCGGAAAGTTGTGATTAAATGAAGCTTGTGACCATGAAAATGATTCTTTCAGGTGACATAAAGAACAATCTGTGCTGAAGCCTGCATTTCTATGATCCGGTTCTTTTGCTCTTTCATAATCATCCAAATGGCATGTAATACATTCGCTGCTGATATTGTATCCGTTTAAATGGCAGCGTGAACAATCGTGTCCAGTGTGTGCCCCTTTTAAAAGCCAGAATTTATCGTGATCAATAATTGCCCCATCCCAGGTAAAAGAATTGTAATGACAATTATCACAATCAGTGGAATACCCTAATACATTATGATCAGGCTCTTTTGCCTTTCTATAGTCATCCATATGGCAGTTATCACAGGATGAATCAATTCTGGAATAAATATTATCCATGTGACACTGCCGGCAATCTGATATTCGGTGCTGCCCGGAAAGGGGGAAACCTGTTTCCCGGATATGGGACCACGAACCGGGTTTAATCACTTTCCAATCCGTTGGAGTGTGGCATTCGCCGCAATGAATACCAAGCTGCATATTATGTACATCATCTTTTTTTCTGTACAAATGGCATACTTCGCACTCCGACGGGGTACCTGCAAGAAACCCCTTTTTATGACATTCGGAACAGGAAACAGTTCTATGCTTACCTGTCAGAGGAAAATTTGTCTTATCATGAGTGATCGAATTCCAAATCTTTTTAGATGTGGACAGGGAAAATCCGGATAAAATTATCATAATCAGAGGCAATAAAATATATAGAGGGATTCTTCTCCCTTTAACATTATCTTTGCTGATCCCATTTTTTATTTTCATCATTTTTATTTTCGCAGAATCAATCTTACAAAAACACGATTCTCTCTATAATTATCCTGAAACAAATAGGCATACTCCGTTGAAACGGCAATGTACCGATTGAATATATAGAATAAGCTGACAGATATTGTTCTCCTGTCGGGAATATATGTTATTTCCGGAAACCCTTTATCTAAGATATACAGAGAGTTAAAATAACTGGAAAAACTGATATTTGCGTTAAGACGGCCGAAATTCCTCGAAGTTGAAATATAATATGAGTCAGATTCTGAATTTTCACCCCTGTTCATATTGTAGTTAGCCGTAAATGAAACTCCCGATCTTAAGATGTTTAGATACGACAAACTGAACCTGTTTGTATGATTCTGTATCTCTTCATCAATCCTCTCGCTCTCCTTGCGGGAAAATGATAAACGGAGATTTTTTACAGGTTTAAAAGTTAATCTGATACCAAAAATCTTGTTATAGTAAAACCTCTCTATTTCACTTAACGGAAGCACTTTGTTCTCATCCTTTTCAACTAAAAAGCGGTGATAATCCAGCCCCCGTCCGGAACTGTAACTTCCTGTAATATTTATCTTCTTTGATATGTTAAGGCGGATATTAAAGAACAGCCTGGATAATCTATCTTCTTTTGTTATATTATCAGCAAGCTCATATTCAGCTGTTCCGAACAAAAACAATAATCTTTTATAAGGCAGATAAAGACTTGAGTGTAAATATATCCGCTCCTCCATCCCTTCATAGGAAAGATGATTAAAACTAAGTGATACCAGTTTTGCTCCTGGTCCTGAATATTTTACAAACCCTCCATATTTTTTATAACCGGAATCAAGCCTGGAGTTATACAGATCAGGCTCAATCCCGTAATAACCACCAACTAAAATATTCTTAAATGGTTTGTATCCGCCTAAAATTCCGGCCAACTCTCCTATTCCTGCAGTATCATAGAGGTTCATCTGCCCCAAAGATAGAAAAAATTTGCTTTTCAGGCTATCAAAGATCACCTTTGCATCATAGATGATCAGCTGATTTCCTCCTTTGTTATTAAATGTAAAACGGTTTCTAAGATCAAAATCCCCAGTCCATCCGTCCCCGGGCTTATTCCAGAACGTAAGTCTGAAGCGGCTGCTGATCCTGTTATACATATCAGCATTATCTCCTTTTAAACCCATCCAATCCTGATAAAATATTCCTTTGAGGTAAAATTCATTTCCTGGTTCTGCCGTCAGGAAAACTGCCGCATTTATAAATATCAGGATGGATAATAAAATTTTTAATGGCAAATTTATTTTCAGGGGGACCATATATCAACCCTCCAATCAATGATTGAGTGACAATCCGTACAAACAGGATACATTTTGTTATGAGCATCTTTATGGCAGGTTATACATTTGATCTTTTTCAATAAATATGATCTTGAATTTTTCCCCATAAATGAGTTTGGGCCGGAATGACATAAAGAACAGTTCTTTATTTTTTTATGTGCTCCGGTAAGAGTATAACCTGTGTCATCGTGATCAAAATCTTTCGGGTTCCATTGAATTAATTCTGCACCCTTTCCTTTATGTTCCTGGTGGCAGTTATCACAATCTTCACTTTTATTCCGATGGTACCCTTTGCCGGATTTAATCCTTTTATCCAGAGCTGTATGGCATTCCAGGCATTTTGCAGATTCAAGTTTATGTTCTCTATCGTGACAGCTAGAGCAGCTTTTCGATCCATTCAGATGGCTGTGTACTCTGCTAAGTTTACCCGGAGATTCTTCTGTGGTGTCTAGTGAAAAAAGGAAAAAAACCATACAAAGTGAAACTAAAGTAAATCTGATAAAATTGCCCGGATTAATCCTGTAATTAAATTCCATCTCCTTCCTCGACTAAACATTATTAAAAATAAATTTTTTTTTCAACTTTTAAATATAATTAATCAAAAAAGATCATCTAATCAATTTAATTTCTCTCTTTTAGAATAGTTTCGAATTCCGCTTTTGTGTTAAAGGTCCTGCACACTCCGGAATCCGGAACCGGAAAAACTACAATCTCTTTCTCATGCTTGTGAAGAAGGGTGTTAATCCCCTTCGAATTGTTCAGTGATAATAATTCTTTTTTCAGATTTAAGTTGAATATTGGGGGGTGTCCATTTTTGTGATTGTAAGTCAGTACCAGAATTGTGGGCATATTAATTAAAAACTGCTCCAATAATATATTAATGGTTTCGACTTTAACAATTGGATAATCCACAGGCAACAGCATGATCCCTTTCACATCAGGTGATACTTTTTCCAGGCCGGCTTTAAAGGAAGAGGTTTGTCCTGATTTGTAGTTTTTGTTATAAACAGTTTATATCCTCTCCGAATCAAGTATATAAGGGTCTATTGCACCGGAAAAAGCACCCAGGACAATTATTATTTCATTAATTTGTGTCTTTAAAAGAATGTTTTGATGATGCTCGATAACGTTTGCACCATTTAAAGCAGCGAGAGCTTTCGGAGATCCAAACCGACTGCTAATTCCGGCAGACAGGATTACACAAGATATCATCATATTTATTATATATTATCCGGAAAGTAATTAAATCACAGGAAAAAAATATTGATCATACAAAAATACCGTACATGAGTAAGTTTTGGGTTGGGAATTGGTAGCGGGGGTAGGATTTGAACCTACGGCCTTTGGGTTATGAGCCCAACGAGCTACCAGACTGCTCCACCCCGCGATATTTTGTCAGTATATAATATTTACTATACCTTGTCAAACCAATGTATTGAAACACATAGCGGGTCCATTGCTCATTGCCCGGTTCTATATTCCTTAATGACAAGCTCCATAGTCCCTAATGACAAACGCTATAGTTCTCAATGACAATCCCTATATCCCATTGCTCATTGCCTGGTTCTATATTCCTTAATGACAAGCTCCATAGTTCTCAATGACAATCCCCATAGCGCTAAAAAACAATATCAATATTTCTGCTTTTGTTTCTTGTTCTTATTGTTGATTTTGATCTTTTCAGGCAGTTTTTCAAATCCCTCACCGTAAACCTGATGGATGTCCTGGATTATTACGAAAGATTTTTCATCTACATCAGAAATAAGCCTTCTGATCTCGGGAATATTCTTTTTCGGCAAAACCGAAGTCAGCATATACCTCTCTTTTCCGGTATAACCTCCGACACCGTTAAAAATTGTAAGCCCCCTGCTCAGTTTAGAGAAGAGTGCCTTTTTCATCTTATCCGGATAATCAGTAACGATCATGATCCTCTGGTTCGCCCGGAGCCCGTTAAGAACCATATCAATAACCTTAATCTCAATATAAATAAATATCATAGAATACATTATGTTCTTTATCGGGATAAAAATTATCGCTGCAGCAGCTAATACAAAAACATCAATAATAATAAGGGTCCTTCCCATCGGGATCTTTTTGAGTTTTCTCAATATCTGGCCCAATCCATCGGCACCACCGGTCGATGCCCCTGCAAAATATATAAGTCCTAATCCCAATCCGACGGATGCTCCACCATAGAAAGCAGCGAGAAGAATATCGGCCTGACCCAAATTGAAGTTAAAATTCAGAAGCGAGAACAGATCAATAAGAATGTTCATAAGTATTGTTGCATAAATAGATTTGGCTCCGAATCCTTTACCAAGGATCCTTATTGCAAAGAAAAACACAACAGCAGTTAAAACAAGTGAAGACAACCCCACAATTGGTAATCCGGTAAGATGCTTGATAATAATACCGATACCGGTAACACCACCCTCTACCATATCCATTGGAAGGATAAAAATCACATATCCGGCTGCAGAAATTATTGAACCAATGGTTATGAGAATCCATGGCCACCAGATCTTTTTAAATTTTAAAAATTTTTCGCCCATTAAGCACCTCTTAAAAACAGGTCAGAATTATAAATTGTTAATAGGGTGAAATCAACACAAAAGTGAAAGATTTTTACTCATTCTTTGTTATAATCAGAGAATGATCAGATTAAGCTGATTGTTGTAAGGAGAATTGTATGAAAAAATTAGTATTATTTGTTTTTGTATCAGTTTTAATTATTTTTTCTTTAAATGGTGAAACATTTCCGCTTGAAGAGGTATTAAACCCCGATTCGATTTTTGTAAGCAGCGAAAGAGTGTATATCACTGAAGATGCAACCATATATGTATATTCAAAAGATAATTTAAAATATATAGGAAAGTTCGGGAAAAAAGGGGAAGGGCCCGGGGAGATCAATGCTTCAAGAAGGGGCGGCCTTTCATTTAAGCTCAGTGTTGTTAAAAATAATGTTTTTATTCATAACAGGTCCAAAGTTATGTTCTTTGAAAAAAACGGCAGGTTTATCCGTGAAAAAAAATTGAATGGCGGTTTTATAAGAGAGATGATACCGGTTGGTAACAATTTTGTCGCACGAAGCTTTAAAATGGGGGAGAACAGGACAAGAACTGAATCTATCTCGATCTATAACAATGAATTTAAGAAGATTGGAGAAGTGGCCGGAAAGAAAGGGGCTGAATTTTCAAGAGGAAGTTTTGTAAAAATTTACTTTGACCAGAACATCTTTAACATGAATAGCCATGGTGGGATCATCTATATGAACAATTCAAAGGATTTTGTAATAAACAGATATGACGAAAATGGAAAAACAATGAATCCCATAAAGATAGATTACAGCCTGATAAAAATTTCGGGCAGCAAAAAATCTGAAATAAAAAATTATTACAAAAATGATTCCAGGTTCAGTGCTTTCTGGGAAAGGATAAAAGACATGTTCGACATTGCTGATCAATATCCTGCTATAAAAAACTTTTTTGTTACGGATAATAGAATTTATGTTCATACTTTTAAAAGAACAGACTCCGGAGATGAATTCTATATTCTGGATAAATCAGGAAAGATCCTCAACAAAAAGGTCATTCCGGTTGCTTCAAACAATATAATTGAAGATTATCCCTATTTCATTGAAAGTGGAAAACTATATAATCTGGTGGAAAACGAAGACGATGAAGAGTGGGAATTGGTTGTTTCAATAATTTAAAATGTAAAATATGTTAAACGCATAATTCCTTATATTTTTTTGACGCTCCGATAAAAGAGATAAAAAGGGGATGAGGGTTCATCGGCCTCGATTTTAGTTCAGGATGAAACTGACACCCTATGAACCATGGATGGCCTGACAATTCTATCATTTCCACAAGGTTTCTCTCCTCGTTCTTTCCTGAAATTACCATTCCATTCGATTCGAGAACTTCTTCAAATTCAGGATTGAACTCATATCTGTGCCTGTGTCTCTCCATTATATTTTTATCCTTATAAATATCTCTGCAAAGCGTACCATCCTTAAGAGTACAGGAAAATTGCCCGAGCCTCATGTTGTGTCCCATTTCTTCAATTCCTATAAGTTCTTTTAGCTTAAGAAAAATTCTTTTATCAGTAGTTTTATCAAACTCTGCGGAATGAGCATTTTTTATTCCGGCAACATTCCTGATAAATTCAATGGAAGCCGTCTGCATTCCGAGGCAAATTCCAAAATAAGGAATATTGTTGATCCTGGCATATTCAATCGCCTTTATCATACCCTCTATTCCCCTGATACCAAATCCACCTGGGACAAGGATTCCGTCAGAATTTTCAAATATCTTTTCAAGATCATCATCAAGCAGGGTATCAGATTCTATAAGATCCAGTTTCACCTTAATGTTATTCTCAACTCCGCCATGAAAAAGAGCTTCAAAAAGACTTTTATACGAATCGCTTAAACTCACATATTTACCAACTATACTTATTGTCACTTCATTTTCAAGATTGTAGATTTTATCCACCCACTTTCTCCAGGAAGATGAATCATCCTTTTTCATTTTCAGATCAAGTTTTTTCAAAAGCAGATTCCCCATCCCTTCTTCCTTAAAAACAAGAGGTATTTTATAAATTGTATCTACATCATTTGCGCTCACAACGTCCTCATATTTTACATTAGTGAATAGGGCTATTTTTCTCTTTATTTCCTCAGGAAGGGGTATTTCTGCTCTACATAACAATATATCAGGCTGAATGCCGATCTCTCTCAATGCCTTAACGCTGTGTTGAGTCGGTTTTGTTTTTAATTCGCCGGCTGCTTTCATAAACGGGACCAGAGTTAAATGTATGAACAATGTATCAACTTGCTCAGAATCGAGTCCGATCTGCCTTATTGCTTCAAGGAACGGGAGACTTTCAATATCACCTACGGTACCACCAATTTCAATAATAATTACATCGTATCTTCCATCAAGAGAAGTAATGGCGCTTTTTATCTCATCCGTGACATGAGGAATTACCTGAACGGTTTTTCCAAGATAATCTCCACGCCTCTCTTTTTCAATAACACTGTAGTATATCTTTCCTGCCGTCCAATTATTCTTCTGAGATGTAACTGTCTTTGTAAATCTTTCGTAATGGCCAAGATCCAGATCTGTTTCAGCCCCGTCATCAGTAACAAAAACCTCTCCATGCTGAAGCGGGCTCATTGTCCCGGGATCAACATTTAAATATGGATCAAGTTTAACAATGGTAATCGAATACCCATAGGATTCGAGAATATTTCCTATAGATGCTGCAGCAACCCCTTTTCCCAATGACGAAAGTACTCCCCCGGTTACAAAAATATACTTAGTTTTCAATTTTCATTCCTTTAATAGTTTTTCGATCTTCTCTATATCCTGGGGAACATCAACCCCGATCGATCTGTAATCTGTTTTTAAAACACAAATATTTATCCCGTTTTCAATAAATCTTAATTGTTCAAGCTTTTCCATTTGTTCCATTTTTGATGGAGGAAGATTAAAGAAAGACGAAAGGGCATCCCTTGTATATCCATATATTCCAACATGATGATAAAAACCACTGAATCCGGAAAGCTGCTGCCCCGGTATTGGTGATCTTGAAAAATATAAAGCATTTCCGTTTGCATCAAAAACACTTTTTACTACGTTGACAGAATTGAAATCATCAAGTGATTCATTAAAATAGGCGGCTGTAACAACAGGATCTCCACTTTGTTCTAATCTAACATATATTTCAGATATCAATTTTTCAGAAATAAGAGGTTCGTCACCCTGAATATTTATAGCTGAATCCAGATCACTATCTTTTAGAACTTCCCATACTCTTTCTGTTCCGGAAGAGCAATCAGATGAAGTTATAACAAACTTTCCATTGAACTTATCCACTTCTTCGGCAATAAGATTACTATCGGTGGCAACAATGATCTCCTCAAACTTTTCCGATTTAAGGACCTGCCTGTATACCCGTTCGATCATTGATATGCCGGAAATTTTAGCCAGAGGTTTACCTCTAAACCTTGATGATTCATATCTGGCCGGTATTATTGCCCCGATTTTCATCAAATTTTTTGATCTTTTTCTGGTTTTTCTTCCATGACTTTTGACTTTGATTCAAGAACTTTAAGCTCCATTTGACATGAACCCTGGAAAAAGGCTCCATCTTCGACAATTAGCTTGGGAGTTATTATTTCTCCCGTAACCCTTCCGAGTGAATATATCTCTACCCTTTCGCTGGCCTTCAATGTCCCTTTTACGACACCGTTAACTGAAATATTTGCAACATCCACATCGGCCTCAACCATCCCGCCTTCACCTACAATGAGTGTGTTTCCGGATAAGATCTTCCCCTTGAATGTTCCATCAATTCTGAATGAATCACTGAATTTAATATCACCTGTCATCTCTGTATCACGATCAATAAAACCGTTAACTTTTCCTATAATTTCATTTTTTTGCATAATCACTCCTTCGTTATTAACTTATGAATTCGTTCATATTCTTCAAGATTATTAAAATAAACTATAATTTTTCCACTACCGTTCTTTTTATAAACAAGATTTACTTTTGATGAAAAAATCTTTGAAAGGCTTTCTTCAGCTTTTCTAAGATCAGGATCCTGTTCAACATCTGTAATGTTTCCCGATTCCGTTTCAGGCTTTTCGTTCGTTTTCTTTACAAGTTTTTCAGTTTCTCTAACAGACAAAGTGCCTTTCAGTATTATTGACATAACATCAAGAATGGCCTCGGCATTATCAAGGCCTAACAATGCTCTTGCATGCCCCTGAGATATTTCACCTGATATTATACTCTGTTTTACAGCTTCAGGAAGTTTTAATAATCTAAGATAATTTGTCACTGTTGTTCTGTTCATCCCGACTTTAACAGCTGCTTCTTCCTGACTTAAATGGTTTTTTTCAATTATCAGATTTATCCCCTCAGCGATCTCAACAGCATTCAAATCCTCGCGTTGAACATTTTCCACAAGTGCTGCAACCATTACTTCCTTTGGAGTAACATCTTTAATGATTGCAGGTATTTTTTCCCACTTAAGTTGCTGAGCCGACCTCCATCTGCGTTCACCTACAAGAAGAAAGTATTTATTACTATCCCGATAAAGAACTACAGGCTGTATCATCCCGTTTTCTTTGAGTGATGCTGCCAGTTCAAGTATTTTTTCTTTTCTAAATTTTTTTCTAGGCTGATAAGGATTTGGATATATATTATCTATATCAACTTCTATAAAATCCCCGTTTTCATTAAGATTTGGCTTGTTCGCTATTATTGCCTCTATCCCTTTCCCAAGAACACGTCTCTTCATTGACCCAACATCTCCTTAGCCAATGCCATATAAGCCTTGGAACCGGCTGATTTTATTTCATACAACTGAATAGGTTTTCCAAAACTGGGAGCCTCCGAAAGCCTCACATTTCTTGGAATTATAGATTTATATACCTTTGCTTTAAAAAATGCTCTGATCTCCTCTTCAACCTGTCTTGAAAGATTTGTCCTCTCATCAAACATAGTGATAAGGATACCTTCTATTTCCAGATCTTTATTAAAATTATCTTTTATCCGTTCAATAGTATCGTTAAGGTCAGACAACCCCTCAAGGGCATAATACTCAGACTGGATCGGTATAAGAACCGAATCGCAGGCAGTCAGAGAGTTGATCGTAAGAAGCCCGAGTGATGGCGGAGAATCAATAATAATAAAATCGAATTCAGATTTAATATCTTCAAGTGAATTTTTTAAATATAAATGATTTCCATCAAACTCTGAAACTTCCATTTCAAACCTTGCCAGGTTTCTTGAAGACGGAATGATTTTAAAAAACGGCAGCTCCGTATCAACTATCGAATCACTCACAGAACACTTATCAGAAAGAACACTATAGATATCTTTTTCAATAATAGTCCTGTCAAGCCCCATGCCGGTAGTAGAATTTGCCTGTGGATCAAGGTCAAGCAAAAGAATTCGCTTTTCCGCAATCGCCAGAGAAGCACCCAGGTTGATAGCGGTTGTTGTTTTACCAACCCCACCTTTTTGATTTGCAATTGTTATAATTTTACCCATTTCCCCTCTATGTTTCACGTGAAACATTTGCTATGTGTATTATTTTCAGATTATCCCGAAAAGGTACATTATAGATATTTTGTCTTAACTTTTCTATCCCTTTGGTCATTTTTTTTATTTTGGCTAATGATGTTATTAATAAAAGTTCCTTTACGATCTTCTTTTTTACATAGATTGTAAGCTTTATATTATCGGGAAACCCTCTTGCTATCATTGTAAATTTTCTTTTTTCCCGCCCTTTTAGAAACTCCTCTATTCCGGATCTTACAACTTCGGTGTTCTTTAAATCTAATTTTTTTATTGTATATGAGAGAAATTCTGACTTTTTTTTTCTTGGTTCTATGAGAAAAACTTTTTTATCCGGATTGAGTATTGCTATCGGGATACCCAGAATTCCATTTCCGCTACCCGCATCAACAATAGTGTTTTCCGAAATATGCTTTTCCAGAAGAATTGTTTCTTCTATCAATGCGTTCAGTTGCTCCCCGGTTATTCCCTTTGAAATTACGTTTATTTTTTCACTATATTCTTTAAGTGTTGAAATAAACAACCTTATGGTTTTATCCGTTAGTTCGGGCTGATCCAATTTTTCTCCCTTTTTATTCAGTTCTTCGTTTTAACAAAAATAAAGTATGAAACCGAGAACATCCATATGAACCCAACAATTGGCAGATATCTATCGAAATCAATTATAAGTAGAAATGGTGTAAATATAAGAACTATGATTACAATTATTACAAGAATTTTTAATATTATCTTTTTCATTCAAAAACCACACTAAAATTATATCACTAATGAGCTAATTGCAAAAACAGATGTTTTTGCAATTGGCTCTAATAATATTAAAAAATTATTTTTTATGTTGACACTGAAAATCAATTTATTTAACATTGAACAATGACTTCATGTAAACATAGCTTTTTTTCCACAATTGTTAAAAATGATGTGGAAAAATGACAGACTTCAATACTATCAAATCTCATATTAAAGAAATCCTTGATATTCCTACATTCGAAAAATACATTGTTCCGCTTGAGTACATAGGTGAGAACAAAGGAAATATTTTTCTTGGTTCACCTGAAAAGAACAAGATGATATGGATCAAAAACAATGTTCTAACCAAAATCAATTCCAAGCTTAAAGATACTCTGAAAATCGTAATAAAGATCGTCCCCCTTTTTGAAGAAGCTGAAGAAATAATAGAGCATCCTCGTATGCAATCAAAAACAGTATTCAATTCCAACCTTCAAAAAAAATTTATTTTTGACACTTTTACCCAGACCAATTCAAACCGGATGGCTCACTCCTTTGCATACAACGTGTCTGAGTTCCCCGGAAAATCCTATAATCCACTATACATATACAGTGATGTCGGTCTTGGAAAAACACATTTGATGCAGGCCATAGGAAACAGGCTCAAAAATATTAATAAAAATGCCAGCGTTGTTTACACTACTTCGAGTGACTTTATGAATGAGTATGTCGAATTTACAAGGCAGAAGCAGGGCGCTCAGATCATAAAAAAATACACCTCAATTGATGTGCTCCTTATTGATGATATTCAATTTATCACTAAATGGGGAGGAACCCGTGAGCAGTTTTATAATATCTTCAACAAGTTGATCCAGATGGAAAAACAAATAGTAATCTGTTCAGATAAACATCCCGACTATATTCCGGATCTTGAGGATAGAATCAAATCCAGATTTGAGATGGGGGGGATAGTTGATATTCTTCCATACAGCCTTGAGGACAGGCTGGCTATACTTAAGAATAAAATAGCTGAAAAGGAAATCGTAAACGGGACTAATTTTGATATACCCGAGGATGTTCAATATTTTCTCGCCTCTTCAATAAAAGATAATATAAGAAAACTTGAAGGTGCACTAAACAGGCTTATCGGTGTAGCAGATCTTACTTTCTCTAATAAAAAAGGTGTGATATTAACTCTTGATTTTGCAAAAGAAGCTCTAAAACCATATATTGCTTCACGGCAAAAAAAAGTTACAATAAAAAATATTCAGGAATTTGTCTCAAAAAAATTCGAAATTAAAACATCTGATATTGTTTCAAAAAATAATTCAAAAAAAATAGTGCTTCCAAGACAGATCGCAATGTATCTTTCGAAAATAATAACTAACAGTTCATATGTTGAGATCGGATCAAAGTTTGGAGGCAAAGATCACTCTACTGTAATTTATTCAATCAGAAAAGTGAAAAACATGTTAGCAAAAGACCAGGAAATGTTAAAAAAGGTTAACTCTTACATAAAATTTTTTGAAAATTAGAATAATTCACATATCACAAATATTTTCCACATTATTTTGAACACAGATATTCTTCACTATTATTATTGTTTTCTGTTTTTTTAACTTTTCAACATACTTCTTTATCTTTACAATATCATTATGTTATTATATGTATAAATATATAAAGGCAGGTAAAAATGAGAATTTTTGTGGAAAAAAATTTTTTCTCGAATGAACTAAAACTTTTTCAGGGAGTATTTGAAAAAAAAACTCTAATTGACATACTTCAAAACATAAAGATTACAGCATTAGAGAATGGAGATCTTGAACTTGTAGCTACCGATCTTGAAATAGGATTGTCTTCAAAAATCCAGGTAAGAGTTGAGGAACCCGGCTCCTTTACGGTTAACGGAAGGGATTTTTATGATCTTATTTCAAAAATGCCGGAAGGCAACATAGAAATTTCTGAAAATAATGATCTGAAAATAAATATTTCAAATGAGAAGAAAACAAGTAAATATAAGCTTATGGGACTTCAATCTGCAGATTATCCAAAATTGCCGGAAGCCGATTTTTCTGATCCGATAAAACTTGATGTAAAACAATTGGGATTCCTGATAAATAAAAGTTACTTCATAATTTCACCTGAAATGAAATTTAATCTTGGAGGGGCACTTCTCACGATATCAGATGATATGATAGAGATGGCCTCTACTGATGGCCACAGACTTTCTTACTCACATTTTGATTATAAAGTTGAAAGGGGAGATAGTGTCAATTTTATAATTTCAAGAAAATCTCTTCTTGAGCTATTGAAGATTGGAGACAGTGGAAGTATTGAATTTTCATATGACAAGAATAATTTGTTTTTCAGATATCAGAACAGGGTCCTTTCCTCACGTATCATTGACCAGAAATTCCCGAATTATAAAACTGTAATTCCGGAGAGTACAGAAAACAAAGCAGTTATAGAAAGTAATGAACTTAACACTACACTGAAAAGAATATTAATATTCAAGAGCAGAAACAATGGTGTTCTTTTTAAATTTGAGAAAGGGAGGCTTGTTTTGGAGCGGACCACACCTGAAAAGGGTGAAGCCCATGATGAGATAGATATTGATTATGACGGAGAGCCTATCAGTGTTGCTTTCAATGGCAATTTTATTATTGACTTTTTAGCGCATGTGAATACAGAAACAATAACAATAAAAATGAATGATACCGAGAGTTCGTTTGTTTTTGAACCGTCAACACCTTCAAAGGAAGGAAAATTTATTTATGTAGTAATGCCTCTGAATATTTAAATTTGTTTATTGAAAATATTGAGATCTCCGGATTTCGGAACTTTAAGAATAAAAAATTTTTTTCTTTTACGAACAGCAAAAATTTAATTCACGGATCTAACGGATCGGGGAAAACCACTATTCTTGAAGCGATATATATTCTCGGTTTCGGACGCTCATTTTTAAATGTGAAGAAAGATGAACTTCTTAATAATGAATCTGATGAATTTTTTATAAATTCATCTGTTAACAGAAATCAATTAGAATTTAAAATAAGTGCCTCTCTAAATAAAAATTTTTCACTATTTCTTGACGGGGAAAAGACAGGAATTCCCGGAATCGGAAGAAAATTTTTTCCACTTTTTTTTTCATCCAGTGATTATGTATCATTGATATCGAGCAGATCCAGTTTGAGAAAATTATTTGATCGGTTCATATTCGGAATAGAAAATATCTATTCCAGTGAATTGATCGAATATAAAAAAGTGATTCGAAACAAGACCTATCTCTTAAAACACAATCCGGACCCTGCCCATTTGAAAGGCTGGAACAAGTTGCTTGCAGAATATATTTTAAAAATTACTAGAAAAAGAATTGATTTTATCAGAAAAATCAATAATTGTGTTAAGGATAAATATAACAGTGGGATAGAGATAAGATATACTCCTTCATCATCTGATTTTTTCTATAATGATGAGTTTAAACCGGATATGGTTTTATCAGTTCTGGAAGGTGTTCTTGAAAAAGAAATTTTGTATAAAAACCCGGTTGTCGGTACTCACCTGGATAAATACGAGATATTCCTGAATGAAAGATCGTTGAGATTGTATTCTTCCGGGGAGAAAAAACTCAATCTGCTTTTCATCTATCTAGCATACATTGATATGTTTTTGTCAGTAAGAGAGGAGTACCCCGTCTTTCTTGTTGATGATTATGATATAGCTATGGATGACGAGAACACAGAGGTTTTAATGTCAAATTATCCGGCAATGCAGGTAATTGCAACTTCAGTGAGAAATAACAAAAATTTTGATTCAACTATAAAGTTAAAACATTAACATTATATGTCTGTCCGGGTATGTTCAAATACCTGCCCTTACCTTTACAGATCTAAGTATTTGAGTTATAATAACCATAATTAAAGGTGTATTGGATTTATCATATTTCTGAATAGTTGAAACCTTTTACAGGAGAGTAAATTGACAGTCGGATCATCAAATGAAAACGGAAATAATTATACAGCTGATAATATAAAAATTCTGGAAGGGCTGGAAGCAGTAAGATTGCGTCCGGCAATGTATATAGGGAGTACCGGATCGTCCGGGCTTCATCATCTTGTATATGAGGTTGTTGATAACTCGGTTGACGAAGCGATGGTAGGATTTTGTGATTCCATAGATGTGGTTATCCATTTTGATAACTCAATTTCAGTTGTCGATAACGGAAGAGGAATTCCGGTTGATATTCATAAAGAAGAAAATAAATCCGCTGCAGAAATAGTTATGACCATTCTTCATGCCGGAGGAAAATTTGACAACGATACATATAAAGTGTCAGGTGGACTTCACGGTGTTGGAGTTTCAGTTGTAAACGCTTTATCCTCAAAACTTGAATTGGAAGTTAAAAGAGACGGGAATATCTATTTTCAGAAATATCAGGCCGGACATCCGGAGACAGAGTTTCAAAAACTTGGGAAAACGGAAAAAAGGGGAACGAAAATAACTTTCTGGCCCGATGAGGATATTTTTGAAACTCTGGAATATGATTATACTATTTTAGCAAAAAGGCTTAAGGAATTAGCTTTTCTTAATAAAGGATTGTCGATCAGCCTGAAAGATGAAAGAACGGATAAAAGTGAAGTTTTTTATTACGAGGGCGGAATTGTTGAATATGTTGAGTATTTAACACAATCTAAAAAAAGAGTTCATGAAAATCCGATATTTCTATCGTCAGAAAGTGATGATATGATAGTGGAGATCGCGTTTCAGTATGTGAATTCTTATTCGGAGATATTGCTTTCATTCGTCAATAATATAAATACGATCGAGGGTGGTACTCATTTAACCGGTTTCAAGGGAGCGCTTACCAGAACCATAAACCATTATGCGCAATCAAATAATATAAAAAAAGATTTTAAAGAGAGTTTTTCCGGTGAAGATGTAAGAGAGGGGATTGTTGGTATTATCTCCATAAGAATTAAAGATCCACAGTTTGAAGGACAAACAAAGGCAAAACTGGGAAACTCTGAAGTTAAGGGAATTGTGGAATCTTTTGTAAATCAAAAACTCGGGGAATTTCTCGAAGAGAATATATCAATATCGAAAGATATAATTGCCAAGGTTTCTCTTGCCGCTCAGGCGAGAGAGGCTTCCAGAAAAGCGAAAGATCTGATAAGGAAGACAAGCCTTCTTGAAAGCACTTCACTTCCGGGTAAACTTGCAGATTGCCAGTCAAAAGATCCAGAAGAGAGTGAAATTTATATTGTTGAGGGTGATTCGGCAGGAGGATCCGCCAAGCAGGGGAGAGACAGAAAATTCCAGGCAATACTTCCGTTGAAAGGAAAAATACTTAATGTTGAAAAATCTACTACCGCGAAGATGCTTGAGAATGAAGAGATAAAAACCATTATCGCTGCTCTGGGTGTCGGGATCGGTGTGGAACATTTTGATATAGAAAAGATAAGGTATAAAAAGATAATTATAATGACAGATGCGGATGTTGACGGTTCTCATATTCGTACTTTGCTGATGACATTCTTTTTCCGGCATATGAAACCTCTTATAGAGCGTGGATATCTTTATCTGGCACAGCCGCCTTTATATCTTTTCAGAATAGGAAAAAAAGGGGTTTATCTTAAAAGGGAAAAAGATCTTGATAATTATCTGTTGAAAAAGATCGGAAAGGACGTGCAGCTCTCAATGAACGGAGAAGAAGGTTCTTATCTGGAAGGTGATGCTCTCATTAAGTTCATAAAACTCCTAACAAAGAAAAATACGCTTCTCGATAAAATCGAGCAGAGAGGAATGCCGAAAGTATTGACCAGGAAATTGATCGAACTTATAAAGAATGAGGATTCGTTTAAAGATGAGAAGAAGACCCTGGAAGTAGCTGATGTTATAAAGAAAATTGATTGCTGCAAGGCTGCTTCCGTAAATTATGATTCTGAATATTCAACTTACACAATAGATCTTAAATATGAGTTGAGTGGTGTTTCCATGTCAAAAACGATAAATTGGGAATATCTGACCGGCCCTCTTTTCGCCAGGGTAAATGAAGCTTATGAAAAACTCAAGGATCTTCCAGGCTCTCCTTATAAATTTAGTATCGGAGAGGATAAATTTGTTATTGAAGACGAAAGAGATGTTGTTTCACAACTTTATGAAAAAGTAAAAAAAGGGGTCTACATTCAAAGATATAAAGGTTTGGGGGAAATGAATCCCGATCAATTATGGGAGACAACGATGAATCCCGAGAACCGGACCCTGCTAAAAGTAGAAATTAATGACTTTTATGAGAGTGAAATAATATTTGACACCCTGATGGGCAGTGATTCAATGAAGAGACGTGCTTTTATTGAAGAAAACGCCCTTAACGTTAAAAATCTGGATGTATAAGGAATTGCTATGGCAGATGAAAAGAAAAATCTGACGAATATCGAAGAAGTCACAATCGAGAATGAGATGCAGACATCTTATCTCGATTATTCAATGAGTGTAATTATCGGAAGAGCTATTCCTGATATCAGGGATGGTTTAAAGCCTGTTCATAGAAGAACTTTGTTTTCATTATCTCAAACAGGAACCTACCATAATAAACCTTACAAAAAATCTGCAAGGATAGTTGGTGATGTGATCGGTAAATATCATCCACACGGAGATCAGGCTGTTTATGACACTCTTGTCAGAATGGCTCAGGATTTTTCTCTCCGTTATCCGCTTGTTGACGGTCAGGGTAACTTTGGGTCGATTGATGGTGATCCGCCTGCAGCTCAGAGGTATACAGAGGTCAGGCTTCAAAATATTACAAATGAACTTTTAAAGGATCTTGAAAAGAATACGGTTAATTTTATTCCAAACTATGACGGATCATTAAATGAACCGGAAGTTTTCCCTTCACAGCTTCCAAACTTATTGCTTAATGGGAGTTCCGGGATCGCAGTTGGAATGGCAACCTCTATTCCCCCTCACAACATAAAAGAGCTTACCGATGCATTTATTACCTACATGAACAACCCCGTCATGTCTATTGAAGAAATAATGGATATTGTCAAAGGCCCGGATTTTCCCACTGGCGGGACGATTTATGGGAAAAAGTCCATTTTAGAAGCCTATACCACCGGAAAAGGATCTGTGATAGTCAGGGGAAAGGCCGGATTTGAAGAGGATGATAAAGGAAAACAGAAAATAATTATCTCTGAGATTCCATATCAGACAAATAAATCCAGATTGCTTGAGAATATTGCAAGACTTGTAAATACAAAAAAGATCGGAGGAATTTCAGATCTGAGGGACGAATCGGACAGGGATGGAATGAGAATAGTTGTTGAGATCAAGAGAGATGAGATCCCTGAAGTAGTTTTGAACAATCTTTTTAAATATACTCAACTTCAGACAACATTTTCTCTAAATCTCCTTGCTATTGTAAACAAGCAACCTAAACAATTTAATATTAAAGATTATTTTAAATATTTTTTAGGACACAGAAAAGAGATAATCAGAAGAAGAACTAAGTTTGAACTTGAAAAAGCTGAAAAACGGATTCATATTATCGAAGGCCTTAAGATCGCTCTTGAAAACCTTGATGAGATCGTAAAAATAATAAAAGGTTCAAAAAACAGGGATGAGGCCAGAAAGCTTTTAATATCAAAATATAAACTTTCCGAGATCCAGGCAAATGCAATTCTTGAAATGCAGCTTTATAAACTTACAGGCCTGGAAGTCGAAAAACTCGAAAATGAATATAATGAACTTCTTAAACTTATAAAATATCTTAAAGAAATTCTTTCAAATGATGAAAAGCTTCTTGAATTGATAAAAACAGAACTTATTGAGTCAGCTTCAAAATTTGAAGATAAGAGAAGAACAATAATAATTGAAACTGAACTTACCGAAATAAACATGGAAGACATTATTAAGGATGAGGATTATATAATCATCTTTACAAAAGAGGGGTATATAAAAAGGACCCTTCTCGATTCATATAAAATACAGAATCGCGGAACCATGGGAAAGAGAGGCTTCGGATTAAAGGATACTGATATGGTCAGAAGGGTTTTCGTTGCATCTGCCCATCAATATATCCTTGTTTTTACCGAGAAAGGGAGAATGTTCTGGAAAAAAGTGTACGATCTTCCGGAAGGTGATACAACGGGGAGAGGGAAGCCGATCAACCGGATCATTGGTATCAGCGATGAAGAAAAAGTATGTTCAGTTATAAATGTCAAAGAATTTTCTGAAGATAAATTTGTAATGCTTTTTTCCAGGCGGGGATATGTTAAAAAAACAAATCTGTCAAAATTTGCACGCCCGAGAGTATCAGGTATTATTGCTGCTGATGTAACAGAAGATGATAAAATATTTGAAGCTCATATTACAGAAGGAAATAATGACATTATTCTGGGCTCAACTCTTGGGAAGTCTATCCGTTTCAATGAAAAACAGATAAGGGAAATGGGAAGAGGAGCAAGAGGTGTTATAGGAATCAGGCTTGAAAAAGAGGATTTCCTCGTTGGAGCAGGAGTTATCGGGGAAGATGACAAATATATACTCACAATTACAGAATCCGGTATAGGTAAAAAATCAGATCTTGGTCTTTACAGGTGTCAGTCCCGTGGCGGAAAAGGGCTCCTTAATATAAAGATCAATGAAAAATTGGGAAAAGTAATAGGGTTGATCATTTTGAACGATTCGGATGAGATGATCCTCTCTTCTGAAAAGGGAGTTGTGAATAAGTTGGGCACATCACAGATACGATCACAGGGAAGAGCTACCCAGGGTTTAAAAATCATAAATCTAAAAGAGGGTGACAGGCTAGTATCGCTTGAGAAAGTAAGGGTTGATGACGATTTTTCTGAGGATGAAAATGATGAGCAACCAGAATAAAATAGTAAGATTCGCACCTTCTCCGACCGGACACCTTCATATTGGAGGTGCCAGGACGGCACTTTTTAATTATCTGTTCGCAAAAAAAGAAGATGGAAAATTTGTTCTAAGAATAGAGGACACAGACAGGGAAAGATCGACTTCGGAAATGTCACAGGAGATCATTGATGGACTTGAATGGCTTGGCCTGAATTCTGATGATAGTCCCTGGTTTCAGTCAAAGCATATTGATACCCATGTTGAGATTGCAAATAAATTGCTGGAAGAAAATAAAGCCTACCGGTGTTTTTGTTCACAGGAAGAGACCGAAGCAAGAAGGGTAAAGGATGGAAAAGTACAATTTTTCATGTATGACAGATATTGCCTCAAGCTAACTCGTGAGGAAATAGAAGAGCGGTTGAAGAATAATGATCCTTTTGTATTACGATTTAAAATTCCGGAAGGAGAAACAAAATTTAAAGATCGTATTCACAAAGAGGTAAAAATTAATAATCGTGAGATCGATGATTTTGTTCTTCTAAGGTCAGATGGAAGCCCCACTTATCAACTTTCGGTTGTATCAGATGATATTTCGATGAATATTACCGATGTGGTCAGAGGTGATGACCATATTTCCAACACGTTCAAGCAAATTCTCCTTTTTCTTGCGCTTGGCAAAAAACCACCGAGATTTTCACATCTGCCTCTTATCATGGGGGCCGATAAAAAAAAACTCAGTAAAAGACATGGAGAAACTTCGATTCTGGAATTCAAAAAAAATGGATATCTTCCGGAGGCACTTGTTACTTACCTGTCTCATCTTTCCTGGAGCCCGAATGATCATAAAAAAATATATGATCTTGATAGTTTAATAAAAGATTTTAATTTCTCAGCCATTTCGAAGAACAGTCCGATCTTTGATTATGATAAACTGAATTTTCTGAATGCAAAGGCAATTAAAGAGAAAGATCCCGGAAAGATCCTTGAAATACTTTTCGAAGATAGTGAATTCAGGACAAAATATGAAAGTACAGAAATTGAAAGGCTTCTCTCACTTATCGAACTTGTTAGACCGAGAATGAAAAAGGTTCATGATTTTATTCCTCAATTTGACATATATCTTTCAGATGAATTGATTTATGATGAATCAGAACTCAGCAAACTTAATACAGAAAACAAGAACCTTATCGATCTATTGGAAGAATTGGGAAAAAGGTTTGAAAAGATCACAGAATTTACGGAAGAAAATTTAGAAAAACTATTGCGTGAGTATGCAGAGAGCAAGGAAATAAAAGCAGGAGAAATAATTCATCCTCTCAGATTTGCCCTTACAAACACAACCGTGAGCCCCTCAATCTTTGAAATAATTATCTTTCTGGGAAAGGATAAGGTTTTACTAAGGATCAGAGGGTTTGCCGATTTCTTAAAAAAACATGTTTTTTCCGATTAAGGATTATAACCCTACCAAAACCATACCATATGTTACTATTGTACTGATTATTCTGAATATTTTTGTATTCATGTATCAGAATTATATGGCGGAACCTGGCCTTTCACACTATGTAAACCATTATTCCATGGTCCCTTATGAGATAACTCATCTCAAAAATGTAAAAGTGCTGGTGGACAGAGATATGTTTGGCCAGCCGGTTTTTCAGGAGAGGAGTTTATCTCCTTTGTTGAGCATTATTTCATCGATGTTCATGCATGGATCAATAATGCACTTATTAGGGAACATGCTTTTTCTGTGGATATTCGGGAATAATATCGAAGATTATCTGGGGAAAGTATTATTTATTCTGTTTTATTTAGTTTCCGGGACAGGAGCTGCATTTCTACATATTCTTTTTAATTTAGGTTCTTTAACTCCCGTGATCGGAGCAAGCGGAGCTGTCTCCGGGGTAATGGGGGCATATCTGATCCTTTATCCCAAAGCAAAAATAAAAACCCTGGTATTTATTTTTATTATTGTAACTTTTGTCGATATCCCGGCAGGAATATTTCTGGCTCTCTGGTTTATATTTCAGTTTTTTTACACCAGCAGCGGTGGTATAGCATGGCTTGCCCATGTCGGGGGATTTATTGCAGGGGTTTTACTGATATATCTTGCGAAACGGAGAAAGCCTGTAGTTGAATTAGTTAGAGATGAAGATAATTATTTGGAGGAAGAATGAGCAAAAAATTGATCGAAACAAAAAATGCACCGGAAGCTTTGGGACCTTATTCACAAGCTGTTAGTATTAATGGATTTCTTTTTCTTTCCGGACAGATAGGAATTGATCCGGCAATCGGAAAAGTTGTTGAAGGCGGTGTTTCAGAACAGACAAAGCAGATATTCAGTAATATAAAAAATATTCTGGCTGAAGCCGGAAGAACCCTTGATGATATTATTAAAGTAACGGTTTTCCTGAAAAACATGGATGATTTTTCTCTTGTAAACTCCATTTATGCCGAATATTTCACAAAACCATACCCCGCCCGCTCGGCATTACAGGTTGCAAAGCTGCCTCTCGATGTAGACATAGAGATCGAAACAATCGCAGCGTTATAATTTTCCCATTCCTATACTGTCTGAACCCGCAAAGCAACAAGGGGGGACGCCCATTAGAATATAATAGTCAA
>Ga0190293_1000054_pt1 | contig 39914 bp, 34 predicted proteins | sample 48693001_MG_FD_161671 | JGI IMG/M metagenome (GOLD analysis project Ga0190293, IMG submission 161671) | Hydrothermal vent microbial mat bacterial communities from Southern Trench, Guaymas Basin, Mexico - 4869-30-0-1_MG | ecosystem: Environmental > Aquatic > Marine > Hydrothermal vents >...
CCCTTTTTATTGTCGCTAAACTGTATTTTCAGGATCAACGGTTTGACATCAGATCTAAAGAGGCGCTAAACTGCATGTATCCATTAAAGGCTATCCTAACCAAGGAATGACTCCATATGAAAACGATCAAAAGTGATCCGAAAACCTACGATGTCATTATTGTGGGGGGGGGACCGGCCGGCCTGTTTGCGGCATATTATCTGAGCGAACATGCCGATCTCGATGTATTACTCATCGAGAAGGGCAAAGGGATTTCCCGGCGAAAATGCCCGATCAAGGAAGATCAGGGTTGTGTGAAATGCAAACCCTGCAATATCCTTTGTGGCATAGGGGGAGCAGGCCTTTTTTCAGACGGGAAGTTGAACTATATCCACAAGCTGGGGAAAACCGACCTGACTCAGTTTATGCCCCAGCACAGCGCCGAAGATCTTATCGATGAGACAGAAAAAATATTCAACCGATTTGGCATGGACGGCCCTGTCTACCCCACAGACATGGCCGAAGCCCGGAACATCCGCAAGCAGGCCAAGCGATATGGTATCGATCTCATGATCATCAAACAGAAGCATCTGGGAAGTGACTGTCTGCCAAATCATATCGGCGGTCTGGCCAAGGAAATCAAATCAAAAGGCATCGTGATACATACGTCCGAGGAGGTCAAAGACGTTGTCGTAAAAAAAGGAGCGGTTACCGGTGTTCTTACCGATCGAAAGCGATACAAGACCCATAATGTCATACTGGCACCCGGTCGTGTGGGTGCGGAATGGGTTGGCAGTCTGGCCCTGAAACATGGGCTCGGTCTTGCACAGCGGGGTATCGAGGTGGGGATACGGGTGGAGGTTCACAACGACATTATGCAGGATCTATGTGACATTATCTACGATCCGACATTCTTTATCCAGACCGGAAAATATGACGATGAAACCCGGACATTCTGTACCAATGCAGGGGGATATGTGGCCCAGGAAACCTATGCAGATTTTGTGTGTGTGAACGGCCATGCATACCTGAACCAGAAATCGAACAACACGAACTTTGCATTCCTGTCTAAAGTAGTTCTGACGGAACCTGTGACGGACAACCAGGCATACGGGGAGGCCATTGGCAGCCTGGCAAGCCTCATCGGTGGCGGTCGGCCTATTCTGCAGCGCTTCGGCGATCTGAAGCGGGGGCGCCGGAGTACCTGGAACCGGGTTCGAAAAGGGTATATTGAACCGACCCTGAACAACGTGGTGTGCGGGGATATCGCCATGGCCCTTCCAGAGAGGATTTTAACGAATATTATCGAAGGGCTCGACAAACTGAATTTTGTGGTACCGGGTGTGTCGAATGATGAAACCCTGCTATACGCACCGGAGATTAAATTTTTTGCCACACAGGTTGAAACCGACAATCAACTGGAAACCAAAATAAAGGGCATGTATGTGGCCGGTGACGGTCCGGGTGTGGCAGGAAATATCGTATCCGCCAGTGCCACAGGATTGATACCCGCCAAGGCGATATTGGCGAAGGGGTAAAGATAGGGTTTGAGGTTTGGAGGGTCAGAGGGGTAAGCTCTTCGTTCTCGACCAGTTAACAGCCAAGGGCTAAGAGCAAACAGCTATTCCAAAGGAATCGAGCGGCGAAGCCGCGTTCCATAAAATCGTGAAACGATTTTATTCCGGTAGCGCAAAGCGCGTAAAGATAAAGGCCGTAATGAGTCCGGCCACAATATGCCAGATGCCCCACCATCCAACCAGGATGGCCATGCCCCCAAGGCCCCCGAAAAAATTGAATACCAGCACTAGGCCCAGTGCCGAGTTTTGGATTCCCACTTCGATGGCCACGGCCCGTGAATCCCGTTCCGGCAGACGGAACAGTCGTGCCGACCAGTACCCGATATTCAATGCCAGAGCATTGTGCAGCAGTACCACCAGGATGACCAGTCCGATAACATCGAGAAAGATCTTCCAGTTAGCGGCCAGAGCACCCAGGACGATCAGGATGAAGAAGACCAGTGTAAAGATTTTGAATGGTTTTCGAACCTTGTCGGCCATGCCTGGGAACATTCGGGACAGGAACATACCGATGGCAAGAGGGATTCCCAGGATGATAAACACCGTGAAGAAAACATCCATGGGGCTCAAACTCACTTTCTGGAGGATCGGTGCGGTATCCGGGTTGAGACTGCCCCAGAGAGCCAGGTTCAGGGGTGTCATGATGATGGCCGCCAGGGTAGAAACGGCAGTCATACTGATGGAGATGGCCGTGTTCCCTTTGGCGAGATAGGTCATCAGATTCGACAGATTCCCTCCCGGGCACGCCGCCACAAGGATCATCCCCAGCGCGACTGACGGCAGCGGCCTGATGATCATGGTCAGCAGGAAGGTTAAGGCCGGGAGCAGGATGAACTGGGCCGCCAGACCGATGGCAGGTGCTTTGGGTGCCTTGATGATCCGCTTGAAATCTTCCAGCTTCAGATCGATGGCAACACCAAACATCATCAGGCCGATGGCGATATTGACGACGAGCAATCCCTGGGCATTGAAATTGAGGCGGATCTGATCGACGATGACGGGGTCCATAGTTCATCCTCCTGGGTCGTGTTTAGTGGGTTGTGAACGTCTTGTACAATTAAGACAATGAACGGAAGTTACAATATATAGGGTTCGAGGGTCCGAGGATTCGAGGGGTCAAGTGAATAGCTGCTTAAGGCTTAGCTTATGGCTTAAATCTCCAACCCATTTTAGCATTTTAGGGGTTTAGACTGTTAGACTATTAGGTGCTCTCTGCCAACAGCCGTTAGCCACCCTCGAACCCTTGTATCCCCCTTGGACCCTCGGACCCTTTGTTTTATTCCATCTTCCCCGTTCGTGCCGCAGCCCAGAGCCAATTACCCGGTGGATCCACATTGGCATCCGGATCTACCACCGCATGAATGACGGCCGGTTTCCCGGACTGGACAGCACGTTCCAGGGCCGGTCGAACATCGGCGCCGGTTTCCACATACTCTCCATGGCAGCCCATGGCGACGGCAACCTGATCATATCGGACAGGCGCATGGTCGTGGCCGAACCAGGCAGCTTCGCGGCCGAATTGTCTCAGTTGTGCACTTTTTTCCATACCATAGGCCCCATCCACCGCAACGATGATGATGACCGGCAGGTTGTTGCGCACGGCGGTTTCGAGCTCCTGCATATTGAATCCAAAGGCGCTGTCGCCGGTGACGCAGTAGACATGCCTATCCGGAAAGGCCAGTTTGGCACCGATGGCGTAGGGCAAGCCGGTCCCCAGATGGCCATAATTCATGGAATAGATCACCGATCGTTGCCGGCGGGCTATGTGGTAGTGGATATCCCACAGGGTTGTGTTACCACCGTCCATGACAAAGATGGCATCCTCGTTAAAAAAATCGTTGCAGGCCGTAAGGATTTGACCGGTCAGCATGGGTTTTTTCTGCGTATCGGCCACCAGGTCATCGAGTTCTTTCTGCCACTCATCCTGAACCATCCGCAACTCCGCGATTTTATCGTGAGGCAATCGTTTGTCGGTCAACGTTTTCACGGCTTTCATCAGTTGTGAAAGGATGCATTTGGCATCGCCAATCAGGGGGACGTCCGTGGGTTTGTTGAGACCGATATGCGTCGGTTCGGTGTCAATCTGAATGAGTTTTTGCTTGTCAGGTTCTCCGAACATGGGGGGTTTTCCCCACATGTTCAATTCGCCCAGGCGCGTCCCAACCGCAAGGACCAGATCGGCCTGGCTGTTGGCGAGGATTCGAGACATACAGGTAGGGTGAAAACTGAGCGCATGCGTATCCGGTATGATACCCCTGGCCCGAATGGTTGCGGTGACCGGACATCCCAGGTACTCCGCCAGCTCAAGAACTTCTGCTGCTGCTCCTGCGCGTTCGGCACCGTTGCCGCAGTGGATGTTGACCAGTTCTGCATTTACCAGCATTTCTGCTGCCTGGCGAATCAGGGCCGGGTCGGCAGGGGCTGTGGATGTCACACGGTATTTTTCCGGGGGCCAGATGTCGACACTCGCCTCATCCCCTTTTTGGCCGATAATATCTTCGGGTATGAGCACGTGGGTCGGCCCTGGTCGGCCGGATGTCGCCATTCGGAATGCCTGGCGGATCATATCCGGGATCCGGGACCAGTGATCGACCTTTCCGTTCCATTTGACAGCCGGCCTGAATATGTCCAGATGGTGGCTTACCTGCATACCGCCTTGATGTACGTAGGAATCGGACATTTCACTGCGGCGGGTGGTCGTTATAGCGACAACCGGACTTCCTTCGGCCTGGGCGCACATAAGTCCTGCCAGAAGATTGGCTGCACCGGGGCCGGCACACGCCATCACCACGGCGGGTTTTCCGGTAACACGGGTGTAGGCGTCACAGGCATGGGCAGCGGCTGCTTCATGCCGGGGTACGATGAGTTTGATGCCCAGCTTGTCTCCCAGGCGTTCGATGGCTTCGATGACCATCATGTAGGTTCCGTCGGTAATGGCATTGACATATTGGATACCCTCTGCATGAAGGCATTTCAGCAACAGTTCTCCACCAGTGATCTTGGACATTGGTTTCTCCTCTTTGGGTTAGAAAAGAGTTCAAAGGAGCATCTGCTCCTTGGGTTTATTGTGTTCATTGTGTTTGTTGCGTTGCTTCCGGCTAAGAAAATCGTTTTAGTAACCCAAAGAACCCAAGAAACGCAATAAACCTGGAACCATGCTAAAGCTCCATGGTCTGTCCCCCCGTTATGTTGAGGGCCTGACCGGTCATGTAACTTGATTCACCCGAGGCTAGAAATGCCACCGTGTTGGCCACTTCGTCGGCTGTGCCGAGCCTACCCAGAGGGATTTCTTTGCATTTTTCGGCAATGCGTTCATCCGGAGTGGCATTAAAAAATTGTGCCTCGAGGTCAAAGCGCCATTGGGTGAAGTCGGTCATGATAACACCCGGACAGACGGCATTGACGCGGATACCGTTTCCGGCCAACTCCATGGCCATGACTTTTGTCATCATGAGAACGCCTGCCTTGGCCGCTGCATAAGCCCCGTTGAACAGGGGCGGCTTTTTTGCGGCCTGGGAGGCGGCATTGATGATACTGCCACCGTTTTCCAGCATCAACGGCACTACGGCTTTGGACACGCGGAAAATACCGTGGAGATTGACATCGATTGTTTTCATCCAGGCGTTGTCGTCATAGGTATGTATGGTATTGGGGACGCCGAATACCGTACCGGCATTGTTGCAGAGAATGTGGATGTTGTTGAATTCTTCTGCAAGCACAGTGGCCATGTTTTGCACGGACTCAGGGCTGGTGACATCGAGATCCAGCGCTACCGTCCGGACCTTCCAGGTTTCACCCAGCGATTTTGCCAATCTTGCGAGCTGTGCCTTGTCACTGGTGAGGAGGGGGTCGTTTTCTTCTGCTTTGGCCAGGTCAGCCAGGGCAACGTTGACACCGCAGGCCGCTAGTTTCCCGGCAATGGCATACCCGATGCCGGCTTTCTTTCCCGCGCCGGTGATGAGGGCATTCTTACCTTTCAAGTCTTTGTACACAGGCTCCCCTTTTCTATTTAGTGCCCATCCACAAATGGTCTTTTTCCGCAATATCGGCGTTGGGCGCCATGATTTAACTCCTCAAAATAGCACGCTATTACTCCGGGTTAAATCTGTCGTCCGCCTTGATCTCACAAAAAAATCCTCATTTCTGAACGGACACTATTTACAAGATAAGAACGTCGATTTTGCCTGCCAGCTTGTCCCTGAAAATGGCAGCATCGGATTGGTCGCCGACAATGGTACCATAATGCATGGGGATGGCAAGCTTGGGCTTGATGGTCAGGGCTGCTTGAACCGCTTCATCAGGGTTCATGACATAGGTTCCGGACACAGGCAGCAGGGCGATGTCGACATCCAGATTCTCCATCTCCGGGATGTAATCACTGTCACCGGCGTGATAGATCCTGACATCGTCAATATCTATGATAAATCCAAGCCATCCGTTTGCTTTGGGATGAAAGTCCTTGTTGGTGTTATAAGCAGGTACGGCCTCGACTGTCAGGCCGTCAAGGACCAGGCGTTCTCCCGGCGTCATCACACGGACGTCTCCGGACAATTTTTTTGCTGAATCCTTCTCGGTAACGATGACGGTTCCGGGCTGTTGTATCCCGGCAACATCTTCAGGGGAACAGTGGTCAAAGTGTTCATGTGTCACCAGAATGAGATCTGCGGGTTTCCCGCCATCGAGCTGGTAAGGATCGATATAGATGCATGTCGATGCGTCGATCCTGAAGCTGTCGTGGCCCAGCCAGACAATGTTATGTTTCATTTCCTGAATAGTCATGATTTACCTCCTTTTATTGAAGCTATAAGCTGTAAGCGTCAAGCTGCTTATGGCTTACCGCTTACGGCTAATTGTTAAAGTCCTATCGCCGGTGTCCAGGCATAGTAAAACCCGGGTGCGAGATGGGTTGCCGCGTTCCGGATCCCCAGGTCGAACAAGGGTTTTGCCTGGACATTTGAACTCGTGGTCAAAGGATTGTAGAGATTGTCATTGGGAAATACCGTACGGCGATAGGCCACAACTTTTGCTTTTTCGGGGAGTCCTGATATTTTGATGGCTTCTGCTACGGCTTCATCCAAATAGCCGATCCTGTCGATGAGCCCGAGTGCCTTGGCTTCAGCCGGCAGATAGACCCTGGCTGTGGATATCATGGACAGGGAGGTTTCTTCCAGGCCGCGATGTTTTACAACGAGTTTCAGAAACCGATCTGCAAGACCGTCGGTCAAATCCTGCAATATCTGCGTTTCTTCTTCTGTGGGCCGGCGGAATGGCGAGCCCATATCTTTGTTTTTGCCCGACTTGTTGACGTCCATGGTTAAACCGATTTTATCGATGAATCCCGTAACATTGGGCCTCATGAATATCACGCCGATGGAGCCGGTGATGGTTGTCGGGTGGGCAAAGATCACATCTGCCGGAAGGGATACATAATAGCCGCCTGAGGCGGCGATGTCCATCATGGATACCACGATTTTGGCTTTGGTGCGCTCCTTGAACGCCAGGATTTCATTGTAGAGGATATCGCTGGCAGTGGCTGTTCCGCCCGGCGAGTCCACCTTCAGGAGAAGGCATTTGATTTCCTTGTCCTTTTCGGCCATGCGTAGCTGAGAAACAATCTCCTGAACCATGCTTGGCATTGTTCGGAACGTGCCTTCCTTCGGACGGGTGGAGATGACCCCCCGCAGGGAGACAACCAGGACTTTCCCTTTTTCCGTTCCCTGCAATATCGATTCCTTGAGCGGATCCGATGCATCAGAAAACAGTTTTACCTGCGGGGCGGCACAGCCACCCATGATAATGATGCTTGTCAGTATCAGGACAATAAACCCTATTCGATTCATCTTTTTCCTCCGGTACGTGTTTATGGGTTTTGTTGTTGTGGAAATTCATGGCACACCTGCTCGGGAAAAATTGCCCAGTTCAGGTTTTACTAAATTGCTTTTCTCATGTCAAAGCTTTCCATGAAGGTTCAACCGCTACGCGATTTAACCTTGCTTTAAGGTCCGGGTTAAGGCAGGAATCTGCGGGGTTCTTCAAAAACGACCGTTGAACAAGGATCCTGTATTGGTCAGATAAACACCCAGGCTGACCATGGCGGCTCCTGCCAGAAGGGAGATGGTAATGGGTTCATCCAGAAATAGAAATGCCAGTATGATGGCGGCGATGGGAACAAAATTGATGAACAGGCTGGCCTTTGAAGGTCCCAGCTTCTGGATACCCTCGTAATACCAGACAAAACCCAGGACCGTGCCAAAGAAGCCGAGATAGAACAGGCTGAACCAGTTCACTAGAGAATAATCGAATATATCGGTGGATATTCCTTCGGCCAAAGCAGCTGGAAACAGCATGATGGCACCTGTGACCGAGGCATAGGTAACTGCTTCAATCGCAGAGAAGTCCTGCATGACACGTTTGCCGATCAAAGAATAGGCCACCCAGCTCAGGACGGCCAAAAAGATAAAAATCTCTCCGTATCCAAAACTTTCCGTCAGCATACCCTGGAGATTTCCCCTGGATATGGCAACCATGGCACCGGTCACGGACACCAGTATGCCGACAATTTTAACGGCATTCAATTTTTCTTTAAACAGGAAAAATGAGGCAATGGTGATGAAAATAGGGTTGTTGGCAATTATGAGAGACGCCCTGCCCGCGTGGATGAGACGCAATCCCTTGAAGAAGAATACGTTATAGGAGAAAACCCCCGTGAGACCGAGCAGAAGCAGGTAGAATACTTTATCCTTTTGTATGGGGGGGAATCGGCCTTCCATTCGATACGTCATGAACAATAGAGGGATCGAGGCTATGACAAACCGCAGAAAGGCAGCGGAAAAGGGGGCCACATTGTCTGATAGCGTTCTCCCGGCAATGAACGTTCCTCCCCAGAAAATGGCCGTCATGAGGAGTTTGAAATGGATGAGTTTCATTTCTTTAAATAGCTTTTGCCAGGGCTTGGTTTGATCTGGCCTTTAAAAAAAATATGGAAACCCCTTCTAATGCAATCGGAACGGATTTTGACAACTGCTATAGATATGTCATCAACGTTGATGCCAGAATTTCGGCATAACCCGAAAAAAAATGATCGGCCCCCGGTATGATTTCAAATCGTGCTGCCGGATTCCAAGAGGGCAGCTGTTCCTGAATCATGTGAGCCGGTGCAATGTCGTCCCTGGAACCGGTGACGACCAGTTTCAGGGTGGTAATTTTTTGAATATGCTCGAAATCGATAAATGCTACCGGGGGGGAGACCATGATCATTTCGGTAACGGGTGCGTCCCCCGGAAGGATCTGAGCATTTACCCATGCGCCGAACGAATACCCTGCCAGGCAGATTTTATCAATGTTGATTTGCGCAAGATAGGCCAATGCCCGGCAGGTATCCCTTTTTTCTCCCGTTCCTTTATCATAGGTCCCCTGACTACTGCCGACGCCCCTGAAATCGAATCGTAATGTCGTATATCCCTGATGCTGAAACGCATGCGTGATGGCTTCCACCACCGGATTGTACATGTTGCCACCATACAGCGGGTGGGGATGCGAAACCACGACGCCTTTTTCACCGGCACGGTGCAAAAGTCCCTGCAATTGAAGCCCATCGGATTTGAATGAGATTTTTTCTTCCTTGGTATCCAACTCTCTAGTCTTTCTTACGGTCGCTAACTTGCTTCAAACAGGCGACCGGCTGTTTGCCGTCATCCGCAGGATAGGTTCCGAGATTCTTCATGGAAATAGTCAGCTTTTCCATTTTATCCAGAACATCGGCGATCTTTTCATTAGATTCCGAGCCTTCAAAATCCAGGAAGAAGCTGTAATTACTCGGTTCCGAACGCAGCGGCATTGACGCGATTCTCGTCAGGTTGATATCGGTTTCCGCAAAGAGGCGCAGGACGCTGTACAGACTGCCGGCCGTGTGGGGCGTGGCAAAGATAATCGAGGTCTTGTTGCCGCCGCCGACATTTGCCTCCCTGGACAAAAGCAGGAACCGGGTTGAATTGGAAGGTCCGTCTTCAATTTTTTCTTTGATAATTTCGAGATTGTAGAGTTCTGCACTCAAGGCACTGGCAATGGCCGCCGCCGCTTTTAGATTCTCCCTTGCCAGCATTTTTGCCGCACCGGCCGTGTCATAAAAAGGTCTTGGTTCGAGCTTGTTCCGGGTGAGAAACCCCCGGCACTGTGCCAGGGCCTGGGGGTGTGAATAGACCATCCGAATTTCCCGGTAATCCGTATCTTCGGTTGCCAGAAGGCAATGGTTCACCGGCACCTTGGCTTCGCCGATAACCTTCAGACGGGTAGTGGTCAGCAGTTCATTGACCTGTGTTACGGCGCCTTCAAGTGAATTTTCCACCGGCACCACACCCAGGTCGAGGGCGCCTTCTTCGACCCCGCGAAAGACGTCCACAAATTCCATGCAGGGAATATAGGCACCCTCTGGAACCAGCCGGCGGGCTGCCACCTCCCCGTAGGCGCCGTGTTCGCCTTGAAAGGCCACCAGGGGACGATTTTCTTTCTGGAGGCGTTTGCTTTCCGTGATAATCGTCTGCAGCAGTTGTTTTGAGAAGGACCCTTTAATGAGATCCAGGTTCATCCGCTCGATCCGGGCGAGCATGGATTTCTCCCTTTCAGGATCGCTGACGGTCTCCTTGAATTTACTAGAGCGCAGCGCCAGTCCCATTCTCTCCTGGAGAATGACCAGAAGTTCCCTGTCAATTTTATCGATCCGGCTGCGAATCTCTTCCAGTTTCATGTTTCACCTCGGTTGATATATGTTCTCTCCACTAAAAAAAACCCCGAGAAATCAATTCCCAGGGCTTAAAAAAACCCCGAGCGGCCTGAAATGTCCACCCGGGGAACGTTACTGTCTATGATTGTCAGATAACCGGATGGACGTCTCTAAAGCAAAAGAAGAAGCGCCCAAAATGATAACGTATTGATTGACTATGGTTTATAGCTATGTTCATAGGTCCCCTCTTGTGAGCATGTAGACATATTTAACCGAGTGATAATTGTCAAGGAGAAATTATCACTTGACCCATACGGGTTTTTTTTAGTATGAATTCCGGACGGTTAATGCGTGCTGGATGATGCTCCGAAGTTTAACCTGAAGTGAGCGATTTTTATCTCGATCTGCACCGATCTCTTGCGGATCGAGGGTTTGCAAAAAGCCTCGACAGACCTACGGGTATGCCTGTGTTTTTTTTCGAACCCTTCTCCATCAAGATTTCGGCACACCTCTTCGGGAAAAATCGCTCAGTTCAGGTTTGACCCAAAACCCAGGAATGAGTGGCCTTTATGAAAACTGTATTGATTGTCGACAATGATCCGATCATGCTTGAAATTATAGCGAGCCTGTTGAGGGATCATAGTATTTTTTTCCGGATCATAAAAGTTGAAAACAGTGCCAAGGCATTGAAGCTTATCGACAGGGTAGCGATCGACCTGGTGATTACCGGCCTGCGGGTACCAGAGGAAGACAGCATCAGTTTCATTCAAAAACTGAAAGAATCCTGGCCAAAGGTATTACGGGTGATTCTGACCGATGTGGTATCACCGACCTTGAAATCAAAAATTGACCAGGTAGGTGTTTCCGCTTATCTGGAAGAGCCCATCAATATGGATGCTCTTACCGAGCTGCTGCTGGCTGAACTTAAGATAGCATATGGCGGCCGCATCCGCGGTATCAGTCTTTCATCATTTACCCAGATGCTCGAGCTGGAAGGGAATTCCTGTGTCCTGCGCGTCCGTGGAAGTCGTGAAACCGGAGAACTGTTCTTCAGTAAGGGTGAGCTGATTGCTGCAAAGCTCAGTGGGTTGAGCGGCAAAAAAGCAGCCATTGACATTCTGGGATGGCCTGAAACCATCATCGATATCGATTTAGCACCGTTTGAGAAAGAACGGGAGATAAATACCCCCCTGATGAGCCTTTTGCTGGAAAGCCATAAGGCCGAGGATGAGCGGCAGTTTGGAAATGCCGAGATGCGGCAGTTTCCAAGACATGACTGCCATATTGCGGTGGATTTCGATATCAGTGACTGGTCTTACGAGGGGGTTATAAAGAATATGAGCCTTAAAGGTGTTTATATCCAGACCCACCATCCGGTGACGGTCAGCAGTGAAATTTTGTTGGCCCTGACATCTTTAGATGCCTGGAGACACTGTACGATCAAGGGTACGGTTGTTCGAAGAGATGCCAAAGGGATCGGGGTGATTTTTCAGGGGTTGAGTCTCTATCAGCAACAGGTTGTCCAATCCTTTCTCAAATCGGACTTGGCCAAGGAGGAGACTTAGGGCTCGCGCAAAAATAACTTCACATTTTGGCATCTCAGCTTCAGCTCATCTTTGGCCGATGTCTCACTCGCAAAATCCGCGAAATAGCACGCTATTCCTGTGGTTTTGCTCTCTCGAATGAGCCAAACCTGAACCAAATATGAGCGCCAACTCTGCTAAGTTATTTATGCGCGAACCCTGTGGTTTTAAAACCTCAGATCGCATCCTATGCAGCACTATTATTGATCCAGTATATCATGCTGGCAACCAGATAATAGAGACCGAGTAGCTCAACACTAAAAAATATCCAATAATACCAAAGCCGGCGAATTAGCGATGTGGGCACAAGGATGCCCATCCCCACAGCTCCCAGACAGATTAAGGAATAAAAAGTATAATAATATCCCTTTGCCACCAATCCGGTCAGAAAAAACATGCTGATGTTCATGATCACCAGTAAATTGTTGAACCGGCTAAGATGGCTCCAGAAATTTACGTGTCCGGCAATAAATCCATTTTCCCAAATCCCATAACGATTTATCAACATATTTTTGCCCTTTTTTTGTAAGGAATTTTGAATTGTACCGACCAATGAACCAAAAGGAAAGCTTAATTAATGATACCGAAACAAGGCTTTTCACACTATAAAACGTGACCAACTGTTTGTTGGCATAACGTTTAACAAGCGCATGTCACACATACCATAAGGAGGCAACGATGAACTCAAAAAGAATGTTTCAAATCGCATTAATCGGTTTCATCAGCATATTTTTCATTTCTTTTGCTTGGGCATCAGGCAATGCCCGGACCTTTGTACTTGAAGCGACACCGGACCACCCTGACGCAAATGGAACTGCGGTCATAGACGAGACCCATGTCAGTATACAGGCACGAGATCTCAAACCCGATGCCGTTTACACGGTGTGGTTCGTCAATATGAAACCCAAAAAGAAAGCAATCGGTGCCGGTACGATGCCTTACATGTTCCGGACGGACAAATGGGGAGATGGAAACTACAGTGCGTCACTTTCTAAAACACCCTTTGGGAAATGGGCGATGGTCATGGTGGTACTGCATCCCAATGGCGACCCCAAGGACATGGACAACATGGTAGGTGCTTTGAAAGCTCCTTTATAATGTATTAATCGGTCCTGGTGAAAGCAACCTGTCCTCTGGTTTGAACGGGGGCAGGTTGTTTCCGGATTTAATCGCCTGGAAGGAAATACCCTATATGTCAGCAGCATCTTTACCGTGTTACAGCTTGCAAAATGGGGTCATTTTGATATCTTAATAAAATCGTTAAAGATTTTATAGGGGTATCATCTGAGAATGGAAGATGCACTGAAAGTAAATTCCGAGGCATGGGTGGATCAATATGGAGACGCGCTCTTTCATTTTGCCCTTGCAAGAGTCAACAAACGGGAGGTAGCAGAGGATCTTGTTCAGGAAACATTTCTGGCTGCCGTGCAGTCGCAAGAACGGTTTAAGGGACAATCATCTGAAAAAACCTGGCTGTTTGGCATTCTGAAACATAAGGTCATCGATCATTATCGAAAAAATAAGTCTACGGTTTATGCACAGGACCGTTGGCATGATCCAGACAACCTGGATGGATTCTTCAATGAAAAAGGGGGCTGGCAAGTTCGTCCGCAACACTGGAGCGCCAATCCAGGCAAGTCCCAGGAGGTCAAAGAAGCTTTCGATCATTTTTACCGATGTCTGTCGGACTTGCCCCAAAAAATGGCTGATGTATTTGTGTTTAGAGAAATCGAGGGATTGCGTACGGACGAAATCTGCAAACGTCTTGATATTACATCCACCAACTGTTGGGTGATTTTATATCGTGCAAGAATGTTGTTGCGAAAATGCCTTGAATTGGTTGGATTCGGCCAGCAGCAAGAGGTAACTACAAAATGAAACACTGGATGTTCAGCTGCAAAGACGTTTCCCAAAAGATATCCCAATCAATGGATGGCCAACTACCATTCCATCATCACATGGCAATTCGGATGCATCTTTTGATGTGCCGATACTGTGCCCGATTTTATAATCAACTCCATCTGATGAGGAAAATGGGTCGCCACACGGATACTGATTTGACCCATTGCGACCTCCCGGCCAAGCTTTCCCCGGAAGCAAAAGAACGTATCAAGGAAACCCTGCACTCCCTGCCGTGAATTAATTTTATTTAAAGGTTTAGGGGACGGGTATTCATATATTACTAATTCATGGCTGCCATTTTGGCGCTCTTTTTTCCAGGAAAGCGCCGATGCCCTCGATACACTGGCCACTCATGATGTTTATGGTAGCCTGCTCCTTTTCAACAATCAGGGCTTCCTTCTCCGATATATCCATGGCGGCATCGACGATATGCTTGACAGAATTGATAGCTTGGGGTCCATTGGTCATGAGGTTATTCACATACGTTTCAACCTGTCGAATGAAATCCTTTTTTAAAAAGACATGATTGAGGAGGCCCATTGTCAGGGCTTCGTCCGGGTCGATCTTGCGGGCGGAAAATATCAATTCCTTGGCCCTGCCGGGACCTACCAGCCGGGCCAGACGAACCGTTCCACCAAGATCAGGGATGAGCCCGAGGCGTGTTTCCTGGAAACAGAGCACGGTGTCATGGGAGGCGATGCGGATATCACAGGCCAGAGACAACTCGAGTCCGCCACTGTAGCAGATCCCGTTGATGGCGGCTATGGTTGGAAATGGAAGATCGGCAAGCATCGTGAAAACACCCTGCATATAGGCAATTCCCTCGAGCACAACTTTTCGGTTGTTTTCCTGAAGCGCCGTAAACAACCTGGATATGAGCGGATCCGAGGGGTGAACATCGACGCCCGCCGAAAAGATACCAGGTGTGGTGCCCGTAATGACGAGTGCCCGGATATGGGATTGAGATGAAAGGGTTTGAAAATATTCTTCAAACAAATGCCAGCATTCGGAATTGATGGCATTTTTCATGTCAGGGCGATTCATCCGAATGAAAGCGATCCCATCCTTTTCATCATACAATAGCGGCTTGCTGCCTTTTCGCATGGCACCTCCTATATACTATCTTGAAAAACCAGATCTTCTTGGCCGATTCAGGAATATTTGGCTATACCGATTGGTGTAACAAGATAAACCCGAAGCACGAAATCCCAAACAATACCAAATGACACAAACTCGAATGATCAAAACAAGGTGCATCTTGTTCAAGTCCATAGAACATTGTTATGCTTTATTGTATCCCGGATATGATTCATGTAATAAAAATGTTATACGATTTTATTTATGAGTGCAATTACAAACAGGCTACCCACTGGCGGTAGTCACTGAAATCCGAAGCACTAAATTCGGATTTAGAATTTATCACACGCTGAATGCGCATAACATTAACTCTTTAGGGTTGAATCAGTGCCGGGCCTTTTGGACCCGGGTATTTACGATAAAGAGGGTATCAGGAGGATTTACGTGCAATGTTCACAAACATCAGGCAGCATGACAAGCCGTGAGCGATTTTTGGAAGTCATGCGACTCGGGCAGCCGGATCGCGTGCCTTATTTCGAAGAGGGCATTCGAGATGAGGTCATCCATGTCTGGAAGGGGCAGGGCCTTTCCGGAAGACATGAATTGGCAAGAGGGTTCCCTTCTGATGTGCGCGAACGAATGGAGCTGAACCTGGACCCGTATCCTGAATTGAAACATTGGCCAACCACAGAAAAAGATTTGGATTACTTCAGGCAACATCTAAACCCGGATGACCCAAAACGGTTTCCCGAACAATGGAAAAAGCGTGTTCAGAACTGGAAACACCGCGAGCATGTATTAATGTTGTATGTCCATCAGGGTTTTTTTCTGAGTATGGGTGTCAGGGACTGGCAACGCTTTTACGAGGTCATGGCCCAGCTGGTGGACAAACCAAACCTGGTGCGGGATATGATGAAGGCGCAAGGCCGGTTTGCTGCAGCGATCACCGAAAAAGTCCTCAAGGACGTCAATGTTGATGCCGTCATTTTCAGTGAACCCATCGGCGGCAACGAGGGTCCCTTGATGTCGCCGGAAATGTATGAAAACATCGTTCTGAAAACTTATCAGCCCATCCTGGATGTTCTGCATCGAAACCATGTGGAGACCATTATATTCCAAACTTTTGCCAATGCCCGGATTCTCATCCCCAGCATTCTGAAATGGGGATTCAACGGGCTGTGGGCCTGCGAGATTAATATCGAGGCCATGGACTACCGCAGCATTCGCAAGGAATTCGGCAGGGACCTGAGGCTCATTGGTGGTATCGACCTGGATGCACTTCGCAGCAGCAAGGAGGACATCAAGAAGGAAATCCAAACCAAAGTGCCGCCCCTGTTGGATCAGGGCGGCTATATTCCCCTGGCAGACGGTCGCGTGCGAGAGGATGTACCCTTTGAAAATTATCGGTATTATCGAGAACTGTTACGAAGTATTATCGAGAAATAAATAAAAGCGGCGCAGCCGCGTCAAATGCCGGCGCGAAGCGACGGCATCAGGGTATCAAAATAGTAGACCCGGTGGTTTTTCTCCCTTCCAGGTCCCGATGTGCAACGGATGCCTCTGACAACGGATAGGTCTGGCCGATGGTAATCTTTACGGCGCCCCTTTGGACGACATCAAGAAGATCGTTTGCATGCGCCAGGAGATCCTCCCGCTTCTCGGTATAGGTCATGAGACTCGGTCTGGTCAGGAACAGGGAGCCCTTGGCTGCCAGAACGCCCAGTTCGAGGGGCGGCACCGAACCGGATGACTGTCCAAAGGTGACCATGGTGCCAAGAGGCTGCAGGCATTCCAGTGATTTCATAAAAGTGGTCTGACCCACGGAATCATAGACAACATTGACACCTCTGTTGTTTGTAATTTCTCTGACGTTTTCGACAAAATCTTCCTGGGAGTAAAGAATTGGGTGATCGCATCCATTGGATCGTGCCTTTTCCGCTTTTTCAGCCGAACCAACCGTGCCGATTACAGTGGCGCCGATGTCATGGGCCCATTGAGAGACAATTGATCCGACCCCCCCGGAGGCTGCGTGGATAAGGATGGTGTCCCCCGATGAAACGGGATAACAACCCCGTATGAGGTAGCGTGCGGTCATGCCCTTGAGCATCATGGCGGCTGCTGTTTCAAATGATATGTCGTCGGGCATCTTTACCAGCCGGTGAGCAGGGATGCAGCGCACCTGGGCGTAGGCACCAGGGGGCACGCCGGCATACGCCACTCGGTCACCCACGACTACGCCATTCACTTGCTCTCCGACAGCTTCCACGACACCGGATCCTTCCAAACCGGGTATGGCAGGTAGCGCCGGGAGTGGATACAGCCCGGTTCGGTGATAGACATCGATAAAATTGAGTCCGATGGCTTTATGCCGAATGCGTACCTCACCGGCTCCAGGACTTCCAGGGTCGTGATCCTCCCATTTGAGGACTTCAGGCCCTCCGTTATTGTAGAGTTTGATCGCTTTTGACATGACATCCTCCTTACTTCATATTTTCCGCAATGTCACCCGGGTCGTGTTGAATCGGGGCCCATTCCCGATGGCCTGCGGCCGGCTGCTCGTCATGCTGTTCTGGGAAACGCCGTCGAGGTCTGCGGCTTCCTTGGGGGACCAGACAACACCTTCCGGAAGGGCTTCTGAAATGACAGCCCGCATTCTGAGACTGCCGAGGTGATTTTTCAGCAAAACGTCTTCTCCGCCGCCGATACCAGCTTTTGCAGCATCTTGCGGGTTGATATGAACAACTGCGGGGATGCTTCCATAAATTTCTTGGAATTGGGTATGCGTATGGTTTGATACGGAACTGGTCATGAAGGTAAATTGTTCTGTTTTTGCTACCCATTCCTTTTGCGTCGGCATGGGGGAATGGCCGCTCGCCAATGCCGCTCCGGCGTAGAACTCAATTTTACCGGAAGGTGTTGGATAGTGATCTCTGGGTTTACATGCAAGCCTGAGCCGTCTGCCGGACATCAGGTCCTGCATGTCCCCGTTTTCAAATGCATCCGGCATGGCAGACGTAATGGCCGTCAGGGCGTCTTCATAGAGCCATGGCTCCTGAAGTTCCAGCCGCCGGGCAATACCTGTCATGACCTTGATTTCATGGCGGCTATCGGTCACAGGTTGGGTAACCTGGCGACTGAACTGAACACAATTGTGACTGTCCGGAATGACGATATCTTCTTTCTCCAGGAATGTGGGTGCCGGTAAAACGATGTCGGCCAATTTTGCCGTTTCGGTCCAGTGGGTTTCATGAACAATCAGAAAGAGATCGTTGCGGGCCAGGCCTTCTTGAAATGCGCTCTGGTTGGGGAGGGTCATGGCGGGATTCATGCAACTGACGTACACAACTGAAAAATCTCCCTGTTTGATGTGATCGGCCACAGCGACCTGGTGGATGATTTTGGGTTTTTTAGCGGTCAACGATTTTCCGTTGATGAGCGATCTGTCTATCAGGTAGGTGCTGCCGTTTCCATAGAAGAAGCCGCGGTGGATCCCCAGTACGGACGGTATCATGGCCACAGCTCTCACTTGATCCGCACCGTTTGAACAGTGCTGAAGACCATAGCCTATAAGGGTCATGCTCGGTTTGTTGCCGGCATACAGTTTTGACAGTAGTTGCAGTGTGTCCGGGGAAACACCGGTTAATTGCTGGACGGCTTCAGGGGACCATTTTACTGCCTCGGCCTTCAAGTTATCAACTCCAGTGGTCCATTTTTCCAGGAATGCAGCATCTGCATACCCGGAGGCGATGAGCCGGTTCAAAAGACCGTAGGCCAACGCAACATCTGTCTCCGGTTTTGTCCGGACCCACAAGTCAGCCTTTTTCGCCGTATTGGTTTCAATGGGATCGATAACAACAATTTTGGCCCGCCCCTCCTTTTGGGCCGTGAGGGCCAGGCGCCAGATATGGGGAGCACTCACCGCCGCATTGAATCCCCAGAAAACCAGGAGTTTCATGGAAGGCATTTCCAGCGGGTTGGCACCGTAACTATCGCCGTAATGCATTGAAATTCCCAAATGCCCCGATTTACTGCACAGGGCACCATCAGTTTGAGTGGCACCGAGGGCATTCCACAATCGCTTGGGAAATGCATTGGCGATCAGACCGGTGTTCCCGGCATAATTTAAAAAAAGAATCCGATGGGCTCTCTGTTTAGCGATAACATGGGCAAGTTTGCGTGATATGAGATCAAGGCTCCGGTCCCAGCTGATTTTTTTGAAACCGGAGGCCATTTTTATAAAGGGGCTGTCGATGCGATTGGATAGAAGTCTGTCTTGGTCCCTGGCACTTCTGGGACAGACCATTCCTTTGGTCAACGGGTGCTCGGTATCTCCATGAGCCGATGTGATGTTGCAATGTTCATCGACATGGAAAACCAACGAACAGGCATCATAGCAATCACGGGCACAGACGGTTTTTATTGGGCTTGTTGGGTTCATTGAGTTTATTGGGTTTATCGGGTTGATTGGGTTTTTTGTAGCTGATGGCTCATAGGGCTTATCTCTTTACTAAAACGCTTCCTTTATCTATAAGTGGTTTACAGTTTACAGCTTATGGCTTACCCTTGAACCCTTGGATCCTCGGACCCTCGTTTTTTATTGACACACCTGATAATTTCTTCCCCGAAGGCTTGAACCTGCCATGATTTAAGGCTGGCGATGTCATCCAGATCGCTTATGGCAGAGGGAGAAGTCCTGGCGATATCCATTGTCTGGGATTTGTTCAAAACCAGGGCGGGATCGATGGCCAGGTCGGCCGCTTTTTTATCTTTCCAGTTTTTCAGTTTGTTGGCTAAGCGGATTTTTGACTCAGGCATTCTGGGTGTCCGGGTTCTTGGGTAGATCGGGAGTTGATCGCTCGGTGTTTTCAGACCTTTGTTGATAGCCTCTATCAGTTGGCGGCCATGCATGTTGGCCTGTTTGGTGCTCAGGGCGCGACATGCCTCCAGGGCTTTCTTTGTCTGGGGTTTTTCACGTGCCAGGGTCAGAATGGAGAGATTGCCGATAACTTTAAAAAGTGGGAGGTCTTTTTTATGGGCAGACTGTTTACGGTAGTTCAGAAGTTCCTCCAGGACAGCCAAGTCTTTTGGTGGCAGCCTCCCTGCCCCTTTGAAGCTGAGAAACAGCGGTTTGACATTTGTTGCGTTGGGTCGAACCCTGCTCAGCAGGTCACATTCTTCATGGACCCAGGTCAAGCGGTTTTTCTCGGCAAGCTGTTCCTCCAGAAGTTTTGCCAGGGGGAGAAGATGGTGAACATCCTTGGCTGCATAGGTTATCATGGCTTCAGGCAGCGGTCTCATGGACCAGTCTTTTTTCTGGTATTTTTTCTCCAGCTTGACATTGAAGAAAGTTTGCAGCATTGCATCCAGGCCACTTTGTTGAAAACCCAGGAATCGAGAGGCCAGTTCCGTATCGAACAGATTGTGAATAGTGATGTCGAAATCCCGGAAAAGGGAGCGAACATCATAATCGGAGCCATGGAAAACTTTTTTGATCCGACGGTTCTCGAAAAGTGGTTTAAGCGCTGATAAATCCTCGATCGGGATAGGGTCCACGATAAACAAGTGGTGGCTCGAGGCTATCTGGATCAGACAGACCTTTTCTTGAAAGTGGAACATGGAATCCGCCTCCAGATCCACAGCGAGAGCACCGGCGCCCCGGAGGGATTTCAAAACAATGTCTAAACCGGATGTTGTGTCTATAAATTCAAATTGGAATTCAGAATCTTGCTGCATGTCTCACCAAATTTTTCTTGACCTAGTGCTGCAATTGGCCTAAATAATAATGTTTACGGGTTATTAAACAGGCACCCGGAAAGTTTTCTTGAGCCATTGCGTGGTTAAGTGTTTGACAGAAGAACTTTCCGACTTCCTGAAACAAATAAAATCATAAAATGATTTTATGACAAGGTGACGAACGATGATCAATATAACATTTCCAGACGGAAGCACAAAGCCTTTTGATGATTTTCCCACCGGTTTTGACATTGCCGGAAGTATTTCGGAAGGTCTGGCCAGAGATAGCGTGGCCATGGAGTTGGATGAAGAGGTGGTTGACCTGAGCACGGTTGTGAAAAAAAATGCAGCCATCCGGCTGATAACGACCCGGGACAAGGAAGCCCTGGAGATAATGCGTCATAGTGCCGCCCATGTCATGGCACAGGCTGTGCTGAGATTATACAAAAATGCCAAGTTGACTATCGGGCCGGTGATTGATGATGGGTTTTATTACGATATTGACATGGAACCGATTTCCGAAGATGACTTTCCCAAAATCGAAGCCGAGATCAAAAAACTGGTGAAAGAGAAAATTCCGATTCAGCGAAGCGAGGTTTCCAAGGCCCAAGCCCTGGCGTTCTACAAGGATGAACCTTACAAGCTGGAAATGATTTCAGCCCTGGAAGACGGCCGGATATCCCTTTATGAGCAGGGGGGGTTTACAGATCTTTGCCGGGGGCCTCATGTGCCCCATACCGGATTTGTAAAGGCCATCAAGTTGACCAAGGTGTCTGGTGCTTACTGGCGCGCTGATCAGACCAAGGCGCAGTTGCAGCGATTATATGGAACGGCTTTTTTCAACAAAAAGGAGCTGAAAGAGCATCTCCGATATCTTGAAGAGGCCAAAAAACGGAATCACCGCAAAATCGGCGAAGCCTTGGATCTGTTCAGCTTTCATGACGAGGCGCCGGGAATGCCCTTCTTTCATGCCAAGGGTATGGAGCTCTGGAATACCCTGCTGGAATACTGGCGCTATGAACACAAGGCCGCAGGTTATGTGGAGACCAAGACGCCGATCATGTTGAAACGGTCTCTGTGGGAGCGGAGCGGCCATTGGGAGAACTATCGGGAAAACATGTACACCACCATGGTGGATGAAGATGACTATGCCATTAAACCCATGAACTGTCCCGGGGGTATGCTGCTTTATGGAAACCGGCCCCATTCTTACCGGGAATTCCCCATCCGGGCGGCAGAGATCGGCCTTGTCCACCGCCACGAGTTAAGTGGTGTGCTAGCGGGTCTTTTCCGGGTCAGGGCTTTTCATCAGGACGATGCCCACATCTTCATGACACCGAATCAGATTCGAGCTGAAATATTGGGAGTCCTACAGTTGGCTGAACGGGTTTACAGGACCTTCGGTCTTGATTTTCGTCTGGAACTTTCTACCAGACCTGAAAAATCGATTGGAACCGACGAGCAGTGGGAAGTCGCAACAGAAGGACTGCGGGGCGCCCTGGATGCCTATGGTCTTGAATACCGACTCAATGAGGGGGACGGTGCCTTTTATGGTCCTAAAATAGATCTGCATATCATGGACGCCCTTAAACGAACCTGGCAATGCGGTACAATCCAACTGGACATGTCATTGCCGGAACGGTTTGACCTGAGTTATATTGCCCAGGACAATGAGAAGCATCGCCCCATTATGATCCACCGCACTATTTTAGGGTCCATCGAGCGATTCCTGGGTATTTTGATTGAACACTTTGCAGGCAAGTTTCCGTTGTGGATGGCGCCGGTTCAGGCCGTGGCACTACCTATTAACGACGAACTCATTCCCTATGCTCTGGAAGTCAAGGGTGTCATGGAAAGGACCGGGTTGCGTATGGAGATCGACAGCAGAACCGAAAGCCTCAATAAAAAAATTCGTGCGGCACAGTTGGCCAATATCCCATTGATTCTCACCATCGGCGCCAAGGAACAGGCATCAAATACCCTTTCTGTGAGGACCCTGGATGGCAACGTCAAAATGGGTGTATCCCAGGATGAATTTATCGAGGCAGTCTCTACAAACATCGAAAAGAGAGAACTGGATCTGGAGCTGTTTCAATAACATTGTCGCACAATTTTATTGCGGAATTAGTATGACAAAAGGGAAAACAGGAAAGAAGGAGAATGCCGGCATAACGAGCCACAAGATCCGATGGTGTGACAACCGTTGTCCACATGCCGACTTCGCCAAGCTGGATGCCATGGATGGGAGCTGCCACACGTTTCAATCCTTGTGGTGTGGTTTGCTGCAGAAACATGTGACCAAGAACGCTCCCTGTGAAAACCGATTCGGAAAAAGGCGCCCGACAACCGGGTTTTGAAACATCTAAATATGGCGATCTCTTCACACACCCATGGCAAAATATTCGTTTTCTATTGGCTGCCGGTGATTCTGTACTGCCTTTTGATCTTTATCCAGTCTTCCTATCCTGCAACCGACAGCCTTCCCTCGATTCCCCATATGGACAAGCTGGCGCATGCCGGTGCTTATGCACTGCTCGCATATCTTTTATTCCGCGTGTTTCAATTGACAAGAATCCGGAAAAGTGCCGTGTTGCTGGTGATTCTCAGTGCACTGTCTTCGTCGGTTTACGGTATCAGCGACGAAATTCATCAGTACTTTGTGCCTTCGCGAATGGCCGATATCGCTGATATGGCGGCTAACACCGTGGGAAGTTTCATGGGTGCCATTGCGGCACAAATTATTTTAAACCGGCAGTAGCGAGTTTCCAACGATATGTCAGGAATCTCCAATTGCCTATTAATTCGGTATGCTGCTATGTATTCTTGCCTGCTTTCAGAACCAAATAACCAACCATCCCAGACATGAATGACCCTACAAGTATTGCTAATTTATCTGTGTATTGAAAAATGCTATTATCTTCAAACGCTAATGAAACTATAAATAAACTCATCGTAAACCCGATGCCTGTTAATACCGATACCCCATAAAGCTGCATCCAATTACTGCCTTCAGGAAGTTTTGCTATTTTGAGTTTTATTGCAACCCAACTAAAGCCAAAAACACCCAGTTGCTTACCGATAAATAACCCAAGCATGATGCCTAACGGTACAGGGCCCGACATTTGGCTAAAAGATATTTCAGTGACATTGACACCCGCATTAACAAAAGCAAATAGCGGGAGTATAAAAAATGCAACCCAGAAATGGAGGTTATGTTCTATGTCTTTAAGGGGTGAAATTGGATGGTTGTTTTCATCTTTTGCGTTCAGTGGAATAGTGAATGCTAATGCAACCCCTGCTAATGTTGCATGAACGCCGGATTTAAGGACGCTTACCCATAATATTGTGCCAACGATAAAATAAGCGGCTTTTTTTGTAATGCCGAATATATTAAAAGCGATTAAAACAGCCAAAGAAATAAGTGCACTGATAATAGATACTGTGGACAATTCGACCGTATAGAAAATAGCAATAATAACTATTGCGCCTAAATCGTCAATAATTGCTAATGCCAATAAAAATAGTTTTAGCGATGTGGGGATTCGATTTCCTAATAGCGAAAGAATACCTAATGCAAAAGCAATATCGGTTGCTGTTGGTATTGCCCAACCATTGGTAGCTAATGGATTGTTTTGGTTGAATGTTAGATAGATTGCTGCCGGAACAACCATTCCGCCAACAGCAGCAAATCCGGGTAATGCGATTTGACTTAAAGAGGATAGATGCCCTTCTATTATTTCCCTTTTTACTTCCAAACCAATTAACAAAAAGAAAATGGCCATCAAGCCATCATTTACCCAATGGTAAAGTGACTTATCAAGATGCAATGAACCAATTCTTATTTCCACTGGGATATGTAAGAATGATTCATACAGTGGCAACATAAATGTATTGCTTAATACAAGTGAAAAAATAGTTGTAAATATTAAAAGTATGCCACTTGATGATTCATTCTGTATAAATTCTTCGATTGTTTTCATTCAAACCTCAATATAACGTGACACAGTATTCCATATTTTGGCCAACCGGTAATGGATTGAGTTTATAGCATGAAAAACACGTTTTGAAAAACACCAAATGCCTCAGGAAATCATAGTCTCATTCAAGTAACACACAGCATTGACAAAAGCATCGCTTTTGGTTACATAACCCAGATGGTATCAAACCGATTTATATAACGATTGGATGCAGAGGATGTACATATGAATGATCAGGGAAACATCACCATCAATGGCAATGCGTTTTCATTCGAGCCCGGAGAAACCATTCTGGCGGTTGCCGGAAGAAACCACATCGATATCCCGACACTTTGTCACCTGAAGGGAGCCTCCCCCACGGGTAATTGCAGGGTATGTGTGGTGGAAATAGAAAATGAGAAGGATCTTTTACCTTCCTGTGCCACCCTGGCAGAGGCGGGCATGGTGGTCCATTCGGAGTCCCCGGAAGTTGTAAAGGCCCGTCGAATGATCATTCAACTCATGCTCTCCACCGGTAATCACAACTGTGCCATCAGGGGGACCAGCAGCGACGACTGGACCCAGTTTCAGATGAAAGTCCAGCAGTATGACGACAGTTCAGAGCTTTGCCCGGTTTGGGGAGACTGCCGTTTACAGGATCTGGCCTATCGTTATCAGGTGGAGCCCGGAAGGTTCTCAGATGCGGGTACGCCCTATCCCATGGAAACGGTCAATCCATTTATCGTCAGGGATTTTTCCCGGTGCATCAAGTGCGGCAGGTGTGTTCAGGCCTGCAACGATATTCAGGTTAACAATGCCATCCAGTTTGGTTATACGGGTAGTAATTCAAAAATTATCGCTGCCGACGATAAACCCCTGAAAGATTCGGATTGTGTTTTCTGCGGTGAATGTGTTCAGGTGTGTCCGGTGGGCGCCTTGGTGGAAAAGGATGTTCGCTACCAGGTACGACACTGGGAAACCGAAAAGGTTCGCACCACCTGTTCTTACTGCGGTGTGGGGTGCCAGCTCTATCTGCATGTCAAGGACAACCGGGTTGTCAAAGTTTCCGGTGTCGAAGGGGCTCCCCCGAACTATGGCAGCTTGTGTGTCAAAGGCCGATTCGGGTATGATTTCATCCACTCGTCTGAGCGCTTGACCGCTCCCATGATCAAGGAGAACGGTACCTTCAGGGAAGCCACCTGGGACGAGGCCTTGGATACAGTCGCCAGGCGGTTCAACGAGATAAAGGAAACTCACGGATCGGACAGCCTTGGTGTTTTTACCTCCGCGAGAATTACCAACGAGGAGAATTACATCGCCAGCAAGTTTGCGCGGGCAGTGCTGAAGACCAACAATATCGATCATTGTGCCCGGCTCTGACATTCTTCGACAGTAGCCGGTCTGGCTGCAGCATTCGGAAGCGGTTCCATGACGAACACCATCGGTGATATCGAGAAAGCGGACGTTATCCTGGTCACCGGATCCAATACCACCGAAAACCACCCGGTCTTGTCAGCTTTCATCAAACGAGCTGTCACCTTCAGAGGTGCCAAGCTCATTGTTGTCGATCCACGATTTGTCCGGATTGCCACGTTTGCCCATCACTGGCTGCGACAAAATCTGGGGACCGATGTGGCCTGGATCAACGGGATGATGAACGTCATTATCAACGAAAATATTTATGACCACACATTTGTGGAAAAGCGAACCGAGGGTTTCGAAGAACTCAAAAAGGTTGTGGCAAAATACACGCCGACCTACGTGGAGGAGATCACCGGCATACCCCAGGCAGACCTGGCCCATGCCGCCAGAATTTATGCACATGCCGGCGCTGGTAGTATATGCTACTGTATGGGCATTACCCAGCACACCTCGGGAACAGACAATGTCAAATCCCTGGCAAACCTGGCCATGCTCTGTGGTCATATGGGCGTCGAAGGCGGTGGCGTCAATCCGTTGAGGGGTCAGAACAATGTTCAAGGTGCCTGCGACATGGGTGGATTGCCGAATGTTTATTCAGGGTACCAGCCGGTGGCCGATCTGGCCGTCGCAAGGAAGATGGAGGAGGCCTGGGGCGTCAGCAATATACCAACCCAGCCCGGCCTGACTGTTACGAAAATGATTCCCAAGGCACATGACGGGGAACTCAAGGGATTGTATATCATTGGTGAGAATCCGCTGGTGTCGGACCCCGATCTGAATCATGCTAAAAAGAGTTTTGCCAACCTCGATTTTCTGGTGGTGCAGGATATATTCATGACCGAGACGGCCCAACTTGCGGATGTGGTCCTTCCCTCCAAGTGTTTTGCCGAAAAAGAAGGCACATTTACCAATACTGAGCGGCGGGTACAGCGCATACGAAAAGCAGTGGATGCACCGGGCCAGGCAATGGATGACTGGAAAATCACATCGGAAATTGCAACACGTATGGGATTTGCAATGCCCTACGGCGAAAGCCGGGAGATCATGGAGGAACTGGTTACGGTGACCCCATCTTATGCCGGGATCGACTATGATCGGATTGCGTATGAGGGTATTCACTGGCCATGTCCCACCAAAGAGCACCCCGGGACACCGATCCTTCACCAGGGGCAGTTTACAAGGGGGAAGGGCCTTTTTCACGCCATTGATTTCAGGGAGCCGGCCGAAAAAATAGATGCGGAATATCCCATGGCTTTGACCACCGGTCGTCTCCTGTATCATTATCATACCGGGACCATGACCATGAAATCAGAGGGATTGAACGAAAGGGCGCCCGCTTGTTTCGTCGAGATTTCATCAGATGACGCGCGTGCCTATGATCTTGAAGACGGTTCGATGGTCAAGGTCGAATCCCGGCGGGGAGATATCAGTGCCGCCATCAAGGTTTCTGAAAAGGCGGTTGCCGGAACAGTGTTCATTCCGTTCCATTTTGCCCAGGCAGCTGCGAATAAGCTCACGAATGCGGCCCTGGATCCGGTATCGGGGATTCCGGAGTATAAAGTGTGTGCGGTGAGGCTCTCTAAAGCTGCATAGCAGCTTTAGAGATAGGGTCGGAGGTTTGAAGGGTTGGAGGGTTCAAGGATTCAAGGCATAAAGTATAACCGTAAACAAAAAGCCATAAGCTTAGAGCAGCTTATGGCTTTTTAGCTGGATTGTCATATTCGAATATTCTGTTCGTTGCATATTGGGTATTGCCCGTAGCAATCCTTTTGCAACCGTCAACACTTTCCCGCCCCATCAACCCAATGAACACAATAAACTCAACGAACGAAATTAACGCTGTTCCCCTCAAACCCTGCTCTACCTACTCTCCCTCCTGCGGTCTCTTCACGGTCGGTGACAGGATGTCAAAGTAGTAATGGATTCCAGCACCCACAAAGGAATCAGCCGTGGTTCCAAAGGAGTCGTCGCCGTCGTAGTTTATGAAAGTGAGTCCAACCTCGGTTGAAAAGCCGAGATTAGGCAGGCCGCTGAAGAAATATTCGATCCCGATGCCGGCATTGATCCAGGTGCCCGTTTTGGTGTTGCCGTTATCCGGATCGACACGGGAAAATCCCAACCCTGCAATGGCATCCACGTGGAGATTTTTTTCATCTTTGATTTTAAAGTATAGCTTGCCACCCAAATCCAGATCGTCAGATGAATCTGAAAAGTTGAACCCGACAAGGCCCTGTACGGCGAGTTCATTGTTGATCCAGTATTTTCCGGACAAGGAGTCCACGTCCTGAGGACTGAATTGAGAATTATAACCGATTCCCAGGTTGCCCTTCAAGTCTTTTGCAAGGACGGGGGTTGCGAGGATACCGAGTATGAGTATGAAAGCGCATACCATTTTAGTTGTTTTCATAATACTCCTTTAATAAAATCATATAACTGTTTAAACCTGCGGGCGCGGTAATACCTTTGCCTTCTCGGCGATTTCCGGGACCTTGTGCTCCCACTCGATGGCCATGAGGTGCACGCCGGCAACCCCTTTCATCTCTTTGAATTCCTCGATCTGCTCGCAGGCAGCCTTGATGCCTTCTGCAGCAACCTTTCCTTTTTCAGCCCCCTGGAGTCGTTTGATAACCTCGTCCGGCACATCCATTCCAGGAACTTTGCTCTTCATATACTTGGCCATACCGACACTCTTCATGGGTGTGACGCCTGCCAGGATGTAGACTTTATCAGTCAACCCCATATCGTTGGCTTTCTTGATGAACTCTCTGAATTTATCCATATTGTAGATGCACTGGGTCTGGATGAAATCGACACCGGCATTGATTTTTTTAGCAAGTCTGTGAACGCGCCATTCAAATGGGTCGGCAAATGGGTTGGCAGCCGCACCGATAAACATTTTTGGGGCGACTTCCAGGTCTGCACCACCCAGAAATTTACTTTCGTCGCGCATTTTCTTGACCATACCGATGAGTTGAATGGAATCGATATCGAAGACACCTTTTGCCTGGGGGTGGTCGCCGAATTTTTGATGGTCTCCGGATAGGCACAGCATGTTCTTGATACCGTGCGCAGAGGCCCCGAGGATGTCGGACTGCATGGCCAGACGATTCCGGTCGCGACACACCATTTGAAAATTGGGTTCGAGACCTTCCTGCATGATCAAAATACTGGCTGCCCAGCTGGACATTCGTACCATAGCCGTCTGGTTGTCGGTGATATTGACTGCATCCACCATCCCTTTCAGGTGTTTTGCTTTTTCCCTGACTTCCCCGGCATCGGAACCCCGCGGTGGACCCAGTTCGCCTGTAAATGCAAAATGACCGGCCCGTAAAATTTTTTCCAAGTTACTTCCTGATTTGAAACCGTTTTCCTCTGTGCTCATATGCATCACCTTATGTCAGATAAATAGTCATCTCTTTCAACGCGTTATGCGATTTTATTCGGTCTTGGCTTTCTCAGGTTTTTTATATCCCGGCTGTACCAGCGTTCTCGGAACCTGGTCATTCCACCCGACCGGCTCTTTGATGCTGAGAATACAATCGAGGCGGTCCTGGGTTGCCAGGCGTTCGTAAATTTTGAACCAGGCGCAGGGCTGGTCCTCACTGATCTCACAGTTACCGTCGTTGGTGCCGCCGCACGGTCCGTTGTAAAGGCCCTTGGCGCACATGGTGACCGGGCAGATGCCGCCCGTCATTCCCAGAACGCATTCACCGCAGGATCGGCAGCGTTCCTCGTACCAGCCCACCGCCAGGTTGGCCGACATGCCGGTGGTATCCACCGCCGGGTAGACGGGGATACCGGGAAAGCGTTCCGCTAAAAACTGGATACCGACACCGCAGGCCATGGATAGAATAGCATCGTAATCCTTGACAATACCGTCGAACGGCTCCAGGTATTCCACGTCACATTGTCGTTCCACGGTGATGGTGCCGGTGTCCAGAGGCTTGTTTTCCAGCCTTCTGGCCATGTCAAGTTCTGCATTCAGGACATCGACTTCCTTTTCACCACCCGCGAGACAGACGGCCACACAGGTTCCGCACCCAGCGATGAGGACCTTTTTATGCGTCTTGATCATCTCTTTTATTTCATCAAAAGGTTTCCTTTTGGCGACTATCATGTTTCCTCCTTAAAAAAACCGCACCATTTTCTGCTGTCTTATGATCGGTGATTCGTAAAATATTTTACGGCCGATAATGGGTGCCGATCGCCTACATTTCTGTTTCGGGATGAAAAACCAGAACATCTTTAAGGTCATCGCCAAGGTATTCACGTTCGTTCGGCCCCAGTATTCCCAAAGAAAGACAGATGAGCGTCCACAAATGGACAACCGGATAGTTGCCACCATAATGCTCGCTCAGCTCGTGAATCTGGGCATGGCAGTTGTGGCAACCGGCAATGCAATAATCGGCGCCTGTTGCCTTGATCTGCTGATCTTTAAGTTTTCCGTATTCCAGGCGTTCTTCCTTCATGCCCGATTGCAGGAATCCGCCGCCGCCGCCGCAACAGTAATTGTTTGACCGGTTGGGCTGCATGTCGACGAAGTTTTCTTCGCCCACAACGGATTTGACAACAAAACGCAGGTCTTCGGCTATGGGATCTCCGTAGCTTTTGCGAACAATCTGGCAGGGGTCTTGTACGGTAAACTTGATTTTAAGATCCTTGTTCCAGTCGGAATTGACTTTGAGTCTTCCTTCCCGGATCCATTTGGCATAATATTCGTAAATATTTTTTACTTCAAAATTGTGCTCAAGGTTGAATTTTTTCAGTCCGGCCCGGACTGAGAATGTGACGTGCCCTCATTCCGTATTGAGAAAAATTTTACACCCCAGTTCGTTCGCCGAATTGACCGTTGTTCGGGTGACTTGTTCCCAGGAATCGTTGTCGGCCAGGAACATGCAGTAATTTTCCCCGGCCCAGCCCTTGCTGCCGTATGTCCAGTCGACCCCGGCAAGATGAAGAATCTTCCATAGTGGGACCAGCTCATCGGGTTCGGTTACCGGTTCTCTTGAGTTTTGATTTAAAAAGAACTTCGCACCCTGTTTGTCGATGGGAGCCTGCATGTCTTTGAATTCAGGCTGTGATTCCTGATACTCTTCCAGAACGTCTTCGACGACAAATATGAAATCTTCCGGCGATGTTCCCATGGCGCTGGTGCTTTCATTCCGCAAGGCCATGTCGCAGGACCCCAAGATCCCCTTGGGGCGATCTTCCCTGGGTCTGAGCCCCCGGGTGTTGTAAATAAGTTGTGGGATATCTATTTTCATGGGGCAGACGTAGACACAGCGCTGGCACATGGTGCACATCCAGGGCCAGTCCGATTTAATAATTTCATCATCCATACCCAGAGCTGCCATGCGCAGGAATTTTCGCGGGTCCATGCCGTCGAGTCCTGTTGCCGGGCAGCCCGACGAGCAGGCACCGCAGGTCAGACAAAGATTCAGATTTCCCCCTTCAGGGAGAAGCTCTTTCACCTTATCCAGAAAGATGCTCTTCTTTTTCCCGCCTAGTTTAATTGCTTCTTCAGCCATGATCATTCCTCCGTTTTAGGCTGTCCCCGATTCCTTTAATGGATTGGGTCCCATCGCCTTGATAAGTTCCGTCATTTCCCTGGCGTAGGCAGCAAAGGTAGGCCCTTCGCCAGAAGAAAGATTATACATTCTAACCCTGTCGGCTTCAAGGCCTATTTCTTCCAGGAGCATGCGCACATGCTCGACCCGTTCACGAGCCCTGAAATTGCCTTCGTTATAATGGCAGGTCCCTTCCAGGCAACCCACCACATAAACACCATCAGCCCCTTTCTGGATCGCCCTGATGAGGTACATGACGTCTACTTTACCGGTACAGGGCACCCGGATTATTTTGATATTCGCCGGATACTCGAGTCGCATGGAACCTGCCAGGTCCGCTGCCGAATATCCTCAGTAATCACAACAAAATGAGATAATCGTCGGTTGAAAGTCCGTCATTACATGCCTCCTGCCAGTAGTGCGTCTATTTTGCAGAGAATCTGGTCGTCTTCATAAAAACTCAAGCTGATGGCTTGGCGCGGGCAAACCGAGGCACATATGCCACAGCCATGACACATGGCTTCGTCGATGACGATTTCTCCTTTTTCAATGTCGAACTTGGGTACGTCAAAGGGACACGAGCGAACACAGGTCAAGCATTTGACGCAGTGTTCCACATTCACCTTGGCCGTGATCGCCGACAGCCTGATTTCGTCTTTTGAAAGAAAGGTCATGGCCCGGGAGGCTGCCGCCTGGGACTGGGCAATGGATTCGGATATCAATTTTGGCGAATGGGCGGTACCACACAGGAAGGTGGCATCACTTCCCATGTCCACCGGCCTGAGTTTTACGTGGGCCTCGAGGAAAAAGCCCTCGGGGTTCCGGTTCAGCTTCATGATTTTGCTCAGCTCTTCCGTTTCGGCAGCCGCAACCCCGGCGCTGAGTGCCAGCAGATCCGAGCGGATCTGGATTGGTTGCTGGAGTACGTGATCTTTGACGGTTACCAGTAGACCGTCTTCGGTGGCTTCAACCTCGGGTGGATGCGCTTTATCGAAGCGAACGAAGATAACACCTTTTTGCCGGGCTTTGGTGTAATAGTCCTCCAGCAATCCGTATGTCCGCATGTCTCGGTAGAGGATAAACACCTGGGTGTCAGGGTTTGCCTCCTTGATGGCCAGCGCATTCTTGACGGCCGACTGGCAGCAGATTCTCGAACAATTGGGGTTTTCTTCGTTTCGCGATCCCACACACTGGATCATCGTGACGCATTCAAGCTTTTCGGCACCCTTGCTGTGGAGATGGTCTGTCAATTCGACCTGGGTTTTGACGCGTTCGTCTGTACCATAGAGATATTCCTTGGGTTCATACTCATTGGCACCGGTGGCTACCAGGATGACGCCATGTTCAATGATCTTGGATTCCCGCATGGGCCCGACGCCGATTTCGGTGGCAAAGTTGCCCTGGAAACCGTCAAAGGACATCACCACGGCGTTTGTCAGGATTTCGATATTTTCCCGGGCAGTCACGTCTTCGATAAGATCATGCAGATACTGCTGAATGTCCGCACCTTCAATGGTATGATGAAGTTTGCGCGCCATTCCTCCCAGTTCGGATCCTTTTTCGACGAGGGTTACGGGAAGACCCTGCTTGCTGATATTCAGGGCGGCATTCATACCGGCGATGCCGCCGCCTATCACCAGGGCTCGCTTGCTGACGCCGATAATCTTTTCTTTCAGTGGTCTCAGCCGACTGGAGCGTGCTACGGCCATACGCACCAGGTCCTTGGCCTTCTGGGTGGCGATGTCGGGATTGTTTGCATGTACCCATGAGTTCTGATTGCGGATGTTGGCCATTTCAAAGAGGTATTTATTGAGGCCACAGGCTTCCAGGGTTTCCATAAACATGGGCGCATGGGTTTTGGGGCTGCACGAGGCCACCACCACACGGTTCAGTTTTTCTTCCTTGATCTTTTTCTTGATGTCTTCCTGGGTATCCTGACTACAGGTAAAGAGGTTGTTGTCCGTGAATACGACATCGGGAAGGGTAGCGGCATATGCCTGGACACCCGGTACGTCCACCACACCAGCAATGTTGATGCCGCAGCTACAGACAAAGACACCAATTCTGGGTTCTTCCTCGCTGACGTCAAATTCCTCGGCAAGCACAATTTTTTTGGAAAGCGTCCCTCTGGCTTCCGCCACATCCACACCGGCAGCGGCGGCGGCGGCGCTGGCCTCCGTGATGGACGCGGGAATGTCTTTCGGTCCCTGGAAAATGCCGCAGGTATAGACGCCGGGCCGCGACGTGGCAACCGGCGCGAGGGGATCAGTGGCCACAAAATTGTAATGGTTGAGGTCAATCTCGAGTCGCCTGGCCAGTTCAACGGAGGCTTCGCCGACCTGCAGTCCCACGGACAGCACCAGCATGTCGAAACTTTCTTCCTGCATTTGCCCGGCTTCGTCCGCAAACGCCACTTTCAGGTTCCGGGTTTCAGGGTCATCGGTTATGGTGTGTACCCGGGCCTTGATAAAGCGCACTCCTTCCTGGTCTCTCGCCCGGTCATAGTACTTTTCATAATCCTTGCCAAAAGAGCGGATATCCATGTTGAAAACAGCGCAGTCCAGATCATCTTTGGAGTGTTCCTTGGCGATCATGGCATCCTTGATAGTATACATGCAGCAGACCGAACTGCAGTATCCGTTGCCACACTTGTTGGTATCCCGTGAACCCACGCACTGCAACCAGGCAACTTTTTTAGGCTCCTTTTCGTCCGAAGGCCGCACAAGATGTCCCATGGTCGGTCCGGAGGCGCTCAATATCCGTTCAAACTCCAGGCTGGTCATGACATTCGGGTTGACACCGTAGTGGTAGAATTCTTTAAGGCCGCTGGGGTCGTACAGGTCCGTTCCAGAGGAAAGAATGACCGAGCCGACCTTGATTTCCTTGTCGACCGGTGTCTGGCTGTGGTCGATCGCTTCTGCAAGACAGACCTTGACGCACTGGTAGCATTCCGAGCAGATACCGCATTCCAGGCACCGCTGGGCTTCGGTTTGTGCTTCTGCTTCGTCGTAGCCAAACGATACTTCCAGAAAATTGCACTCCCGGGCTTCAGGGTCCAGGCACCGCACGGAAGTGCGGTCTTTTTTGGGCTCGTTTTCTATGTCGGGTTTTTCAAATTCCCAGGTCTTTTCACGGTTTGCTGCCAGGTCCTGGCCGTTCAGAAACCGGTGAATGCTCTCGGCGGCTTCTTTGCCGCAGGAGACGGCATCCACCACTGACTTGGGGCCATAAAAGGCATCGCCACCGGCAAAAACCCAATCGATCTCTGTCTGCAGGGTGACGGGATCTGCTTCGAGTCCGCCTCGCGGCGTGACGGGAATTCCCTGGGCCTTTATGTGTTCGAGCTGTGCACTCTGGCCAATGGCGACAATCATGGTATCGCCAAAAAAGGGCTGGCAGACATTGTCATCATATTGTGGGTTGAATCGACCCTCTTCATCAAAAACGGTTGTACAGGTCTTGAATTCGATTCCGGAAACCTTGTTGGTTTTGTCGATAAAAAAGGATTTGGGGCCATAGCTGTTGACGATCTGAATATCCCCTTCCAGAGCCTCTTCGATTTCGTGCTGCCAGGCCGGCATTTCCTCGCGTGCTTCAAGACAGATCAGGGTGACGTTTTTGGCACCTTTGCGCTTGGCGGTCAAGGCGACATCGATGGCCACATTTCCGCCGCCCACGACAACGACGTCTTCGCCGATGGCAACATCTTTTCCTAGGGCGCTGTCCCTCAAAAAATCAACACCCTGAAGAACACCTTCGGCATCCTCGTTTTCGACGCCGAGGTCACGGCCGCCGTGCAGGCCAATGGCGAGAAAGACGGCGGAAAACCCATCTTTTTTCAGGCTCTCGAGGGTGATGTCTTCGCCAAACGTCACACCGGTCTTTATCTCGACACCCATTTTCTGGATGACCTGAATTTCGTCGGCCAGAAGATCTCTGGGAAGACGATACTCGGGGATTCCCACGGCCATCATGCCGCCGGTTACGGGGAGTTTTTCATATATGGTAACCTGGTATCCTTGTCTGACCAGGCAGTAGGCGGTTGTCAGGCCTGCGGGGCCGGATCCGATGATGGCCACCTTTTCTTCCCGGGATTCAGCCACTTCCGGTATATACCAGTCACCCTGTTGCCGTTCGTAGTCTGCAAGAAAGCGATGCAGCTCCCGGATGGCAAGGGGTTGGTCCACGTCGTTACGGGTACAGATCTCCTCACAGGGGTGATGACATACCCTGCCGCAGATGCCGGGGAAGGGATGCTCCTGCTTGAAGAGTTCCAGAGCTTCCCTGTATTTTCCCTGGTTGATAAGGGCGATGTAGCCCTGGATGCTTACATGTGCGGGACAGGTGGCTTTGCATGGTGCCGTGCCGCGCTTGTCGATACCATAGGCACCAGGGATGGCCTGGGGATATTTTTTGAAAGCAGCTTTGCGTTCCGAGAGCCCTTCGTCATATTCGTTGGAGCATGTAATGGGGCATACCTTGGCACACTCGCCACAACTGGTGCATTTATCCAGGTCGATGAAGCGGGGTTCCTGGTGAACTTTCGCCGTAAAATTACCGGGTTTTCCGTTCAGTTCTACCAATTCCGTGTTGGTGAGCAGTTCGATGTTGAGATGCCGGCCGACCTCGACCAGTTTCGGTGAAATGACTCACATGGCACAGTCATTGGTCGGGAAGGTCTTGTCCAGCTGGGACATGAGCCCGCCAATGGCCGACGACTTTTCCACCAGGTAAACATAATAGCCGGATTCGGCAAGATCCAGGGCCGATTGCATCCCTGCGATACCGCCGCCGACCACCATTGTCGCACCTATTATATCCTTAGGCATGGTTAGATTCTCCTGATTGTTCTGGTTGGGTTTTCCTACAAGTTGCTGTCAAGACGAACCGCAAAAAGATATTTTTAGGACGCCTGCCGACAATGCAAACCAAGGAAAATGTGTATATGTCGGACAGCCGCTTGTCAATAGAAATTGAACGATAGAACTTCCTGTGCGGTATTTGTTTGGTACGGGAACAGGGTAATAAGTGACAACCTTTCAAGCGATTGAAATATAAACATAATTATTTTCGTTTCTTTCGTAATCGTTGTGCATTAGGGATGGATATTGGATGCAGGTTGGCATCAATCCCATTCTTTGCTTGCAAGATCTCGATTATATGATTATGTTCGGTGCGCAAAACAGCATCTAATTATATGGATTATCTCCAAAAGAGGTTTGTTCAAACACGTGAAAGAGAGCATCAAATGACACAAGCCAATTACAAAGCCTGGCCTTTCAAGGAGGCGTTCAAATTACAAAAACGGTATGCTGAGCCTCCTGCAGATCCGGTAAGATTTGAAACCGGATTCGGGCCCAGCGGATTGCCACATATCGGCACCTTTGCAGAAGTCGCCCGCACCACATGGGTACGCCGGGCTTTTGAATTCCAGACCCACTGGGCTACGGAGCTCATCGCCTTCAGCGATGACATGGATGGCCTGCGGAAAGTGCCTTTAAACATGCCGCAACAGAAGATGCTCCAGGAGAATATCGGGAAACCATTGTGTCGAATCCCCGATCCCTTTGGCGAATGTGAAAGCTACAGTGCCCACATGAACCAGAAGCTGAAACAGTTTCTGGACAGCTATGGTTTCGACTACAGGTTTCAAGGCTCCCAAGAGGCCTACGCCAGGGGTGATTTCAATGCAGGTCTGGCAGTTATTCTGCAGAAGGTGGAGGCGATCAAGGCGATTATTCTGCCTACCATGAGCAAGGAGAAACGTCGGAACTGGTCACCCTTTTTTCCTGTTTGTGAAAACTGTGGCAGGATCAACAGCACGCGTGTCACGGCGTACCACGCGGACAGCAATACCATCGACTATGTATGTGATCAGGAAGAGGGCCTGTTGCAGAGCTGCAGTCACCACGGCGCGGCATCGATATTTGACGGCAACGTCAAGGTGGGATGGAAAGTTGACTGGGCTTTGCGTTGGTTTGCCTATGACATCGGGTATGAGATGTACGGAAAGGATTTGATTGATTCGGCCAGACTTTCGGGCAAGATTACGCGTGCCATGGGGAAACAACCGCCCACCGGCCTTTTTTATGAACTTTTTCTGGACGAGGAAGGTCGTAAGATCTCAAAGAGTGTGGGAAAGGGCCTGACCATCGACTCCTGGACAACCTACGCTCCCCTGGGGTCGTTGCTCTACTATTTGTTCCAGAACCCCCGGCAGGCCAAGCGACTCTACTGGGGGATCGTTCCCAAGTCGGTGGATGATTATCTGACGGGATTGAAGCAGTACCCGGCACTGGAAAATGATAAACAGCCTGATTCGCCGATATGGCATCTATTCAACAAGGGTGAAAAGAATCCGGTCTACGGATCACCCATCAATTTTTCGCTGATCAATAACCTGATTTCCGCCGTTGGAGCCGATGACAGGGATCTGATCATGGAATACCTCAAACGCTATGATCCCGATCTGAGTGTGTATCAGGATATTGTTACGGACCTGGTGGACAAAGCCATGGCCTATTACCGGGACTTTATCCTGCCGAACAAGCAGTACCGTAATCCCACGGACCCGGAAAAAGAGATGTTGGGACAGCTCCGCCGGGATCTTGCCGCCTGCGACATTACTGATGACAATGAACTGCAGACCATGCCGTTCTCAGTGGCCCGAATGTTCGAGACGGAACCCAAGGATTTCTTCAGAATGTTCTATGAGGTGATTTTCGGCCAGGAGCGGGGTCCCCGTTTCGGCACGTTTGTTCAGCTGGTGGGAAAAGACAAGGCACTTTCCATGCTGGATGAGATAGTTGGTACGACTGCTGACGAGCTTTGAGCCTCGAACCCTGTCTGCAACCTGATTGTTTGAAATTAGGATATCGACCCAGATGGACTTGGACCCATGATATCCGAAAAAACAACATTTCAAAAATTACGCCTGTTGCATGTACATGCCAGAGATCGGTAATTGTTCTTTGATACCCTTCTATCCCCTAATCCTGTAGGGGCAGGCATTGTGCCTTCCCATTTTGACGAATTACCGACGGTCTTTCGGGTACCCACAAGGGGCACCCCTACAATGGCCATTATACCGTGGGTGTATTTGGCATAATGGCATATTCGGTCAATTCGATATTAGAAACCCGTTGGGGCAACTCATTCCAAACGGTTGTTACCAGCCGCCCCGCGTCATTCAACACCCTTTCGCAGTTCACGGTGTCGCCAAACAAACATTTTCGGCCTTTGGTGCAAATGCTCACAAAGTAGGCAATAGGCACCGGACCGACAGTTAAATACCCAAAATGAATTATAATTCAGTTGGTTTAATTGTCTTTCAGGACAACCTTTACAACAGGTTTCCCAAGAAGCGAATAACAATTACTTATTGAAAACATAGATTAATAAAAAGTTATCGCATTTATTAAAAGGTTTAAAATGGGCTTGACAAGGACGACCTTAATATATAAACTGAATGAATATTCATTCATAATAATCAGGACCGATGTTTCCGGAGGTGCAATATTAATAAAAAGCGCAGAGAAAACGATAAATACCATCGGATACTCGAGGCGGCTATCAAGATATTTTCTGAAAACGGATTCTTTCAGTCGACCATTGCCCAGATTGCTAAAGAAGCCGGCGTGGCCGACGGCACCATCTATCTTTATTTCAAAAACAAAGATGATATTCTGGTTCAGTTTTTCAATTACAAGACCAAGCAGGTTTTCGGGCGTTTCAGAGAAGAAGTGGATAAGGCCGAAAATGCCATTGATAAGCTTCGAAACCTGATCCGGCGACATCTGGAAGAGTTTCAGGCAGACCGAAATATGGCAATTCTCTACCAGTCGGAGACGCACCAGCGCACACGTATGGTGGAAGATCAGATTCGGGAAATGTCGGATATGTACCTGGACATCGTCACTGAAATCGTGGAACAGGGTCAGGTGCAAGGGAGCATCCGCAAAGATCTTTATTTGAGTCTGGTCAAGCGGTTTATTCTGGGAGCGGTGGATGAGGTCATCAATACCTGGCTTCATTCAGACGGGGAATATGACCTGGTATCTATGACCGATCCGCTGGTGTCGCTCTTTATTCATGGTATTGGAAGCACTGAAACCAAGCTATAAGCAGCTTACGACTTACGGCTCATCGCTTAAAGCTATAAATATAGTAACTATTCAGCCACAGATTCACACAGATGAACACAGCTATGTTTAAGCACAAAGAAATTACAAATATTATACTTAGAAGTTTTTATGAAGTTTATAATGAGCTGGGCGATGGATTTCTGGAATCTGTCTATGAAAATGCCTTATACATTGTCCTGACTGGATATGGACTATGTGTAGAAAAACAGAAAGATATTTCTGTGTTTTTTCGAGGTAAAGTAATCGGGGATTTTA
>Ga0190293_1000055_pt1 | contig 39483 bp, 29 predicted proteins | sample 48693001_MG_FD_161671 | JGI IMG/M metagenome (GOLD analysis project Ga0190293, IMG submission 161671) | Hydrothermal vent microbial mat bacterial communities from Southern Trench, Guaymas Basin, Mexico - 4869-30-0-1_MG | ecosystem: Environmental > Aquatic > Marine > Hydrothermal vents >...
ATATGCGGATATGCAGATATGATGGTGATTTCTCAAGAGCGAAGAAAGAGCCGATCCATTATTTTTTTAAGAGATGTATTTGCCCGCATCTTTATCTTAAGAAACTTTATATGAACTCTAAAGGTGCAATATTTTTAACTAAAAAACAATATGGGGTTTATAAAAAAAACCCTTTTTTCAAAGTTGAAAAAATGGAGATTCTCGGGAGTTCCGCATTTAACAGATATTTTTTTGAAAGAATCGAAAACTCCCGGGAAAAAAATATTGTAAAATCGGGAAGCACAATTTTTTATTCTCCTCATCCGGTTAAAGGGTATAAACAATCCAGAGATTATTGTATCAACAGGGGAATCACTCCTGATGAGATATCAAATAAAACTCCTGATGAGGTTTTTAATATTTTAGAAAAATCTGATCAATTTGTTTATCTTCCAATTGGAATGGAATGGGCCGGCAGGATGCCGGTAGAAGCACGTTTCCTGGGATGTGAAGTAATTGTTAATGAGAATGTCGGAGTTGCCGGAGAATCATGGTGGAACCTGAACGATGATTATGCCTACGATTTCGTAAAGGATACACCTGCCAGATTCTGGAGGATAGTGGAGAAATTTCTAAATGAAAATTCTGGTTGATGCAAGGCCACTACAGACCTATTCCAGATATAGGGGGATAGGTAGATATGTTAACCAGATAATTGAAAGTTTCAAAAATAATCCTGACTTCTATTTCCTCTTTTTCGGGGGAGAAGATGTAGATGAAAGGTCAAATAACAGAATACTTATTAAAACTCCCAGGAGAGGGGTTACATTCTCGGACAGGATTTTCCTCCCGCGTCTTTTAAAAAAACACAGGATCGATATTTATCACTCTACAGCTTTTGCCCTTCCATATAAGATTCCGGGGATCAAATATATTATTACCATGTATGATATTACACCACTTTTATTTCCTCAGTTCTCTTCAGCAAAGAATATTTTTATATTTAAAAAAATACTTCAGTCTGCAAAGAGAGCAGATAAGATAGTTGCAATATCAAAAAGCACAATGAACGACCTTGTCGATTTGCAAATTATTTCAGGTGATAAGATCAGTGTTGTTTATCCTCCGGTCAATCTCGAATCTGAGGACGGGAATTCAATAAAAGAGATATTCCCTGCTATTCCTTTTGAGTATGCTTTTTATGCAGGTGGATTTGATGGTAATAAGAATGTAAAAACTCTGGCAAAAGCTTTAAATATTTTCCAAAAGCCTCTTGTATTAACCGGATTGATCAATGGAGATCAGAAGAAAGAATTAAATGACCTTCTGACAAATAAAAGCAGAGATTTGATCGTTTTTACAGGTTATGTTTCTGATAAAGAATTAGTACTGCTATATAATAAAGCAAATCTGTTTGTATTTCCAAGCCTTTATGAAGGGTTCGGATATCCTCCACTTGAAGCTTTAAAAAACGGGACTCCATCAGTCGTTTCAGATTCCGGTTCCCTGAAAGAGGTATTGAAGGATGCGGCAGTTTACCTTGACGATCCCCTTGAAGAGAAAGAATTTGCAGAAAAGATAAACTTGCTTTGGAACGATATTCCACTTAGAGAGAGAATCGTAAATAGAGGTAGTGAAATTTTAAAAGAATATTCTATTATAAAGTTTAAGGAAAATTTGGAAATAATCTATTCTTCAGTATTGTCAGGTTCCGACTGAATTAATTCTCTGAAATCTTTAATGTACTCCTCAGCTACTCTTTTCCAGTTAAAATAGTTTTCCCTGTCACTGAATTTTGAAAGAATATTTTTACTTATTCGTTTATGATCTTTCAGATAATCATCTATTTTTTCTGATAAATTTTCTGAAATCGCCTCGTTTATAAACAATGCGATCTCCGGAAAAATTTCTTTAAGTGAAGTTTTTTTCAAAAGTAACGGGATAGTTCCGCATCTCAAGGCCTCAAGGGGTGGAAGGCCGAAACCTTCATATTCTGAAATGTAGACAAAGAGATCAATGCTTGAATAAAACTCCTTTATCTCATTTTCAGGAAGTCTTTTTATCCAAATTATTGAAGGATCATTTCCTAGAAGTATTTCAACTTCCGGATCATGGTTTTCTCCCACAAGTATTAGTTTAAGTTCCGGGTAAGATTTTTTTAAAAAATGGTATGAATTGATTAGTTTATCAACATTCCGCCTTTTAAAGATAGACCCCAGGAATCCAAGTACAGGCCCTTCAGAAATCCCGTGCTTATGTTTGAAATCTTTAATAAATTGAATTCCGGATCTTTCAAAGGAATCATCTATAGCCAAATAAACAACTTTGATGAGAGAAGGATCTGTCCCGTAATAATTGGTTATTTCCTTTTTTGAAAATTCTGAAAGAGTAAAAACTGCGGAAGCTTTTTTTAAACTCCGCCTTGAAAGTATTTCGCGGATTATTCTGTTAAGAAATGTATAATTATCCGGCAATGCTCTCCATGATACATCATGCATTGAGATCACAGATTTGCCTTTGTGAAATACCGGGGAATAATAATTAGGTGACCACAGAATGTCATAATTTCCTCTCTTTAAAGCTTTGTTGAGTACGAAATTCTGCCAGTACAGGTTTCCCCGGTCTGTTTTTAATACAATTTTTTTAATATTTGTGTGATTTAGCTTAAGTTTTACATCTGAACTGAAAAATAGTGTATATTCCATGTCCTGTGATAACGGTGCCATATGTTTCAGCAGATTGTAAAGATATCTGCCCACTCCGGTATAAGAGGAATTAAGTTGAGATGCGTCTACTGCAATTTTCATAGTTTTTTATTATATTATTGAAAATACTAAATGTAAATTTTAAATACAATTTTTATTTAAACCCCAGGCAGATGTAGTAAAGAACAAAAATTTTTGTTAGAATTTCATAAAAAAAAAGTAAAATCGAATAATGAATATAAAAGGCCCGGACTCAACATCTGAAATTTCTTCACTTATTACTGATGAAGAAAAGAAGTTTATAATAAATGATCGCTTTAAAATACTGAAAAAAGTAGGAATTGGAGGAATGGGTGAGATCTTTCTTGCGGAAGATCTGAAATTAAGAAGACAGGTTGCAATAAAAAGTATCAAGAAAGGATCTGATTCCGACTCTGAATCCAAAATGAGATTCCTCAGGGAAGCTCAAACCGCATCTCAACTTGAACACACGAATATATGCCCGATTTATGAAATTTATGAGGAAGAAAACAATCACTACATTGTCATGCAATATATTGATGGTGTAACTCTTGACGCAATTGTAAGATATAAAGAGTTAAAGATTCAAAAGATCCTTGATATAGGGCTTCAGATATGTGAAGGAATGAATGAAGCTCATGAGAAAGGTATTATTCACAGAGACCTCAAACCCGGAAATATAATAATTAACAAAAAGGGGATAGTGAAAATTCTCGATTTCGGTCTGGCAAAGTTCAGAGATGGTTCTGATTCCATGAAAACAGGGATTGTCAATTCGAATCTTACTGAGAAAGGGATTGTTATGGGAACAGTGGCTTATATGTCACCAGAGCAGGCAAGAGGGGAAGACCTTGATAACAGGAGCGATATATTCTCATTCGGGATATTATTGTATGAATTGATAGAAGGAAAGAATCCATTCTATGATAAAGAACAGATTAATACTCTTTATAACGTTATTAATAAGGATATTGAATATTCAAATAAATTTAGTCCTCCACTGGTTAAATTACTGACTGCATTATTAAAAAAGAAAAAAGCAGAAAGACTCTCTGAATTCTCTGAAATAAAATCAATTCTTCTAGAAATTCAGGATGAATTGGATTTGAGAAGAAAAGAGAAAATAGAGATTGGTGCAACAGAAATTATAGATATTGGTGAAAAAAGGGAAATGCTTGATGAGATCCGAAGAACTTCTGACATTGAAGATCTCGGAGAACTTGTTTATAAGATCAAAAAAATTAAAGCAAAGACAATTCCCCTGATCTCTACAAAAACAAATTTGTTTAAAAGAATTTCAATTGTATTTACTCTGATACTTATGATGTTCTCAGCATTCCTGTTCTTTAAAAGTAAAACGAATCTCTCATTTTCCGGAGGATCAGACATTTTCTTTATTAACGTAAATGATCTGGATGGAGATGCCCCGGATATTGTAAAGAAAGGCGTTAAGTTTCTGACCAGGGAATCTCTTGATCAATTTGATGAGTTTGATACTGTTACTCCTGAAACCATTAATTCCATTTCGAGATCAGATGAGGACAACAGTGATTCAAAAACCATAAAGAATAAATACCGGATATTTTATGACCTTAGAGGATCAATTTCAAAAATTGACAGTATATATAATTTTGACATTGTAATTTCATCTAATAACGGGTCAAAAAAATATTCTATGACTATTCCCGGCCTTGAAAACAAAGATTCAATTCTGAAACATCAGATTGATATGCTGTCTGAAAAGATATACAAGAAGATCTTCCCATTGAAAAAAGGGAATCTTGAAATTAAAGCTATATCATCAACATACGGAAAAAAATGGGATAAATTTGAAAGTTTCTTCACAGGACTAGGTGACTTCTATAAATATGAATACATGGATGCTGAAAAAAGTTTTGCAGGAACAGATGAAACTCCTGCAGACAAATATTATCTTGCCAATATTTATTATTTCAGGGGTAGTAGAACACTGGCTAAGAAAAAGATAGAAGAGATAATACCATTATTAGACCATATTATAGAACCGGTAAAGTTAAAAGTACTTGCATTAAATGCAAGGCTTGAATTTAATTTCAATGATGAAATCGAATATTTGAATAAGCTCATGGAGCGAAATATTCTTTCTAAAAAAACTTTATTTGAACTTGGTGAGGCATTTTTTCATCATGGTAATGCAGAGAAGGCAGCATCATTTTATTCAGATGCCCTTAACCTGGACAGTGAATTTTCAAGCGCCATAAACCATCTTGGATATTGCAATTCATATATGGGTGATCACACCAGAGCTATTGAGTTGTTTGAAGAGTACAGAAATCTGGATAATTCAGCAAACTCATTTGATTCACTTGGTGATGGATATTTTTTCTCAGGGGAGCTTATATCATCTGAAGCATCTAAAAAAGCTGCAATCAGGAAAGACAGCAAGGGCGTATACTGGGCCTACCTGACTCTATCTGACATAGCAATATTAAAGGCAAGATTCAACGATGCCCGGGATGCAGTAAGAGATTATTTGAAAGTGACAGATTCTATCAAAGATATTGGAAATGCATATTCTAAACTTGCTTATATTGAATATTTACAGGGAGAGCATAAGCAGGCATTATCAACAATAGAGAGATCATTGAAAGTTTTTGATTCTGATAATATAAATAGTAATTCTTCTGAACAAAGGTGGATCAGGGCTTTGATCAATTTAAAAATGGGTAGAAATAAAGCTTTTCTCGATGATTTGGAATGGTTAAACAAAATTGTGAACCGTTTCAACCTGAATGCTGAAAACTTCGCCAGTCCATACAAATTTTATTTACATCTCAATTCTATCAGACTGGAAAATGAAGGGAAAATAAATGAAGCTGATTCAAGTTTCAGAGAACTACTTGATATGAATACTCAATTGAATTATTGGATAACTATTTTTAATTACCAGTTTTTTAAAACTGAATATTCTGTTTTTCTTCAGAGGAATGGAAATTTAAAAGAAAGTGAAACAGAAATTAACAAATGCCTTGAATATAGTGCTGATTTTATCCCGGCGTTATGGCAAAAAGCAAATTTGATGGAAAGCTCAGATATAAAGGAAGCTGGTAAATACTACAGAAAACTGAAAAAACTTTATGGTGATGAAGTAGAAATTAATGTTATAACAGACAAACTAAGAAAAAAGTTAAAGATCACCAAAGATTCTTTTTCTGAACATCAACAATAAATTTCTGAACTCTCACCAGATCATCTCCTTCCCTTACAATACGTGGGATTTCATCAGAGAGGTCAATTATTGTTGACCCTTTTGAATTATCCAACTCTCCTTCACTGATAATTATTGTTTCAGATGAGAAGCCTGAATTCTTAATAAAACCTGCTATCTTATCATCGGAATTAAGAGGCGGGTTCCCGGTGAGATTAACTGATGTTGATACGATAGGGAATTTAAGGAAATCTATAAATTTCTTAATAGGTTGATGATCAGGGATTCTTATTCCAATTAACACGCTGCTCTTTAAAAGTTTATAGTCAATATTTTTGTTCGCCTTCATAAGAAATGTCATTTTACCGGGTGAGTGAAAATTTAAAAATAATTCAAAAAGTGCTAAAGACTGAGATGTAAGATCATTGATCATTTTTGTATCTGATATCGCAATTGAATAGGGGGAGTCACTTCGTCCTTTTATCAGGTCTATTTTTTCCTGGGCAGGAAGTGAATAGAAATTACAGCCTAAACCGTAATAGGTGTCTGTAGGATATACAATGATACCATCTTTTAAAAGATGCTCTTTTATTTCAGAACGAATCTCTTCTTCGTTAAGTTTTGATACTGGTATTATTCTCATTTACCAGTCCTGTATATTTAATCTATAACGATCTGGAACGGGATTATCATAGCCGGGAAAAAACTCTTATACTTTTTGATACCCGACATCATGGTTGAAACAAGTCCGGAACTTCCGGAACCAAGAAGGTCTGTAATATAATCAAATAATGACTTAGCCCTTGGGTAGATTGTAATTCCGATACCTTTACTCTTATCCAATCCGGCAAGGTTAATTGCTTCATTGACGGCATCATTAATTCCACCATATTCATCTATCAGTTTAAGGTCTTTTGCACGGTTTCCGGACCATACTCTCCCCTCGGCTACTTTCTTTATCTCATCAGCTGGGATTTTTCTCCCTTTCGCCGCTTCAGTAATGAACAAAGAATAAATATCTTTCATGACAGACATATATTTTTTTCTTTCTTCTTCGTTAAAAGTTCTGTAATCTGAGAACATATTTGCATATTTTGAGGTTTTTACTACTTCTTTATTTATGCCTACTTTGTCATATAATCCTTTCAGAACAAATTTCCCGCCATATACGCCAATAGATCCGGTTATGGTTTGGGGGAGGGCAAGGATTTTAGAAGATGAGAGAGAGATCATATAGCCACCTGATGCAGCAGTATCAGACATTGAAATAACAATCGGCTTTTCCTTCATCAACAATTCGGCCTCGTGCCTTATTATATCCGATGCAAATGGAGAACCTCCGGGGCTGTCAACTCTAAGCACAACACCCTTGACTGATTTGTTCTTCCTGGCTGAGCGCAGATATTTTGAAATTGTGTCTGATCCCATTATTTCGTTTCCGAAAAAAGATTTCCCCCCGGAATGTCCTGAATGGATTTCACCCTGAGCGAAAATAACCGCGATCTTATTCTTTCCTTTGAACGGGAGAGGTGATTTGGTGTCTTTATAGAGAGAAAAACTGACGGTTTTTTCTTTCTTCACATCAAGGATCTCATCTTCATATTTCAATCCATCAACAAGTCCGGATTTTAATATCTTCTCCCCATCCATTGTGAAATCTTCAATAAGATCTCTTATTATCTGTTCTTCTACTTTTCTGTTCTCTGATATTATTTTTATGGAAGAATTGTAAATATCATCAATGAGAACTGTAAGAGATTCACGATGATTTTTTGTCATCTCATTCTTTGTGAACATATTCGGGCCTGTCTTGAAACTTCCCACATTCAGGAAGTCCGCCTTAACTCCAAGCTTGGTCAGAGCATTCTTTAAAAAAACTGCATGGATCGCTAATCCGTTAAGGGCTAATCCGCCATGCTTATATATGTAAATCTTATCGGTATATGAAGCAAGTTGAAGTTCCCTTATTCCACCATTCTCAATATATGAATATACTTCCTTCCCGCTCTTTCTAAAGTCTCTTAATAATCTTCCGATATCATCTGTTTTTGCAAATCCTGTTTGAAGGTAAGATAACTTTAAAATTATTCCCTTGATCCTGTTATCTTTCTCTGCCCTTTTTAACTGATACCAGAGATCTCTTACAGTTATATTTTTAGGGACGATCGAATTATCATTGTCAACAATTTTTCCACCCAGATGGATCTTCAGGTAAGAGTTTTCCGGTATATGCGGTTCACGGTTAAATTGATAATAAATATATCCTGCACCCATTCCGATAAGTATTATTACTATCATCACAATAAGAAGTGTAACAAGAAGCCCTTTTTTCATTTAATCTCCTGAATTTGTCCAATGTAATTATACTTAAAACCATGATAAAAAGTTTTAAAAGGTTTTAAAATTAACTTCAAATGAATTGTTAATTTTAAGTCTTAATCTTATTCATGTCAACAATTCCGATTTATCTTGACATTAACTCATCTTAGAGGTAAAAAATGTGATGGGGAATCTATGGAAGATCTTAGGATAAATTCAGTCGAAAGAAAAGAAAAAGTCACTATAATTGTAAATGGAAAAGAGGTAATTGCATATATTGGAGAGACATTGTTAGCCGCACTTATCGCATCAGGTTACAAGCAACTAAAGAAAAGTCCGGTTCTTAAAGAAAATCGGGGAGGGCTTTGTGGTATGGGTGTATGTTATGAATGCCTTGTAACTATAGACGGTGAAAAGAATGTCAGAGCTTGTATGGAGGATGTAAGGGCCGGAATGGAGATTGGAATTGAAGAATAAGAAATATGATATTGTCATAATTGGAAGTGGATTTGCAGGAATAGCTGCTGCTAACATGCTGGTCGGGAAAAGCCTCTCGATTTTAATGATAGATGAAAATTTTCATGTTGGGGGTCAGCTTTTAAGAAAGATTCCCTTGGAATTGGGAATAAATAAAAAATACAAACCCGACTATGTAAAAAAGATCGGTAATGCATTTATAAACAACCTTAAACGTGATGATATTGAGATTTTGAATAATACATCTGTGATCGGGATCTATGATAACAATGAGATCCTTGTTGAGATAGAGAAGAAAAGGGTAGCATCTATACATTATGAAGTTATATTGTTTACAACAGGAGCAAGAGAAAGATACCTCCCTTTTAAGGGCTGGACTCTGCCAGGTGTTTTTTCTGCAGGAATGTCACAGGTCCTCATGAAAAGTTCCGGAGTACTTCCTGCCCGGGATGTTGTAGTTGGAGGTTCCGGTCTATTCCTTTTCTCTGCTGCATATGAATTTTTGAAGAATGGTGCAAAAGTAAGATCTGTTCTTGAATCCACAGGTATCTCAGGTAAAATGAAAATGTTACCTGTACTTTTACACAACTTCTCAAAGATAATGGAAGGGGTAAGGTATATTGGGAAGATTGGATCTTCCGGGGTTCCGATAAGGTTCAATACCAGAATTATAGAAGCAAGAGGAAACGGATCTCTTGAGGAGATTATAATAGGAAAGACAGACCGGAACGGAAAGATCATAACCGGGAAGGAAAAAATCATTAAAATTGGCGGTTTTGCTTATAGTTACGGATTTGTACCAAACATTGAATTGCCGAATCTTGCAGGCTGCAAAGTTAGTTATAAAAAAGAGTTAGGTGGATGGGTTGTTGATGTAAATGAAAATATGGAAACATCCATCTCCGGAGTATTTTGCGCAGGAGAGGTCACAGGAGTTGGAGGAGCTTTAAAGTCTGTTAATGAAGGTGAAACAGCTTCTATATCAATTCTTGAAAGATTTGACAAAAATGGTTCCCTCCACGGTAAGAAGAAACAATTATTGAAAGATAGAAAACATCATTTAAACTTTGCAAAATATTTTAATTCTCTTTATGGGATAAGAGATGAAGAAATTTCAGAGATTCCGGATGACACGATAATATGCAGATGTGAAGATGTCAAAATGGGAGATATAAGAGAGGCCATTTCAAATGGTTTTATATCCCCGGGTGCCCTGAAAACATCAGTAAGAGCAGGAATGGGTAATTGCCAGGGGAGAACATGCGGGCCGATCATTTATGATCTTCTTGGAGCAGTATCAGGAATTGAAGGCAGGAACTTCACACTATTCTCAAACAGGCCCCCTTTAAAACCAGTGAAGATCGGCTCTTTGATCAACCGCAGTTAGTATATATTTCAATTGTTTAATTTTTAATGAATTTGACAATGATCCTCTAATTGTCTATTTTGTTTTGGAGGAGAAAGAAATGTCATTAGAAGAGAAAATCCAGGCTCTGAAGGAAAAATTCGACTCTGCTGAATTAGGCGGAGGAGAGGCCAGAATAAAGAAACAGCACGATAGTGGAAAAATGACTGCCAGGGAGAGGGTGGAATATCTTCTGGATCATGGCACATTCAATGAAATCGATAAACTTGTCCTCTCCGATAATATTAAATTCGGAATGGATAAAAATAAAATCTATGGTGATGGTTTTGTGACAGGATATGGTGAATTGAATGGAAGGAAGGTTTTTGTTTTTGCACAGGATTTTACAGTTTTCGGAGGTTCACTTTCAGGAGCAAATGCAAAGAAGATCGTAAAAATAATGGATATGGCCCTAAAGAGCGGGAAGCCCGTTATAGGCCTTAATGATTCGGGCGGTGCCCGAATTCAGGAAGGAGTTGAGAGCCTGGCCGGTTATGCTGACATATTCCTCAGGAACGTATTATCATCAGGTGTTATTCCTCAGATATCTTCCATAATGGGACCCTCTGCAGGCGGTGCTGTTTATTCTCCGGCAATAACAGATTTTATAATTATGACCAAAAACAGTTCATATATGTTCATTACCGGACCGGATGTAATTAAAACCGTGACAAATGAAGATGTTACCAAGGAAGAATTGGGTGGAGCGGATACTCATAATTCTATTTCAGGTGTTGCACATTTTGCAGCTGAAGATGATGAAGATAATCTGGAAATAATTAAAGAATTGCATAAGTATTTACCTGACAATAATATGGATGATCCTCCTTTTATACATACAAAGGACCCGGTTGACAGGATCGAGAAGAAGTTAAACAATTTGGTGCCGGATAATCCGAACATTGCTTATGACATCAGGGATGTATTTAAAGTTGCTGTCGATGATGGAATATTCTTTGAGATAGCTGAACATTTTGCAAAAAATATAGTTGTAGGATTTGCGAGACTTGGGGGAAGGTCTGTAGGGATCGTTGCTAATCAGCCGAATCATCTTGCAGGAGCACTTGATATAAATGCATCTGTAAAAGGTGCCAGGTTTGTGAGATTTTGTGATGCATTTAACATTCCTTTAGTAATTTTCGAAGATGTTCCAGGATTTCTGCCTGGGACAAATCAGGAATATGGTGGCATAATACGTCACGGTGCAAAACTCCTTTATGCATTTGCTGAAGCAACAGTTCCGAAAATAACAGTGATCACAAGAAAGGCTTATGGCGGTGCTTATTGTGTCATGGGATCAAAACACATCAGGACAGATATAAACCTTGCATTTCCGGGAGCAGAAATCGCTGTAATGGGCCCTAAAGGTGCAGTTGAAATCATTCACAGAAAAGAGATCTCAGAAGCAGATGATCCGCAAAAGGTCATTTCAGAAAAAGAGAAAGAATACAGAGAGATGTTTGCGAATCCATATATTGCTGCTAACAAAGGATATATTGATGATGTTATTCTCCCTGAGACACTACGGCCAAGGCTAATCTCAGGACTTGATCTTATTAAAGACAAGAGAGATGAAAATCCACCTAAAAAACACGGGAACATCCCGCTGTGATGCAGTTATTTCCAATATCACGGAGAAATTATGAAAAAAATTAAAAAAATTTTAATTGCAAACAGAGGCGAAATAGCTGTAAGGATAATCAGAGCCATCAGAGAAATGGAATTATCTCCAGTGGTCGTATATTCAGATGCAGATAAACTCTCACTCCATGTAAGACTTGCAGATGAAGCTTATTACATTGGTGAATCTCCTTCTTCACAGAGCTATCTGCTTGGAGATAGAATAATAGAAACTGCAAAGAAGGCTGGAGCGGATGCAATACACCCGGGGTATGGATTCCTGGCTGAAAATGCTGAATTTGCAAAAATGGTGAAAAAAGCAGGTATTATTTTTATTGGGCCTGAACCGGATGCCATAATTCAGATGGGATCCAAGACCAGATCGAGAGAGATCATGAAAAAAGCAGGGGTACCGATAGTGCCGGGTACAACTGAACCTATAAGTAATATCGAAGATTTGAAAAAAATTGCATCAGAGATCGGTTTTCCCGTGCTTCTTAAAGCTTCGGCCGGAGGCGGCGGAAAAGGTATGAGAAAGGTGGAAAAGATCGAAGAACTTGAAAAATCTTATGAAAGAGCAACATCTGAAGCAACTTCCAGTTTTGGTGATCCGGATGTATATATCGAAAAATACATTGAAGAGCCTCATCATATTGAGATACAGATCCTTGCTGATAATTCAGGCAATACTATATATCTGGGTGAAAGAGAATGTTCTGTACAAAGAAGGTACCAGAAGATCATCGAAGAGACACCTTCTCCATTCATTACAGATAAAATAAGAAAAGAAATGGGTGATATTGCTGTAAAAGCGGCAAAAGCTGTTAATTATAGAAATGCCGGGACTGTTGAGTTCATTGTTGATAAGAACCAGAATTTTTATTTTCTTGAAATGAATACCAGGCTTCAGGTTGAACATCCTATTACAGAGATGGTGACAGGGATAGATCTGGTCAAAGAGCAGATAAAGATCGCTTCAGGGGAAGATCTGAGCTTTAAACAGGACGATATCAAACCAAGGGGCTCTTCAATTGAATGCAGGATCTACGCTGAGGATCCATTTAATAACTTCTCACCTTCGCCAGGGAAAATAATTGAATATGTTTCTCCTGCGGGTGGTATAGGTGTCAGGGATGATTCCGGAGTCTATGAAGGATTTGAGGTTCCTATATTTTACGATCCCCTTATCTCCAAGCTTGTAACCTGGGGAAGAGACAGGGAGGAAGCTATAAACAGGATGAAAAGGGCATTATTCGAATACAGGATAGCAGGGATTAAAACCTCAATACCATATTTTTTGCAAATATTTGAGAACAAGGAATTCTTGTCAGGAAATTATACAACCAGCCTTATTGAACGGATCGAAAAAGTTAAGGTCGAGAATCCTGAAGATTATGAATTCGTTGCTCTCCTTGCTGCAGGGCTTAGGAGTATGGAGATGAATGGAAATGGTTCTAAACATTCCGAAGACAATGATTCTCAGAATACCAACTGGAAAAGATCCGGCCGGATGAGAACAATGAGGAGGTTTTAATGAGATTCAGCCTTAGTATTGATGGTGAAAAAAGGGAATTTGATATTCTTGATAATGATGGAGAATTTGAGCTCAGGTCTGGTGAGAAAAGAAAAACATTTACGATAAATAAACTCTGGTCAAGAAATATTCTGATCAAAGATGAAAATAATAAAGTTTATAATGTTTTTGTTGATAAATTTGAAGAAGGTCATTGTGTGTTTTTTAAGGGAAGAAGTTTTGCTATTAAGGATGCAACATCGAGAAAGACAGGTGGCGGGTTTGATATGGATGGTGAAATTGTAATAAAATCTCCACTACCCGGGCAAATAAAAAAAGTATTTAAAAAGGAAAATGATGAGGTCGAGGAAGGGGAAAGCATTCTGGTCCTTGAGGCAATGAAAATGGAAAATGAGATAAAATCTCCTAAAAAAGGAGTAATTAAGAAGATTTCTGTTAAAGAAGGGACCTCGGTAGATCCGCAGGCAGAACTTTTCACTGTCGAGTAATTCCTTCTGGCTTTTTGTCCGATTTGACCAAACCTTTAACATCTGTTAAAAAAACTATATGATCATAGAACAATTTCTTCCTGCATTTCATTATGGTGATGCTACCAGCAATTCTGCTCTTGCTTTTCATAAATATCTTATCGAAAAAGGGATAGAAAGCAGGTTGATCTCTCTGACCTCCGATAAAAAATTAATAGATAAAGTTACTTTATTTAAAGATTATAAATTCAATTCCGATTCAATAAAGATCCTTCACTTTGCAATCCCGTCTCCTTTAACAGATTTTTTTCGTAAAACAGGAGGGAAAAAGGTTGTTATCTATCATAATATAACTCCTTCGATTTTTTTTGCAGATTATTCAGAGTTTCTTACAAAATTTACCAGTGATGGGCGTGTACATCTTAAAAGTTTGAAGGATAGTTTCGATCTTTCTATCGGAGTTTCTGATTATAATGCAGAGGATCTGAGAAACCTTGATTTTAATAATGTAAAGGTGTTCCCGTTAATTGTTGATCTGAAGGATTATGACAAGCCATATAATAAAGGTTATTACAATCTTATAAATGATGACAGAAAGAATATTTTATGTGTAGGAAGGATAGCACCTAACAAAAAAATTGAAGATGCAATAAAAATGCTCTTTTTCTATAAAAAATATTTATCACCTTCCATAAGACTTATAGTAGCCGGAAATACAAATTCAGTTCCTAAATATTTTTCAGCTGTTCGGGACCTTGCATCGCGTTTTTATCTGACCTCTGAGGATATTTTATTCACCGGCCACATCAGATTTGATGAATTTTTATCTGTTTACAGGATCTCAGACGTATATTTGTCCATGAGTGAGCATGAGGGGTTTTGCCTTCCTGTTATGGAAAGTTTTAAAATGGGACTGCCGGTTGCCGCATATGATGCAGGTGCGATAAGAGAGACTGTTGGGGAGGGAGGTGTCATCTTTGATACAAAGGACCCGGAAAAAGTTGCCGGAACACTTGAATATCTGATAAGTAATGGTCAGGTAAGAGAAAAGCTTATCAATGCAGGAAAAGAAAGACTGGAAAGATATGCAGAAGATTCAAATCCCTTGAAATTACTTGAACTGATAAGATTAATCTGACCCGAATGATTATTGATCAATTTCTCTCAGGTTTTCATTATGGTGATGCAATTGGAAATTCAGTTCTCCGGTTTCACAAATTTCTCGAAACAAAAGGGATAAAGAGCAGGATCGTCGCAATAACAATAGACGATGCAGTCAGAGAATATTGTACTCCTTTCAGTGAATATAAAGAGGAATATGATTCGATCAGGATCTATCATTATGCAATATCTTCTCCGATTAATGATTACTTCCTGAAGAATCAGGGCAAGAATATCCTGATTTATCATAACATTACTCCATCAGAATATTTCAAAGGTTTTTCCGAAGAACTTGTAAGTTTGACAGAGAAAGGGCGTAAGGAACTATCACTTTTCTCAGATAAATTTAATCTGGCAATAGCAGATTCAGATTTCAATGCATCAGAACTTAAGGAGATCGGATTTAGTAATATTAAGACTTTCCCTATCATGATATCCAGGACGGAATATGATGGTGAATGTAGTGAAAGTTACATGGAAATATTTAATGATGGAAGAAAAAATATTTTGTTCGTTGGTAGAATTACGCCTAATAAGAAGATCGAAGACTTGATCAAATTATTATCAGTATACAAGAAAATTGTTTCAAGCGATATCAGACTGATTATCGCGGGTAATGTGGGCAGTGTCCCTCATTATTTTTCATCATTATTGAGCCTTAAAAATGAACTGGGCCTTGATCTTGAGGATCTTTTTTTCACAGGCCATATCCCGTTTAGTGAACTTATCTCAGTTTACAGAAGTGCAGATCTTTTTCTATCAATGAGTGAGCATGAGGGATTTTGTCTTCCTCTGATAGAAAGTTCGTTTTTCAGGATCCCTGTCATTGCTTTTAAAGCAGGAGCTGTTGAGGAGACCCTGGCCGGATCGGGAATCTTGTTAAGTAATAAAAATTTGGAGAAAGTTGTAATGGTGGCAGAGAAAGTGTTGAATGATGAAAATATTTCTATTAAATTAGCGGAAACAGCCGGTAAAAGAGCTGATAGTTATGAAAAAGAATCGGATCCGGAAATTTTACTCAAATTGATATTGGAGGAATTTAATGGTTAAGGTTGGTATTGTTGTTCAAAGATATGGCGAAGATGTTGTCGGAGGTGCAGAAACATTAGCCAGAGATGTGGCAGAAAAACTTAATGCTGCTGAATCTGATGTTACAGTTTTCACGACAACAGCAAAAGATTATATTACATGGGATAACCATTATGATCCCGGGGAAACCATTCTGAAAGGAGTAATAATTAAAAGATTCAGTGTTGATTTTTTAAGAGAAATAGATAAATTCAACGATATATCAGGAAGATTTTTTAATAAAGATATCATCGATAAGGAGATCACGGAAGATGAATGGATCGATCTTCAGGGTCCTGTATCTTCAGATCTTCTCAATACGATAAAATCAGAACAGAAAAATTTTGATATATTTATTTTTTTTACCTATCTTTACTATACAACTGTGAAAACTCTCCGGATTCTCGAAAAACCCTCAGTTCTTTTCCCAACCGCACATGAGGAACCTCCAATAAATATGGAAATAATGAAAGAAGTTTTTATGAAGCCGAAAGCACTTTTCTTTCTTACCGGCTCAGAGATGGAACTGGTTGAAAAAAAGTTCTCTCCTCCCGGAAAAATGGTTCTAGCACGGACCGGGGTTGATATAAAAAGGGATATAGATGAGAATACTTTCAGGCGAAATTATCTTATAGTATCTCCCTTTATCCTTTATGCAGGAAGAATAGAAAAGGGGAAGGGGCTGGAGATGCTTTTTGAAGCATATAGACAATTGAGAAACAATAGTGTTGTGGATCTTGTGTTAATGGGAAAAAAACTGATGGATATCCCTGATATAGACGGGATCAAATATGTAGGGTATGTTTCAGAAGAGGATAAGATATCTGCATTTAAAGGTGCTGTTTGTTCAGTTCAACCTTCACCATTGGAGAGCCTGTCTATAACAACCCTTGAGTCATTTGCTCAGGAAACACCGGTTCTGGTCAATTCCAATTGCAAAGTTTTGATGGAGCATGTAGATGCTTCAGGTGGCGGGTTGTCTTTCTCTGATGTTGAAGAGTTTATAAAGAATTTTAGTATACTCTACAGGAATAGAGTTAAAAGAGATAGAATGGGAAATAGAGGATTTGAGTATGTTAATGAATACTATTCATGGGATATTGTAATTAAAAAGATCTCAAGTCAGATCAGAGAGCTTATTGACACAGTTTAAAGCGGAAATTTTCAAATGGGAAAAGATTCAGAAGAACTTCAAAAGTTACTTGACGTCTGCACTTTATGCGGGAGTTGCAACAGCAGCTGCCCGGTTTTTGGAATAGAACTTACGGAACCATATTCTCCCAGAGGGAAAATAAATCTTATTGGAGAAATAATAGCAGGAAATATTCCGGATAGTGAAAAGATGAAAGAGTTAATAACTGTATGCCTTATATGTGATTATTGTCAAGACTCATGCTCCAAGGGGGTAGATTTTAGAAGTATTTTTTCCGGATACTTTTCACTGGCCGGTCATTTAGACAAGGATAATGATTTTGATTGATATTTTTGTTTCTTAATGATATCAATTTAAGGGAGAAAAAAATGGAATTACTCAGCATTATCATTCCGGCATACAATGAAGAGAGTACACTTTCTGAAATAGTTGAAATTGTCCTCGGAGTTCCACTGGAATTGAAAAAAGAGATTCTTATTATTGATGACTGTTCCTCCGATAACACATTCAAAATAGCTGAAGAGCTGGCTGAACGATTCAATGGGGTCAGGGTTCTGAAAAATGATAAGAACAGAGGAAAAGGATTTTGTCTGAGAAGGGGAATAGAAGAAGCGACGGGAGATATAATTCTGATCCAGGATGCCGATCTCGAATATGATCCGGGAGAATATCCGAAATTGCTCGGTCCCATACTTCAGGGAAAGGCAGATGTCGTTTATGGTTCAAGGTTTATGACCACAGAGGCAAAGAGGGTCCTCTACTTCTGGCACTCTGTAGGCAACAGGATGCTGACACTTTTTTCAAACATGACATGTGATCTGAATCTTTCCGATATGGAAACATGTTATAAGGTTTTTAAAAGTGGTGTGATAAAAAAGATAAGGCTTAAGGAGGACAGATTCGGATTTGAACCCGAGGTTACTTATAAACTATCCCGGATAAAAGGGCTGAGAATATATGAGGTGGGTATATCCTATCACGGCAGGACATATGCTGAGGGGAAAAAGATCAACTGGAAAGATGGGGTCAGAGCCTTTTATGTAATAGTAAAAATGCTCTTTCTGGGAATAGTAAGGCCTAAACATCATTTAAAGTGATGAGATTGCCCTTCACCGTCCACAAAAGTAAGTGCAGGGCAATTCCTTTGTTTTTACTCTTAATTGCCTTGTTGGTTCATTCTGCTGTTATCCTGAACCTTTCTCCGGCATCAGGGAGGCCATTCCAGAAATATCTTTCCGGCGCTGAAAAACTTATATCGGGTGATTTACCATCAGAAAGGATCTCAGATTTCAGTCCTCTTTACCTTCAATATCATGTGTTATTGAATAAAGTTTTCAAGAATCCTGTCCCGCCGGCTTTTGGATCAAACATATTGCTTATATCTCTGTCTGCAATGTTTTTATTTATGACATTACGATTTTTTTTTCCTTTCCTGATCTCATTAGCAGGATATTTAATATTTTTATTCTCACCGGAAATTCTGATTTATGAAAAAGTAATGGAGCCTGAGCCATTTCAGATATTTTTTATTACTGCAATGATATATTTCCTCTTCAGATATTATAAATCACAAAAATCTTTGTTGAATCGAAATCTGGTATTGTCAGGAATATTTCTTGCTTTAACACTCCTGACAAGATCAAATCTCTTTTTTCTTGTTATCTTAATTCCTGTCTGGCTCTATTTCTATTCTAAAAGAGCAGGGAGTAAACAAATTGATCTAAGGGCACTATCATCTTTCGTTATTCCGTCAATCGCTGCAATTTTATTAATAATTTTAATGAATGTTATAAATACAGGAAGCTTCTCTTTTTATTACCAGAATCCCGGTTATATCCTTTTTGAAGGGAATAATCCGAACTCAACAGGGCAAAGTGCTATCTATCCTCCTCTGGTTGATGATATGGCATATGAGTACACCGGGGAACCGGATGTTCATCATCAGATATACAGGGATTTTGCCCGAAGTATAACCGGTAATGATCTATCAATTAAAGAAGTGAATAGTTTCTGGTCGAAAAAAGCTCTGAATTTTATTGTTGATCATCCTTTCCGTTTTGTGAAAAATTCAATTTTAAAACTTCATTATTTTTTTCATGATTATAGACGTCATGATGTTATTGAGGCTAATGATTATGATTCGAAATTAAAAGGATCAGGGTTGCCTCTCTTCCCATTCTGGATATTATCTGCCCTTGCACTGTCGGGAATGATAATTGGTATTAAAAGGTATCCGGAATTTTTCCCGTTATATATTGTAGTTCTAATTCAGCTTGGAGTTCTGCTTGCCGGATATGTTTCGTCAAGGCAAAGGGTCTCAGTTATAGTTGTTCTAATATTTTTTTCATGTTTATCCCTTGAACTTATTCTGAAAAAACCGAAATTGATTCCTGTACTATTAATAGTGATCGTCATTGGGGTTCCTTCTCTGTTGATCCGGAATGATCGTATGCAAGAAGAAGATTTCCTCTGGGGAGTATATGGAAGGTCTGCTGAACTCTGGAATGAAGCAAGAATGGAGAGGGACAAATTCAATTTTGAAAAAGCAAGAGAATTTGCTGCCGGATCATTGATATTGACTCCATGGCTTGATGAAGGAAAAAGGCCTTCCGGTCTTTATTTTGGTAAAAAAGGTTTTTCATCTTATTCTCTCACATATATTGTAGATCCCGGTAAATTCACTTTTTCACAAAAATTGAATTATGCAATTCTCCTTTTAAATTCTGATAAACTTGATGAATCTGAAAAAATACTGGAAGATCTTGAAAAAAGAGGCTTTACTTTCAAGAGAGATTTTGATCATTCCTCACAACCATCATATTATCTCGGGATCATAAAGATGAAAAGAGGAGATTCAGAAGAGGCATTAGAATGTTTTAAAACAGCGCTTCATAAAACACCCGGATCTCCATTTGCCTTATCCAGGCTATTTGCATTAACGGGAGAAAAGCAGTATTTAAAGAAACTGGAAAGATATTTTGACAGGATCGATTCCAGTTATTTAATTGGAAGAGCATTTTTCGATTTGAAAATGTATCATAGCTCAGTTAAATACCTTTCCTATGTTAGGGAAAAACTTCCTGAATACAGAAGGGGTAACATTTTATATGCAGTTGCGCTAGCAGGATCAGGCGATCTGATCAATTCTTATAATATTTATACTGAAGTATTGAAGAAGAGAGGCGAGCCGGTTATGTTCGAATCTCAAACTATAAGGATATTCAGGTCAAGAGTTGAAAAACAGCCGGATAATGGAATTGCTCACTATTACCTTGGATTAATATATGAACAATACGGTTTATATCGCGAAGCTCTCAAAAGTCTCCTTGAAAGTGAAAAGCTTATGGAGAAGACTGAAATTATATCTAAAAGAATTAAGGAATTAAGGAAAAAAATAGGATCCGATCAGAACATCAGAAATAACGGGCAGCATTTATAACAGATTGTTATATCATGGATGATATGTTAAATATTATACATGAGAAAAACTGTTCTAGGCATTATACTGGTTTTATTTGCCTTATCAATAATTTTATTATATAAAACCTTTCTTATCACGGATCGGCCGAATATAATTCTAATTTCTATCGATACTTTAAGACAGGATCATGTCGGAGTGTATGGATATGAAAGGAATACAACTCCTGTATTGGATAAAATAGCTTCAGAAGGAGTTGTCTTTAAAAATTCTTATTCAACAGCTCCCTGGACCCTCCCTTCACACATGAGCATGTTCACAGGACTCCCTCCATCAGCTCATAAAGTTGATATAGATAATAGAATACTGGGGAAGGATGTAGCATTATTTACAGAAGTTCTTAGTGAAAAAGGGTATAGAACAGGAGGTTTTTTTTCTGCATTGTATTTAAAGCCGGTTTATGGATTTTCAAGGGGATTTGATAAATATATTAACCAGATAAAGAAACATTCGGATGAGATCACTGAGAAAGGAATCAACTGGATAGGATTAAATAAAAATGATAATTTTTTCATATTTCTTCATTATTTTGATGTTCACTGGCCGTATCGTCCTCCGGAAGATATAGCCCCGAAATTCGGAGTTGATGTATCAATAAAAAAATGGTTTAAATTTGGAAAATTAAGTTACTTACGAAATTTCAGCGATCCCAATATTAAAATGAGTAAGGATGTTAGAAAAAAAATGATCAATCTTTATGATGGTGAGATATTCAGGGTAGACAGAAGCATCGGAAGATTAATTGAATACCTCAAAAAAGAAGAGATATATGATAATACAATTATTATTATAACAAGTGATCACGGAGAGGAGTTCAAAGAACATGATTCTTTCGGTCACTTTCATCAACTTTATTCCGAGCTAATTAATGTTCCGCTTATAATCAGGTTTCCTGAAAAATTTCCAGAAAATCAATATATAAATTCTCCGGTAAGCAGTATTGATATCGCTTCAACAATATTACATTTAGTATCTGTAGAAGTGCCTGCTCAGTTTAAAAAACATGGAAAGAACCTGCTTGATCTGACTGAAAGAAATGGTGATGTTAACAAATCCAACAGAAGAGAAATTATCAGTGAAACAAAGAAAGGAGGGACTCACCATTTTGCATTTTTGAAAAACGGATACAAATATATAACCCAATACAAATACAGGCCTCTTATCAAAAAAAAAAGATGGGTAAAAGTTAATGATAAGTTTTTTAATTCTTTAGACGACCGGCCGGAAGAGTATGATCTACTTAAAAAACCCTTAAACAGCCAGGATCAACAAAAAATTCTTGATTCTATGAAGATGAAGATATCGCAATATGTTAAAAATAATATTCCCGGGATAAAAATGTCATTTTTCTCTTCTGAAAATCAAAAAGAGAGTAATCTTGCCGGAACTTTAAAATTTAGTTTTACACCGGAAGAGTTACCATTTGGAGTAAATCCGGGGCCTGGTGATGATTTGACCAAAAATCAAAAATCAAATTTATTCGATTTTAAACTTAAAGTAAAAAAGGATAAAAAAGAGATAATCTTTCCATACATAAATAAATTGCATGGGAATAAAACCCTGACCATTCTGGTTAATGCAGAAGGGAATTTTTTATTTAAGAAAACCATTGATCTTAACGAACTTTATAAACCGTTCTTAGTATATAAGAATTCAAAATTATCAATATATATATCAAAGGAAGGAGAGTTCTTTAAGTCAAAGAAAGTGAATCTTAGTGAAAAAGACAAAAAAGCACTTAGAACACTAGGTTATATTAACTGATCTTTTAAGAATAATTCTCATTAATATCTTTAGCAATTAACTATTTCATTTAACAAAAAGTATTATATAATTACGTGAATCGGAGGAAAGAATGTATCAAAGAATAAGATTTGATTTTCAGCAGGAACTAATGAATATAAAAAAGAGCGGATTATCTAAAGAGGAAAGGATAATATTAAGTGATCAAAAAGCTCTGATAGAAGTATCGTATCCGAAAGGCGAGGAACCTGAGGATGTTTTGAATTTTTGTGCAAACAATTATCTGGGCCTGGCAAATCATCATGATCTTGTAAAAGTAGCAAAAGAGTCACTTGATAAATATGGATTCGGCCTTGCATCTGTCAGGTTCATCTGCGGTACTCAGGATATACATGTGGAACTTGAGGATGCTATCTCAAAATTTTATGAAACAGAGGATACGATCCTTTATTCTTCCTGTTTTGATGCGAATGGCGGTTTGTTTGAGACGATCCTGGGGCCGGATGATGCAATAATCACCGATGCTTTAAACCATGCAAGCATAATTGACGGAATAAGATTATGTAAAGCGAAAAGGTTTATTTATGACCATTCTGATATGAAATATCTTGAGAAAATAATCCAGAGAGCAAGGCTTGGAATGGATATATGGGAAGGCCCCGGCCTTTCAAAAGAACCGAAACCTGCACGAAATATCCTGATAGCAACAGATGGAGTTTTCTCTATGGATGGAGATATTGGAAGATTGAAGGAAATTGTGGAACTGGCAAAAAAATATGATGCTTTAGTTATGGTTGATGATTCTCATGCCACCGGCTTTTTAGGTAAAAAGGGTAGGGGGGCTGTTGAATATTGTGATGTTCTTGGAGAAGTTGATATCATAACCTCTACTCTTGGAAAAGCAATGGGCGGCGCTTCAGGAGGATTTACAACCGGCAGAAAAGAGATAATCCAGATGCTGAGACAAAAATCCCGGCCTTACCTTTTCTCCAACTCACTTGCACCCTCAATTGTATCTGCAGCTTTAAAAGCATTTGAGATCGTCAGGGAAAGCGATGACCTCAGAGAAAAGTTAATGGAGAATACACAATACTTCAGAAAAAAAATGACAGAGGCAGGTTTTAAAATAATCGAAGGTATCCACCCGATCGTCCCTATCATGCTTGGCGATTTTGAAAATGATGCAATGCTTGCACAGGATATTGCAAAGGACCTTTATAGTGAGGGCATTTATGTTGTCGGCTTCTTCTTCCCTGTGGTAGCAAAGGGAAAGGCCAGGATAAGGGTGCAGATATCAGCAGCCCATGAAAGAGAACACCTGGACAAAGCCATAAAAGCATTTATTAAAATAGGAAAAAAACATAAGGTGATATAGAGAGAATTTGCAGGGATTGTCATTAAGAAATATAGAACTTGTCATTAGGGGATATAGAGATTGTCATTAAGGGATAAGGAGATTGTCATTCAGAATAAAGGAATATATCTATTCAAAGAAACCGAGGGCTTTATTGGTATCGCCGTTCATAATAATAGTAATGGTGGAATCTTTTTTCATGTCTTCGGATGAAACAACCCTGATAACCTTATCCATTGAACGGTCATCGGGGAAAAAATCTTTTAAATGGTTGGGAAGCTTCTTGAATTCATCACATTTAAACTCAGTTCCTTCATTATCGGGGTATAAAGGGAGATATTTAATGTTTGATTCAACCAAATCCTGAAAGAAATGGGTTCCGAACGAAAGTTCCGGTGTATAGCCATCTTTTTCGTAAGCAAGTTCTATCAGCATGGATGTATTGAATATATCACTATAAGTAACCTGAACTCCGAGTTTGATATCACCTCTGCTTCCCCATCTTCCCGGCCCGGCAAGGATAAACTTTTTTGCAGGGAGTTTTTTATTCAGCACAGAAACAATATGTGCGGTTTTTTTCATGTCTTCTTCAGTGGGGAGTGAATTATATTCCTCAGGTATTACACAAACTATATACTTGATATCTTTTATAGCCCCGGAGGTTATATACCTGTCTGCTCTAATGATCACATCTTCGTCATCAATATTCTCCGGGATCGCTTCAGCTATTTCAGCATTTGACCGGACCTGAGGCCGGCACTGAAGAATGAATAGTTTTTCACCATCACAGGCGAATTCAACATCAACCGGTGATTTAAATGCCTTGCTTAATATTTTCAGGATCTTGTCCATTTTCTTTAAGAAATGGGGAGTGTCTGTCAACTTCTGAAAAGTAACAACTATATCTGATTCTGACGGATCGAACATTACACCTATTGGTGGAGTGAGATTCCTGTCTTTATCAACAGATACAATATATTCAATTTTTTTTATCTTATCTCCATGTTTTTTTATCAAAGGTTCTAATTCGACTGTTTCGAACTCATTTGTTTTCAGATTCAGAACATCTGCCTTTTTCTGGGAATATTTTATTTTATCTTCATAAGAAATATTGATCTGCAGCCCGGGCTTTCCCGGGGATGCAAGGAAGGGATAATCATCTGCAACCCGGTCAACGGCTCGAGTCCCAAGCCCGGCAACCATTCTGATAACTCCATCCTCTCTATTTATTCTCGGGGACCACCTGAACTCATTATTGGAGAAAGCAACACCGGAATAAGTAGGGAAGAAGTAATCTCCGACCCGGTTACCGACAACTTCCTGAAGAAGTATACCCATCTCTTCCTGGAAATCGATCAGTCCTCTCTCTTTTCTGTATTCGATCGGATCAGGGCCGAAAATGCTGGCATAGATCTCAGATATGGCATCTAAAAGGGAGCTTAAATTTTTTTCATCCGATCCTGTATTTGCAAGGAACAGGCTCTTATATTTCCCGGAAAAAGCTGCATCAAAACTATCCTCTAGAAGGCTTGAGGATCTTACTATGATCGGTTTCTCACCAATTTCATGAAGCAGGTTCTTTAATTGAATGATTATTTCCTGAGGGAAAAATGAGTTCTTAAATAATTGTTGGAGGTAGGGATATCCGGCACGTATCTCTGCTGTCTCAAGATATTTAAGGCTGGTTGTCTCTTCAAGTGCATTATAATGGATGAAATTTATAATAGTATCTGAAGTTATGTACCAGCTTTTCGGAACATCCACATCTTTAAGATCGGGATCGTTTTTTATTTCATTTTTAAGGATCTCATGTCCAAGTATCAGTCCACCACTTTTCCCTCCCAGTTTTCCACTTCCTTTGGCGGGGCCGATTGTCCGTTGAACAATTCTGAAAAAATCCTTCACCAGAATATGATGCTTGGCAATATTAATATAATTCAGGTTAGAGGAGAGGAACCTCCTGATAAGAAGAACACGCAGATTAATAAAGTCATCGGGTGACATTTCAAGCTCGGCTTTCGGTATCTTCAGAAAACGGGCTAACACATCTTTTGAATCTACCAAAGCAATATTCTGGTTTTCAAATTCTATTGAAAGGAATCTGCTTCTTTCTTGAGAGACCCATGTTTTTACCTGTTCCGTAATCTCATCATCCGGAATTGTGTCACCTGCAATCTGAAATACCTTATTTGAAAATTCTTTCAAAGAGGAACGGTTGATCTTGGGATTCGGCATATTTGAATAGAGTTTACTATCAACGTGATCTGATTTATCCTTAATGATTGTCTCTTCTAGATCTTCAAGAAGGTCTGTGATCTCCGGGATATTAAGCGTATAGAGATAATAGATCATTCTCCGGACAATCCTGTTGAACAGGACAATGTCCAGCTTTTCCAACATATCGATTATCACAGCCCATTCGGGCTTGCCGGATTTCATGTTATCAGATTAATACAATCGGATTTTTATTTAAACCCATCCTCTGAGCTTACTTGCTTCTGCAACCCTTGCGATAGCAATCATATATGCAGCATCTCTCATAAATATTCCTTTCTTTTCAGAAAGTTCATATACACCGTAAAAAGCTTTAGTCATTATATTATCAAGCTTTTCGATCACTTCTTCTTTAGTCCAGAAAAAATTCATATTTCCCTGGATCTGTTCAAAATAACTGCATGTAACACCACCTGCGTTTGCAAGGAAATCAGGGATAACAAATATTCCCCTTTCACTCAGGATCTTATCTGCTTCAGGTGTGGTGGGCCCATTTGCCCCTTCTGAAATGAATTTCACTTTTTCTGATATGTTCAATACTGTTTGTGCATTTATCTGGTTTTCAAGTGCAGCGGGAATAAGTATATCAACTTCTCTGTTTATCCACTCATCTCCTGATAATATTTCATATCCCAGGCCTTTTGCTTTCCCTTTATTGATTCCACCGAATTTATCAGTAATATCAAGAAGTTCAGCAAGATCTATACCGGACTCTCTGTAAAATGAATAAGATTTCTGATCCTGCTGATCCCAACTTGATACGCAAACGGTTTTCCCGCCATATTTATGAAAAAGCTCGATAGCATATTGTGCGACATTTCCAAAACCCTGAAAGGAAGCAGTTGTTCCCTTTATATCAATATTCTTTGATTTTAAAGCCTCACGCAGAGTATAGATGACCCCGTATCCGGTAGCTTCTGTTCTCCCGAGAGAGCCTCCCATACCAACAGGTTTTCCTGTGATCATACCGGGAAATTTCCCTCCGTTTATATTTTCATATTCGTCCATCATCCAGAGCATATGCTGTGCATTTGTCATTACATCGGGTGCAGGTATGTCCTGTAAAGGCCCTATATTTCTTGCTATTTGCTTTACCCAACCTCTGCATATCTGTTCCTGTTCTCTCATTGACAGATTATGAGGGTCACAAATGACTCCACCTTTGCCACCTCCAAGAGGGATGTCAACAACTGCACATTTCCATGTCATCCATGTAGCAAGTGCTTTAACTGTGTCAATTGTTTCCTGTGGATGGAATCTGATCCCTCCTTTACTTGGCCCTCTTGCATCATTATGCTGAACTCTGAAGCCCTTGAATACTTTTGTTGTGCCATCATCCATCCTGACAGGTATGGTGAAATGGTACTCTCTTCTAGGGTTTCTGAGAAAATCTCTTGTACCTTCTTCCAGTCCAAGCTGTTCTGCAATTTCATCAAATTGTTGCTGCGCCATTTTAAATGGATTAAATGATTTATCCTCCATAGAAAGCTCCTTATATATTAAATTTTGGTTTTTTATTATAAATGTTTTCAAATCTTTTATTATATTCGTCTTTTCCACTCAAAAGAATTGTAGATAAAGGGAATAGCTTCCTGATCTCAATAAGAAGCTTATCAGAAAGATTTTTAATGTCCCATTGTGCATGCTTATCACTTCTGAGTCTTATGAAATGGAAAGCTTCCCGGAGGTTCATTTTCATTACAACATTCCTTCTATGGGAATTGGTTAGAATATAATCTGCAGAAGAACCGTATCTTTCATTAAGTTTTAAATAAACTGAATTTGTTTCTTTAATGACATTAAGAAATTTCTCTTCCATACCTATGTTTTTTATATTCTCAGGGATTGTATTTCCATGCTCTATTTTGTAATCTCCCTGCAATAATGAAGCCATCCTGTGCCTCTTAAGCTGTGCGAAATTTGAAGCACTTACAAGTGCCTGGAATGTAATATCAGCAAATTCAAAATTTCTGGGGGGAGTATCAAAGAATTCCATGTTTTTGAAAATATCTAAATAAATTCTTTCCTTCTCTTCATAAGTCATAGCAGATACAGAATCAAGTGCAGATGAGAACCCTACAGAGTTAAATATACTGAGGAAGGAAGCGAGAATCTTTTCATCTCCATCCTTTTCAAACTCGATTATCTCCAGATCTGGGGACAATTTTGAAACGGAGTTATCTTTGAATTCAGGAAGAGACAAAAAGCGCAGATCTTTCTCAAATTCTGATGGTTCCGGGAAGAGAATTATTGAAGGAGCTACATTCGCTACCAGATTATATAATTTTTTCCCTGCTTCATTTACTTCATTTATATTACTCAATGAAAAATTTCTGAAAAGATGCTCAAGGTTTCTTGCATTAATGGTCATTCCTGCCTGGCCCAGAGTTGCAAGTGATAATATATATCTTGCATCTTCTTTTGCCCAACCTTCCAGCAGGCTTTTATTGGATTTTTCAGCAGCCAGATCAGAGAATTTATTGAAAATATATTCCCTTAAAAGTTTAAATAAAGATTCATAAGTTTTATTCTGAAGTTCAATTATCTCAATAAAATCTTTTTTCAGGATTGTATCATCAAAATCTTCAGGGATTATATAGTCACCTTTTAATGTTACATAACGCTGGGATTTTTCTGTATAGGAAACAAGTCTGAACCTTTCAATACTTTCCAGGGCAAGCCTTGAAATCCCGATCAGGTCAAAATTGAACACAGCATGTTCTGCAACAGAATGATGTCCCATATCGAAAATTATCTTCTGATTTGATCTGCGGGCCTTCTCTACGTCCTTTCTTGCATCTTCTCTTAATTCAGTAACACTTTTTTTGCTTCTGCTGATCCGGGCATATGCAGAACTGAAAATTTCCGGTGTTAATAATTTTCCGTTAACTTTTTGGAACTCCTCCATACTGTCTGTTTCAATATTGAATCCTGCAAGTTTAATATCCATTTATGCACCATTAAAAAAGAATAAGACAGAGAGGGGAAAATTTAAAAGTGGATTGTGCAAATAATATCGAAATTGAATACTAGATAAGGTCATGAGCCGAGATCGCCTGAATGACTTTGTGAGCACTCTCATCAATGGTTGAGTTATTCCATATTTCAATAACTTTCAGATTATCTTCTTTGACAGTTTCAAGAAAAAGATCTTCTGTCTGTTTTATATAATCAATATTTCTTACTCTGAACTCACTATTCTGTTCTCTTTTCTCAAATTCCTTAAGATCTATTCTTATAAGGAATGCAAGATCATAACTCTCGATCCAGAATTTGTAGATCTTTTTGAGGAGTTCATTCTTTTCTTCCAGTTTAGCAGTCATCTCCATATTCTGGAGAGAAGATTTCCACAGAACCCAATGGTCAAGAATTGAACGGTCACTAAACAGGAGATCATAATTCTTCTGCATTTCAATGTTTTCTTCATTTATCTGTGCTGTCATAAAGAAAAAATGGCTTATAAAACTCGACTTTATTTCATCATCAAAAGGATTTTTTGAGTTTATATCATTAACTGAGGTTGTTTTATATTTAAGTGAGAGGATTTTTTTTACTTCTGTCAGAAGTGAGGTCTTTCCGCCACCATAAACTCCAGACATAGATATTTTATTCATAGGTGGATTTTAATAAAAATCAAGGTTTATGTCAAATAATAGCATATCCTTTTATTTTAATTGTGGACTCTGTTTATCAGATTAAAATCAACTCATTATGGTTCTAAAACCATGGAGGATAAATTTTATAAGACTTCTGATATAATATTTTTGTGAAAAGAAAAAAATCGGAAAACTCCAATCCACTTCATAATGAATACGATCTTATTATAATCGGTGCCGGGCCTGCTGGACTGATCGCTGCAATCGAGAGTAATGTTAATAATGTAAGAATTATTGTGATAGAGCAGAAATTCAAACCTGCAATGAAATTGAGGATAACAGGGAAAGGAAATTGTAATATTACAAATGAAGCCGGGGTAGAAGAATTTATTGAGAATTTTGGCAGGAACGGGAAATTTTTAAGACAGAGCTTTAACAAATTTTTTAATGAAGATCTTATAGGTTATTTTAACGAGCTCGGTGTTGATTTTGAGCTTGAGAGAGGAGGCAGATATTATCCGAAAAGTGGAAAGGCTGAGACAATAGTAAACTCATTATTACAGCGCCTTGATGATCTTAATATTGAAATTGTAACTAATTTCAAGGCGGAAAATATTATTGTTAGGAAATCAGGTGAATTTGAGATCAGACTATCTGACAAAGACCGGCCTGATGGTGACTTACAGAGCAGCTTAAATCTTAAAACAGAGAGAATTCTTTTAGCAACGGGAGGAAGGTCATATCCCGGAACCGGATCTGATGGTTCGGGGTTTGTTCTTGCAGAAGGACTTGGGCATACGATTGTTCCAATTATCCCTGCTTTGGTTCCATTGAAAGGAAAGGGGAATATACCTGAAGAACTTAACGGCCTTAGTATAAGGAATTGCAGGGTAAAAGTATTCAGTGCTGATAAAAAAGTTGATGATCAATTCGGTGAGATGGAATTTCGTGATAATGAGATCGCCGGGCCTGTGATTCTCTCTATGAGTAAGGATATTGTCAAAAAGATCAAAAAAGGTGAGAGAATATTTTTAAGTATAGATCTTAAACCTTCTCTTGACTATAAAAAACTGGACAACAGAATATTGAGAGAAGTAAAGGATAAGAAGAATAAAAATTGCACTGATATTTTAAAAACATTATTGCCCGGTAAAGCGATAAATTTGTTTCTGACTTTGACAGGAATTGACGGCAAAAAGAATCCCGGCCAGTTAACATCTGAAGAGAGACGAAATTTGAATAACCTCTTAAAAGGGCTCAAAATTCCTGTAAAAGGAAGTGCATCTATATCCAAGGCTCTTGTTACATCTGGTGGCGTAAGCTTAAGTGAGATTGATCAGGCAACAATGGAATCAAAAATTATTAAAGGATTATATTTCGCAGGTGAAGTAATGGATATAGACGGAGAGACAGGAGGATTTAATCTTCAGGCTGCATTTTCAACGGGGTGGGTAGCAGGAAGGAGCCTGAAGAACTCAATTATAAAAACAGGAGAGTAATATGACTCAAAATGATTTTTATGACTTGATCAGAAAAAGAAGAAGTATCAGGGCTTTTGATATAGATAGAAAAGTTCCGGATGATACTATTATAAGAATACTTGAAGCGGGACGTTTAGCACCGACTGCAAGTAACAGACAACCTGTTAAATTTCATCTTGTGCAGAAAAGAAAAATACTTGAAAAACTACATAATTGTTACTCAAGGAACTGGTTTCATAATGCACCTGCAATACTTGTCCTGACAGGAAGAAGGGAAGATGCATGGGTCCGCTCATATGACAGATATAATTCACTTGAAATGGATGCCTCCATCATGATGGATCATATGATATTAGCAGCCGAATCAGAAGGTGTGTCAACCTGCTGGATCATTGCTTTTGAACCGGACATAGTAAAAGATGTCCTGGAATTGAAGGATAACGAAATCCCTCTGGTAATGACCCCGTTAGGCTATTTCCCCGACGGATATGAGAAAAGGGAAATGCCTGAAAGAAAAACCCTGGATGAACTGGTAACCCGATATTAAATATTATTTTTAGTAAAACAATGTCTCTAATAATATAAAGAGAGACAAAAATCGATCATAAATAGATCAAAAGTTATTAATAATTAAAAGAAGGTTATAGCTCTCATAATGTTTATATTGTTTTAATTTCAAATTAACATATAATATAAATATATGTATTTATAAATATTAAAATTTTTCATTTTGCAGTATAGAGATTAAGTATTAACATGAAACCTATCAGGGTTGCTGTTATCGGCAATTATATTCCTCGTCAATGCGGAATTGCCACATTTACCAGAGACCTTGTAGAATCAATGCTTCATACCAAAAATCCACGTAAATTTGAAGTTGATGCATATGTGATTGCTATGAATGACCAGCAAAATTCCTACACATATCCTGACATTGTAAAAAGTACCATCAGGGAAGATTCACAGAGAGATTATCTGAATGCTGTAAAATATATAAATTTAAGCAGTGCTGATATATGCCTTCTTCAACATGAATTCGGTATATTCGGAGGTGAGAGGGGAAAGTTTATCATCCCTCTGATCCAGAGGCTTGAAAAACCTTTAATTGTAACTTATCACACTGTGTTAAATAATCCTTCACCGATCGAAAAACGGATAATCCGGGAGTTAAGCAGAAAAGCAGAAAAAGTTGTAGTGATGAGTCAGAAAGCGATTACTTTTCTTAAAGAAATTTACGGTGTTCCAGGAGAAAAGATAGAATTGATACTCCATGGGGTTCCTGATCTGAATGTAAAACAAATAGGCAAATTCAAACAGATGCTCCACCTGGAGAAAAAAAGATCTCTTTTTACATTCGGGCTGCTAAGTAGAAATAAAGGGATTGAAACTGTAATAAAAGCACTTCCGGAAGTTGTGAAGAATTATCCTGATATTCTATATATTGTTCTTGGAAAAACACATCCCAAGGTCGTTGAGGAGTCGGGTGAAGAGTATCGTTCTTATCTTAAACGTATGGCTGAAAGGCTTAATCTGAGAAATAATGTCTACTTTGACAACAGGTATATTACAAACGAGGAACTTTTTTCATATTTGACATCTATAGATATATATATAACTCCCTATTTAAATGAAGCACAGATAACAAGCGGTACATTATCTTATGCTATTGGTGCCGGTACTGCCGTGATCTCAACTCCATACTGGCATGCAGAGGAGATACTTTCGGAAGGGCGCGGGAGGATATTTGATTTTAATGATTCAAAGAATCTTGGAGAGATATTGATAGAATTATTTGACAATCCGGAAAAATTAAAAAAAATGAGGAGAAATGCATATAAATATGGTCAAAATACAACATGGACGGAGATTGGAGCCAAATATCTCACCATGTTATCAGCAATTAGGGAAAAACAGCATTATTTGAGAATAAAAGAAGATCCGGTAATCAATCCGTTAGTCCTCCCCAAATTTAACCTCTCATATATAAAAAGAATAACAGACAGCACAGGTATCCTTCAGCATGCCAGTTATATCATTCCAAATTTCAAGGATGGCTATTGCCTTGATGATAATGCAAGGGCATTGTTAATGGTTGCCATGACCTTCAAGCAAAGAAAAGAGAAGGAAGCATTAGATTTAATTCCGGTTTATATGAGTTTTATTAATTATATGCAGAATAGTGATGGGTCATTTCATAATTTTCTTGGATTCAACAAAACCTTTCTTGATGAAAAAGGATCAGAAGATTCATTTGGAAGGGCCATATGGGCACTCGGATATCTTATACGATATGCACCGAATGCCGAATACAGAGTGATAGCTGACAACATTTTTCAAAAATCTGTTCCGGTATTTAAAACTTTAAGATCTTTAAGGGGAATTGCAAATACAATAGTCGGGATCTGTCATTATCTGACTTTTTCAAAGGAAAAAATGGAGTTGAATGAGATACTGAAAAAAATGGTATCTAAGATTATAAAATCCTTTAAAAAAGAGAGTGATGATTCATGGGAATGGTTTGAACCTTTTCTGTCTTATGATAATGGAATAATTCCATATGCTCTTTTTTGCTCATATGATCTGATGCCTGGAAAAGAGATCCTTACAATAGCAGTAAAGTCGATGAATTTCCTTGAAAATATAATTATGAAAAAAGGGTATTTGTCCCCGGTAGGATCTGATGGATGGTACCATAAAGGAAAATCATGTGCTGAATATGCACAACAACCGGTAGATGCTATGGCTGCGGTTTTAATGTTTCACCAGGCTTTCGTTGTGCTCAAAGATAAAAAATATGTATCAAAACTGATGGGTGGATTAATGTGGTTCCTCGGAGAAAATGACAATGGAAAATCTCTTTATGATTTTGAGACGAAGGGATGCCGTGACGGCCTTGAATATGATGGAGTGAGCATGAATCAGGGAGCGGAAAGTACTATTTCCTACTTTATAGCATTTCTGACAGTTTTATCTGCCCATGAAATGGAAGTGAAGGAGTTGAAAAATGCCGCTTATAAAAAGGTATAAAAACAACCCGGTTTTAACAAAGCATGATGTGCCCTATCCGGTGGCAACGGTACACAATGGGGCAGTATCAAAATATATGGATAGATATATAATGATATTTCGTTCACATCTTCTTAATGGCCGTTCGATCCTTGGAATTGCAGAAAGTGAAGACGGATTTTCTTTCAAGGTAAGAGAAAGGCCTTTTATGGTTCCTTCCAAGGTAGGAATTTTCAAAGAATATGAAGAGTATGGAATCGAGGACCCGAGGATTACTTTAATTGAAAATGAATATCTCATTACTTACAGTGCTTATTCAAGTCATGGTGTACGGGTTGGGATTGCAAAAACAACTGATTTTAAAAGTGTTGAAAGGATTTCCCTTATCACTGAGGCTGATTACCGGAATGTAGTGATCTTTCCTGAAAAATTCAACGGCTTTTATGCAAGGCTTGATCGTCCTCACTCCGAAATTGCTCCCTGGTCTATTTGGATCTCTTATTCGCCGGATCTGAAATTCTGGGGAGAATCCAAAAGAATAATGGCACCAATGCAATACCATTGGGATGAGATGAAAATCGGGCCGGGAGCCCCCCCGGTAAAAACAGATAAAGGATGGCTGCATATTTATCATGGAGTTTTTTCAACTATGGACGGTTCTGTCTACAGATTAGGTATAGCACTTCACGATCTTAAAGACCCGTCAAAGATAATAGGTGTGGCAGATAATTGGATATTGCAACCGGAGGAGCCTTATGAGGTCACTGGTTATGTTCATAATGTTGTATTTTCATGTGCTGCAGTAAAAGAGGAAAATGATTCTATAAAAATATACTGGGGTGGTGCTGATTCCGTTATGTGTGTGGGAACAGCTCTTGAAGATGATCTTGTTGAAATGTGTCTGAAGAACTCAAGGCCGGCTTTGTAAGAGAAAATGAGGATCGCAGTTCTTTCCCCGATCTGCTGGAGGACCCCTCCATCCAATTATGGACCCTGGGAACTGGTTGCTTCCAATTTAACTGAAGGACTGGTTGCTATTGGTATGGATGTGACTTTGTTTGCAACCGGAAACTCATTAACCTGTGGAAAATTGGAATATATTGCTGAACACCCCTATGAAGAGGATAGGGGAATGGACCCAAAAGTATGGGAATGTCTGCATATCAGCCATATGATGGAAATGGCGGAAAATTTTGATATCATTCATAATCATTATGATTTTTTACCTCTCACTTATTCACGTCTTGTAAGCACACCGATTGTAACTACCATTCATGGTTTTTCTTCTGAAAAAATTTTAGCAGTTTACAAAGAATATAATGACAAGGTTCGATATGTTTCCATCAGTAATTCGGATAGAAGCTCTGAACTTGATTATATTGCTACTGTTTACAATGGAATTAAAGTTGAAGATTTTGTTTTCAATAAAAATGATGGCAACTATTTACTTTTTTTTGGCCGTATTCATCATGACAAGGGTACACATGAAGCAATACAGATTGCAAAAAAGGGGGGGATGAAGCTGGTCATTTCAGGGATCATACAGGACCGGAAATATTTTGACTCAATGGTGAAACCATACATAAATGACAAGGATATTGTTTTTGCAGGGGCTGCCGGACCGGAAAAAAGGAATGACCTGCTCGGTAATGCTTATGCCCTGCTTCATCCGATCAACTTTGATGAACCTTTCGGATTAAGTGTTGCAGAGTCTATGATGTGTGGAACTCCCGTTATAGCATTTAACCGTGGTTCCATGCCTGAGTTGATAAGAGATGGGGAAACAGGCTTTTTAGTCGAAAATGTTGATGAAGCTGTAGAAGCCCTGAAAAAAATAAAAAAGATAGACCCTTACTACTGCATGGAATGGAGCAGGAAAAATTTCAGCAGAGAAAGGATGGTCAACGATTATATTAATGTATATAAAATGGTACTGAGCAAATGAATTCCCTTATGAATTATTATTCAACTCATCAAAGAGATCATCCAGTGAGACGGAAGCAAATGTGGAAGCATAATCAGACATTGCATAGGGGATTATCAGCTCATTATTATGAATTATTGCGCCACAGGAGTAAACAACATTAGGGACATATCCTTCCCTCTCTTCTTCATTTGGTGTAAGAAGAGGTTCCTTCAGCCGGGCGATCACTTTTGAAGGATCTTCCAGGTCCAGCAGTGTGATTCCAAGAGAGTATTGCCTGAGCGGCCCCACACCGTGGGTTAAAAGTATCCACCCTTTATCTGTTTCAATTGGTGATCCGGAATTCCCTATCTGGACAAATTCCCATGGATATTTTGGCTCTTCAATTATTTTCGCCTCGTTCCATATCCTCATGTCGTCAGAATAAGTGATATAGTTGTTGACCCCGTCTGAACGGGAGATCATTGCATACCTGCCATTGATCTTTCGCGGGAACATAGACATCCCCTTGTTTTGCGCAAATTCACCATTGATTGGACTGGTTTTAAAATGGTAAAAATCTTTTGTTTCAATAAGTTTTGGAATTATTGTAAAACCGTTATATGCAGTATAGGTTGCATAATATGTGATATTGCCATTATCTTCTTTGAACCTGACGAACCTCGCATCTTCAATACCGTTGCTTTCAGTGTAAGACACAGGAAAGAGAACTCTCTCCGAAATTCCGGTATCCATTGAAAAAGTGATCTCATAGTGGGAGTTGGCAAGCCAGCGGACAGCCTGTAATACTTTTTTTTTTGAGGGGGTTAATTTCACTTCTTTCTTGACATCTGCAATGCTTGAAAGGAGTTCCCCGTAAACAAATTTATTACCCAGTTTATCCATTACCATATTCACAACATCTTTATAAACATGCATTTCGTTCAGCTTTTTTAAAAATTGTTTCTTTTCATAAACATGGCGCTTTATGATCTCGGGAACATCAACCAGATTTCCCGGAGGTTTAAATGTGATATTCCCTTCGCTGTCAATAATTCCCCGTCTGAAAACAAGTGATGAAATATGCCCTTCCCCAGTCGCTCTGAAGCTTACAATAATTCTCTTCTGTCCATTCTCCAGGGAAGACTGATCAGGATCTTCTACAACAGAAGGATTAAAAAAAGCTGCTGATTCAATGGAAAATTCCAGTGTAAAATATGAACCGATCAAGAGTTTTCTTTTATGAGATAATAAACCTTTATCATAATCAATCTGCTGCAGAATGTAACTTATATTTTCAAAATTCTTTTTAAATATCTGGGTTATGTTCCGGTGCCTTTTTGAAAACTTTCTCAATACCTGGTTTAGAAGAAGATTTATACCCTCTTCATTCACGTTAAGAATCTTCTTAATTATTGATTGAGCCCGATCATCCTGACCAGGCATAAAAAAACGAGTTATCACACGTTTGGGATCAGGATAGAACCTTATATCTTTTCTTTTTACTGATATTGCCATAAAAATTCTCTTATAAATCCTAACCGCAGTGGAGGAACTCCTGGATAAGATCTCTGAGAGCATCAGCATTTCCAAAAAGTTTCTCGCTTAAGTCCATATCTTTATAATTTTTCAACTCTTTTATAACTCCATCTAGTATCGATACCGGGAAGATCCCATCCTTTTCATAAAAATGTCTGTCTCTGTCAAGACAATCAGCTGCTTCACTGCATGAGGAGGGGAGTTGATCCAGATTTTTTTTGGTAGAGGCATCGTCAGTAATATATAATTTTTCTGCAATTTTCAATGAATCAGGATGTTCCAGACCTTTGATCGCGGCAATAGTCATTCCTGCAAGCAATAGATGTATATTTGCACTTCCGTCAGGATTTCTCAGTTCAACAGTTTGATTATTTACGGTGTGGTTGTTGTCAGGTTCATTTGGATTGGCGATCTTTACCATATCTGAAACACCAAGCCATCCAAGGGGAACTCTCACAAGAACCGACCTGTTTCTGTCGCCCCAGCATATGCTTGTCGGTGCCTCCTGATGCGGGACCAGTCTGAGGAAGGAAGTGGGCACAGTGTTGCCAAATGCAGTCAAAGATGGAGCCAGTTGAAGGAAACCGGCAATTAATTTTTTTGCATCAGGGCTGAGCTTATCGTTTTCAACCATTACATTTTCATTGTCTTTAGCAAGCCTGCAATGGATATGAAGGCCGCTGCCTGCATGACCCACTATGATCTTTGGTGCGAAACTAACCTCCATCTCATATTTATATGCAATTTCACGAACTGCCCACTTTGCAAGAACCAGTTGGTCAGCTGCATCTTCAACTGAACAGGGGAGGAATTCGATCTCATGCTGAACCATTTCCAGATCCTCATGAATAATATTCCCGACCTCAGCATGACCATATTTTATCTTTCCTCCGATCTCACTGATGGTTTTCATTGCCTCTCTTCTGATGGACCCCCATTTAGAGAATGGGTGAGATTCATGATAGCCTTTCTGTTCAATGATCGGATAGATCGAGTCTATCTCAGAGAGAAGATAATATTCAAGTTCTCCGAGAGCTTCAAAAGTATAACCGGTCTTTTTCTTAAGGAGATCGTGGGCATTTTTCAGGATATTTTCAGGAGCGCTCTCCAAAGGTGTGCCATCAGCTTTAAAATAAGCACAGAGAATATCTATAGTTGGTATCTCGGTAAAAGGGTTAAGGAAAGCTGTTTTGAATTTGGGTATTACATAAAGATCACTGGAACTTGCATCTATGTAGGAAAAAAGGCTTGAACCGTCAACTCTCTCACCGTTTGAAAGCAGGGAATCTAGGTGTTCAATACTATTGATAACAAAATTAAGGGTCTTCAATCTCCCATCCCCACCCAGATAGCGGAAATTCACCATCTTTATATCATTTTTTTCGATGTACTTAATTATATCTGCTTTAGTAAAATCTTCTGCGGGTTTATTCAGGAAACTTACAATCTTATTCGGGTTTAAGTTGATTTGTTTGTCCATAATAGTTCTCCTCATAAAATAAATAAACTTAAATATAAAGTACTTCATAATAGTATATAAGATCACTAATATCAAGATTGAAATAAAAAATGCTTTACATCAAATCTGTGTTTATATAAAATATGATTTTCAAACTGAAGTTCAAATAATTGAAAAGGAGAAAAAATGTTTAAAAATCATCCCAAAGGACTAATTGTATTGTTTTTTGCAAATATGGGAGAGAGGTTCGGATACTACACAATGATCCCGATCTTTGCTCTCTTTTTTCAGGCCAAGTTCGGAATGTCACCTGAGAGTGTCGGAAATCTATGGTCTGCTTTTCTTTTTGCTATTTATTTCCTTCCGCTTTTCGGAGGTATCCTTGCTGATAAAATAGGATATGGAAGGACCATCACGGTAGGCATAGTCTTCATGATAATTGGTTATGCTCTTATGGGAATTCCCACCAATTCAATGCTATTCATCTATTTCGCACTATTTGTTATTGCATTAGGTACAGGTTTCTTTAAAGGAAATCTTGCAGTAATTCTTGG
>Ga0190293_1000056_pt1 | contig 39466 bp, 35 predicted proteins | sample 48693001_MG_FD_161671 | JGI IMG/M metagenome (GOLD analysis project Ga0190293, IMG submission 161671) | Hydrothermal vent microbial mat bacterial communities from Southern Trench, Guaymas Basin, Mexico - 4869-30-0-1_MG | ecosystem: Environmental > Aquatic > Marine > Hydrothermal vents >...
CAGGTATAATCCAAAAAGTATCTGGTACGTACCGATCCTTTGCAATACTGTTGGGATAATTTCTGCTATTGTTGAACCGAATTTCTGGATAACTTCTCTGTGGATGGTTATATGTGGAGGATGGGTACTATCTCTATTAGGAGCAATTGCCGGTACAATAGCAGGACAACGCACCACCCAAGCAAGCAATAGTGACTCCGTATAGTAGCGAATGATCGTGGTTTTCAGGTTTTATCTGTAAGACCTGATATATCTCTTTAAGCCATCTTTCCAATGGGGCATGATGTTAAGGCCCAGGTCTTTGAGGTGTTTGTTTTCCAGGACGGAGTAGGCGGGGCGTTGGACTCCACCGCTGAACTCGCCGGGGAGGGCTTTGTTCACCTTGACGCCGTTGTCTTTTATATTGAAGATCTCTTTTGTAAATTCGTACCAGGAACATCCTCCCTCTGCGGAGACATGATAGATCCCATATTCAGCCTTTTTTGTGATCATTAAAAGTATCTGTTCGGCAATATCTTCGGTAAAGGTAGGAGTAAGTACTTCATCATCAACAACTTTAACTTCTCCCTTCTCTTCTCCGATTTTAAGTATTTTATCAACAAAATTGTAGCCCTTCTCTATACAGATATTCCTGCCGTAAATTCCTGAGAGCCTTAGAATATATGACTTATCTGTAATAGATCGTATAAGGTATTCACCGGTCAACTTGGAATTACCGTAAACATTTACCGGATTAGGGAGGTCGGATTCTGTGTAAGGTTTTTTCCCCCTTCCATCAAAAACATAATCTGTGCTGATGTGCATAAGTGGTATGTCCAGTGCACGGCATGCGTATGCAATATTTGCCGCTCCTGCTCCATTAACATTAAATGAAGTTACGGGGTCAAGTTCACTTTTCTCTACATGGTGAAAAGCGGCAGTATTTATGACCAGTTCTATATTTAATTCTTTATTAATAATGGAATTTACAGAATATCTGTCTGAAATTTCAACCTTATCCCGGAGAAGTTCTGTTACTCCGATCCCGCTTTTTCTGAGTGCAGCAGTAATATCACTACCAAGCTGACCATCTGCACCTATTATTGCAATATTCATTTCAAATTGTAAAAAGTTCTGAATTGGAATCTCTCATCCACTCCTCCAGGGTTTGTGCATCCATGTCCTTTTTGGAAAGGGCAGGATCTTTTACCGGCCAGTCTATGTTCAAACTTTTATCATCCCATCTGATGCCTGATTCACATTCGGGGTTATAAATTCCCGTGCAAAGGTATTGAATCTCCAGGGAATCTGAGAGGGCACAAAATCCTCTTGCAAATCCCGGAGGAGCCCATATTTGTATCCTGTCTTTTTGAGACACCTCCCGTCCATACCATTGTCCGAAAGATGGAGAATTCTTTCTTATATCTGCAGCAACAAGAAATCCGGTACCGGAAAGTACCCGCATGAGTTTCCCGAGTTGTGGTTCCCATTGGAAATGGAGTCCTCTTACAACTCCCTTTTTTGAGAAGGAGTAATTTTCCTGCACAAAGGTGCCGGGGATTCCTATATCTTTAAATTGATCAGCACGGTACATTTCCATAAACGATCCTCTTTCATCAAAAAATTCTTTTGTCCTTAAGACAATAATCCCGTTCAAATGTTCAGATTCTTTTTCAAATGGCATTTATATTTACCTCTTTTACAATCCTGTTTACTGAAATCTTAATATCAGTTAAAAGTAATTTAACAGGATGGGTTGAATTTTTCAATAAGATAACAAGCCGGATTAGATTTCTGTCCTGGAACAGATATTCTTATAATCGCAAAAATTGCAAATATATCCTTCGTTTTTATAGAAATAACCCTTCTCAATATTATCTATAGCAAAATTTATTATCTCAAACATCTTGTCCATATCCACATTTTCCGCTTGTATTGAGTGCTCCTGGTGTTTAATTCCGGTTGCATTCTTTGAATAGACTATTTTGAATTTTAATTCTTTTATAAATCCTCCGATACTTTCTTCGAAAAGGAATTTATATATATACATTTGAAGGAAAGATTTTTTTACTCTGTCCTTTGACCATTTAGCTGTAGTTGTTTTGAAATCGGTTAATGAGAAATCCTCTTCAACCAGATCTATAATGCCCTTCAGTTTTATCTCTGAATCGGGAAGTTTACACTCGATCTCCTTTTCTGTCATCATCGGTTTTATTCCCGGGGCCATATCATGAACAAAATATTTTATGAATGCGAGGCCCCGTCTGAAAGCCTTCTCTTTGCTCTCACTCCAGATTATTTCAGTTTTCCCCGCCATTTTATTAAATGTGTAAGTGAAATATTCGGATGTCTCCTCTATGCCTGGAGTTGTACCATTTATCTTTTGTTTAAGGTAGAAATCTGCAGCATCATGAAAGACCACCCCGAGAAATACTTTATCGTTTATAGCTGTCCGGATGTTTTCTATATAACTGAAATAATACTGCCTGGGACAATTACGGTAGGTCCGTATTTGATTAAATGAAATATAATCTTTTGGGAGAGGCATTAATAAAGCATTGCCCCGGAGTGGGGCAGTTCAGAATTTTATGATCCTGATTTGTTCAGAAGAGCTGTTAATCTGGATTTATATCTTGAAGCAGTTTTTTGATGAATAGTTCCCTTTGTATTTGATTTATCAATAATTGATATAACTGCTGGAAACATGGTTTTTGCCTCTTCCATTTTTCCTGCTTCTATTTCTTTCTTGAATTTCTTTATTTGATTCCTCATTTTGGTCTTGTTCATTTTATTTATCAGTCTCTTCTTCTCATCGCGTTTGTACTTCTTGATCGCTGATTTGTGATTTGCCATATATTCCTCCAAATTAGAGAATATGATACAAAAAAAAGCGGTTCTTGTCAATGTCAGTAGAGACTCCGGGTAGTTCCGATATCATTTTGTTGTCTGTTTGACAGACAGATTGAAAATCCCTATCATATTACAATGGGTGGTCATTCATTAATTATTAAAATTTTTATCTTCCTTATTCCGCTTGCAGCATTGATTATGGGTGCGATCTATTTATATGAGAGGAAGAAAGGCGAAAAGGTCACTGTCAGATTCAGGGAATTCAGTAAAAAATATAAAATAACTGAAAAAGATCTGAGATCTGTTCCCAGAATTCTAATTCCCGATAATATCAGAGTTGGTATAAAGCTTGGTGAAAAAGAGTATTCACGACTGAAGGGAAAAATGGTTGATATGTCACTTTCAGGTTTCAGAGTAAGTTTCAAATCACCTTTCAAAGAAATACCGGAAGATCAGGTGTTCAGGAATGTTGTCATTATCACTCCACTGAACAGGATCATGGTAAGATCATTAAAGATAGTCAGGATCGAAAACTCTGTGAAAAAAGTGATTTTTGCACTATATATAAAAGAGATCGAAGAGAAAGATTATACAGATTTGAAGAATACAATGATCTATTTTGAAAAATTTTCGAAAAATGAAAATTAAAGAAGAAAATTTTCCCGGCAAAGATTTATTCACAGGACTTTTCGGCGAGGATGTGTATCTTGTCGGAGGTGTTGTCCGTGATCTCATTATTTCCGGCGATATAGACAACAGAAAGGATATCGATCTCATGGTCGTCGGATATGAATATTCTGAACTTGAGAAAGTTCTTAAAGAGCATGGCAAAATTAATACAGTTGGAAAAAGTTTCGCTGTAATAAAATTTACAAAGGATAAAGTTACTTTTGATATTTCTGTCCCCCGGATGGACAGAAAAAAGGACTCCGGATCGAGCTCACATAAAAATTTTGTTATCGAAAGCGGAAAGAAAGTAACACTGGAGGAAGATCTCGGGAGAAGGGATTTCTCCTGCAATTCTATCGCTATCAGGTTGAGTGACGGCAGCATCTTTGATCCGTTTAACGGAACAGATGCAATTAAGAAGAAAATGATCGTAATGACCGGCCCGGAGGCATTTGCGGATGATCCCCTGAGGCTGTTAAGGGCAGCCAGATTCTCGTCAGTGCTTGGATTTGAGATAGAAGAAGATATATATAAAGTTGCAAAGGATGTTATCCTGGAGGAGCTCAGCGCCGAGCGTATTACAGAAGAATTTTTCAGAACTCTTCTGGAGTCTGCTGTTCCATCAAAGGGTTTGATGGAATATTTCAAATTAACAATTCTCGAAAAACTTTATCCCGGAATTTACAGGATGGCATTAACCATTCAGGATTCGATATTTCACCCTGAGAAAGATGAGTTCGGTCATCATACAGTATTCATCCATATGTTGACAGCCCTTGATATCGGAAAGAAGCTGGCTGATATAAAAGGACTCAGTGAGGAAGAAGAGCTTGCGCTTCTTCTCGGGATCATTCTTCATGATATCGGAAAACCGGTTACCACAAAATGGGAATTTAAAAGGGGAAGGATGACTGTCACTTCGATTAAGCATGATAGTGTCGGTGTCGGGCTTGCAGAATCCCTGCTGGAAAAACTTAAAGTAGAGACCAGAATGAAATTCCCTCTCAGGGATGTGATCCTGAAGCTTATAAAAAATCATCATAGGATATATGATCTTTACTATAACCGCACTGAGATCGGATTCAAAGCTTTTTCCAGGCTTCTCAGAGATATGGATGGCAGGGATGATCTTCTGATCTTCCTCGATTTTGCAGACAGGCAGTCGCGTGAACCGGAGCCTCTGAATTTTAGTGATGTTGATGAGATATCAAATTGGTATTACAACAGAAAAGAGGAACTCAAGATAAGCGAGGATACGATCAAGCCGATTCTTCAGGGACGTGACCTGATTGGGCTGGGGATAAGCCCCGGTGAAGAGATGGGCAAATATCTGAAAAAATTGTTCGAACTCCAGCTTGACGGGTCTTTTTCTACTCTTGAGGAAGGAATTGTACAATTTAAAAAAATCAGGGGAGCTAACGGATCGAAATAGAAAATACTCATACGGAAATCCATCCTCAGACTCGCTGAGAGCATCAACCGGAACATCTTCCGTTGAAATTTTCTCTTACATAGTTTGATCTTTTTTAAAAAAAAAGGCAGGAATCCTGAATTATAATTGTCGAATATTATAATGCGATCAGTAAAACTGAATGCAAACAGGAGAAATTTATGGATAAAAAAATTAAGATCTTAATGGTTGTGCTTTTTTCAATACTGCTTATTTCTGCAAACTTCAGTCTTTTCTCAGGTGAAAAAGATTTCACGAAGTGCCCTGCATGCGGACACAAAATGGAGAAGGGGAAAGGGCTTGAGTTTGATCATCATGGTAAAACCGTGCATGTTTGTGGAGAAAAATGTAAGGAAGCATTTGAAAAGAAAGCTGCTGATTGTACACACAGCACAACTTACAAATGTCCAATGAAGGCTTGTAACTATACAACTGATAAAGATGGCAAATGTCCGCATTGCGGAATGGCCCTCAAAAAAGTAGTAAAAAAAGCCACATACAAATGTACTACAGAGGGATGTAAGTTTACTTCCGAAAAGGAAGGGAGCTGCCCACATTGCAAAACCGATCTGAAGAAAGTTGAATGCTCTCATCATAAAGTTGACTCAAAACTTCACAAATCTCATAAAAAGAAATAAAGTAATATAAAATAATTGCTATTTTAAAAAGGGCGGAATTTCGGTTTCGCCTTTTTTTTTATATATTTTTTTGTCATAGTCGGCTATCATTCATCTGATGAATCAAGATGAAATAGTAAAAAATTATTATAAAAAAATATATAAGCTGGCGCTTTACCAGTTGCAGGATAAAAATGAAGCTGAGGACCTTACTCACGATATATTTTACAAGGTTTTGAATTCACTTGGATCATTTCAGAACCGTTCCGACCTTTATACCTGGGTATACCGTATCGCACTTAACACGATAAGAAATTATCTAAGAAGAAAAAAAATAGTAAAGTTCATCTCGTTTGAAAATGACCCGTCAGAAACTTCCAAATTGTTAATTGGTATTTCGGATGATCCGGCATTAAAAAATGAAGAGGATCAGGAAAAGATGATCAAATTGAGGAAGCTCGGAGATGCATTAAAAAAATTATCAGAGAGAGAGAGGACAGCATTCTTTTTTTTTCACTATGAGAAGATGAAACAAAAAGAGATTGCTGATGTTATGGGTACAACTGTATCGGCAATAGAATCACTTATTTTTAAATCGATGAAAAAAATAAGGAAGTATGTAGCATGATTTTTTATGAGTTAGTGTCTAAGATAAAGGAGTAGCACAATGGATATTTTTGATGATGATATGAAAAATATTACGGGGGACTATAATGCATTGATCGAAAGTTTGATCCCTGAGAGGATCCCATCAGCAGGAATTCTTATGGAAAAGAGACGGGATCACAATAACTATTTTCTGAAGGCAGGCAGGCTTGGACTTGCGTATATTCTTCTTATAGCAGTGTTTACTTCTTTCAGTTTATTTATTGTCAATTCATCCGGAAGAACAGGGGATCCGGATTCTAATGCAATTTTGAATGCAGGAATATTTTCATCCGAAAACCCGGGGAATTTGGTTTCGGCATTCAGGGAGACGGTAAAATGAAACTTAAAATATTTTTTGCTGTTTTTCTCTTCTCACTTATTTTTAATGTTGTGTTTATTGTTCATATGTTTTCGGATAGACATTCAGGAGCGGAAGGCACTTCTCCCGGTTTTGTCCTGGATGTTTCACAGAAAAAAATGATAACAGAAGAATCAGCCGGAATCCTCAATGAAAATGTTAAGCTTGAAGGTGAACTTGAAAAATGCAGGCAGGATCTTTATAACCTCCTGGATTCAAAGGTGACAGACAGAACAGAGATTGATAAATGCATTACTACAATAAATGATATACAGAAAAAGATCCAGCTGAATACAGTTGATCAACTCCTGATCTACAAGAAACACATGACTAAGGATCAGTGTAAATGTTTATTAAAAGAGTTTGGTGACAAGATGAATGTTCATCATCAATGCAGCGAGAACTGCAGTTGTAACGATTAAAGCTTTTCCCATATCCTTCTGATATATTCACCGGTTTCTTTGATAACCGGTTCCATCTCTTCATATGGAGCAAGACCAATATCAGGAATTATTTTCATGATCGAAATATGTCCGATCTTTACTTCTTCTTCATCCTCATAGACAACAAAGCTGCATGGAAACAGGAGGCCGGACATTTTTGATACATCCAGGGCACCTTTTGCCAGTTCGGGTCTACATGCAAGGATGATCGTGTATCTTGAATAATTTTCTATCCCGAGTTTTGCTTTTATTATTTCGTCAATGTTTTTCGAAGCCATAAGAACAAATCCTTCTATCTCAAGTAATTCTTCGATCAATGTGACGGTTTCATCAAAATTGCTTCCTGATATTTTAATAATAGGTTCAACCATTTTCTTCCTCTCTCTTAGTACTATATAGTATATTCAAAGATAAATATTTTTCAAATCTGCAATTGTATTTTGTTTAACCCTTGAAATGAGGGGCTGTTTTTAATAAAATATTCAAATCTTCCCGAGGGGAATTCGTAAGGAGAATTATTATGGACTTTTTAAAGGACATTTATGGTGATTATAAATCTTATATTGGTAAAATGGCTGAGATATCAGGATGGGTGAGGAGTCTCAGGGTGTCGAAAAATTTTGGTTTCATTGTCCTTTATGATGGAACTTTTTTCAAAACCATTCAGATTGTTTTCGAAGAAGACCTGGAAAATTTCAAGGAGTTGTCGAAAGTGACAATAGGATCATCTTTGATAGTTTCAGGTACTATCGTCGAATCCCCCGGAGCGAACCAGGATTTTGAGATGAAGGCATCGTCTGTGAAAATTATAAATATTGCAGATCAGGATTATCCTATTCAGAAAAAGAGACACACACTCGAGTATCTCAGAACTGTTGCACACCTCAGGCCCAGGACAAACACATTCACAGCCGTTTTCAGAATAAGAAGTCTCCTTGCATTTGCAATTCACAAGTTCTTTGTGGAAAAGGGATTTGTTTATGTTCATACACCTATAATCACGGGGAGTGATGCCGAAGGAGCGGGAGAGATGTTCAAGGTTACAACTCTTGACCTTTTGAATACACCTCTTAACGAGGAGAAGAATATTGATTATTCTAAAGATTTTTTTGGAAAAGAAGCAAATCTTACAGTCTCAGGCCAATTAGCGGTAGAAAATTTCTGCTGGGCATACAGGAATGTATATACTTTCGGCCCCACTTTCAGGGCTGAGAACTCAAACACTCAGAGGCATGCTTCCGAGTTCTGGATGATCGAGCCTGAAATGGCCTTCGCAGATATTAATGACAACATGAGTGTTGCTGAGGAGATGATTAAATATATTTTCGGATATATCCTCGAGAGTGCTCCGGAGGAAATGGAATTTTTTGAAAAGTTCATTGAGGCCGGAGTTATAGAAAAGATCAAAAGGATCGTAGACTCAGAGTTTAAAAGAATTACTTATACGGAAGCTATTGATATACTGGAGAAATCGGGTGAGAAATTTGATTTCCCGGTGAAATGGGGAATAGATCTTCAGACAGAACATGAAAGATTTCTGACAGAGAAACATTTTAATGCTCCTGTATTTGTGATCGACTATCCGAAAGAGATCAAAGCCTTTTATATGAAAATGAATAAGGACAACAAAACTGTTGCAGCCATGGACCTTCTTGTCCCCGGTGTAGGTGAAATAATCGGAGGAAGTCAGAGAGAAGAGGATCATACGGCTCTAAAAAAAAGGATCGAAGAGATGGGGCTCAACGAAGAAGATTATTGGTGGTATCTTGATCTCAGAAGATTCGGATCTGTTGTCCACTCAGGATTCGGACTCGGATTTGAAAGGCTGATCATGTACCTGACCGGAATGAAGAACATCCGTGACGTCATCCCCTTCCCGAGAACGCCAAACAGCGCTGAGTTTTAGCGGATTGTTATAACTTCGGGTTTGATGTTTCTGAGATATTTTTTTATTAGTGACGGGTTGCCAAAAATGACGATGATCCCCTTCTTTTTGTTTCGGTTAATGTTATAGCTTCCTGATGGATCTGAAAGGATCCGGCTGAAAACTTCATAGCTGAGATCTTTAAGAAGATTTTTCTGTCCGGCCTTATCTTTCTGTACTTTCTTCCCTGAAAAAGATTTGGCTATTTTGATCCCGGCCTTCACTTCATAATTATCCGAGTCGATCTTTTCCTTCTGAAAAACATAATTATAACTATCAAGATATTCCTTGCGGTTGATCCTTCCAACACCTAATTTCCTTATTATGTTATCTGCAATAAAAACAAATTTTTCAATATCCCTGTATCCTACTCTGATCTTTTTACAAACTATTGATATATTTCTGTGATGATGGATGATCCATGAAATGTTAAAGTTTTTTATTCCGGAAGAGGATGCGCTCCTGGAAATCCTGCCTAAAGGATATCCAAAAAGAATATTATTTATGATCCGGCTGAGATGATGATCTATATTGTCCGATGGAGGCAGAGGATCTATCCAGTAAAGAGTTGGAGTCCCATTGCTCCCATCATCGACAATGATTACTTTACGATCCGATTTGTAATGGTCATATCTGAACTTGCTGTAGCTTGCCTTAAGATTCTTGAAATTCCTGAATGTTTTCTCAATAAGCCCGAACAGAATATAGGGGTTTATATCTCCCTGAACTGTAAGATATGAATTCGGAAGAGTATAGTTTTTTTTATGAAATGATCTTATGTGAGAAAGGTTAAGTCTTCCCAGTTTTTTCCCGGGCAACAGAAATTGTCCCGGATGATCCTGATTGAAAAGTTTGTTGAAAGCGATCTGTGCAGCTATAATTCTTTTCCACTCATTTTTCTTTGTGAATAAATCCCAAAAATTCTTTATGCTGTAATTGAATTTTTTAAGTGAAAACCCTTTGTAAGTGTATAGACCCTTTAAGAAATTAACAAACTGGTTCACATCGGCAGGAAGGAAATTTACCTTTATGATCAAATGATCTAATTTGTAATCAATTTCGATATCGTTACCCATTTTAAAGAGGATATTAAGGAGGCCTGACTGCGGGTTGTTGATCTGGTTATCAAAAATATTCATAAGGGTAAGATAGGGGATGGCTGGATCTGTGATCTCTGAATAATAAATGACAATTTCGGCATGAACAAACATCAGCGAAGGATCTTTGATCAGATTCATTCTCAAACCTTTTGAATTGGTCTGTTCGAGGGTCTGCCCGGGGATATTTGCCGGAAAGATCACGGTAAGTAAAAAAATCAAAATAATTATTGATCCCGGTCTTATACTATTTTGAAAATACATTTAGTATTACCATATTCTCCTTTCTGAGGTATTTCTTACTTATTCTAACGATATCATATGAACGGATCTTTCTAACCCTCTTCAGAAACATATTTCCATAATCGAGGTTACCTGACATGTGGTAGTTCTCAGCCAGCACTAAACTCATTTTTTCAGGCAGAGTCAGGTTTTTAAGAAAATCGATCTCCATAAGCGATTTCATGGTCTTCAGTTCCGATGTTGTCAGTCTGTCTGTCATCAACATTTCAAAAAGTCTTCTGATATAGAACCTGACTCTTTCGAGCTCTGCCCGCTTTTTTGAAGATATTTTAATTAGTAATGAATTTGCTCCGATGTTATTTGAAAAATCGAAAGAAATATTTACATCCATTTTCAGATTACTTTTAAATATCCTTTTTAATTTTGATGTCCGCTCGTCAAGGAGATAATATACCAGTAATTTAAAATATGTATAATCAAGGCTTAATTTGGATGGAGCTCTTAATCCTATCAGAATAAAACTTTCGGGAATTACTTCCCTCATCCAGTTCGTATATTTGTACCCGCCTCCCAACGGGACAGCAACAGGATCTTTTGCAGGGATAGATTTAGATTCAAGGCTTCCGAAATACCTATCAATTTTTTCTCTTATTCCATCTTCCTCAAATTTTCCGGATATAACAAGAATAATGTTTTTGGGATTTGAAAAATTCTGATAAATTCTTTTGATCCTTCCAGTCTCGAATGTGTTCAGCTTCTCTATATCTCCATAAAGCGGGGTCTTGTAAATTGAATTCTTGAGCAACTCTTTTCTCACCCATTCACCGGCACGGAAATGAATACTTCTGTTGATTAATCTGTATATCCGGTCGTATATCCCTTTTCTCTGTTTGATTATTTCACGATCATTCAGCTTTAACTTCTGTAGCCTTTCACTTTCGAGCCACAATGCATAATTCAGGTCTGATGCGGGGACTACCTGATAAAACACTGAATTATCATAGTTTACCTTACCGCTGCTTCTCCCTCCGTTCTTCATTATAAATCTTATTCTTTCATAGGGAGAAAGATTGTCAGTTTCGAGAAACATGAGTTTCTGGTAGAGGTAGGAAGCACCTCTGATATCGGAAGGATCGCTATTAACCCCATTCTTGTGGTAAGTGAGCACACATACTGAATTCATTTTGTCATCCGGTGCTAACAGAACTGTGAGGCCGTTTGGAAGAGAAAAATAGCTGACTCTGATAACCGAATGCAGTGGAATGAACAATAAAAGGATAAAACAAATGTTTATGAGTTTTCTCACCAGATTATTTTAACTTTTGATAGTTTAATAGTCAATAAATGTCCTTTCAGTCTGCACTTATAAGTTCTGCCACAGGTTTTAGAATCTGAATATGACTGAAAATGATCTTTATGGCAGAAGTGAGTGGAACTGCGAGTATCATCCCGATTATTCCCCATATATATCCCCAGAATATAAGGGAAAGAAGGATTACCATTGGCGATAAGTTCAGGCTTTTACCTGCTATTTTCGGCTCCAGTATATTTCCTATTACCATCTGTGTTAGCATGAGCCCCGCAAGAACAAGGAGAACTTTCAGAGAAAAACCGAATTTTATAAGCCCTGTGAGCACAGGAAATGCAGTAGCGATCACTGAGCCTATATTTGGAATGAAATTTAGGGCAAATATCAGGAGAGAAGAAAAAAGAAGAAAATCGAATCCGCCAAAATATAGGATGATCCCGCTTATAGTGGCGGTTAACAGGCTTATGACGGTTTTAAGGACAAGATAATGCTGCACCTGATTTTCAATAGACCTGAGAATAGACATTAAGTCCTTTGCCCTCTCTTCCTCAAAGGCTTTATTTACCCTTTTTACGAGGCCGTCTCTTCCTCCAAGCATAAATATCAGGAATATAAGTATGAATATAAGATTCCCCAGAAAACTTGCAAAAGATCCGAATGTGGCAGAAATAAATGAAGTTCCTTTCTGAATGATCTCTGACCAGTCAAAAGTGTTTATCTGATTCTGAACTTCTTCCAGAGGGATATTCAATTTTGCTGTCAGATCTTTGAACACATCTGAGATCGTGGTACTGTAGGCGGGAAAATGGTCTATGAATGAAGAGACTCCTGTGAACATAAGCATTCCGAACAGATAGAGAATAATAAAGATAAAAATGAGAAGGAAAGTGAGGACCACAACTTTCGGTATTTTGAAGTATATAAGCCTGCTGACAACCCCGTTGAAAAGGAAGTAGAGGAGAAGTGCCAGGAAAAACGGGATGAAAATACTTTTAAGTTCTTTCATTATCACAACAAAAATAACTGCTGCAATAAATCCGGTAAAGAGCTTTAAAAATTTAAGGTCTACTGATCCCTGATTCATTACTGATTATCGGTAACTTAGCATTGAGTCATCAACTTTTACTCTTTTCATTTTTTTAAAGAAAACAAGATTTGTCTCGATCCCGTATTCGAAATAATAAGAGAGGGTTTTATTCTCTTTATCGATCGTTACGATAATTGTATCCTCTTCAGCATCACCGAAAATTATATGACGCTGTTTTGAAAGGATCTCATAAATATAATCTTCGGCCTCACTGCCTGTAAGAGAATATCTCCTTTCCCTTCCCATCCTGTCTTTTACCTTTTTTGAAACTTCACCCTCGGTGATCTTTGCGTTAATGAGCTGAACTGCAGCAAAAGCACCGTAAAGAATAAGAAAAATGACAATTATCCCTGTAAAAGTAAGTTTTCCTTTATTGTTCATTCTCATTAACCTCCATTTAATTTTTCAACACCTGAATTATAACAGTTTAAAAAATAAAAGTAGATGTTTGCCGAATTACGACAAAACTTTTTTCACCATTTCACCGATATCTGCAGGGTTTTCCACTACATGGATCCCTTTTTCGCGAAGGGTTTTCATCTTTTCTTCTGCAGTCCCTTTTCCTCCCGATATTATGGCTCCCGCATGTCCCATCCTTCTTCCCGGAGGGGCAGTCTGTCCGGAGATAAACGAGATGACAGGTTTGTTAAATTCTTTACTTATGTACTCAGCTGCATCTTCTTCCATTGTTCCGCCGATCTCACCAATCATTACAACAGCATCGGTCTCATTATCATCTTTGAATATTCTGAGGATATCGACAAAGTCGGACCCTATTATCGGATCACCACCGATCCCGACAGCGGTTGATTGTCCCATGCCTATGCCGGTTATCTGATTTACTGCTTCATATGTAAGTGTTCCGGATCTGGAAACGATCCCGATCCTCCCTTTTTTATGAATATTGGCAGGCATAATCCCAACCTTTGATTCCCCGGGTGATATTACGCCAGGGCAATTCGGTCCGACGAGTTTTGAAGAGGTTGTCCTTATAAAATTCTTAACCCTTATCATATCTACAACCGGAATTCCCTCGGTTATGCAGATTATAAGTCCGATACCTGCAGCTGCAGCTTCAAGGATCGCATCTGCAGCAAATGGGGGGGGGACAAAAATTACAGAAACATCTGCGCCTGTCGCTTTTTTTGCCTCAGCGACAGTATTGAATACAGGGATGTCCATATGGGTAGTTCCACCCTTACCCGGTGTTACTCCTGCGACTACAAGTGTTCCGTATTCTATCATCTGGCTTGAATGGAAACTTCCTTCCTTTCCGGTAAAGCCCTGGACTACGATCTTTGAATTTTTATTTAGTAGAATAGCCATTTCAATTGCTCCTTAAGATATCAACAGTTTTTTTAGCTGCTTCAGGGAGGCTTGTCTCGGCTATAAAGTTGAGTCCGGAATTTTCGATGATCTTTCTCCCCTCCGCTTCATTGGTTCCTACAAGCCTGATAACGATAGGGACTTTCAGTTCAACCTCTTTGAGTGCATTGACGATCCCGTTTGCGACAAGATCGGTCCTGACAATTCCTCCGAATATATTTACAAAGACAGCTTTTACATTGGTGTCAGACAAGAGTATGTTAAATGCTTCTTTTACTCTCTCTTCTGAAGTACCGCCTCCAACATCCAGAAAGTTGGCTGGCTCACCGCCATAAAACTTGATAATGTCCATTGTTGCCATTGCAAGCCCTGCTCCATTAACCATGCATCCGATATTACCATCCAGTTTAATATAGTTAAGATCGAATTTGGAAGCTTCAACCTCAAGAGGATCTTCCTCATGGATATCTCTCATCTCTGCAACATCAGGGTTCCTGTAGAGTCCGTTATCGTCAAAATTGATCTTTCCATCAAGGGCGATAACCTCATCTGTGTCTGTGATGATCAGGGGGTTTATCTCTACAAGAGAACCGTCCTTTTCCATGAACAATTTATAAAGGTTGAACAAAAGTTTTGTGAAATTCTTCTGTTGAATCTTATTAAGTCCCAGCCTGAAGGATAACTCCCTTGCATGGAAGGCCGACATGCCGGTAACAGGATGAATATGGACCTTATGTATGAGGTCAGGAGTATTCTCTGCTACTTCCTCGATCTCCATTCCTCCTTCAGTGGAAGCAATAATAACAGGCATCTCTTTTTCGCGGTCAATTATTATTGCCAGATAAAGTTCATTGACAATGTTCAAACCCTGCTCAATCAGAATTTTTCTTACGAGCTGGCCTTCAGGCCCTGTCTGCTTGCTTACAAGGTTCATGCCGAGTATTGACCCGATATGTTCTTTTGCTTCATCCTTATTCTTTGCAAGTTTTACACCACCTGCTTTCCCTCTTCCCCCTGCATGGACCTGAGCTTTAACAACACAAGGGAACCCCAGCTTTTCAACAACTTCCATGGCGGATTCAGCATTTTCAGCCATAAATCCTTCCGGAACCGGAATTGAATAATTCCTGAACAAACCTTTTGCCTGGTATTCATGTATTTTCATTTGTTATTCCTTATAATTCCTTTTGAAAAACCTTGGAATTATTGTATTCATCTGTGATTTTGAAAAAAATCAGTTTTTTCCCTTTTAAAAATCTTTTTGAAAGTTTGAAGGATTCAGATTTTGAATCATTGATCTTGTCCACAGGGTTGAGAGGATACCATTTTTCCCCTGAGAATGAATATTGAACTTTCGAAATTACAGAAACCTTGTCATTAACCCTGAAAGTGACAAACTCACCTGTTCTTTTAAAGTCAGAAAGAACCGGAGCCGTGGAATCTATAGTGAATTTTTTTGATTCCATTGTGTCCGACCTGAAAGTATCAGGTGAATTAGAAAGGGAATCATCTGTAACAACTTTAATTGTGTAATCGCCGTCCTCATATAACTCTGTATTCAGTTCAGATCTTGATGTAGTGATATCCTTTTTAAATTCAATCCATACTTTTCTTGAAAATTTCTTTAAGAACAGTGAATGCTTTAATTCATCCTTGTTGGGATCAACAGCTTTCCAGGAAATGTTCAAGGTGTTCTTTTTCCACATCACAGGTTTTTTTTGATTTGCATTTTTCTTCGGCTGAATGGGGAGGTTGATATCTATTTTTTTTATTTCAGGTTTGAGATTTTTCTGTACATAAAAAAACCGGAAGCCTGAAATAGCTGGAGATTTCACTCCGGATGCTGAATTTAAATTTACTTTGACCTGAAAATATTTATATCCATTCCGGTTAATATTTGAATTGTTGTTGTCGGTAAATGGTGGGGACCATTCTGTCCATGTCGGATCCGGAGAAGCTGTGTTCCCCGATCTGACAAACAGGGAAATTGAAGGAGTGTTCCAGTTAATGGAGTCCCAATAGAGCTTTCCTGCTCTGCTCTGAATGCCGAGGTTGAATACATCGGATGTGTAGGAACCTTTGGAAGAAGGGAAATCGCTGAGCTTTACTATTGAAGAAGTGTTGTTGTATACGATTGTAAAGCCTTCCGGCCCGGGCAATATTTTATAGGATTGAGCAGATTCTCCTTCATATACCAGAGAATAACTTCTGTCCTTATTTATTCTGTATATCCTTCCTCTGTCTCCCGTACCTATAAGGACGCCTCCGTTTTTCTTGTCAGGTGCAACGGCATATATATGCTCATTGGATGATGACCATATCTTTTCAACTTCCCCTCCTGAATGGCGGAGGTATAAAGCGCTTTTCTCCTGCGGGATCATCCGTTCTTTAGGGAATGAAAACGAGATCATTTTACTGCCAATGGATGTTTTCCCTTTCTTCACTTCTTTCGAAGCCGAGAACCAGATATCTCCTTCATCGTCTTCATAGATACCGTTTATCTCTTCAAAAGGGGTATCATAGAGGACACGATTTTTTTGAGAGCTTATTTTGTAAAGAATTCCGCTCCCTCCGCTTCCGGCAATAATTGAATTATCTGCAGAAATAAACAGGGAAATGATGTGAGTGTCTCCTGTGAATACCTTTTTGGAATCTCCGTTCTTGTTAATTTTGTAGACACCACCACTGCCTCCGACAGCACAGATGATATTGCCTGATTTGTCCTCTTTAATATCCCAGATATATTTTTCATCAGGGTTGAAAAATTCTTTTGATTTCATCACGCCGGTGATCCTGAACAATTTTCCTCTGGGAGATGAACCTGTATATATGAAATTATCGGACCCGAACAATACGGCATATATGTCGGGTTCCTGAGCCTTGAACATTTCTGTGATCTTGCCATTTTTCTCAATCCGGAAGACAGATGCGTTGTGTCCTGTTCCCAGATAAATATCGCCCTTTTTTGATATTGCCGACCCGAGGTAATATTCCTTGTCTGGGCCTGCAATCACTGAACTTTTTAATGATATGAACAATTCTCCGCTATCTGTTAATCCTGTGCCGTTGAAAGTTCCCTTTTCAAAATTACGGAAATCTCTTACCTCCCTCTTTTTGACCTGTACGGGATGGAGAAGAGAAAAAGTGAGCATGATCATGGTTATGATCAAAATCCTTTTATTCATTTTACCTCTCTCTTATCTTCAATTTGAATAATTTTTTACCTGTTATTATTACCGGTACTTCCATCTGATAATCTTCAAGTGATGAATATTTTATTTCTGACTGATTTTTCACAGCAGAATTATAATCGTAAAGAGTTCTCAGTCCTGCCGGAAGGTTTGAGAATTCGTAACCTTTCACGAATATCCCTTTTTCCGGAGTAATTATTTTTATATAGATCCGGTTGTTCTTTCTGATGTTATTTATAGCTCTGATCAATGAGTTCAATGTTGATGGAAAGAATGATGATTTAATATTCTTGGATTCGAATTTCCCTATCGCATTTTTATCTGCGATAAGTATCCGGAACTCAGCACCGTTTTTCAATGTAGGAGCTTTCAGCCTTATGCTCTCTGATGACATAGATCCTCTATCGTTCCTTATTATGATCTTTATGTCCATGAGTTCACCAGGCTTGAACTCATTCTTATTTATAAGGACACTTGATATTTCCCCTCTTTTTACAGTCTCAGATACATCAACATTGAAATCCATTTTCTGTATCTTTATCTGCTTTTCCTTGTTGTTCATGACAAAGAAATTTATAGCGAGTAGCAGGTCTGCAAACTCATTATAAGAGTTTCCACCGCTGAAAAGGTCATTAATAACGATGTTCTTCTCATTCTCAATAAATATTTTCCCATCAACCTTGATCGAATTGAATCCATACTGCTGGATCTCTGTTAGAAATATATTTGCTACAGATAACTGAACCATGGCGGGAGTAAGGAGCGGGTGGTTTATCATTTCAACATTGAATTTCCGGTTCCTGTTGCTGAAAAAGATCTGAAGGGGGATCATGTATGGTGTTTTCCCCATCTCACCCATTACAGCGGAAAACCTGTCCTGGGTAATAGTTCCTATCATTTCCCTGGTGGACGAAAGTTTAAATGATTCCTGGTAAGACGGTACAACAGAGACTACTTCAGCCTTATGCATCGGGAATTCAACTCTGCCCAGATTGAAGAAAGGGTGACCGAAAAGATAAACTTTTTTTCCGTCAGTATATGTAACTGTCCCGGATGAAGAATATTCAAAATCACCTCTTACCAGCGGGATGGAAACGGCATCTGCGCCACGGATGGAGCCTTTGAGTTGTGTTTTCCCCTGCTTTGTACTATCCAGTTTCAGATTGTTTGATGGCGTAAATAGTGGTCTTAATAATTTGTCTGCCTGGCCCAGAATTCCCCTGTTTGTTGAAAGAAGTCCGATAGGGAGGGTTCCTTCTACAGAAGCAGGATCGATCCTTCTGGTTATTTCCCTTTTCAGAATATTTTTTATATTCTTTACATTCTGGTCATCAAACTTGATTTTTATATCTGAAATATCAATTGTATATTCCGGAGTGTCATAATCTTTTACTTTCAGAATATCCTCGATCGGAGTAATACCTGCAATTGGTTTTTTGGAAAAACTGAAGCCATATGAGACCGATCCGATTATTTTCCCGTTTATGAAGACCGGGCTACCTGACATACCCGCTATAACTCCTATCCCTTCCAGTTCGGGGGCAAACAATTCAGCAATTATCAGATTCTTTCCCGGTGAAAAATTTTCGAGAAAACCGAGGATCTTAAACTTAAAAGTTTCAATATTCGTCCCTTTGAAGATGGTTTTCCCTTCTCCTTCCATCCCTTTTTTCAGTTTATTGTATTCAAGGATCTCTGCTGATCCTAGTGTAAGTGTAATTATCAGTAACAGAGCGAAAAGAATTTTTTTCATTTTTTCTCCAAAAATTCCTTGATTTTGGCCAGAAAAGGGGTAACTTGGAACGGTTTGTGTATGATCCCTATTGCGCCTGCCTGTAAAGTAAACTCATTGTCGATTCTGTGGTCTCCCGTCATGAGTGCTACCGGAGTATGAGTGTTATTTGTTTTCAGTGAGGTAATAAAATCTTCAACACTTGCATTTCCGATGTTAACATCTGCAATGATAAGGTCAAATGTATCTGCTCCGGCTTTTTCAAGTGCTGTTTCAAAATCTTCAGATTTAACTCCTGATATATTCTCAAGTGCAAGGAAATCGACGATCAGATCACCTATGTATCCTTCATCATCAACTATAAGAATTTTTTTCCCTTCCATAATAAAATAATATTAATAGAGTTTCCCCAAGAAATCAAGAAGTGTTTGTATTGTGAAAGTGGTAAATGTTAAAAATTAACACCTCTCTGTTCTTCAAATCGTGATACTTCGAATACTATTCCTCCGGGACGAATTATTGCCCTGATACCCCCATGCTCAGAAGTATAAAATAATTTTATATGATAATGCTTATATCTTTCTCTTACCTCTCTGTCCGGGAACCCGAAACTATTCCTGTAACCCAGAGAAAATACAGCTTGATCCGGATCGGTCATATTAAGTAATCCTGCTGATGATGATGTCCCTGAGCCATGGTGGGGAACTTTAAGAATATTACATTTAAGCTTCTTTCCGTATCTGCTTATCAGTTCTTCTTCAGCTTTGTTCTCAATATCCCCTGTGAAGAGAATTGATTTGTTGAGGTGGGAGATCCTTATAACCTGAGAGTGGTCGTTCTTTGTACGGAAGGGCTGCAGGAATTTGAATGGAAATAACAATTCGATCTCTGTTTTTCCACTCTTAAGCCGGAAACCTGCATTGATCTTTCTGATCCGGATATTGCCGGCACACTTATCAATAAGTTTTCTATAAAGAGTGTTTTCGTCAGGAATTGAAGAGATCCATACCTCCTCCGGCCTCAGGATATTAATTATTTCGTTAATTCCCTTAACATGGTCCGGGTGGTAGTGAGAAACTGCTATCCATTTGATCTTAATGCCCTGCCTGAGAATGAATGGGAGTACGATTTGTTTTCCAACCTTAAAATTGCCGAACCTTGAGCCGCCCCCGTCAATAAGCAGTGAGTCACCTCCCGGAAGTACAACAATATGGGAATCGCCCTGGCCTACATCCAGGAAGTATATCTCGGGAAACCGGGGGTTGTAAGGAGGAGGTTTAATAATTATTACTGATATTGCAATGAAGAAAAGGAGAGAAAACAATATTTTGATCACTCTTTTTTTCCCTGAATAGCTGAGAACAAAGAAAAGGAACAGGGAGATAAATAGAATAAGAGTAATCGGGGGTGCTCTGTAAATTGTAAGGTCAAGTTCTTTTGAGAAAGATTCTGCAAGGAAGAAAAAAATCCTTAGAGAGATATCTGCAATTGCAGTGAAGGGTGTTGCCATGATGGGAGGAAGGAGCGAGATTGGTATCAACGGGAGAGATAAACACATTATTATTGCAGTCAGGGGAAGAAGCACAGGCCCTGCCAGAAATCCTGTAAATGAATATCTCATAAAAAAGAAAAGAGAAATGGGGATAGATATGGCGGAAGCGTTTAGATTTGCTGCGATCATCTCCTTAAGATATGAGTTCTTTTTTGTCCCTTCACTGAAAAATATTTTTCTACCTGAAACAATTCCAGCTGTAATTGTGAATGTGAGGATAAAGCCGGGATCGAGAAAATAGCGGGGATCCTTTGCAAGGAGTATAAATCCTGTAAAAGATATTACATTAATTATATCAGATTTGAGATAGAACATTTTTGCGAGAGATATCAGTGTCGCCATCAAAACAGCCCGTTGAGCAGATATCTTAAATCCTGTAAGTAAAAGGAAGGCGAGTAGAACAAAGATAAGTATGAGATATTTTTTTCTCCTCCTTAAACCTGTTCTGTTAAGTAAAAAAAGGGTAAACAATGCAATGATACCAATGTGAGCGCCTGAAATTGCAAAAAGGTGAAATACACCTGTTTTCAGCAATACCTCCTTCACTTCCGGTGTGAGCCTTCCCCTGTCTCCCAGGAGAAGGGCTTCCAGCATCTGGCCCTCTTTTCTGAGATAACCATCCTTTTTAAGATATTTGTTCTCTATAAGGACCCTGACCCTCTCTCTTATCCACCCTGTCAGCTGCATTAACATGCCTGATCTCTTCACTCTCTCAAAAAGGAGGGCGGATTTTGAATATCCGGTAAAGTGAATGTTATTTACCAGAAAATATGAATTTGAACGTAGCGGGAAAAAATTAACAGATGGCCTTGGTTCTTTTATGACTGTGTCGATCTCAACAATATCTCCGCAATTAAGATGTCTGAGATCTCCATTAGTGGTGATTTTAAAGACAAAAGTCTCCTTTTTATCTTTTGCGATTTTTTCATGCATTTCCACCTTTACAATTAATGTTGATGTTCCGTTGCCAATAACAGGGAAGTGCAATAATTTCCCTCTTATCTTTACATACTCTTCCCCGAATACATCAAGCTCTTTTTTCTGATTATAGATGTTTTTATTGATTAAAAATTTTTGACCGGTAAGCAGGGAAAGGGCTATTGATATAAATAATATTGAAATAGTGTAATGTTTTATTACAAAGAACACAGCGAACAATCCTGCTGCTATCATTATCATCGGTGAGACCAAGCAATCCGGATGTCTGGTGCTGTTCAGGATGAAGAGTGTCGCCAGTGTTGTGCAGAAAGGGATTGCAAAGAGCTTCTCCATAATTGAGATTATGGATTATTAATGCTATGTTTTCAACAAAATATTGAATATATTGAAACTTTACTTGATTTGTTTAAGTGAGGCTTTGATGAATTCGAAAATGTCCCCATCGAGAACTTTCTGGGTATTCCCTATCTCAACTTCTGTCCGGTGATCCTTGATACTCTGGTAAGGATGGAGGACATATGATCGGATCTGGTTCCCCCATGAGATATCTCCTTTTGAGTTTTCAAGCTTCTCTTTCTCGGACATCCTTTTTTTCATCTCACTGTCATATAGTTTTGCCTTCAGGAGTTTCATCGCTCTATCTTTGTTCTGATGCTGGGACCTCTCACTCTGGCATTGGGCAACTATATTTGTGGGAGTATGAGTGATCCTTATTGCGGAGTCTGTCTTGTTGACATGCTGCCCACCTGCTCCTGAAGCACGGTATGTATCTATTCTAAGGTCCTTTGGATCTATCTCGATCTCAATGGAATCATCAACTTCAGGATAAGTGAAAACAGCTGCAAATGATGTGTGCCGCCTCTTGTTCGAGTCAAAAGGTGATATCCTTACAAGCCTGTGGACACCGATCTCCTGCTTAAGGTAGCCGAAAGCATAATCTCCCTCTATTCTGACAGTTACACTTTTGATCCCTGCTTCTTCTCCGGCCAGGATCTCAATTATCTTTGTGGTGAATTCCATCCTCTCTGCAAATCTAAGGTACATCCGGAGCAGCATCTCCGCCCAGTCCTGACTCTCGGTTCCCCCTGCTCCGGGGTTAATGGTGATGAAGGCATTATTGAGATCGCTTTCACCACTGAGATAATTTTTCGTTTCTGTTTCGTCAATAAACTCTTCAAATTTTCCAAGTTCTGATTCAATCTCGGTAATAATATCGGGATCTTCTTCGGCAAGATCGAAGTATGTTTCCATGTCATCGATACCTGAATTGAATTTATCTTCAATTTTGAGCTGGTTCTCGAGCCTCTTTTTTTCTTTCAGCAGCATTGCGGAGCGTTTCGGTTGGCTCCATATGGATTCATCGAGGAATTTCTCTTCTATTTCTCCGAGTCTTTTATGTTTTTTCGCAAAGTCAAAGAAACCCCCTGAGATCTTCAGCTTTCTTCTTCAGTTCTCCGAATTTGTTCTTCAGTTCTACGAGTTCCATAAATTAATTCTATATTGTTTTCACCACCGGGTCAACAATGACAAATGTGAGGAATAAGGTTGAAAAAGCTTACAAGGAAATAAGATGGTGCATTTCTGATTTAATTTTTATTTATAATTTATTTCTGTTGATATCTTAATGTTTCTTTTTATATAATTATATTTAATAAACGGTTTAAATCCCTGAACCGTTCAGGAGGTATAAATGAGAAATTTTGTAAAATTTCTGATTATCATTTTCTTATTCCAGATACTTTTTACAAACTGTTCTGAACTATTGCAAACATATGTCCGATTTGATAACAGATCTGCAACAAAGACTGTTAAGGCTATATGGGATGGTGTGAGTATGGGAGACCTAGCGCCCGGGGAGATGACCGAATATAAGGAGGTCAATTCGGGTACACACACAATACAATGGAAAAATGCATTGAATAATAAGGTACTTACAACCATGGGATGGCCGAATCTGGTTTCAGGATCGTATCATACCTACCCATATACTGATCCCTGATTTATATATTCTGTTTCGACTGAATATGGTTTAATAACTTTTATTGCCTGGTGATCTTTCACATATATTTTCGTGAAGGCAGTATTTGCACATTTTTTCATCTTCTGTCTGAGTGAATGGGACATCCGGATCATAAATATCACTCAGGATAGAAGATAATACTTTTTCAAATTCCTCAAGTATTGATAGATTAAAAAGTTCTTCATTGTTTATTTTGACAAAGCTGAGTTTATCGGAAAGATTTTTGAACGGGTAGATCCCGAGTTTGAATTTTTTATTGAGAATTTTTCTGTCTTTTAGAAGCAAAGTATAAAAAAGGAGTTGAAAGATCTCCTTATGCTTTACGAAATCGGTCTCTTCAAGGTCCCCATTTATATTCAGTTTTTCAACATTGCCGGTCTTATAGTCTATTATCCTTGTTATCCCATCCTTAATATCGATCCTGTCTATGGTCCCGTTCAATTTTGTTGTCTCAGTATCTCCCTTGGATTTAAAAGTGAATTCAATATTCTTCAGATTTTCTTCCAGAGAGTTGATTATGACCGGAGCCTCAGCTTCTTCGTCGATAAGGAATTGTCCGGTCAGCTTTTTAATAACCTCGAAGGTGATCCTGTTCATTCCGGTTCCCATCTCTTCTACCTTGTTATATTTGAATGAGCTTTTTATGATATCCTCTATCTGATCGGTAGTGAATTTTGAGAAGTACTCCTTTCCCACCTCTTTTCCGGAGACCCCCTGATAGATTTTTTCCACGACCTTGTGAGCAATTGAGCCGAACTTTGCAGGATTGTTAGCCTCATCTGTATCGGAATCATCTTTTAACCCGAGTATATATCTGAACCAGAATCTGAGACTGCACTCCTGCCAGGTATGAAGAGAAGTAGGGGAAAAGCTTAAATTTTTGATCTTCTTCAGGGTTGTATCGCTTTTATTGATTATTATGCTATCAGGGTTATTGATGTCAAGTTTGAAATCAGCAGTGACATGATTGATATCCGCCAGCGGGTTGTACTCACCGTATTCGAGAAGGAGCTGATCGATGAACCTGCTCCTCTCTCCTGCCATTATTCCCGGTTTTACACCTGAATATACGATGGTGATATTCCTGCTGTTGGCAAGCATCCTATAAAAATGGTAGGCAAATATTGCTTCTCTCTCACCGTGAAGTGGCAGATTAAAAGCGTTCCTTACATCCTGTGGGATAAAAGTAGCGGCATGTTTGCCGGAGGGGAATTTATCTTCGTTCATAGAGAGTAAAAAAAGATTTTTAAATCTGAGATTCTGCATTTCCAGGACACCGAGTATCTGGAGTCCCTCAAGAGGTTCCCCGGTAAAAGGGATGTGGACAGATCCGATCAGATCGTTGAACATCCTGTGGAACCCTTTAAGGCTGACAGGGTCACCTGTCCTCTTAATGATCTCGTTCAGTTTCCCGGCTAATGTGTGGAAGCGGTAGATAAACTCCCTTTCGATCTCTGAAAGGTGGATGTTTTCCTTTGAAACTGACTCCCGGATCATATCCAGGATAGATAAGAGTTTATCGAGAAATTCAGTGGAATTATTATTATCAGAAACAATTTTTTTCAAAATCTCCCCGGCATTTTCAGGGATTTCAATAAAGGTGTCTGTCCCCTTTTTAAGTTCGATCAAAAACTTAAGGGTATCATTATCTGCAACCATTTTAATATACGGGTGGTCTAAGACCCGTATCAGAGTTTTCCTGTTGAAAAGAACACTCTTTCTATTGTGAAGTTCCATTAAAGATTCGTATAGAGAATATACAGATGTCTGCTTTAGTGGATAACCAAGTGAAATATTTCCCTTTTCCATATTTTCAGGAAGTGAGTTAAGGACGGGGAAGAGGAGGCTCTCGTCAGGTAGAACTACTGCGATATTTTCAGGTTTTTCACTTTTGTCGAGAAGTTCGGTTAACTTGATCCCGCAATATTTAACCTGCCCGACATCGGATGTTGTCTCTATTATCTCTATTTTTTTCTCTCCGTGTAATCCATTATCGGGGGGAGGGATAATCTCTTCCGGCCCGATCAGATCTTTGTTCTTTCTGAAAAAAGCACCGGCTTCCTGCTCAGTATCTTCTATGAAATATTTGTCTGCTTCTGAAAAAATTTCTACCTTTCCACTCTCTTTCAATTGGAGCATTATTGATCTTTCAGCACCTGAAAGTGCATTAAATCCTGCAAAAATTATCTTTTCCCATCCTATGTCTGTTATCAATCTGATATCTTCAGCCACTTTTCGAAAAGCCATCCCTTCGTATCCGGTGTGATGTGACTCCAGCGATCTCCTGAAAGGGTGATATATATCTTCCAGCTCTACCCAGAACTCCCGGTAGTCTCTTTTGATTTCAGGGTTATTGAGCGGCTCCGGGTCTTCAAGGCCGTGGAGATCTTTGAGTGCCGTGAAAAGTTTTGCAGTATCGGCAAGCCCCTTGTCTATCTCGTTAAGATCGGAGATTATAATCTTTCCTGTCTGGAAAAATTTTTCCATTGAGATACTTTTTTCGGGGAACACTTCCCGGTAAACATTGTATAGCTCAAATATCAGTTCGTATGATTCCGGTATCTCGAGCCCTGAACATTCTCTGATAAGATCATTGATGGAAAAGATCGCAGGTGACCAGAGCGGGACTGGTGATAGTGAGGTAAGGTTGTCCCTGAAATATACGGCCGACCGTCTGTTCGGGAAAACAAAAGCAATATCTTTAATGTTTTCTCCATACTCATTGAAGTACTTTAAGGCGATATTCTCTAAAAATCCTTTATCCTTTTCCACCGGTTATACCTCTCTTATACTCATTGAGCCCAAATAGAAGATTACACCTCTGACATCTCTATATCCCATATCTTTGATAAGAGATTTATACTCCTCCACTTGGATAATGTCTGAATCTTTCTCCCTGCCTGTTTTAAAGTCTACCACTATTACCGAATCACCGGAGATTATTACCCTGTCGGGACGAAATGTCCCTTTTTTTGATAATAGGGGTTGTTCTGCCAGAAATTCCCCATCACCGTAAAACCACCCTTTAACTTCTTTGATGTCGAACATTTCTCTGATCTGATCGCCGATCTCATCTGATTCCTCTTTTAAGATCTTTCCTGAATAGACCATTCTGTTTAGAATGTTTTCCGGTGTGACCCTCTCCCTTATCTCAGAGAGAATTTCATGAATGAGAATTCCTCTGTCTATCTTTTTCAGATTCTCTTCCGGTGTAATATCCCAGAATTTTTCCGATCTTTGCCGGATGGTAATTTTCCCGCTCCAACTGGTAGATAAAAGTTCTTTATCTTCTATTGTTTCGGTTGTCCTTTTTCCCGGTTTTGAGTCAACTTTCTTTAAAACTCCTTTTTCAAATATTCCATTATTATTATCTTCAAAATAATCTGATCCTGAAATATCTCTCAAAAGACTCAGATTCTTGTACTTATCACCCTTCAGCTCTTTATCCTCTGCAAAAATGAATAGAGCATCCTTTGCCCTGGTACATGCAACATAGAAGAGGTTCAGATCATCCAGTTCAGCCCTGAAATTTTCTTCTCTCCACCCTTCTGAAAATAGTGTTGAATCAAGAGCTTTAATCTTGTTTACAAAATATGGAGGATTATAACCCTCTATTTTGATCGAAGGATCATCAGTCTTTAACCATAAATTCCCGCCGGATTTCTCCTTCCAGTCGGAATATGGAGTTATGACTACAGGGAATTCCAGGCCCTTCGCTTTATGGATCGTCATCAATGTGACACCGTCATTGTTTTCCGGAGTGGGGACACTGTAATCTGTCCCATACTCTTTCCACCATTCCAGGAACCCGGAGATCCCGCCACCCTCTTTTGTTGAATAGTCTTTTATCATATCTAGGAAAGCGGTCAGATACCCTGAAGAAGAGTATTTAAGAGATCTCTTCAGGTCAAATATCCTTATCAGCTCTTCGGCCGCTTCATAGAGCGGGAAGCGGAGGATCAGGTTTCCTGACTCTATGAATTGTTCTACACAATCAGGGAGAGCTGTCCCCTCGCTATCAATAAAATATTGCTCGGTTAATTTTTCATTCCAGATATCTCCTTTGAAATATTTTGATATGAAGAATAATATATCGGCAAGGACCGGCTTTTGGGTGTTGTCTCCGGTGAACTTCAGAAGGTCGATCATAAATATAGCAGCCGGATTGTTGTGAAGGATCAGAAGTTCCGGAGTGATAATGCTGAACCCTGAGGATACCAGATGATTTGCGATCTCCCTTCCTGTCTTCTTCTTTCTGGTAAGGACGGCAATATCTGATAGTGAAAATCCGGAACACACACACTCATCTACAATTTTTTTAACTCTTTCGGGGATAGTTATTTCCTCTTCTTTCGGATTCACAAACGTGAGGGATACAAATCCTCCGTCCCCACCTTTACAATTCTGGACAGGTTTACTGTAGATCCTTGAAAGAAATTCATTGGGGCCTTCATACTTCTCTGCAGATCTGAATAATTTGTTGTTGAATTTAACAATATTTTCCCTGCTTCTGAAGTTATTCGGGAGATCCTGAATGTCAATTCCTCCCCAGCGCTTGAATTGTTCATGGATCTTTCTATCCATGATATCTGTTTCACCGCCCCTCCATCTGTAGATAGATTGTTTCAGGTCACCTACGCCGAGGCTGGTCTTCTCTTCCGAGATGCTGTTCTCAATAAGGGGGAACAGGCTGTCCCACTGCATCTCTGAAGTGTCCTGGAACTCATCTATCATAATATTTTCAAAACTGTCTCCCAGAATATAGTAAATAAAAGGGATATCTCCCTCCCTGATTATCCTGTGAACATTTCTGGTCAGATCGTAGATGGGGACAACATTGTATTCAGCTTTGTACTCGTTTAGATATTCCCTGATCTTCCCGATCAGTCCCAGGATGTATACATTCTCAAATATATAGTAGAGGGTGATCACCTCTTTGAATTTTCCATCTTTCAGGGTGACCATACGGCTATGGAGACTGTCCAATTCTTCAGAGATATGTTCAATTTTCTCCATTGTATCTTTATCCATAGTTTTTGTGGTCCATGAACCTTTCCGGAAGTTTGTGTCTGACATACCGCTGAATTTTTTGAATTGATATTTTTCCAGCTTTGATACCTTAATTATGTATGCTGCAGCTCCTTTATCTTTATATGAGTATTCGTAATAAGGGACCCCTGAGGACTCGATTATCTTTGCACCCTCTTTTGCCAGGATTATCACCTCTTCCATGAACTCTGAAAATATTTTCTTTAGTTCCCTGGCAATTTCAAGGAAGGTTTCCGGGGCCATCTCTGAAAGCATCTCCAGTTGCGCTTCTTTTTTCTCCCTGTTTATCTCGGCTAACATGGATGTGATATTGGTCTCCACATTCCATGACTGGTTCCTGCTGATCTTGTCAAAAACAAATTCGAGTATGATCTTCGTTGTGTCAGGGTCGGCCCCGATATCTGAAAATATATTTCCCGTAATAAAATTGTTCATTCTGTTCAGGTTCAATTCGACATCAAACCCGGCAGGGATATCTGTCTCATACGTGAATGACCTGACAAGGCGGTTTATAAAACTGTCGATGGTGGTGACGGCAAAATTAGAATAGTTGTGAAGGATTTTTTTTAGTACTTTCCCGGCCTGATGTTCAATATTTCTGAGAGTTTTATCTTTATCGAGGAGGTTCTTTTTAAGTTCATCATCTTCCCCTTTTGAAAGGGTTTTTAGTGAGCTCAGGATCCTCTCTTTCATCTCTGCAGCGGCCTTGTTTGTAAATGTTATTGCGAGGATGTGTTTGAAGTTATCCCTTTTCCCGTCTTTGAGTGCAAGGGCCAGGTATTCCAAGACAAGCTGATATGTTTTCCCCGATCCTGCAGATGCCCTGTAATTGATAAAGGTCAAATCATCCCCTCCGGAAATATTATATCACCACAGATTTAATTTTAAATTCCAGAGTCAAGATTTTCTGCAGAAAGGGACAAAAGGGGACAGACACCTTTCCAAAGGTGTCTCACACTCTATATAGGATTGGTGACTCCGTGTCCCCTTTTGACAATATTGACCTGAAATCGAATTAATAGTATTCTGAGATCATGCTGAGGATATTTTCAGGGATATATAAAGGGAGAAAGTTGAAATCTGCCGATACTCCGGATGTGCGCCCTACGACTGCAAAAGTCAAACTCTCTTTTTTTGACATTATACAAGACAAGATCAGGGAGAAGATATTTCTGGATGGCTTTGGTGGAAGCGGAAATATAGGAATTGAAGCATTATCCAGAGGGGCGGAATATGTTGTTTTTATAGACATTCTTCCGGATTCAATAAAACTCCTGAAAGATAATATAGAGAGGATAGGAATCCCGTCAGATCACTTCAGGATCATTAAGGGAGATTATAACAGGAGTATTATTCAGCTTGCTAATGAAGGATTCAAGTTTGATATTGTATTTCTTGATCCTCCATATAAACTTCTTGAATATGCCAATCCTGTAAAGATCTTATATAAACGTGATGTGCTTGCCGATGATGGAATTATTGTTCTCGAAAGGCCTTCCCGCCTGAAATTCGATGCAAAATATTTTGACTTGTACAGAGAACACAGGATAGGGCAGAAGACCCTTAATTTTTACCGCCACGAAAAGAAAAAAAAAAAGTAAAATTTGTTTTTTCAGGTTTTGCTTTAACCTTCCAACCAGATCCCTGATCATATAATAAAAGGTAAGATATGTTGCATAAATGGTTCTTCGGGATTATTGTACTATTATTAATACCGGAGGTGTGAGATGAAAAGATTAGGTGATTTTTTAAGAACAACTCTTATGGGTGGCCTCCTTGTGGTTCTTCCGATAGCACTAACATTCTTTCTTATCAGGTGGATATTCAATATTGTTTCAAGGTTTATTGAACCTATAACAAAAATAATTGTTGCACAAACCGATACGCAAAGAATAGTGGGAGATGTACTGGCAATATCAATAATAATCTTTGTCTTCTTTCTGATAGGCCTTTTTGTTAAGACAAGGCTGGGCAGGTATATATTATGCCGGCTGGAAAAGCATATTCTAAAAGTAGCCCCCGGATATTCACTCTTTAAGGAAACACTTAAGCAGCTGATAGGTCAGGACAAGAGGCCCTTTTCCTGTGTTGTTCTTGGGAGGATTTTTGGTAATGATACTCTGATGACAGGTTTTGTTGCAGATGAACATATGGACGGGAGGATGACAGTATTCTTCCCTTCTGCTCTGAATCCGACCACCGGGCTTCTCTGCCATTTAAAAAAAGAGGATGTGATCAAACTGGATGTTACTGTCGAAACTGCAATGAGGACCATAATCAGTTGTGGAGCCGGGGCATCAAAATTATTTAAAAATATCGAAATTTTGGATTGAAAAAAATATTTTTAGGTTTATTATAGAGTATTAAGTTTTAAAAATTCCGGGCAAAATGCAGTTTCTACTGCATATAATAATGGTTATATACTATTTGAAAAAATTATAAGATCGCGATGTCAGGGAGGCAAAATGAGATCTAAACTAAAATTAATGGTTGTTTTAATTGTTCTATTATCTTTTACATTTATTTTTTCAGCAGATAAAATTATAAAAGAACCTGTCCTCAGTGGGAAGGCCAGGGTTGAGATGTTCAAAAAGCATACAGCTCTGAAAGATTCTTCACAATACAAGAGGATAAAATGGCAGTATGTAGGCCCTACTAATATAAGTGGCAGGTGTACAGATGTCGAGGCTATTTCACCCAGAGGAAAGCAGTATACGATATGGGTAGGGGCAGCGACAGGCGGAGTATGGAAGTCAACAAATGAAGGAACAACCTTTGAACCTGTTTTTGATGATATGCCTACTGCATCGATCGGTGATATAGAGATTGATCCGAAGAATCCCGATGTTGTATGGGTAGGAACAGGAGAGGCAAATATTTTCAGGAGTTCCAATGCCGGTTGCGGGGTTTTTAAAACAATAGATGGCGGGAAGACCTGGGAAAATATGGGCCTTGAAAAAACTCATACAATACCGCGCATCAGGGTTCATCCTCAGAACAGTGATATTGTTTATGTAGCTGCAACAGGGCATGAATGGACTTCAAACTCTGAGAGGGGACTTTATAAGACTATAGATGGCGGAAAGACATGGGAAAAAATTCTTTTTATTAATAATAATACAGGAGTTAACGATCTGGTTCTCGACCCGAAAAATCCGGATACAGTTTACTGTACTACTTGGGAGAGGAAAAGACTGAAGTGGAATGATCCGAGGACTTATAAATACCATAAGAACAATGGCGTCTGGAAGTCAACAGACGGAGGTAAGACCTGGGCAAAGAAGAACAAAGGACTTCCTGTTGCTCATGAAATTGGAAGGACTGGTATCGACATTGCAGCTTCGAATACGGATGTTCTGTATGCTTATGTTGATAATTACGGTATTGCCAAAAAATCGGAACCGGGAGAGACCGATTCGTACGGGCGTCAGAAAAAGGATGTTATAAAGGGCGCATCGGTTTTCAGAACAAATGATGGTGGTGAAAACTGGAAGCAGGTAAGCGGTTTAACAGAAAAATCAAAGTTGTTCATGGAGCGCCACTCCGCAACTTACGGATGGGTGTTCGCTCAGATCAGAGTAGATCCTCAGAACGAGAACAGAATATATACGATGGGCCTTTTCCTGAATGTATCTGATGACGGGGGGAAGACTTTTAATGTGGTCAGAGGAATGCATCTGGATCATCACGGCCTGTGGATAGATCCGAACAATTCAAATTATCTCCTGAATGTTCAGGATGGCGGGCTTGCTATCTCCTATGACCGTGGCAAGAACTGGAAAATACCATTGAAGGAACTTCCGCTTGCTCAATTTTATAATATTGCATTTGATATGCAGACACCTTTCAATGTGTACGGTTCTATTCAGGATCATCACAGTTTCTATGGCCCGGTTGATATTTCGAGAAGCAGAAAATATATTCAGCCCGTCGAATTTAAGCATACGGTAGGAGCGGAAGGCAGTTCTCATGCCGTAGATACAAGAGACACTACTGTTTATGCCAGTGTTTTTTACGGTGCTCTTGCAAGACTCAGAAAGGGTGAAGTTGATGAAACGATGCTCCTTCCTGAGAAACTGCCCGGAGAGACCATGCTGAGAGGGCAGTGGGTAGCACCGACAATTATTTCTCCTCACAATCCGGATATTGTTTATCACGGGATGCAATATGTAATGATGTCCCGGGACAAAGGGAACACATGGGAAAAGATCAGTCATGATCTCTCCTACAATAATCCGAAAAAAAAGGGAGATATAAATTATCAGACAATAACCGCTCTGGATGAATCTCCGAAAAGATTCGGACTTATCTATGCAGGGACTGATGACGGGAGGATCTGGCGGACCATGAACGGCGGGAAGAACTGGTCAATGATTCGTAGCGGAATGGTGCCTGGTAGATGGATATCAAGGCTTGTTGCATCTAAATATGATCTCGGAACAGTTTATATGACCCAGACAGGCAGAAGGGATGACGATTTTCAGGTCTACATCTGGAAATCTGATAACTTCGGAAGGACATGGACAGATATTTCCGGGAATATCCCGATTGGTCCTGTTAATGTGATCAGGGAAGACCCTAAGAATAAAAAGAGACTCTATCTTGGAACTGATGCCGGTGTGTACATTAGCAATGACGGCGGTAAGAAATGGGAAGTTCTGGGGGATATGCCTTTTGCATACGTCCATGACCTTGCTTATCATCCAAGAGATAATATGATCATAATTGCAACTCATGGAAGAGGGATATGGGTGCTCGATGCTGAAGAGATCGATAAGAAAGAAGAGTCCGGGGGAAAAGCCGGGATCACTGCAAATCCTGAGGAGTTGAAGAACCTTCTTGGCAGCTGGCTTGTGAATTCCGATAGAGGTTTTTCTTTGAATCTGATCTTTAAAGAAATTGCCGGAAAAGTGGACGGCAAAATGAAAATGCAGTTCGGGAATGCAGACCTCTCGAATATTTTTTATGACGGAAAAAAATTGATGTTCAAAGCTGTTCTTGATATGACCAAGATGGGTGGACAGGTTATGGAAATGAAAGCTGATATAGATATAAAAGGTGAAGAGTTAAAAGGTGTTGTCAAGACCAAGATGGGTGACCTTAAGATCACTGGGAAAAAAGAGAAGAAATAGTAGTTATCCTTTTCTTAGAATTAATAATGAATTAATGTAATATAAAACAAGCCCCGGCATAGTCCGGGCCTTGTCCCTATGCTTCGCTTTCTCTCATATAAAGGTAGAGGGGTAATCCTAATGACAAACCGATAAATAAAGTAGCTAGGAGAGGGATGTAAAAGTATCTGACACCTGCCCTTATCCTGTCATAAAGGATAAATGCAACAAGGACGATCGCTGATAGTGTCAGGTCTGCCCATCCGAACATGGCTATCCGGCTTTGAAATAGTTCATTTGCCATCCCGTTGAGATCAAAGCCATTTTCGGCTATCCATGCTATCAGTTGGTAATAAGGAAATACAACCCCGAGAAAACACATCACCAGATAAAAACTCTTCATGCTTCTCATATTTTCCCCCTTTATATAATCTACTTTATATTTAATTAATAAAAAAGCAACTCTAAAGTTAAAACACCCCAAAAGTATGATGATAGAATTTCAGCACTTGCTCAACAATGTTAAAACTATTCAAAAAATTATTTTAAATTATCTATTTTGTATTTTAAAACATATGGGGCATCATCTTCATCTGTATCTGTGGTCCATAAAAATCCATTATGGAACAGGACTGGCTTCCGTATCAGGTCATCCGGCCTGTTAACTCCGGGGATCTTAATATAAAAATTATCAATATATTTCCCATTGTCATTAAATACATCTATCAGAATTTCCCCTTTTTTGTTCATTTTTGATGTGAAGACCAGAAGATTGTTTTTATATGTGGCAAGCTTGTAAATATCATTGTAATGTTTCCGGTTGTAAAGCTTATAAAGTTCGATATCCTCTATCTTTGTATACTTAATTTTTTCATAAGAGATGGGTTTATATTTCCTACTGAATTCCCGGACGATCTTTCCTGACTCAAGATCTATCTGGATCGTATGATATCTTTCTTTATGAGATATGTATAAGTATTTTTCTTTATCAAATGCTCTCAGAAAACGGGTCAGTTCATCCATATTAACCATCACTCCGTTTTTTGATGATTTTTTGATCAGGAGATCTTTTGTATCAAATGAGAGGTTCATTTTTATAACTATACCGGATTGATCAATGTAGGATAGGTTATTTGCTCGGCGGATTACCCCGGTCTTCTGCTGACTGATCAGTGATTCTCCTGAAACAAAATAAGATCTCCCTTTGAAAACCTCAATCAATGAAGCAAATGTACTGAGTCCCTGAACCGTCAACTCATTGTTCAGGGTGCCCGCCTGTGAAAATTTGATCAGTTTTACAGGAAGGATTGATCCGACATAAATATTATTGTTTAAGAGGATAAAATTTGACAAATATTTTATTTCCCCCGGGCCTTCCCCCCTTTTAATTAAATTTTTTACATATGTCCCATTCGGTCTGAATTTAAGGATCTGAATTGTCCCCCTTATAAAAATTGAGCCGTCCTCAGCAACTTTAATACCCCTTATCATTTTGAAAACAAAGTCATCTTCATAATCTGTAATCCTCTGAACCTCAGTCAACTGGAGCGATCTTCCCGGAGTTTTCCCGTAGATAACCGAAGGTTTGTCGGAGTTGTGAAAGATTTCTGAAGATATCTGAATATAAAAACCTAAGGTAAAAAACAATAAAAATATTATTTTTTTCATAGTTTAACTCCTATATATTAATATCATTTCTACGAAAAAATAGTCAAAAAGATTCTATTGTTTTATTATTATTTAATGGATATCACAAAAAAATCAGCTTTAATTTTTATACTTATATTGATGACGGGGGTGACTGGCATGGCAGCAGATAAAAATGTCAAAGGGATTGTGTTTTTTAAAACACAGATGATGGATACCCTGAAAGAATTTTATACAGGTGAGGTGGGCTGTGAGGTCTGGCTGGAGCAGGGTGGATGTGTGATCCTTAAAGCAGGGAACATGCTGTTCGGGTTTTGCCAGAGAGATAAAGCGGATATGGATGCATTGATCACTTTTTTTTATGATACAAGAGAGGAAGTTGACCTGAAGTATAAGAAATTTAAAAACACATCAGTAGAAAAGCCGGTCGAGAATTTAAAATATAAGATCTACCACTTTTTCGCAAAAGATCCTGAGGGAAGGATGATCGAGTTTCAGCATTTCCTCAATCTGGTTAAGAAAATTTAGATTATTTTTTGTTCTGAGCGGATCTTTTATTCCACAAATAATACACGGGGAGACCGGAGATTGTGATTGCAAGCCCTGCCAGTGATTCGACTGGTTTTTCTATTATGGTAATGATCAAAATTCCAATTGATGTAGTGATAAAAATAACTGGGATATAAGGATATCCACAAACACGATAAGGCCTTGGCTTATCCGGGTATTTTTTTCTTAGTGTAAATACTGCTGTTGCTGCAGCTATCCAGAAGACGATTGATATGAACATAACAAAAGTCAGTAATTGCTCAAATGTTCCGGTGAGGGTAAGAATGCATGCAAGGAGTCCCTGAATAAAGATCGAAAAAGCAGGAGTCTTGAATTTTGGATGAATTCTTCCTGCTTTTCTAAAAAACAGCCCATCCTGAGCCATCGCATAGTAGACTCTCGGACCTGTAATGATTGACCCGTTTAGCGATCCGAATATAGAAACGAGAACGATTGCAGATATAACTGCACCTGTTGTTCCCCCAAACAATGATGAGGTTGCTTTCTCCGCAATTCTTACCACACCTGATATTTCGTTTAATGGCAGCGCATAAAGATAAAGGTAATTGATCAATACATAAATAACCGAAATGATCAGCGTGCTCCAGATTAGTGTAAGTGGAAGGTTTTTCCCTGGGTTTTTTATTTCTCCTCCAACAAAATTGATGCTGTTCCATCCGTCAAAAGCCCAGAAGACAGCTATAAGAGCAAGTACAAAACCTGACATCAGGTTTGTTGTGCTGACAAGCGAAGGGTTCAGGGAAAAATCAATGGGATTTCCTTTGCCGAATAAAAAGCCGAAAATAATAATTCCAGCGATTAGTCCGATCTTCAGAATTGTAGATATATTCTGAACAATCTTCCCCAGCCCGGTTCCAAGAGCATTAATAGTAGAGATAAAAATAATTAAACTTATTCCCACTAATTGTCCGGCCGAAATAGACACTTGAAAATTCAAGTTGAAAAAATCAAAATTTGTTGCAAAGATAATCTTTCCGAGCGATAGGCCCGGGAAAAAATAACCGGTATATTCTGCGAATGCCACTGCCAGCCCTGCTATTGCACCTGTCATATATATCAACAACATCATCCATCCGAAAAGAAAGCCCACAAGAGGGCCGTATGCTTCTCTTAAATATGCATACTGGCCACCTGCTTCGGGATAGAGTGCTCCTAACTCTGCATAGGTCATTGCTCCGGCAAGGGTGATCAAACCACCGATGATCCATGCCAGAATGATAAGAGTCGCAGAGGGGAGTGCCTTTACCATTATTCCGGTGGTAAGAAAAATACCACTACCCAGAACTATTCCAACCATGATCATCGAGGAATCAAAAAGGTTGAGATTCCGTTCAAGTTTTGTTTTCATGAAGATACTTTGTTTCAACAATTATACAATCTCTTTTAAAAACTCATCTATTCTGTTTAATCCGGCAAGGAGATAGCCTTTCTCTGCTCCGAATCCGAGGCGGAAATAGTGATCCATTCCGAAGCAGTCTCCGTCCATAATAAATACACTCTTCTCAGTTCTCAGCCGGTCAGCAAGTTCTCTGGAGTTAATGTCCATGTTATATCTGATAAACGCCATCCCGCCGGCTTTCGGAGGGATCATGCTGAAATTATCCCTGTGCTTCTCCACCCACTCCATCACTGCTTTGATGTTTTCTTTCAGCATCCCCCTGTTTCTTTTCAGGATCCTTCCTCTCATTTCCGGCTGAAGTATCTTTGATGTAATGGCCTGACTCAATATGCCGGTGCTGATCGTCAGATAATCGTTATATGACCATGCCTTTTCAATCATATCTGCCGGGCCTGCCATCCATCCCATTCTAAGTCCGGGTAGTCCGTAAGCCTTGGAAAGCCCTCCGTCAACAATAACTTTGTTGTACATTCCGTAAAAACTGGGGATCTCCTTCCCGTCCAGCTCAGCTCCTCTGTATATTTCATCACAATATATCCAGGCGTCGGCTTTTTTCGCCATGGAGACGATCTCTTCCATGTTATCGGGGCTCAAGGTTGCGCCGGTCGGATTGTTCGGATTGCACAGGGAGATCATTTTTGTGTCGGACGTGATGAGTGATCTTAATTCATCCATATCCGGTGCCCAGTTCAATTCCTCTTTCAGGTGAAACGGCTTTACATTAACTCCCATCGACCGCGCAAGTCCCCAGATCTGCATATAGTTGGGGAGCATCAGCACCAGTTCATCTCCGGATTCCAGATTGCTCCAGATATTGATGAAATTGGCTTCTGCAGATCCGTTGGTTACCAGAATATTGTCTCTTCCCGCCCCGATATATAATTTGCTGATCGCATCTCTCAGATCCGGAGCGCCATTGGTCTGGCCGTATCCCAGTCTCACATCTAACAATGAATTTATCTCTTCTTCGCTTAACAACTCTTTGAGTGTAAACGGGTGAAGCCCGCTCTCGGTCAGGTTGTATTCAACCACATTCTCATAAAGTGATTGGATCCTCTCAAGTTCAAAAACTTCTATTTTCATTATACCTCTCCTTTGTCCTTTGATTTCAGATCATTAAATACCGCAACCGATATTTGAATATCCTGAATGGCAACACCGGTCAGGTCTGCAATAGTTATCTGATCATCCGATAGTCGTCCGGGTATTGTCCCGGAAACAATATTGCCGAGTTCAACCGGTTGTTTCATTGATATTTCCCCAGTTGATACGGCCTTAAAAATCTCTCCCCTTGTCCTGCATTGTTCCAGGCTGTCTCCTGCGATCAAGTCTGCTTTCCCCAGGATCAGCGGATCTAACTCATTTTTTTCCGGAGTGTCTGACCCCATTGCAGTAATATGGGTCCCGGGCCTGATATTCTCTGATTTCAACAGCGGCTTAGTTGAAGGAGTAGCAGTTATTATTAAATTACAATTCTCCGCTATTTCTTCCGGGTCCAGAGTCGGGGTTACTGAATAACCCAGGTTTTCCATTTTTTCTTTGTATCGACTGCATTCGTCAATATCCTGGCCCCATATCATAATATGTCTGCATGGAGTGATCTTTGTTAAATATTGGACCTGCATTTGTCCCTGTACTCCGGTTCCGAAAACCCCTATGCGATTAATTTTGCCTGGTGCCATATATTTTGCAGCAATTGCACCTGCAGCAGCAGTACGGACATTTGTTAAATACCCTTCATCCAGAAGTATCCCGGTTAATTGCCCGGTTCTCTGCAAAAAGAGCAGCATAAGACCGTCTCCGGGCGGGATCCCATGTTTTACATTTTCATAAAATCCGGATGCGATTTTTACGACATAGTATTCATCACCATGAATATATCCATATTTTATATGCGCATCCCCCGGGGGATTTTTAAATAAAAGTTCTCCAACCGGGGGAATTACAGTTCTGCCTTCAGAATATGCGATAAAACCTTCTTCAATTGATTTAATGGGGTCCAAATTTTTTAAAGAATTTTTTATCTGATCAAGATCAAAGATCAACGGTTTCATTTTATTTTTCTCCTGAAACGATTTTTCTCAACGTTTCAAATCCAAGCTTGTTCCCGCTCAGGATCAACACAATATTTTTATTTTTATACTTATTACGGACCTTTAGAAATGATGCAACCGAAAGGGCTGCAGCTCCTTCGACCATCATATGGGATTTCTGAAGGACCAACTTTAATGCATTTTCAATTTCCTCTTCGCTTAC